>Ga0163180_10002144_pt1 | contig 11042 bp, 10 predicted proteins | sample AtlANTMetagenome_2_FD_109647 | JGI IMG/M metagenome (GOLD analysis project Ga0163180, IMG submission 109647) | Marine eukaryotic phytoplankton communities from the Atlantic Ocean - Atlantic ANT 4 Metagenome | ecosystem: Environmental > Aquatic > Marine > Oceanic | place: North Atlantic Ocean...
GAGGTAACCATTACTAAGAAGTATTGGGTACCTGGTCACTACCTAGGTCGTAGTAACACCTGGATACCAGGATATTATGAGCATCGTGATGTCATTGAGTGGGAACGTTGTAGAGTTCGTCCTCTATAATTCCGTATATTATTTCGATTTCTGAACAAGCAAAACCCCCGAAAAAATCGGGGGTATTTTTTTGCCCTGTAGGTTTTTTAAGAACTTCCGTATTGGTTAGATGTAGTTGAAGTATCTTGTACTCCAGCAGTGGTTGTGGTTACTACTGTGGTACCATCTGCTAATACGTCACCTGCACTAATAGTCGGATCTGAGGTATCAAATGTCCTAGATGAATAATCCGCTTCAGCAGCAAATTCGATAGAACTGCTTTGACCGATATTTGTGCTATAAGTCGGTTTAACCGTTTGAAACTGCTCTTGAGTCGTATTTAGAGATTTCTTAGTTTGGTCTTCCATCTCAACTTCGCTATTTGGAAGATATAGGCATAAATTAGTAAATTCTTCAACAAAGCTTCCAACGTATTGTTTCCTTAAAAGGTAAATATTGCGTTTTTGGTTATTTTTCTCACTTTCAAAGTCATAGACTGATATTGGTCTAACTAGCTCATCTTTAGGAATTGCAGTTCCGTCAGGTTTGGTATATGACCAATCTTCAGGCACTGTGCGTCCTTCTTTAACTATAATGCGACCTTTTATATCTCTTATTTCTTGAGTAACCCAGTGATGGACAGAATCGGCATCTTCTTCATATGTATTATCGATATAACGTTCTAACTCATCTTCAGACATGGGCCATTCATCATATACATTAATAATATTATTACATAGTAGTACTACCCAGTCTAAACCCATACTTCCGTATATTTCACCAGCAACTTGATCTGGTCTTTGGTTGTTTTTGATAGTATATTGAGAAAAACCGAGAATAACGTCATCTAATTCATCACGTATTTTAATCCTTCTAAAGATATTCTTAGCTAATTTGTATGGATCGACATTATTCTGTCGATAACTGGATGTCCTTACAAAGACATCAGGTAGATTACTGAAATATGCCATTATGCTACGTTGTTTGAACTGCCTAATCCAAAGTCACCCCATCCAAATTCCTGGAGTTGACCTTGTACCCATGATTGGGTTTCTGATTCAGTTGGTTGTCCATCTGGACCACTACCAAAAACACCATCCTCTGAACCTTCAGGTTCGTATGTGTCTTTTGTAAGGTATGCAGTCTCTTTCATTTGTAATGATAGGTTATACACTAAAGGACCAAGATCTGAGAATTTATCATTAAGTGATGATTTTACTGATGTTCTATCATCCATTGTTACTTTGAAATTAGTCATTACAAGGTTAGTTGGGAATCTAACTATGGAACTTAACATTCCCCCACCACCATTATCAGGATTACTGATTGTTTCATTTCCACCACCTCTATCAATATACCTGACTATCTTCAATCTGAAGTATTCTGGTAATACTAACCAATTTTTACCATCTTTCTTAGGTAGTGTTGCTTGTCTGAATTGTCTTATAACTTTCATTATAGTAATAACATCAGCAGCACTTTTTGGTATTAATTGAAAATTAAAATTATGTGCTCTAAATCCATTTGGTCCTTCATATACTGCTTCAGCATATGGGTTGAATATTTTTCCTTGAGTTAGTGATGATAGTGTATTTCTATTAAGGTTGGCATCTACTCCAGTAGCACCTAATGCTGTATTAATTAATGAAGCACCTGCTTTATACCCAATTCCAGGCATTGCTGCTTGTGCATATTTTTCAATTTCTTTACTAAAATCTTCCTTAGATATATCTTCACTACCTATCATTGTAGATGCTGCATCTAATAGAGCACTACCTTCTGGTCCCAATTCTGCTTTACCCCACTTCTGTCCATATTCTTCAACTAGCGTCTTGGGTAAATATAAGTATATAGAATCACCATATTGCTTATTATCCTTATGATGGAACATATCAAATTTAAGATAGTCAATCACTTGAGTAGGGAAAGCAGCTTCACTACGAATTGCGTCTTGACTACTAGTGGAGTTGACTCCTATAGGTTTAGCTTGAGGGAATACTAAGGGCATGGCATATAGCGGAAAGTACAGACCATCAAACAAACATAAGTATAAAGGTGATCATACCAATATTATTTATAGGAGTTTGTGGGAAAAAAAGTTTATGCATTGGTGTGATCGCAATAACAATGTATTGGAGTGGGGAAGTGAAGAGATTATTATACCTTATAAGTCTCCCTTGGATAATCGGACTCACCGTTATTATCCTGATTTTTATGTCAGAGCCAGAACTAAGGACGGAAGAATCGCCAAGTCGATCATCGAAATTAAACCAGCTGCACAAACTAAGCCCCCTAAGCGTAAATCGCAGAAAGCCAGGACTTTTTTAAATGAAGTTAAGACTTGGAATGTAAATAGTGCTAAGTGGAGAGCAGCAAGGCAGTATTGTGCTCATTATGGGTTATCTTTTATTATACTCACAGAGAAACATCTAAACTTATGAGTATCTTTACAGATATTAAAGATCTTGCCGAGGGTAAGGCACAGTCTAAACAATGGTATAGAGAGCAACTTCAATATGGATTGGAGGATTATACTGGTGCTTTTACTGTGGGAGATATTATATTTTTCAATTATTCAGCTCAGACACCAGATTTAAAGTGGTGGGATACCTTTCCTATGGTACTAATCACAGATGTGGACTATCAGAAGATGCAATTCTCTGGTGGTAATATGCATTATCTGAGACCTAATAGTAGGAAAAGTATGGCAAATACATGGGCTTCTGGTAGTATTTCGTATCCTATGCGTTGCCATCATAAATACTTTATGTCTAGTGTCACTAGTGCTTATAATGTACCTCAAGAAGAGTTGCGAGAGATGACACCACTTCCAGTTGAGCAATTTGTTATTAGACCAAAAGGTTTAGGTAGGGTAATGGAAGTCCCTAGCAGCATAATTTGGAGTAGACTCAAATGAGTGCCAATAATTTTAATACCTTTAAGGAACTGATAGTATCAGGTAAGAGGGAACCTGCTCGTTCTAATCTGTATGGTGTCAGTATAGTCCTACCAAGGTGTTTACAATATAATAGACCTGATCTTAGAGCATCAAGGGATGTAGAGGCAGCGAATAATTATCTTGCTGATACTGTAACAGTACCTGGTAAGTCTATGACAGAGGTAACACATGATAATAATTTCGGACAATCATTTAAACTAGCAGGAGGACAGCAGAGTAATAATGAGCTGTCTGTTGAATTCGTTATGGATAAGTTTATGTTTCATCGTGAGTTCTTTGAGCAATGGATGAATTGGGCAGCACCTGATTCTGAGAGGAGAGCTACATTATATGATGAGTATACAACTAATGTAATGATAACTAAGTGGGAATTAGGATCTCCTGTTAATTGGACTGCTATAAATGATAATGGTAGACAATATACTCAGAGACTTAATAGTACTACTGGAGTTTGGCAATTCTTTGCTGCATGGCCTAAGGATATGGCACAACTTACATTTAATAATGGTCCTACAAATTTAGTTAAGTTTGCTGTTAAATTTAATTACGAGAGATATAGATTTGATACTATTGGTAGAGATACACTTGGAATTAATACTCCAGATAGATATATTAATTCCTTCTCTGAGGGGATATCTACTGTAGGACTTGGTGATGATCAGAAAGCAGTAGCTCGGTTTGGATAGCTCCATTTAGTACCTAAATAAAATTAATATAATTAATCGTTATGCCTTTACCTAAGTTAGCCATACCTGAGTATGAAGCGACTCTGCCTGTCACAGGCACAAAAATATCATATAGACCCTTCCTAGTTAAGGAAGAGAAACTACTCTATCTCGCTATGGAGTCGCAAGACAATAAGCAGATGGTCAAAGCAGTGAAGACTATTATTAAAAACTGTACTAACCTAAAGACTAAGGTTGAAGATCTCGCTACTTTCGAGATTGAATATATTTTCCTTAAGATTAGATCTGTTGCTGTTGGTGAGACAAGTGAATTTAAAGTCACATGTCCAGATGATGAGAAGACCCAAGTTACTGTTAATATTCCTCTTGCAGATGTAGGAGTTGAAATACCAGAAGACCACAATGCTAAAATTCTATTAGATAGTAATGTTGGTGTGGTTATGAAGTATCCTTCATTGGATGTCTTTATTCAGCAGAATCTTTCTGACAACCCTAATATTGATGACATCTTTGAGTTAGCTGCTAGTTGTATTGGACAGGTATATGACAAAGAAGAGGTCTATGACTCTTTTAGTAAGAAGGAAGCACTTGAGTTTCTTGAGAATTTGAATTCTGAGCAATTCCAGAAGGTGCAAGGTTTCTTTGAGACAATGCCTAAGTTGTCTTATACATTAGAAGTCTTGAATCCTGAGACTAAGGTTAAGAGTGAAATGGTACTGGAAGGACTAGCAAGTTTTTTCGAGTAGCGTTAATGCATGACAGTCTTGAAAATTACTACAAGACTAACTTTGCGTTAATGCAACACCACAAATACTCTCTAACTGAGTTAGAAAATATGATACCGTGGGAACGTGATGTTTATGTGAATCTTCTTATTGCTCATATTCAAGAGGAAGAAAGAAGACAAAAACAAGAACAATCTGGTATGTCTTTATGACAATTAGAAGTTACGTTAAAATTAAACCCCTTAAGGACGATAAAGTCTTTTCTGCAAATTTCAATGAAGTTAGGAAGGGCATAAATCGTGCTGGAGAAGTAACTGAAAATATTGGTAATAATTTAGTAGAGACACATAAACTAATACAGTTTGAGAAGGAGTGGTTAAGAGATGATACTGAGAGACAGGTAAAGGAAGATAAAGCTGAAGATAGACAGGAAGAGAGTGTATTTAGAAAGTGGTCTAAGGGATTCAAGAATATGTTCCGTCGCAAACAGCGAGAGGAATTAGCTGCTGATCCTAATGATGAGGGAGTGCCAGCACCAGAGGGTGATGGAGTAGTAGTAGAAGATAGTCTTAAAGTTAAAGCATTAAACAAAGGTATTGACGGTCTGAAGTGGTTAGCTGATGGATTTTTAATGCCTATATTTAAGTTCCTGTTAGTCAGGTCAATGCTTAAATGGGCATCAGATCCAGAGAATGCCAAGAGATTGAATAAGGTCTTTAGATTAGTTGCAGCTATAGGTAAGTTTGCATGGAATATAGCTAACCTTGGTGCAGGTCTTATTGTAGGTGGACTTAAGAGTGTATTTGGTGCTTTTGAGGGTGGTGGTAATGTTATTGAGAAGGGATTTAGTTTCTTATTTGGAGCATTTAAACTATTTGCTGGGTTTAAGACTCTTGAGTACCTATTAAATCCTCTTAAGTTATTCAGTGACGGTAAGAAGTTATTCGGTCTCTTCAATAAAACTCAAGAGCAAGAAGTAGAGTGGAAGAAGCAAGAGCAATGGCGTAAGTTTGGTTATAAGGATAAAGAGAGTGGAAAGATATACACAGAGGAAGAATATAAAGCACAGAAGAAGTCAGTAGAGAGACATCAGAAGAAATTAAGAAAACAGGGTAACCCAAACCAAGCAGACAAGGTTGGGAAGAATTTTAATAATAGAGTAAAGAATCCTACCAGACTACAGAAGGGTAAGAATATTGGTGGGAAGTTGATGAAACCTGGTGCCCAGAAGGGACTTGCCATAGCAGGTGGTCTTACTCGTATGGCATCGGGTATTGCAATGGGTGAGGATAAGACTCAAGCAGTGGGTGCAGGTCTTGGACAGGCAGCAGGTGGTATGATAGGTGCTGCTGCTGGTACTGCATTATTAGGTCCATTCCTAGGTCCATTTGCACCTATAGTAGGTAATGCTATTGGTAGTTTCTTAGGTGAATGGGTAGGTAAGACATTCCTACCTGTGATTAAACCTATATTTGAACCTATTCAGAGAACCTTCCAGATGTGGTTTGGTTTAATTAAGCAGATCGCTGATGAGACTGGCATTACAGAATTTTTGGGTACATTCTTCAAGTTCTTTGGGCAACTCGCTAAGGTATTATTCAATATAATTGGATGGATAATGAAACCAATAACTTGGTTATTGAGTGGTGTGCTGAAAGTAATTGGAGGTATTATAAACTTTATTATTGGTGCTGCTAAGAATATATTTGCATTTATGACAGCACCCTTTAAATTTGCTAGAAGGGTATTATCATTCCAAGATCCTGGTAAGGATGTAAAACTGGAAGAGTTTGGTAATGGTGGTGAGATGGTTATTGTTCAGGGTAAACCTGCTAGGAAGTTACAGTCATTCGCTGGTGGTGGACCTACAAAAGTTAAACTTACTAAGGAAGATATAGAGCCACCTACATTTGTATACAGTCATCAGAAGTTTACTAGTAAGACCACGGAACGTGTTAGAAATGGTAAGTTACTTGAGTTGAAGCAGGAGGAGGATTACTTTGAAGTGATGGGAGCGATATATTATCACATCTTACTTAAGCACCATGAGGATATTCTTAATAAACTGATTTCAATGAGGTTAATTAAACCTCATATCACCATTAGAGATCTTGTTGAGGGTAAAGCAGGTGATAAGATAGATCCAAAAGTACTATACACAGTCTATAAGAATAGTGTAGCTCAGAAGATGAGTGATGAAGAATCACTGAAAAGGACTAAAGCATTCTATAAGAGGCACAACCTTAAGATGGGTGAATCATGGATGGCTTCAAATTTCTCTCAAGGTGGTGCAGTTAATAATAAAGAAGTATGGAATCCTACCGTTGGTAGGTTAAGTCAGACTATACCTCAAGGACCAGATTTTGATATACAAGCATTCTCTGATAAAAGAGATAGCGTTATAAAAGAACTTGATGCAAAGCAGAGGAGGGATTCTGATATGGATGACTTTATGATATTACCACCTAAACTTATTACTATAAAAGAGGTCCAACCTGTAATAAATAATGTGGGTAGTGCTCCTACCAAGGCGGTATATGTATCACCTAGTCCAATGTTTACCTGTTAATAAATGGCAGAAGTAAAAGCTAAGGTCAATAAAGCAGTTGTTTATAAGATGATCTCTTATAAAGGGAAGACTGGTGCGAACAACTATACTCCTTTAACAGCAGCACAAAGATTACCAAAGCATGAAAGAAGTATTGCTACTGGATTTACCACCCTTATTGCTGGTTTAAATTCATTAGGTGCTACTCTTAATAGTATTGCTGCTAATGTGCAGGGTATGTTGGAGTTCTGGAGAGATGCTGTAAGAACTCAGATTAAAGATACTAAAGCTTTAGTGAAGGAAGAGAAGAAAACAGATATTAAAGAGGAGAAGAGAGAAAAGAAGAAAGAGAAGCAGAAGTTTGATCAAAGGAAACTAGCGGAGAGGGAAAAGGATCAAGAGGCATTAAAACCAAAACCAAAGAAATTCAAATCAACATTAGCTAAACCTGCTAAGAAGAAAAGGAGACCGTGGTGGGATAAGTTGTTAGAATTTGTAGGTGATATGGTTAAGATTGCAGTTTTTAAGGTAATAGCTGACAATCCTGAGACTATTAATAAGTTAGTTAAGATAATAATTGCAATAGGAACATTTGCTGCTAAGGCTATTGAATTCCTTGGTGGTCTAGCACTTGATGGTATTATAGATTTTCTTGAAAATCCAATAAGTCTGAAAGGATTCTTTGGTATATTTAAGTTTCTAATTGGTGCTGTACCTCTATTCTTAGCATTTAAGTTTCTAAAGGATCCTGGTTCTCTGGTTGCCACTGTCGGTAAGGTGATGGGTGGTATACTTGAAGGTCTCAAATCAATGTTTGGGATGAATAGTAAGGCAGATAAGTTAAAAAACTTTAAACTTAAGAAGATAGCAGGACAGAAGGGTAACTTCTTTACCACTAAGGCAGGTAAGATTGCTACTGGATTAACTGCTGGAGTTGGTACTGGTATGGCAATAAAGGCTGCTGGTGGCAGTGATTCTGAGGCAGTAGGTGGTGGACTGGGTGCTACTGGTGGTCAAATGGCAGGTGCAGCTATAGGTAGTGCTATTGGCGGTCCTGCGGGTGGCATGATTGGAGGTGTGGTAGGTACCATGGCAGGTGGTGCTGTAGGTAAAGCGATTGGAGGATTAGTAGAACCAATAGTCGGTCCAATAGGTGACTTCTTTAAGCAGATTGGTGAGGTATTTAATAGTGTAGTTGCTGATATTAAGAAACCTCTAGAGGAATTCTTTAGTACATTAGGAGCATTCTTGAATGGTATCCTTGATGCAGTAGAACCTCACTTACCACTGATAGGTAAGATAATAAGTGTTGGATTGCAGGTGATGTTTGCACCTTTATTCTTAGGTATCAGAGCATTAACTGCTGTGATGAAATTATTTGCAGGTGACAAGGGTGGTAGTGATGAAGAGATTACACCACCTAAGAAGGAGAATAAAGAAGGTGGAAGGTCAAAGAGAATAGGAGAAGGTGGTGGACCTACTGAAAAAGTAACTAAGCAGGTTCTGATTGCTGGTATGCCTGTAGGTAAGACTCTTACCAAAGAGCAGATGGGAGTCATTACTATGTCTCGCATGATGGATGAGAGGAATTATCAGAATTTGAGTCCACATATTCGTACCATGTATGAAAACCAGTCTGCTGAATCTTCAAGTGATACGGTAACACCAGCACCAGAGAAGAAAGCAGCAGGTGGTTGGATTAAAGGACCGCAGAAAGGATATCCAGTATCATTGGATGGTAGGAGTACATCATTTATTGGTCATGGTACAGAGTGGGTTGGTAGAAAGGCAGGTGGTAAAGCATTTGTGGTACCTTTCGATACTCCTGCTACTAGGCAGAATAAAAGATTAACTGGTAGGAGAATAGGTGAAGCTAAGAGGCAAGGTTATTCTTTACCAAAAGCATTTGACTCTTATAAATCTGGTGGTCTGGTTAAACCTAAGAAAGGTTTCTTTGGTAAAGCAAAGGATTTCTTAAATAAGACACCTCAAGTAAAACTAGCAAAGTGGCTTGGTGGTAAGGCAAGTAATCTCCTTGGTGGAAAGGATGAGGAAGGTAAACCAGCAGGTGCAATGAGATGGTTAGCAGGTGCTGCTGATCAAGCAACAGGTGGATTCTTTGATTTTGATAAGCGTGGTCATTCATTACATCAACCAGCTGGAGTTCTTCAGAAGTCTGGTGAGATAATAGATAATCTTAAGCAGAAGAAGAATCAAGAGAGAGTTAAGAAGATGCAAGCAGCATTGGATGGTGCTCAACCAACAGTAATTAACAGTCAGAAACCTGCAATTCAAACAGGAGGAGGTCAATCAGATTCATTCCCAATTATAGTACCAAGCGATCATGACTTAGATCAAGATAAGTATATAATGCCTAAGTTTGGTTTGATTGCTGAATTTAAAACAGATCCCGTGGAGTTTATGTAAATGGCAATAAAGAAATTTTTAGATGCTGTAACAGGTGAGTGGAGAAATATAGCATATGGTGTCTCTAGAGAGGATACCTTTGAGGGTGGATCTCCTAGAGAATTTGTACTGAAGCAACTTGAGTTGGAAACTATTGATGGTGAAACTTTTGATATTGAGAATATTGTAGTAGACTTTGCATACCATGAATCTATTGAGTCGTCATTCCTTAGAGCTGATATTTCTATTGTAGATGCTGTTAATTTCTATAAGAAACTACAGGGTGGTGAGAAGATTTACATTAATATGGTTACTGCTACTGCTCTTGCTAAAGAACCATTGCAGACTATATTACAGGTATATAAGATCGGTAGTGTGATTAAAGCTGAGAGAGGACAGATGTATGTATTACACTGTGTATCTCCAGAGATGTATCATGATGAGATGAATAAGGTATTTAAAGGATTTGGACCTGGTGAGAAGAGTAAAGCACCTAAAGAGAATTGTTTACCTAGAATGATATGTGAGGATTATCTTAAGTGTAAAGGTAATTCTAAGAAGGTTAAGAAGAAAAGTTTTGAAAATCATTCCCCATATAGTTTCATATCATGTAATTGGAAACCATCTGATGTAATTGCATATATTTCTGATAGGGTTAGTAGGATTGAAGCACCAGGATCATCTAAAGGATCTAATAAACAATCTGGTTTCTTGTTTTGGGAGAATAGGAATGGATTTAACTTTAGATCTATTGATGGTATTGCTTCAGGTCATGCTACTCAGGGTAATGTATATACTTACACCTATCAGATGAAGGGTAATGAGGGTGTTGATGGTAGATATGCGGTTGAAACTGTTAACTATCCAGATAAATCAAATCATCTGGAGAATATGAGGATGGGTACTTATAAGAATTCTGCTATAGGTATATCAATGGGTGCACAGATGACTAGTTACGCACCTAATTCTGGTAAGAAGGGGGAAGCAGATGCATCAGAAAGTGTTAATAGTGAGACTGCAACTGCTACCAGTGGTACTGGTAAAAATCCTGCACCTGGTGGTACCATATCAGAGCCTAGGATATTAACTCTGAATGATGTATTTGGTAAGGCCAATAAGGTTACTGAGGCATATGGTGGTCATGCAGCGATGCCTATACAGATACCAGACTTCTTTGATATAGAGAAAGCAAAACCTACTAGGATGAAGATTAGGGCTTTGCCTGGATTAACAAAGCAACCTAATACAGCAGCACCTAATAATGGGACAAACCCTGACGTAGATGCTATGGCAGTTGCACAATATGCGTCGGCAAGGTATAATTTACTTAAGACAACTAAGTTGAATATTACTATTCCTGGTAATACTGAACTTGGAGCAGGTTATTTAGTTAAAGTAATTATACCTGCGTCTTTACAAGACGGTGATAATGTACAACTAGATGAGCAGTTTAGTGGACTATATGTTATTGCTGGATTGACACACTTGTGGAAAAGGACTGGCATAACTACCAAGTTATATCTTGTTAGGGATTCCAGACCAGTGAAGAAAAAGAACTAACGGTATAAATAACTATACACTCTACAGAGATAAACATGACAACTATAGAGCAACACATA
>Ga0163180_10002146_pt1 | contig 11039 bp, 8 predicted proteins | sample AtlANTMetagenome_2_FD_109647 | JGI IMG/M metagenome (GOLD analysis project Ga0163180, IMG submission 109647) | Marine eukaryotic phytoplankton communities from the Atlantic Ocean - Atlantic ANT 4 Metagenome | ecosystem: Environmental > Aquatic > Marine > Oceanic | place: North Atlantic Ocean...
AGTTGCTACAATATCTCCTGATGAATTAATACCAACTCCTTCAGCAAAAGAAGATACATTATTATTTCCAGAAATTTGAAGGGTAAATCGAGGATCTACTGTCCCTACACCTACGTTACCTTTAGCATATATGCTTGTATATCCTAAACCAATATTAACATTTTCCCACTGTGATGTAGGAACATTTTCCAAATATTGCCCATCACCATAATAAGTAACAATACCAGCAGAAGTAGAAGTTACAACTCCAGCAGGAGAACCTACAATAACACCTTCTCCAACTTGTCCCGTACTTACATTACTTGAATTTACAATTAAGGTATCAGTTACAGTAAGAGATGTAATGATACCAGTAGTAGCATTTATTAATCCAGATCCTGGAACATTTGCATCTTCAATTACTTTGACTTTACCACGAACATCCAAAGCCTGTGTAGGAACAGTAGTTCCTATACCAACCAAGCCGTTTGCATTTACAATCAGATTGTCGTCATCAACTTGGACACCATTGCGGAAATTGAATGTCTTCTTGATATTAGCCATTTATACTGAATTTTTAGTTATTTATTATGATAAAGCATCAACCTTAGATGATAATTCTTTGATTGCCTCAATAAGGAGTGGAACCAATCTTTCATACCTAACACCATAGGTATTATCTTCTCTAAGTTTAACAACACCAGGTAGTCCAAGTTGTTTAATTTCTTGAGCAATTACACCAGTTTCACTACCTTCTCTTGGAGATGTATTATTCCAATCATATGTATTACCACTAATTAGATTAACTTTCTGCAATGCATCTATAATAGGATTTACATTTTCTTTCAGAGTTAAATCTGAAGAAGCAAATGCTGTAATATCACCAGTAACTTCCATAGAACCATTTACTTTAGCAACTACAGTTGATATTGGATTGCCAATAGCACCTAAAGTAGTTAAGTTAGTTCCAGTTACAGTTAAGTTATCATCAACTTCAACTGTTCCTCCAGCAGAATCTAATCTAAGATTTCCAGTAGCAGTATCAATTTCACCATCATTTGTTCCAGGTCCTATTCTAACCTCACCAATATGTGCTTCAGCAAATGGTTTTGCTGTAGATCCAAGATATGCACCCTCATCTGCGTCAGGAATAATACCAGTATTAACTGTTACTTCACCTACTAGTACAGATTCAGTACCTACATAAAGTTTCTTAGCAATACCAATTCCACCTCTAGTAAATATAGATCCTGTAGTAGCACTTGTACTATCATTTTCATTACATACATAAACATTACCACCAAGAACATTTATTGCTCTTTGTGCTGATGATAGTTTATTACCTATTGATATTCCACCTTCAATAATAACACCACCTGCAGGAGATAATGAACAAGCATTTGCATCTGTCGAAGCAGAATCTCCCTTAGTAAATTTAGCTGTGCCATCAACAGTTAATTTCTTAGTAATTCTAAGATCTTTATTAAATCTAACATTACCATTAAATGTAACTGGACCATTAAACTGAGATAGAATCTGTTGAGATGGACCACCTTCAACAAGCAATCTATTTTTAATAATTACTTCATCAAATACAACACTTAATGTACTTGGATCTTCACCTGTCACAGTTGGAACTGGAATATCAAATGTTATTTGCTCACCAGAGTCAGATGAAATCTTAGTGTTTCCAATGTAGAAATCACCCTTGTCATTCATACCAGTATAAACAACAGTACCACAAGATGTTTCTTGTGATTGTGATAAGAACTCTTCCCTTTCAGTTAGAGTCTTAAGTTGAACTTGTGGAAGTCCAGTTGAATAGTTACCTGGACCATAACCAAGATATTCAAAGGTATGCCCTGAAGCTCTTAAAATAGATGGTCTTCTTAATTCAACAGGAAGTGGTCTAATCTTTTTAATTGTTGAATTAATACCATGATCTTCAACAATAGTACCTAAAGCACCACGAAGAACTTTAATAGTAGTTTGAGCACCGATAGTTTTATCAATAACTCTCATTATTTCACTATCAACCTGAACGAAACATCCTAATGGGAATCTAGATTGAATAGATTCTGCTGTTGTAGAACCATCAGGTAAAGTAACTTTAAGGGTATCAGTAGTAGCAACTGGTTGATTATTATCACCACTACCAATTAAAATTAAACTTTCATTGTCATATAACGATAATCCTCTTGCAGATAGAAACTCTCCACCCTTTCCTGAATTAGCATTATTAGCACCCATTCCATGCTTAAGAATATACTTAGGTGCAGTTAATCCAGCAGTAGAAGTTACTGCTGTAAATTGTGTAACAGTCTTAACCTCTTCTACAATGAAATCACCTTCATTTACATCAGAAGCATTTAATACTGTGAATCTATTTCCTTTTGATAATCCGTGAGCCTTGGTTGTTGTAATTGTTGATACTTGAGTAGATCCAACATGAGTAGGAGTACCGCTTACCTCAGTTACAGGACCTAAACCAATAACAGATTGACCATCTAAAATAATATCAGAAGCAGTTTTATGAACTTCAATTTTTACAGTAGAATCTATAGGAACAACTTGACTACTAGGATCTAAAGGAATATCTTTAATCCTAAAGTAATGATCCGCACCTGTACTAATACCAGTAACTTGAACATAATCACCAGTTGCTAAACTAATATTAGCATCTGCAATTGTTATATTTGCACTAGGAGCACCACCAATACCACCAGCAGAAGGAAGAGAACTATCAAAATATAATGGACTTAAAGAACTCTTATATCCAGAACCTGGTTCAGTTATTTCATAAGAAGTAACTGCTCCACTAGAATTAACAACAACCTTTGCAGTAGCACCTCTCCACTTAGCTGAGTTTGGTGCTGACGAATCATCAAATAATTTTACATTATAATATGTACCTTGAGTATGACCAGATCCACCTACTAATGTTCCACCATATTTTAATCCATTAAAATTATGTTCTCTAGTAAATGTAAGAACAGCATTAGTAGTATTATCAACTACACTACTAACAGTATTAGCAGCACCAAAACTGTTTAATAGTTTATTAGCAGTTTCTCTTGTAAGACTCTTCTTCAGATCGTTAGTTACTACATCCCCGATTGGAAATCTCTTTGCATAAGTTGTTGCTTCCTGTGGGTTGTCATTTACATTATCCCTATCTAATTGAGGATAAAGATTGACAACATTCTGATTATATTTTGCATCAGTAAATTCTTCCTCTATAGGATTATTACCATTCAAAATATAAAGATGGAAGACACCATCCTGAGCACCTTCAATATATGGTGCTATTGTTTCTGATCTATAAATAAATAAATTTTCTTTATTATCATTTCTTTGGAATCTAGGTAATGCAGTACTTCTAATATTAGTATCATTATTGTAAGTTCCTACAAGATGCTCATTACCTAAAACATCAGTTGTCTTATAAGTAAATACTTTATCACTTATAACACTATTAATAAGGAATGTTCCATTATATCCCTTATCTGCTGCACCAGAAGTATTAATTGTATCAGTTATATTCTGAACAATAATTTGCTCACCAGCATTTAAATCATGAGATTTATCTGATCTAACTGTTACTATCTTAGTAGTAGTATTAAAATCAATATGAGATATAAACCTTAGATTTCTATTAAAATCATAATCCGTTGATCCAATTGATGTTCTAGTAAAATCTGCATTAAATCTTGAGTTAGTAGAACTAGAATCCTGAATTACAAAACTATCACTAGGATCTCTAGCATTTTGCAATTCTTTTGGAATTACATACCTAACTTTGTATAGTTTATCATCTAAACTTCTATCATCAGTTCTTCTTTGGATATATGGAATATCCTCATCATTTTCATCTAAGAAAGCACGTTTGTCATAAATTCCATTATCAGTAGCACTTACATGAATAAACCATTGAAGTACTGGGTTTCCAGCACCATTATTACCAGCCTCAAACTGCATTGGGTGACCAAATTCACCTGGTTTCTTATCAGAAACTCTACTAATAATTTTTAACTTACCAGCAGCAGGACTAGAAATAGTTTTAATGTATAATGGGGTTGTTCTTTCAGCATTTGTTTTTGATGATGCTATTTGAATCTCATAACCACTTAAAGTAACACCATCTAATCTTGTACCATCCTTAGCATTAGTAATTGCATAATAAACTGTATGAGGATCTAAACCTTCTGGAAGATCACCATTTTCTGCAATTATTCGGATAGATTCACCATTGTTTAAATCATGTGGATTATTAACATTACCATACTTATTAACAAGTGTTATTTTATGAATAGAATTAGCAGATCCTGAAGTAGTATCATTATGAACACCTTCATATTCTTTTTCTGAAGATACTTCTACTGTCTCAGTCTGATCATAATCAACACCACCAACAGTAAGAGTACCAACTTTCTTAGACATTCTAATGACGGAACTTCTAGTTTCACCGTCAAGTTCATCTATATAAATCTTTTCATCAAATCTAGATCCAATTCTAAATCCTTGTGCAACATCTGTAGGCGAAACATTTATATTATCTTGACCTAACAGATAAAGTTTAGTGGTACTAGGAGCACCATCACTTACTGGATTAGTTGCAGCAGCATCATAATCTTGGTTCACTGAAGAATCAAGTTGAGTTAATTCAACAGTAGTTTCAGGACTAACAACTGCCTTCGGTGTAATGATACTTGTAATATAACCTTTATTATCCTTATCAAATGATTCTTTCTTAAATCCATCAGCAGAAAGAGCAAACTGACCGAAGTTAGAGTTGGAGTTTGTAATTGATGAGTCACCACCAGACTTCATTAAGAAGTGAATATGATAACCAATAGCAAACACAGAAACGATCTGGAAGACAGCATCATTCTCTAGTGTAATATGAGCAGTTTTCCAACCATCTCTATAAACAGCATCCTTATCTAAATGATAAACTTTAGTTTCTTCTAATGAAGATGCTTCTTTAGATAATGCAGAACCAGTTGTTTTTTGATATGTTATTGATTCATACTTCCTACTTGTAGGATTATATTTTGTAAATGCACGATCATCTTTCTGTAGAGATATACCAGTAAATTGAGCAACAACCATTGATTTGAAACCAGTGGCTTTTGCACCATCTGCTCTCATACCTTGCATACCAAATACCGATCTTAATGAACAGTTAAAGATATAAGGAGATGCACCAGTAACAGTATCAACTTCTACACTAACTTCAGCACTACCAGCACTTAATCCACTTGCAGGACCAGCAGCTAAATTAACAGGAACTTGTGGAAGTAAATATGTAAATTGAGTTTCATTTAATACATTCTGTACCTTTGTTGAAATATTATATTCAAGTTCATTAACTTTCTCAATCTTAATAGGTGTTCCACCACTTAATTCATGAGGAACAGCAGTAGTTACAGTAACTACTGGACCAGCAGTATTACCATCACCAGAAATTATATCAGTAATTTGAATACGATCAGATGAAAACGCACCTACAATCTCATATTCAGGTCTTTGTTTTGCAAATCCACCGCTTGCTGCAGGATATTTTTCATCAATATCTCTAATAGATGCTCTATTATAAGCATTAGATAACTTACTATAATAAACATCTAGATCAGTTAAACCATCAAATTGATCTAACTTATTAACACCATCAGCATACTCAAATACTGCCAATTTATGGTGAGAGAATATTGGTTTTGATTGATTATTAGTAAATTCTGTCGGATCGGTATATACTAATGTTGAATCATCTCCATCAAAGATAGAGAACTGCCAGAAATAACAAGCACCAGTAACCCTAAAAATAGCAGAGCGTTTTACAGCAGCATCTGTTGGGTTTGGAACATACTTAGGACGAACTTTTGTTTTTCTTAGATCTAATCCAACAATAGATGTTCCTCTAGGAACTATAACACCACCTTCCGTACTGTTAAACTTGTAAAGTATATTATCTTCTTGTGTTAAATCAAAGTTAGAATTTAATGTTAATGTAAGAGTATTTTGTGCTCCAGATTCTGCACCGCTTGGACTAATTGCAGTAGCATTACCAGAAACACTTTTTATACCAAATCCTGGGCGATTATCTATTAAATGTTCACCTGGAAATAATAGTATGGTAGTTTTTTCCACAATATCATTATCACTTCCCTTTAAATAAGAGAATCTAGCAGACTCTATAAGTGCTCTCTGTAAGGTCTTAAATGGTTTTGTTAATGAGTTACCCTGATTTTCAATTCCATCAGTGGCATCAAGATCATTTGGATTTACATAAAGAATGCGACCTTCACTATTCTTTATGAAATTCTCTAACTTATTAAGTGGCATCTTTTTATACTACTAGTCCAGGTGGTATTTCTATACTCTATTTAGCTTTCCTATCGGTAGTTAATTTTGGTTCAACATAAGTAATGATCTCAGGGTCTGCATGATCCTTAATAACATCCATCACACCCATAAACTGTTCTGTGTTTTCACACTTAACAAATCTAGTTTCACCTTCACTACTAATCAAGGTAATTCTCTTTTTACATACATCAACTATAATGTCTTGTACAGTTTCTTCAATATCCATAAATTACCCCTTAAACATTTTGAACATAATACCAAGTAACTGCTACTCGTTTATTTCCTTCTATAACTGGTTCTCCAGAATGAGGATAACACCAATTTGAAGGGAACATCAAAGCATATCCAGGTTTTGGTTTAAATGTTGTATGTGGAAATTCAGTACCACCTCCAGATTTAGATTCCTTTAGATATGTAATCACAGATATTTTTCTATGATATTCATCCAATCTAGGATCTGTTGCCATATCATGATGAAATTTATATTCCTGCCCCTTTTTATAATCTAATGCTTGAATAGCTTCTCTCCAAGATCTAGTTCCAACAGCACCAGGCATAGGGTAATAACTATAATTGATATGTATTTTCTCACATCTCCTTTTATATTCAACCAATCCAGCATTCATTGCTTCATGCAATAAAATAGTTTCAGGAGCTTTCTCATCCATTGATGTTCCTGTACTAGATCTTATCTCTTGTCTAGTTTTTGATGCTTCAACACCTTTACCAAAAACTGTACTACTCTGAAATTCTAAAGTATCAATATACTTGTTTATCTGTTTGACTTCCTTTTGATTAAGAATCTTAATAGATTGTATTAACTCTTCCATAATTAAATACCTAGTTCAATTATTATAACACATTTATGAAGGTTTTGTCGGCCAAGAAGAATGTGAGCGATTATCTGCTAATGCTTTTGCAGTTAAATTAGCATCTGCTGCTATAGTTGCTGGAAGATCTCTTAGTGCCTGACGATATGTTTGCCACTCTGCTTTTTTATCTGATGTAAGTGTAACATCATCTAAACGAGTCCAATCAGACCAAGACAACTGAGCATTTCTATAATTTTTTACTTCCTGCAAATGATCTCTTGCTGCTTCATAAGCAGCAGCCGCAGCAGTTTTCTCATTAGCATGATCAGTTACTGCTTGTTGCCAAATACCTATCTCTGTAATATCTTCTGGCCATTTTTGAGTACCATCTGCCTTTGTAGCACCATCAATATATTCAACGTGACCTTTACTTGTTGAACTATCCCAATGCATCGCATGAACATCTGAAGGAATCCAAGATATATCTGTATGAGTAACTGGTTGTACTACATCATCATCAACGATGATAGTTTTATCAGGTACAATAACTGTTAGTTTCATTGTTCTACATCCGTTACATTGTGCAATATTTGTCTAGATTGTTGTAATCTCTCTTGTGCTTGCAATTCTAATTCTCTTTGATATATTTCTTGTGCTTTCATAGTTGATTTAACAGTTTCATTTCTAAATGATTCAATAGCAGATCCAGTTTGTCTCTGCTGGTTTGAATTTTCAATCAATAAAGTTGGCAACCAAGTAACTGCACAACTCCAATCATCAACTTCTTCTCCTGTATTAGGATTCAATCCACGAACCTGAGTAAACCAAGAACATTGTAAACCAATACAATCTTTACCAATTAAAGGGCAAAACTTCCCCTGCTCAAGTTTCATTGTATCAACTCTTTGTGCATATTATAACATCAACATACTGAACTGCCAAGTCCAAAGAACCTGAACTACTAACACTAACAGTATCGCTAAAGGTATGATCGTGATCACTAGGAGAACCAGATGCACTAAAACTATCACTACCAGAGAAAGTAAAGTTAGAACCATTGATGTAATACATTACAATGTTGTGATTATGAACATCACCACTACCAGTAGATGTAACTTGAGGAGTTCCTGAAGAACCAGCATTTAAACTATCGACAAGACCATATGAACCACCAGAAGTACCAACAACCGAATCATAAGAGTGTTGGTGAGCTGGCATCTGTGCGATTGATATTGTTCTTGGACTGGTATTTGCATACATTATCTGTTGTCCACCACAATTTCCACTAATACTAACAGAACCACTAACACTAACAGATCCAGCATTATCACTACTTGTAGATCCACTAGCACTTCCAGATCCACTAACACTTAACGATCTACTAGCAAATGTACTTGTAAATGAATTACTACCACCCGAACCACCACCAGAACCACTTACAACTCTGAGTGCTTTATTATTATGTGATGTTGATTTTGACCATCCAGTAGGAGCACTAGATTGTACAAATAACATGACAGATCCTGAAGGAACAGATCCTGAACCAGAAGAACCTGGAGGACCTGGAGGTCCAGCAGAACCAGGAGTCCCATCAGCACCATCATTACCGTCAGCACCATCATTACCGTCAGCACCTGGAGGACCTGGAGGTCCTGCAGGTCCAGCACTAGCAGTTGAATTAATTTTTAAAGTACCAGATGGTCCACCTGCATCAAACGCTATGTTAGAACCAGCCTCAATAGTCACCTCATAATCAGTTAATGTAGTTCCAGTACCATCATTACCTAATTTAATACCTCTAGTAGTTGTACTAGGATGTCCAGTTTGTCCAAGAGTTCGTTTTGATCTTTTCTGTTGCCAGATCAATGCAGTTTGATTTTGGTTTGGAGTTAATAAATGATCGTGATATCCAAGGAATCCATTAGGCGTATCCGTTAATCCAAGGAAAGTACTAGATGCTGCAGAACCTGGAGGACCTGGAGGTCCAGCATTACCATCAGCACCATCAGAACCATCAGCACCATCAGAACCATCTTGACCAGGAGGACCTGGAGGACCAGGAACTGTTGAATCAGCACCTGGAGGACCATCTGGACCATCTGGACCTGGAGGACCAGGAACTGTAGAATCTGCACCTGGAGGTCCTGGAGGACCGTTTGGACCTGGAGGTCCTGGTGTTGTTGAATCATTACCTGGAGGTCCTGGAGGTCCAGAACCACCATCATTACCATCATTACCTGGAGGACCTGGAGGTCCTGATCCACCAGGAGATCCGTCATTACCATCATTACCTGGAGGTCCTGGAGGACCAGCAGCACCACTATCTGATATAGAAATAGTGCCTTTCATAGCACTATGATATTGACAAATATAATAAAGAGTACTTGGTGCATTAGAAGGAACCACAAAATTAATTGTTCCTGATTGAGTACCATTATTTGTTACTCCACTACTATATGCATCACCAGTTCCAGTAGTTTGTGCAGTTTTAATCCAGAATGGATGACCACTTGCATTTACAGAAAAATTATAGGTTAATCCTCTTAATAAAGTTATTGTTGGATTATTGCATACAGTATCAACGCAATAAGAACCAGATCCACTATTTGTTATATCAAAAGTTCTTGATCCTGTAGGACCAGTTGGACCTGGAGGACCTGGAGGTCCTGGAACACCAGTAGAAGGACCAGGAGGACCAGGAGGACCATCAGCACCTGGAGGTCCTGCATTACCATCACCTCCATCAGAACCTGGAGGTCCTGGAGGACCATTTGGTCCAGGAGCACCAGCAGGACCATTACTTGGAACTCGATCCCAAGCATATCCATTCCACTTCCAAACTACCCCATTTTCTGTATGGGTATCATTGAGGGATGGACTGTTTGGAAAATCGAATGCTGCCATATTATTAATCTTCAGTTATTACTACAAAATTATATCTTATATCAGCACTCGGACCAGCACTAGAAAGCCTAAAAATCTGTCCATCAGATATGTAAAGTTCTAATGGTAAATGAAGTCCAGTAGCAGTACCATCATTAGATTTAACCGTCATATGGTTAGTCATACTAGAAGCATTACCAGTATAAGTATTAATTGCTAAATTCAATCCCCATACCTGTAAACCAGTATTAGATGCATTATTTAAAGTAAAGGATAAATTACCAGCTGTCATAACACAATTCCAACTTAATGGACTCTGACTCTCCAAATAGTAAATTAATATCCTCTCATTCTTACCAGAAGAATTTGTATGAGTTATACTATTATTTACAACTGAACCATTATAAACTGTTGATGCCATAATTAGTTATTCTCGTATTTTATTTATCAACCTTGAGGTATATTCCAATTTGGCATAGTGTATGGATATAAATTAGCTGATCCAGGAGGACCTGGAGATCCAGCAGGACCTTGTGCTACTGCAACCCATTGACTGCTATTACCATCATTATAATACACATATAATGCTCCAGTGTCACTTTCCCACCACAAATCACCTTCTGAAGGTGCAGGAGAAGTTGGTGCAGTTTCGCTAATTTGCAGACCAGCAACACCAGATGGACCAGGAGGACCTGGAGAACCATCAGTACCATCAGCACCATCATTACCTGGAGATCCTGGAGGACCAGGAGTTCCAGAACCACCATCCGAACCAGGAGGTCCTGGAGGTCCAGCAGGTCCTTGACCACCTGTAGAAACCTCTACCCATTGTCCACCTTGTCGAACCTTTACCGCCATTATATAAGAATTACTTTATTTTTATTTATCATGGTCTTGTTGGATATGATGGATTAGAAATATCTGAAGTATTTGCTGGAAGATCTCTTAATGCTTGACGATAAGTTTTCCATTCTTCCCTTTTTGAATCACTAAAAGGAG
>Ga0163180_10002147_pt1 | contig 11039 bp, 14 predicted proteins | sample AtlANTMetagenome_2_FD_109647 | JGI IMG/M metagenome (GOLD analysis project Ga0163180, IMG submission 109647) | Marine eukaryotic phytoplankton communities from the Atlantic Ocean - Atlantic ANT 4 Metagenome | ecosystem: Environmental > Aquatic > Marine > Oceanic | place: North Atlantic Ocean...
ACCACGCCAGAGGTCACCATAGTGGTCAGGGCCATATACCTGCCAGAGCAGGCCATGACCTGGTCAGACCCTGGGTCACCAGAAGAGTTCGAGATTGTCTCATCAATCAGAGAGGGCACCACTGAGCATGTGGAGCTTGAGAGTGATGAGATCCAGAAGGCTTATGATGAGATGAGCAAACCAACCGCTGTCTATGTGGAAGAATATGACACTGAAGACGGCATTTTCTAAGGGGGAGAGAGATGAACATTCCATACCAAAAAGGCAGCGCCACCAGCAAGGCTGCAGCAGAAGCGCAGAAGCCACGCGCCCCATCCAAGATCCAGCAGATCTATCAGTTCATGCTGGAGCGTGGTGACCATGGGGCCACTGATGATGAGATCAGACATGGCACCAGGATGATCGCCAGCACAGCAGGCGCCAGGAGGCGTGATCTGGAGTGCCTTGGGGGCTGCATGAAGACTGACCGCAGACGCCTGACATCCAATGGCCATGAGGCTGCTGTCTATGTGGCTGTCCCTGGTGTTGACCTATCCACCAGGAAGAAGAAAGGCAGGCCACGCAAGGACAACAGGCACACAGAGAAGATCACCACCTATCTGCTGCCTGAGATGATGAAGACCATGAATGAGATTGCTGATGAAAAGGGCGTCTCAGCCTCTCAGTTGATGAGAACTGCAGCCATGGAATACTGCCGCACATACAGAAGAACAACGCCACAGGATGAGGTGCTCAAGCTAGAGCAACTGAGCCAAGCACTGACCCTGATCCAGGAGTCAGTCGAATCAATCGAGAGTGGCCAATAAGGTCACCACCAACACAACAGAAGGAGGGTGGCATGACCACACCAATCAAACAAAAGCCAGAGATGATCAATGATGGGCGCTTAGCGCTGATCCCCAATGTGATTCTCCCAAACCACCACCACCACGCAGATGCTGATCTGCACAAGTTCTGTGAGGGCAAAGAGCGCGTCTTGATGTTCAGGTGGGAGATCGCAGAATACTCCACCAGCTATGACGTGATCTACACCCAGCGCCTAGTGCCCCACTGGAACCATGATGGGGAGAATGTGCCGCTGATGCAATGCACTCTCACCTGGTTTGAGATGGGTGGCTCTGCAGGCAAGACGCTCAGGTTCGATGAGAACTCACACCTGCATTCAATGTGGGTGGCTGACAAGCTGGCCATCAACAGCATTGACGCTGATGCGCTGCTGATCTTCTTAGAGATGGCCGGACACTCAGTGTCCTATGACCACCATGAGAGGGTGAAGGCAGCCAAGGCTGAGATTGACCAGAACATGAGAGAGCAACTGATCACCCTGGGCTGTGTCCTTCCTGGCTACTGCTCACCCACTTCAGGAGATGAGGCATGAAGTTCGACCCAAACAACCTTCCAAAAGCATTCCCACCTGATGGGATGATCCAGAGGCATGGCAAGCCATACATCACCCACGTGGGTCTGGTCTGGCTGGCTAACCACAGAGGCAAGCCATGGAATGGTACCATCGTCAGCCATGACATCAAGTGGAACCAGGATGGCCTGCCCACTGCAGCCGTGGTGCTCTTTAGAGTCTGGGATGATGAGCAGGAGCACACTGACATTGGTGATGCCTACCCCATGAACGTGGGCAAAATGATCGTCCCGCACCTGATCCGCATGGCCTCAACGCGTGCACAGAACAGAGCGCTGCGTGCCTTTGTTGGATATGCAGGCTGCACGGCTGATGAGCTTGAGCTAGGCGAATCCTACGACAGCCCCCAGGGGTCTGGCAGGGATCAGCCATCAAACGGCGTCAGAAGCGATTCTCAGCCGATTCAGAACAGCCAGCCAGCAAGCACAGCAGGGTTCAACATCAGAACAAACTGCAGCGCCAAGTGCCCAGCGTGTGGTGCTCCCGTCTGGGATGACAGGGAGAGGGCCATTGAAGCCAGGAAGAAGAGTGGGAAGAAGACAGGCCCACCCTATTTCAAGTGCTCACGCAAGGGTGCCTGTCCTGGTGGCAAGGGTGACTATGGCTGGGGTGAGTTCAATGACCCTGACTGGCTTGACAAGCAGGAGGCTGATGACGGCAGGGTGGGCAGCAACTTCTTCACAAGTGAGGACAGTGTTGCGTCATCTATTCGCCAGGACATCCCAGATGGGCCACCACCATATGAAGACAGCGACATACCATTCTAGGGAAGGGCTGACCTGGGCATGTCTTGAAACGGCCCACCTTCACCAACACAACGCCCCCAGGGCAAAGAGAGAGACATGGGAGAGAGAGAAGAAGAGAAGAAGGCCTCACGCTATGAGCTAATGAGAGAGGCTGATGACCTGGTCAATGAACTGCTTGAAGCTGAGGGTGAGGTTGATGACTTCATAGCCCAGAGGATTGAGAAGCTAGACGCTGGGATGGCTGCCAAGATGCAGGCCTATGCTGATTCTGTGGATGCTCTTGACTGGAAGATCGCCAGGCTCAAGGCAGAGGCTAAGCGCCTCAATGAGATGGCTGGATCATGTGAGCGCAACCTGAAGGCCACCAAGCAGTGGGCAATGGATGTGCTTGAGGCACGCGTTGGGCTCTATGGGTGGAAGGATGGAAGCAAGCACAAGCTATGCAATGGCACCGTCTTCCTGACCAGGCGCTCACGCACCAAGTGGGTTGATGAGCAGCAGATCCTTGATGAGTACTGTGGCACAGACTTTGTGCAGGTGAGCTTCAAGGTGGACAAGCACGCAGTCACAGAGGCACTCAAGGCAGGCAAGAAGGTCAATGGGGCCGTGACTGAAGAGTATCTGTCTATCTCATTCAAGTGATAGAAATGGGGGGCCAGCGCCAGGTGCCGACCCCCCACAACACAACAGGCCAGGAAGAGAGAACGACATGACCTATTCGGATGATAGCGCGAAATGGGAGCTAGTCAAGCAGTTCACCGTTCCGGGGGAGCCAGTACCCAAGGGTCGCCCTGTATTCAGCAAGAAAACAGGAACAGCCAGAACACCCAAAAAGACGGCCAACTATGAGGCCAGGGTCAAGTGGTACACCCGTGGCCCACTGCTAGAGGGGCCTGTCCGAGTTGAGATATTGGCCGTATTCCAGAGGCCCAAGCATCTACACCGCGCCAAAGACCCGGATGGTCTCATGTTCTACGGCGGGAGATGTGACCTGGATAACGTGGTTAAGGCGGTCTGGGATGGCCTCCAGGGGGCAGCGTTCAAGAACGATCGACAGGTCAAGGACGGGGCGCAGCGCATACGCTACACGGAGAAGACCGGGAAACCGCGAACCGAGATTGAGATATATACACTGAACAACACAACACCCCAGGACCAAGAGAGATGAGGATATGGCACCCAGCCCCCAGAGGGCTAATCAATGAAGCAGCAGCAGAGAGGTGGACCCGCAAGAAGCCAGCGCCAGCCCTGGTGGTCTATATGTGGATCTGGTCTCAACGTGATGACGGAACACCACCCACCAGACGGCAGGTGGCCAGGCTTTTTGGATGGACTGAGCACTACGCCAGAACCATGATCCGAAAGGTTGGGGAAGACCAAAACGAGTGGCGTCGGCTATATTCACCCAAGCAGGCGCCAAAAGCCGCCCAAGGGTCACCCAGCCAGGCCAGTGATTTCAACCACTTACAGGGCAGAACCGCCCAACCGTCACCCAGATTCAACCCAGAATCACCCGATCGTGCGCGCGCGATCACACAACACAACACACAACACACAGACAGAGAGAGGCTCAGTCTAGAGGAGATGAGAACATGGCAAGCATTGAAGTGATTGAGAGAGTGCTGAACGCCATAGCAACCAACCACGGAAAGCACCCCCTCTGGGTGGAAGATTCCAAGAGGATGTGGATGCTGCAGCTAGAGGACATCAGTGACAAGGATCTCATCATTGGGGTCAAGGATGTGCTCAGGAAGGTCAAGAGCCTGCCCACGCTGGCCCAGGTGCGTGAGGTGGTAGAGGCCAACCCCACCACCAAGGCTGGAACGCCTGTGAGGGTGGAAGGCTGCAGGGCCTGTGGTGGTACTGGAATGAGGCAGATGGCGCGCTGGTGGATTGATGAGCGCAATGACATCAGGGTCTTCAATGGTGTGGCCGCCTGTGATTGTGCCAAGGGCCTGAAGCTGTCCATGGGGGCCTTCAGTGACTTCAGGGACGTGATCACACACTGGGAGTCCAACCCACACACCACGCGCGTTCACTACTCCACCAAGGATCAACCAGTGCTGAGCACTGAGCAGACCGTCACAGCTAGAGACCTGGCAGAACGCAAGGCCAGAGCAGAGGCCAGAGGTGGTCAGTGATGCAGAAGCTGAAGACAGATCATGATGACTATGACCTGGCCCATGGCCCAGATGACCTGGTGAGGAGGCAAGTGATGCGCTTGCCAGTGCCAGAGGTGCAAAAGATCACCCCCGAAGAGCGTGATCAGGCTGTGCGCTTGCTGAACGCGCAGAGGATCGAAGAAGAAGAGCAGCGCAGGCTTGACCGCAAAGAGCGACTAGCCAAAGCCATCAAGCGTGAAGCCGTCCGCAATGAGTACCTGATAGCAGCCCACGCCAGATTTGATGAACACGTCAACAGGCTTGATCCTCACCCTAGGTACAGCAAAGCCCACGCCAGGCGACCGCTGAAGCAGACGCTTTACCGGATGCAGGCTCAATATGACTCATGGGTCACAAATACTGATCCCCACCCAAGGTGGAGGCCTGAAAGAATGGTCAATCTGACGTTCTTTGGAGCGATGAAGACAATGAGAGAGGAGCAGGCCGCAATGGGTGATCTGTTAGGATTCTCAACACCAGAGGAGGGGTGACATGTACAACACAATCGTGATTGATCCACCATGGAATGAGCAAGGTGGTGGAAGGATCAAGAGGGGCGCTGATAGGCACTACCCCCTGGTCAAGACAGCAGACATGCCTGGGGTCATCCTGGGCTCAGGTGAGTTCCTGCCAAACAAGGACTGTCACCTGTACATGTGGGCAACAGTGAACCACCTGCCTGACGCCATATGGCTGATGGGGGCGCTGGGCTTCCAGTACAAGACCAATGCGGTCTGGATCAAGAGTGGCCCCAAGGGGCTTGGCCAATACTTCAGAGGGCAGCATGAGCACCTTCTCTTTGGCACCAGGGGCAGGGGCTTCAGCGTGAAGACTGACCTGAGGACGCTGGGCTCTGTCATCCACGCCCCAAGAGGCAAGCACAGCCAGAAGCCTGCTGAGGCCTATGAACTGATTGAGGCCAGGAGCATTGGACCACGCTTGGAGATGTTCGCTAGAGACTTTAGAGAGGGGTGGCTGGTGTGGGGCAATGAGATCAAGAGTGAACTGCCAGAGGACTTCCTGCGCTCACTTCTCAAGCCTGACCAGGATCTGGTCTAGTTTGTTCACGATCTGCTCTTGGATCGCTGCCCTGGCCACCAGGAAGTCACGCGCATCAGCGTCTCTCTCCTGGCGCGCTTCTCTCAGCACCACGTCATAGCGCTCTCTCATCGCCAGTATGCGCCTGTCATAGTCGTCTGTAATCTCTTTGAGTTGAGCCTGGAAGGACTTGACCAGGTAGTCATTGCGCTTCTCGTTCTTGATGTGCTGCCAGACCAGGAAGGCCGCAAAGAGACCAAGGTGACCACCAGCCAACAACTGATCGATCAACGCCTGCATCACTTCAACCCATAGCTGTCATGAGCCCACCCAGATCCCTTGAGCAGGAAGCTGGACGCGCTCATCATCTTCTTCATAGGAGCAGGGGAGCCATCACCAGCACACTCACAGCACCCAGGTGGATCATCACCAAGACGCTGCAGCACTTCTACACGTGCGTCACATCGCTCACATTGATATTCGTAGAGAGGCATCGGCTCCACTTTAACATCTCCCGCGTCATTGTGGTCACGTCCTTCTGGCATGAAGGTCTCCCACCGGCCACAGTGGCGTGGGCTTTTTGAGGCTTTTGAGGATTTGAGCCTAGGCCTATGACTGGACTGGGACAGCTGGCCACGGTATGGTGTGACATAAAGAATGACACCCAAGTGGAGAGAGGACCATGGCAGGGCGTAAGAGCACAGATGAACAGGTGGCTGCACGCCTGGCTGCAGTTGAGGCTGTCATGCTTGCTGGTGAGTACACCAGAGCCAGCGCCCTTGGACTAGCTGAGAGATATGGGGTGGGCTTGCGCCAGGTCCAGAGAGATGCAGCCAAGATCAGAGAGACCTGGCAGGAGCAGGTGAGCACCACCAGCAGAGAGGCTGACAGGTCTGACTGGCTGATGAGAGTGAGGGGTGCCCAGGCGCGTTCATTCCGCAATGGCCACAGCATGGCAGCCGCCAGGCTCATGCAGCTTGAGGGCCAGGCCTTGGGGGTCTATGAGCCAGCCCAGGTGGAGGTCACACACACTCACACCAGAGACCCTGATGAACTGCTCAACAGGCTCAGGGATGCACTGCCCATGATCAAGGGCCTACTGGCATCACACCCAGACCAACCAACCCAGATGGCCATTGAGGCCACCTTCACAGAGGAAGCCGGTGATGAGTAAAGCGAAGAAACAAGAAGCAGCAGCAGTGTGGATGTCTGCTGATGATCTGACACCATGGGCAGACAATCCACGCAGCAATGACCACGCAGTGCCAGAGGTAGCCAAGAGTATCAAGCGCTTTGGGTTTGCCTCTCCTATCATTGCGAGGCCCATTGATGGTGGAGGGTTTGAGATCATAGCGGGCCACACGCGCCATCAGGCGGCGCTGTCATTAGGCTTGGACCGGGTGCCCGTGCGGGTGATGGACCTTGACCCCACTGATGCCAAGCTGCTGGCACTGGCAGATAACAAGGTGGGTGAGATAGCCACCTGGTCTGATGGCCTCAACGACATCCTGCAGGAACTCGATGCTTCAGGGGTAGACCTGGACGGGCTGGGCTTCAGTGATGCTGACCTTGATGAGCTACTGGCACCGCTGCCGATTGAACCAGACGGCAGTGAGGACGATGTGCCAGAGGTTCAGGATGAGGCCCACAGTCAACCGGGCGAGGTGTACGAGTTGGGACCGCATCGGCTGGCGTGCGGTGACTGCACAGACCCGGCGGTGTGGGATGCCGTGATGCAGGGCGAAGACATCGATGCGGTCTTGACCGATCCCCCATACGGTATAGGCGCCTCGACGATGACCATGGGAGCGGGCCAGAGCGCGAAACCAAAATACCTGCGCTTATCTGACAGCGAATCTACATGGGATGATGAGGCGCCGGATGTGGCATGGCTCGCTCACTACCCCTTTACCGTCATTTGGGGTGGTAACTACTTCGATCTTCCGCTGTCTGAAGATTGGCTCGTGTGGCACAAGAATAACGACGGCCGTTCATTTTCCGAGGGCGAGTTGGCGTGGACAAACCTCGGAAAAAAGGTGCGACACCTTACCCATCATTGGGGCGGTGAACGCAAGCAGCACATCACACAGAAGCCGATCAAGGTCATGGATTGGTGCCTGTCCTATTTCCCGCAAGGGTGCTCGGTGATGGACCCGTTTGGAGGTAGCGGTACGACGCTCATCGCGTGCGCCATGACTGGACGGGTGGCCCGTCTGATCGAGTTGGATCCTCGCTATTGCGATGTCATCCGGCGACGGTGGACCGCGTGGGCCAAGAAGCACGGCCAAGACCCCGGCCCCGGTGCGCTAGAATGAGCAGCGCCCCCATGATCCTGCATGAGAGCACCCGCAAGAAGACCAAGAGGCCCAGGCCATGAGCCTTGATCCCCTTGATCCCCTTGATTCCCTTGACCTGGGGGCGCTTGCTGATGTGGTGGAACTGGTAGACGCCCTCAAGCAGATGAAGCGTGACAGGCCGCTGGCCCTCGCCAGGCTCTGGCATAGAGAGAGACCCAAGACATCACAGCGCCGCGCCTTTCAGGATCTGGGTGAGCTAGTAACCATCATCTGTGGTGGCAACAGATCAGGCAAGACGGCAGGCTGTGCTCAGTTTGTTGTGGCCACAGCGCTCGGAAGAGATCACCCTGACTCAATAGAGTGGTGCCAGAAGAATGGGGTGCCACTGTCCTCTCTGCCCAACAGGCCTGGAAACGTGTGGTGTGTCGCTTTGGATTCAGGTGACAGCCGTGAGTATCTACGCCCTGCCGTGGCTCAGTATCTGCCCCCAGACGCCAAGTGGCGCAATCAGTTTGGCTATGGTCGCGCCGAGGTCAGGCTGCCCAATGGTGGTCGCATCATGTTTCCGTCTGTTGACATGGGTAGAGACGGATTCCAAGGCGCAGCCGTTGACCTCGTTCACTTTGACGAAGAGCCTGCCGATCAGGCTGTGGTCAATGAGGCGCTGATGCGCCTGGTAGACAGAAGAGGGCGCTGCATCTTCTCCATGACTCCGCTGAGGGGAATGACCTGGCTCTATGACCGCTGGATCAGCACCACCCCAGAAGATGCCCGCGTCCACTGGATCCATGGGATTGACAACCCCCACATCCCAGCGGGAGCGCTTGAGAGACTGCTGAAGCAGTATGGTCCACATGAGAGAGCAGCCAGAGAGAAAGGTGAATGGACCACGCTTGAGGGGCGCATCTATTCAGACTTTCAGCGTGCCACCCACGTCATCAAGGCTGGCCCCATTCCTGACCACTGGGTTGGCCCCTATATCGGCATCGACTTCGGAACAAGGGCGCCCTTTGCGGCTGTGGTCTGCATGATTGATCCCAGCAATGACACCCTGGTGGTGGTGGATGAACATTACCAGGCAGAGTGGACGCTCAGCCAGCACGCTGCCAAGCTGCATGAACTGATCAACACCTATGGCCAGCCCAGGTGGATAGTGGCTGACCCAGAGGACAGAGGCAGCCGCCTGGCCTTAGCCAGAGAGCATGGCCTGGCCAATGTGCCAGCCAAGAAGGGGCGCGGGTCTGTGCGGGGTGGCATCAATGATGTCTGCGAGCGGCTGGCCTTTGACGTTGAGGGCAACCCTGCCCTGCTGGTGTTTGATACCTGCACCAGCCTGATCCATGAGTTTGAGACTTATGTGTGGGATGAGCGTGGGGTGGGTGAGTCCAGAGACCAGCCGAAACCACGTCAGAAGGATCACGCGCTGGACGCCCTCAGATACTGCTGCTCAAGGCTGAGCTATTCTGACTTTGACATTGGGTGATTGCGCGCCTGGCCTGACTACGGTATGGTCAAGCCGTGAACAATCTGATCGTCAAGCCTGGATTCATCGCGTCTCTACTGCGTGCAGTGGGGCTGGTGAAGGTTGATCCTGATGGCAAGGTGAGCCACAGCGCTGGTGCTGACTTCATCGAAGACACACCGTTCAAAGCAGGCTATGACCCATCAGCAGCCATGTCAGCCCTTGCTGCATTCCCATGGCCGTTCGCGGCTGTGCAGGCCATATCGACAGACCTCAGCAAAGTGCCCCTCAGAGCCTACAGGGGCAGAGGGTCAGAGGCTGAAGTGCTTGACACTCACCCCGTTCTGGAACTGCTGAGCCAGCCCAGTTCACGGGTGAATGGTGTGCTGTTTAGGCGCCAGCTATACACGGATCTGGTGCTGTCTGGCAACGCGTTCTGCTTGATGGCTGGAAGCGCTGGCAGGGTGGACGCCCTCATCAGGATGCACCCAGCACGCGTCAAGATCTCACCCCTCTCAGATGGCCAGCCTGACAAGTACCAGTATGAGTCAGGCCATGGTCAGCCAGCCCTCTATGAGCATGAGCAAGTTCTGCACATCAGGGGGCCATCCTGGTCTGATGATCCCACTAACCTGTGGGGCATTGGCGCTGTCCAGCCGCTGCACAATGACCTGACCACAGAGAAGGCACAGGCTGCACTGGCTGCACGCACTGCCGCCACTGGTCAGCCGACAGGCATCCTGTCACCGAAGGAAGATGGTGACCGATGGAGCCGAGAACAGATCGGCACCCTCAGAGACGCCTATGAGAAGCAGATGAGGGCAGGTGGTTCTGGTGTGCTCATCCTTGGTGGGCAGGCTCAGTTCGACAAGCTGCAGATCACGCCACGAGAAATGGAGTTCAGCCAGGTCAGAGACTTTGTGAGGGCCAGCACCATCGCCGCCTTTGGGTGTGTGCCTGTGCGTCTTGGCCTTGAGACAGCAAACTACAGCCAGAGCAGGAACCAATTGCAACTCTACTGGGAGAGCCTCCAAGGACGCGCTGCCCTGGTGGACTCAGAACTTACGCGCCTGGCTAGGATGCTGGGTGGTGAAGATGTGGTCATCAAGCATGACTTCAGTGAGGTGGAGAGCCTCCAAGAGAGCAGATCAGAAAGGCTGAACCGCGTGATGGAGTGGACCATGCTTGGTCTCTCCCCATCAGACGCTGCAGCCTATGAGGGCTTTGACGATGTGCCGCTGACCCAGGCAGATGAAGAGCCTGCTGAGATCGCAGATGAGAACGCTGAGCCCACTGATATTGATGGCCAGACTGAAGCGCCAGCAGATGAGCCGCTTGCAGCCACTGCCCTGAATGGTGCCCAGGTGGCCAGCTTGATAACCATCCTAGAGCAGGTGGCACTGGGTGCTCTGGCTGCAGAGGCTGCAGTGGTGCTGATTGGTGTGGCGTTCCCCACCATCTCACAAGAGGAAGCCAGGCGGATAGTTGATGGTGCTCAGGCAGTAGAGGATCCAGACGCACCAACAGAGCAAAGGCTGACAGAAGCCAGGCGCGCCCTCTATGACGACATTGACTTCTCAGTGCCTGAAGGCGTGAAGGCTGAGCTAGAGCGTGGCCTGGAGTGGCATGATGAGGGCCTGTCTGGTGATGGGCTTGTGCCTGCCACTGTCTCATGGGCCAGACGCATGGCCAACGGTGAAGACATCAGCCCTGAGAAGGCTGTGAAGATGCGCGCCTGGTTAGCCCGTCACAAGTCAGACAAGACAGGTGAAGGGTTCAGCCCTGGTGAGGAAGGGTATCCTTCTCCTGGTCGCGTAGCCTGGGCGCTGTGGGGTGGTGATCCTGCAGTCTCTTGGAGTGAGAAGATCGTTGGCCAGATGGAGAACACTGACAAGGGCATCACCAAGCAGATTGAGG
>Ga0163180_10002149_pt1 | contig 11032 bp, 8 predicted proteins | sample AtlANTMetagenome_2_FD_109647 | JGI IMG/M metagenome (GOLD analysis project Ga0163180, IMG submission 109647) | Marine eukaryotic phytoplankton communities from the Atlantic Ocean - Atlantic ANT 4 Metagenome | ecosystem: Environmental > Aquatic > Marine > Oceanic | place: North Atlantic Ocean...
CCGATACCCGGCTTCCAAGAGGGATAGAAGGTCGGCTCCGCAAGAGGCAGGACCGTTCTACTCGTCGTCGTCGTCGTCGTCGTTCCGTCCATCTGGGACTTCCGGGAAATCCCCACCAAGGATGGAGAGAAAGTAGGCCTTCTCGGTGGCTGCGGTATCCTCTCGAGCGAGGTAGGAGGCTCCATCGCGGTCTCCCTGGGCCTGGCGCCTCCGGACTTCCTTGCCGATCTGGGTTCGGTAACGGTCCTGGGCGTCTTCGAAATCGGTCTGGTAGTCCTCCCAGATTCCCTGCTGCTTCGCGAGGGCCTTTTCGTGCGACTTTTCCAGCGTACGGCTGAAGCGGCGGGCCCAATCTGGCAAGTTCAGTTCAGCGGAGATTTCCCCTTGCTCCTTCATGCTGTCGGTCATCCCTTCCACAAGGTTATCTACTTCCCGGCTGAAGCGGCGGGCGGTGCTCGTTTCACTTTCCATGTCGCGGGCAAAATCCTCGATGTTCTTGTCGTGGCGCCTTTTCCAGCGCTCATGGGATGCCTTTTCCCCATCCCGGAAGATCTGACGATACTTCACCAGCCAGTCCTCGGCACCTGCAGGGCGGTTGGTTTCGCCGGCTCCCGGCATGTTCCGGCGGGAGGTGGCTGACCACTCGACGAGGAAGAATCCTGCTTCCTTGGATTGCCCAGCCGCATTCCGGTAGCCGGACTCTCCTTCTTTCCCGCGCCAGAGCTGCAGGGATTTCTGTGGGACGTCTGCCTCGCCGGGTTGTCCCGGCGCCCAGGCTACGAATTCGAAACGTTCGCCTGTGACAAAAGTCCAGATGGGGGTGGCCACTCCTTTCTGCCGACCTCCGATCCAGCATCCCTCACCTTTCCCCAGTAATTCCAGCACCGACTCGGCGATCCAGTTTGCTTCCTCCTGGCTTGAGGGGACCGCGAGATGTCCTCCTGCGGCCTGAGCAAGGGTATTGGCCTCTTCCCATGGAACCGATTCGGGAACGACAAGAAACCGTGACCCGTTGATGTTCTCCGTACCAGCAGGAAACACTGGTCGCTTATTTTGCAGGGAAGCGGCAACGCGCTGTAGTTGGCGAGCGAGTGATCCGGGGTTGCCTCCCTTGGTCCATTGAAGGAGGAAGGGCAGGGTGCGGGCCCCCGGCAGATCCTCCAGGGTCTGGTTCGGTAGAAGGGCCGCGTAATCCTCAACAACAGTGGTTGAGTTGTCGTCGGGCTGACCCTCAGCCCAGAGTTCCTCGTCAGGAGCCGCTCCATCAACCCAGTACCACTTGCCTTCCATTCCGGAGTCCGAGAGACCGATCCAGGACGGAGTGAGAATCTTCAGTTCGGCAACTGCCCATGCCAGGTCCTGCTTGCTCTCCAGGGTTGCCAGTTGGGCCCCGTGGGCCTCGGCATAGTGCGAGGCGGCCTGCCACGAGCGGGCCTCGGTCATGAGGAAAAAGTGGGAGTCTCCGCGTTTGATGGCCCCCTTGGGCAGCTCTGAAAGGTCTCCAGCCTTCAGTTTGGCCTGGAGTCTCGCCAGGGCTTGGCTGGCGTTTTCGACGGGCTTGGGCTTTTCAGGTTCCGGCTTGGGCTTGGGCTTATCCTTCTCCTTTGGCGGTTGGACAACGACGGGAGCCTTGGGCTTGGGCTTTGGTTTTGGTTTGGAGACGGGTTCCTCTTTTGGTGGGGTGGTCCCGGTAGTCTCGTTGTCCTTGTCCTTTCCGGAGCCAATCAGCATGAAGCCGAGGACCCCGAGGACTCCGAGGACGACGAGAATGCCAACTACCGGGATCTGCTGTGATTTTGGCGGGGAAGTCGCGAACGCCGGGGTAGCCCGCATCCCGATCGGACTTGCGCCTGGGACGGGCGTCGCTGCCGGAGAGCTCTTGGTTTTACGCAGGACGGGCTTCTTGAGCTTTTCTCCCAGCTGGTCCAGGTCCTTGGCAAGGTCCTCGGCCTTGGCGTAGCGCATTTCAGGGGAAGGGTGCGTCGCCCTGCGGATGAGGGCGTCGAATTCGGGGCTGCACTGTCCTACCACCGAGGGTGGTTGCCAAGGCTCGGAGGGAACCTGGGCGGTCAGCAGCTCGTAGAGGAGGACCCCCACCGCAAAGATGTCGGCTCGTTGGTCAACGCCACCAGGATTGTTGACTACTTCCGGGGCACTGTAGCCGGGGGTTCCCCAGACAATTTCTTCAGGGTTGTGCCCTTCTCCCACCGGGCGCGCCAGCCCAAAGTCCCCGATCTTGGGAACGGCTTCCGGCCCGAGGAGGATGTTGCCGGGCTTGATGTCACGGTGCAGGATGCCGTGCTGGTGGGCATGGGCCAGTCCGTGCGAAATGCCAGCCACCAGCCGCGCGGCTTCTCCCTGGTCGATGGCCCTGCCATGGGCGGAGTGGTGGAGAGACTTCCCCTCAACCAGCTCCATGATGATATAGAGCATTCCGTCCGCATCACCGAAGTCGTAGACTGCGATCAGGTTGGGATGGTTGAGCCGGGCCATCGACTTGGCTTCCGACTCGAAGCTGGACCGGAACTGGGGGTCTGCGCCGAACTGGCGGGGAAGGATCTTGATGGCGACCGGGCGATCGAGAGAGACCTGCCTCGCGGCATAAACCGCGCCCATTCCCCCCTGGGCGATGAACGCAGTGATCTCGTAGGCCGGGAAGTGCGGCTGAAGCTCCTCGACACTGGGAGCGCTGAATTCGAGATCAGGGGACATGGAGGAGTGAACAGCCTATTATGCCTCTCGTTGCATATATAAGCAAGCGCGGGAAAACGTCATTGCAGGCGATTGCTCGAGCACCTCCCGGAGTCAGGGGGCTTCTCCTGCCGGGGCCGGGGCGCTCAGAATCCCGGAGCCGAGGTGGTTTAGAAAGGTTTTGCCACTTTCGCCACAGGCGTTGATTTCGTTCTGTATCGCACGCACCTGGTTGGGTTTGCCCCCATCTTCGGCAGAATCCTTCTTGGCCTCCAGGTTTTGGACGTAGTTTACGCGGAGCCGATTGGCCGTGGCCTCCAGGGAGTCCCGCAGAGCCTGCTGGCCTTGGAGCCGGGTCCTGAGAATGTCCACCCCCCGGGGGGAGAGGGTGACTTTACGGATCTCGGCCATCGCAAGATCGATCGACCCTGATGCTTTCACCCTCGACTTGATCCGGCTGACGACCGGGGAGTAGAGGCGCTCGTCATTGTCCCGAAGGCCACGCAGCCAGAAGTTAAGGTCCGATTTGAGGCCCTTCCCATTTTCGAGAAGCTTCTCAGCGAACTTTGCCTCGAGGACCTGGATATTCTTCTGGGCCGTGGTCCGCAGGTTGGCCCAGCTTCCCAACCCGGGGGCGCTGGCTACCGGCCGGGTGTTTTCGCGATCTTCACTCCATTCAATGATAAACGCGGAGGTAGCTTCTCCGTCGTCGGGGGCCTCATCATCCCATCCCCCGGGGTCTCCAGCGACCAGCCGGACGGCGGTCTCGACAGCCTTGTCCCCATCGGGAGATTCAGGGGCCCAGGACGCGAAGGCCCAGGTTTCCCCGGTGATCCATGTCCATGAAAGACCGTTGTGCCTGCCGCCGATCCATGCACTGGCATCAGGATCGAGGCTGTTGTTGACAAGCTGGCCGAGGTAATTGTTCTCGGATGGTTCGCTGGGAACGGCGAGGTGTCCGTGGGCAGTCTTTGCCATCTTATTTGCCTCTTCCCATGTTCCGGTCTTCTCAATCAGGAGATAGCTGCGGTTCTCAAAGAGGCGGACACCCGGGGGATAGACGCGCTCGGGAGTGCCCAGCGAGGCCTTGAGCCGGGTGATCTGGGTCTCGAGAGTGCCAGGGTTACTACCATCGTTCCTCCATTGAATGAAGAAGGGGAATTTCTTGCCGCCAGACTGGGCACGGATCGACCCGAGATCGCTTAAGGTGGCGCAATTTCCGGTGGAGCTGGAGGGTGTGCGGACTGTCCAGGGGGAGCCGTCGACCCAACCCCAGGCCGTTCGGCCGGTGGAGCCACCGCCAAGCCAGATCGTGGTGCTGCTGGGGATCTTGGAGGAGAGCCAGTTCTGTTCGCCTTCATTGAGGCAGGTCGCAAGGTGGCCTCCATATTCTTCTGCATAGGCGGAGGCTCGCTGCCAGCTGAGGGGCTTATTCAAGAAGAAGAAGTGGCTGTCACCACGGATCAGGGCCCCGGGAGGAAAGTCAGTTCGCTCCTCCCCGGAAGTAAGATGAGGTTTGAGGCGCTCCAGGGCTTCCATGGGTGTTTCCGGTTCCGGTTCCGGTTCCGAGGTTACGGGGGCCGCTTTCTCCGCCTTGGCCTTGAGGGCGGCGAGTTTTTCCCGTGCTTTCCTGGATTTCTCCTCCTCTGCCCTGAGGGCTGCTTGTTCCGCATCGTTGATTTTCCTCTGCTCCTCCTGTTTCCGTGCATTCTCACTCTTCTGCCACTGGTAGGCCCTGTACATCCCGAAGATAGCAGCCAGCAGGAGCACAATGATAACGAGATTGCGGAGAAGGGACCAGTTTGTCCCGAGCTTGATCTGGACCTCGGGTGTTTCCGGGGTTGCGGCAGCGCCAGGATCGGGGAGAGCTGTTTCCATCACCGCCGGGGGTGGGGCCGGACTGGTTATGGGAACGGCAGGCGCGGCAGCTTCGGGTGGAGGGCTTGGCGCCGGGGCAGGGGGAGTCGCCATGATGCCGGAAGGTTGTTTCTCAAGGGCTTCACTTAGCTGCTTGAGGTCCTTGGCCATGGCTTCGCCGTCCGCAAAGCGCAGCATGGGGGAGGGGTGAGTGGCCCGGCGGACGATCTTATCAAAACGAGGATCGACATCCTCGACCTGGGAGGCCGGGACGTAGGTTTTCTCCGGCAGTTTTCCGGTCAGGAGTTCATAGAGAATAACGCCCGTTGAAAAAACATCAGACCTCGTGTCCACGGCACTGGGCTTCTTGACAATCTCCGGGGCGGTGTAGTCTGGGGTGCCGTAGATGACTCCGTCGCCTTCGCTTTCATCTGCGACGCGGGCCAGACCAAAATCCCCGATCTTTGGGCGCTTTTTCGCATCCAGCAGGATATTTGCAGGCTTGATATCACGATGGAGGATTCCAGCTTCATGAGCGTGGGCGAGGCCCTCGCAGATGCCTGTCACGAGGCGGGCTACTTCGTTCTGCTCGATGGCTTTGCCGTGGGCGGAATAGTGCAGCGATTTGCCGTCCACGAATTCCATCACGATGTAGGGCATGTGGTCGACCTCCCCGAAGTCATAGACGCTGATGAGATTCGGATGGTTCAGCTTGGCCATGGCCTTGGCCTCATCTTCAAAGCGCTTGCGGAACTCCTCGTCCTCGCCGAACTCCCGCGGGAGGATCTTGATTGCGACATCCCGTTCAAGGGATTTCTGGTGCGCCTTGTAGACCGCTCCCATTCCTCCCTTTGCGATGAAGGCGAGGACATCATAGGCCGGGAGGAGCTCGTGAAGCTCCTCGGGGCTGGGGGCCTCGAACTGTGGCGGGGAAGACATGAAGCTATGGGATGATGGGCAAGCGCTGGGCAGAAACCCTTCTTACGGGAAAGATGTGCCTGAATTCTTGAAAAGGAAAGCCATCAGTGTCTCCCTTCCGAGGTATGGATGAGGCCGCGATCTGGGAGGAAACGGGAGACGAGGGATGCCGCAGGCTGGTCGCGGCGTTCTATCGGAGGATTTCCGGGGACGACCTGCTGGGGCCGATGTATCCGGTCCATGACCTCGCGGGAGCCGAGGAGCGGCTCTACCTCTTCCTGTGTTTTCGGCTGGGAGGGGATAGCCGTTACACGGAGCAGCGGGGGCATCCCCGACTGCGTATGCGCCATATGCCTTTCCGGATCGGGGAGGCGGAGCGGGATCGCTGGCTCCAGCTCATGGGGGAGGCCATGACAGAATGCGGGATGTCGGAAAGGGCGCGCGGGGCACTGGAACCCTTCTTCGCGCAGGTGGCGGACTTCATGCGCAACCAGGAGCCAGCCTGAGCTGCCCGGCGCTCCTACCGGATAATGATCGGAGGAGCAGCAGGCTTTTTTTCAGGCTTGGGATTTTCCCGGCGCCGCGGATCGAACAGCTTCTGGATGTCCTCTGGATTCCAGTTGTCGCGTCCGAACCGGGTATTGCGCCTTTCGGGATTCTGGAAGTTCTCATCCACCACGTCGCGCTCCCTGAGCTGGATGACAGAGTAGAGGGCCTCTTCCAGCTGGGGAGTAGAGGCGTAGGCGTAGACTTCCCGGTCATCCTTCTTGCGGGTGGCATAAAGGATGTAGCCGATTCCCTTGTAACTTCCGTAGGAAGACGAGCTGCTCTCCGAGTAGGGGTTGACCTCCCGGCGGAAGGTGACGGTGTGCTTCCCGCCCGGGGGCAATTCGAAGTCCTTTTCCTGGATCCCGAGAATCCGGTGCTTCCTGGTCTTTCCCAGTGACCGGCCGATGAGGAAATATTTCAGGGTGGTCTCTTCCAGCCCCTTGGCGCTGGCATCATTCTGAAAATCCACCGAGAGCTCGTAGCTCTGCTGGTAGCCCTTGCCGCTTGAGGAGAAGTAAGAAGCCCGGGAATCCTTGGTTGTCTTGCGCACCATGTTGGGGGATACCCGGAGGGGAGGGATCTGGTCGGCGAGCCAGTTCCGGACGTAGACCTGGTCCCCTTCGCTGAGGCTTGAGATCTTTACGGTGGCGATACGCTGGTTTGTCATTTTCAGGGTCACCTCGCTGGCAGTGGCACGGACTATTTCCGCTTCAAGGGTCTTCCCGGCCGCATTGGTGAAGGGCCGGGCCCAGACAGGCGGGACGGGGAGGGCCACCAGTGCCGAGAACATGAGGAGGGGAAGCTTCATGAGGACCCGGATTCTAGCCGGATTATGCGGCCGATCCACCAAATTCTGGGGAAGGATTTATCATGGCTCTCCCTGAAGCGGCGGGGGAGGTGGTGGCAGGAAGTGGAGACATTGCCTGGGTGACCGCTGGCCAAGCCGGGTTCCTGCCTCTAGGATTTCCCGTAGCAAGACATGAGCATCGAGGACCAGGTTATCGGGAGCGCTTTCGCCATTTGCGCGGGGATGTTCTTCATGGGTGCGGTGCCCTGGTATGTTCTGCGATATGTGAGCCGGGGTGGCATGGGTCGGGAGCAGATGCCTCCTCTTCCCCGGGGGCGTGTGCCGATCAAGGGTTTTGGCCTCATTGATATCCTGGGGGTCTCCCTGTTCTTCGCCTTTTATGCAGTGCCTTGGTACCTTTCCGGTTCCGCGGAGGAATCCAGCGTGCTCACTGAACCGGGGGAGCTGTCCTTCGCATTGATCTTCGGCCTGATCGTGCAGGCGCTCCAGGTCGGAATGGTTTTCGTGATCCTTTTCCGCCGGGTGAACCCGATGGAAGCTTTCGGGCTGTGGGGGAACGTGGATTGGAGGAAGGTAGCCTTGGCTCCCGTGGCGGTAGTGATCATGTGGGCCTTCATGATTTCGCTGGATGCGGCTGGATACAACGTGTGGATTGGACAGTTTGTTGAGGGTGACGGGAAACAGGAGATTATAACCCTGTTCGAGACTAGCTCGGATCCACTTGTCCTCGTCCTGATGGTGGTGGTGGCCTGTGTGGGAGCTCCCCTGGCAGAGGAGGTGATTTTCCGGGGTTACATCTACGGGGTGGCAAAACGTTTTGCAGGAATCCCCCTTGCGGTTGTTTTTTCCGGACTGCTTTTCGGGGCGGTTCATGGGAACCTTGCGGCCCTGCTTCCCCTGACCGTCCTGGGGATTATCCTGGCCCTGACCTACGAATACACGGGTTCGCTATGGGGCCCCATCGCGATTCACTTCTGCTTCAATGCCCTTACCGTGGTGATTCAGCTCATCTTCAAGTTCAACCCGCATCTGCTTGAGGAGGTCGAAAAAAATGCCGGATTTATCCTCCCTTGGTGAAGAGGCCGTGGTGGCCCGGTTGACCGCGCTTTTAGAGGCGGGACCGGGGGTTCTCACCGGTCCGGGGGACGATTGTGCGGTCGTGGAAGGGCCAGGCAGGGGAACCGTGGAACTGCTGAAAACCGATTGTCTGGTATGCGGGGTGCATTTCCTGCCGGAAGCGGCCGCGGGAAAGGTCGGCTGGAAGGCGGTTGCGCGCACCCTGAGCGACTTCGCGGCGATGGGGGGATGGCCCCGTCATCTCCTGGTCACCCTGGCGGTGCCCGCGAGTTGTGAAATGCGGTGGGTGGAACAGCTCTACCGGGGCATGAACAAGTGCGCCCGCGCCTATGACTGCTCCATCGTGGGGGGGGAGACGTCCTCTCTCCCTGCCGGGGCCCCGGTCATGATCTCGGTTGCGGGTACGGGAACGGCCAGGCGTTCGCAGGTGGTGCTGCGCAGCGGGGGTCGCCCCGGGGACCTGCTCTTTGTGACCGGGAGGCTGGGAGGGTCGCAGCGAGGCCGCCATCTGACATTTACGCCTCGCCTGGTTGAAGCAGACTGGCTGTCACGGAACTTCAGGTTGCATGCCATGATGGATCTCTCCGATGGGTTGGCGAGTGACCTTCCCCGGCTGGCTGCGGCGAGCGGGTGTGGGTTTCTTCTGGAAAGGGATTCGCTGCCGAAGGCACGCGGGGTGACTATTGAAGAGGCGCTGGGTGACGGGGAAGACTACGAGCTGCTCCTGGCCGTCTCGCCCCGTACCGCAAAGCGGCTTGTTGATGAGTGGGGGGAGAAATTTCCCGGGCTCCCTCTTACGCTCGTGGGTGCCCTTGTTGCGGAGGGAGAGCAGGAGCTGCCGGGGGGCTGGGATCATTTTGCAGGGTAAGGAAGCTTCTCAAGGAGGGCTTGGAAGGAGGGAAGTGAGGGACCGGAGCGCAGATTGCTTAAGATCTCCTTATTAAATTCTTTGCAGCAATCCCGGTTGGCGGTAAACCGTGCCATGGTAACTCCTTCCCCCTTCCTGACCATGAAGAAGCTGCTTGTTGCATCACTAGTGCTGTTCCTCGTTCATCCGGTTGTTGCCTCGGAGTCCGGGAAGGCGGAGGTTCCTGCTCCCCTTGTCGCGGTTGCGACGGTTGAGGAGCCCCCCCTGGTTGAGGTTGCCTGTGATACCGTTGTCGACGAGCAGACGGATGACGCGAGGGTCCTGGCCTTGCGGCTCGACCTGCAGGAGATCACGGCCAGCCTGGAGGCTACCCGGCTTGCAGTCGATACAGTCGAGGAGCAACGGGATGACGCGCGCGAGGAGGTTGGTGTCCTCACGATGGCGAATCATGAAATGCGGAGGGAGATGAAAGTGCTCCGGGAGGGAATGGAACAGGCCCGCCGGGAGGCGGAGTCGTGGAAGGCTCAAGCGGAGAAGGGCGAGGAGCGCCCGGCGGCCGGGCCTGATATTCGTGCGGAAATGGGGAAGATCTTGGAGGAATTCAGGGTGATGAAAGAGGACCTTGCCCTTGTGAGGCAGGAACTCAGTGACCCGGTAGAACGGGCCAACCTCAAGGAGCAGCTGGTGGAGTCCAAGTCAAGGGAGGAGCAACTGGAAGAGGAGGTTGAAATGGCTCTCAGGGCCCGGGACAAGGCAATCCAGGAAGCGGCCGACAACAGGAAAAACCTCAAATCGAGGATTGCGGTCCTGGATGCTGAATCCCGGGAAACGGAAGACCTGAGGGATCAACTGCGGTTCTTGAGGGCCGGGCAGATGAAGGCCCTCGTTGACGTGGAGGTTCTCAAAAAGAGCCTCGGCCGGGCCGAGGAATTGCAGTCCCGGACCTTGGCCGATCTCCAGCGGGCACGGCAGAGTGTGGAGGCTCTCCAAGCCGAGAAAACCGCGACTGCGGAGTCCCGGATGCTGGCCCATCGGGAGCGGGACCTGGCCCGGGCCGAGGCCGATGGACTCCGGGGGCAGGTTGAAGGGGTAAGAATTGAAGTGGAGCGTTCAAGGAAGACCGTAACGCAATTGGCTGAGGAGCTGGAAGAGACGGAGCTCGCAAGGCAGGCGAATCACAGAGATCTGGAAAAAGCTTCCGGGGCGCTGGAACAAAGTCAGGCGGAGGTGGCCCTGTTGAGCAGGGCCAAGGGGGGACTGGAAGAACTTCTCTTCAGGAAGAGCGCGGAAGTCCGCAAGCTCAGGGCGGAGCTCCGTGGCGTTCATGCCTCGGCCGGGATATCGGAATCGGAGGATTCGGACCGGGAGACGGGCAGCGGCGAGGAGGCCGGGAACGAAAGTCCCCCTGATCGTGAATGATTCTGGAAAGGGGCTCGTGAAGAGGGCCTAGACGTAGGCAAGCCCATCGCCCACCGAGGTGATCTCTTTCTCGTTATCGAGCAGCTCCTGAATTGGATCCCAGCGTCCGGCAGTCAGGGCCTGCTGAGCCGAGTCGGGCATGGTGATGGCGAAGTTGCGGTCCCCGTAACTGACGGTCATGCCCTCGAGGTCGATGCGGATCCCCGTCCCGGGATCCTCCTCGATCGCAGCCCCGAGGCTCTCGATATCCTCGCGGGAAGCTGAGACACAGGGCATGCCGAGGGTGGTGGAGTTGCCGAAGAAGATCTCGGCAAAGCTTTCCGCAATGATGGCCCGGAATCCAGAGCGGTAGATGGCCTGGGGGGCGTGTTCGCGGGAGGAGCCACAGCCGAAGTTGGATCCACTCAGCATGATGCTGGCCCCTGCAAACCTGGGCTCGTCGAGGGGATGACCGGTCGGCTTGCCGTCCGGGTCAAAGCGCACGTCGTAGAAGTGTGTGCCTGCGAGGTCGTCGAAGGTCACGCACTTCAGGTAGCGGGCGGGAATGATGCGGTCGGTATCAATGTCATCCCCGGGGAGGTGAATCCCGGTTCCTGAAACGTCTTTGATCTGCGCGAGGGCCATGGAGGGAGGGGGCGAAGGGTTCCGGGATTACTTGAAGGCGGGCTTGATGGTATAGCCCTTCTTTTTGAGGAGTTTCTGGACGGCAGTCTTCCCCGTGTAGTGGGCTGCTCCAACTGCGAAGAAATGGCTCTTGTCCTTGGCTCCCTGCATGAACGTGTCCGCCTTCTCTGCCATCTTGATATTGCGGTCATCGAGCAGGGCTTTCATCAGGCGCTTGTTGA
>Ga0163180_10002150_pt1 | contig 11032 bp, 10 predicted proteins | sample AtlANTMetagenome_2_FD_109647 | JGI IMG/M metagenome (GOLD analysis project Ga0163180, IMG submission 109647) | Marine eukaryotic phytoplankton communities from the Atlantic Ocean - Atlantic ANT 4 Metagenome | ecosystem: Environmental > Aquatic > Marine > Oceanic | place: North Atlantic Ocean...
CTGGAGATTGTTAAAGGAAAATATCCTGAATTACCGGTTTTTATGTTAACATCAGAAACAGACATTCAAAATTCAATTACAGCTTTTAGACATGGGGCTATGGATTATCTTTTGAAGCCACCAACTGTTAGTAGTATCAAAGGTGCTATAGATAAGACAGTAGAATACATTGAAGAAAAGGCTGAGAAAGAAAAAATTGATATGACTGATTTCAAGCAAATGGTTGAGAATTTCTCGCCAGAAGAAATGGGTTTAACTAAATCAGGATCAAAGAATACTGAATTTACAAAATTAGTTAATGTTCTTCAAGAAAAATTAATACATCCTGGAAAAGTAGGTCGAGTTCATAACCTTTTTTTACTTTCTAAATCCGGTATTGTTATCAGTAATTTATCAGCTAATGAGGTGGAAGAAACTGATGCAGATATTTTGGGAGGAATGTTTACAGCTGTAAAGAATTTTATGGAGGATGCCTTCAGTGCTCGTAGTGATTCTTCACTAAATGACATACAATTTGGTAATTTTCATATAACTTTTGCCTCTGGTGCATATTCTGAGTTAGCTGTTGTTTATACTGGTATAATTAATCAAGCATCTGAAGAGGCTATTGCAGATACACTAATTGCTTTTGAGTTAGAGAATATTAAGACATTAGAAAACTGGGATGGTGATCTTTCAAGATTATCGACTGCAGCAGATTATTTAGAGAAATTATTTGCAGATATAGATAAAGAGAAGAATTAGTCTTTAGAATATTGTTTCATAAAATCCCAAATTATTTCTGTGGATGGTATTTCAGTAGGATTTCCACTACCTCTTCCAGGATCTGAGACTGGATCATCATTTATGTACGGATTATGTTGTGCATAAAATAGAGTCATCAGTCTGACTTCAGCCCCATTTTCACAATCTGAATACCCTCTAATATCATAGTCATTTTCTATTACAAAAAACTCAGGGAATAGTCCTTGGCAATTATTCAAGTCAGCCCATTCCTCCAAATTTTGAATTGCACCATCCTCCACCCCTTCACCATATAACTCGAAATAGATTCCAGTAAGGGCTGCCGTAGGGTAATGAAGTATTTCATCCAGAAGTCCATGAACTTCCATGAAAGGTATTGGTGAGTAATTAGGTGATGCTGTTGCAAATTGATACATTGACATGCAGGCTGCAGCTGTAAAAATATCACTTGCTTGAACAGCTAGTCTTTGTGCCATGCCACACCCGTTTGACCACCCGCTTGCATATATTCTATTACTATCTATTGGATGAATTAATTGAATTTCTTCAATCATTTCTAATATGAATCCCAAATCATCTTCATCACTACAGCAAAGGCCATCAGTTTGATTCCAGAGATTCTCATAGCCCTGTGGATATGCAATTACAACACTATCTACCTCTGAAATATTAGCAAATCTAGACGTGTTATATTGTTGATAAACATCGTCACCCCCTCCGTGCATGTCAATAACAAGAGGTGAATTATTGTCTGAGTTTAAGGGCACGTATAGTAACCAGCATCTTTCTTTATTATCGTAATCAATACAGTATTTGTTTAATCCAGTATTCCACAATGTATTACTATTTTCATCATCTTTACTAATAAAATCTAAACATCCAGAATTAGCGACAAAAATTAGAAGTGCAATAAATACAATAGGTTTATTATCCACTATGCAGTGCACTAAAGACACTCTTAATAAGTTTAAAGTTTAACTAATTAATTTTTATCGTTTTTGGTTAATTTTTTTGTAAATATGCAATTATATGACTTTTACTAGGTCCATAAAATTTTACGCGCTCAAACTTCTTTGTACTAAATCCATGCTCTTCCATTAAGTCTGAAAATGTTGTAGGTATTGTTCCCCAGTCACTTCGTTTCTTAAGACCAAGCCATGAGTTATTGTATGCTTCATGAAAAATAGCTATACCCTTATCATTCAAATTAGAATGGGCATGCTCTAAAAAGTCTAAAGTATTACTGATATATCCTAGATGGATAACATCAGCTTTTTGGTTTATATTTCTACAATCATCGTTTAAAACTTCTACGTTATTAATGTTATTTAATTCTAAATTTTGCTTTAAATATTTCACTGAGTCTGGATTTTTATCTATTGAAAAAACTTTTGTATCAGGATAGCTTTTTGCTAATTGGATAGTGAAATAGCCTATGCCTGCGAAATAATCGATGATTACTTTTGGATTATTAAAATCGTAAAAATCACTAACATTTCCAGGGCCATCTAGTATAGATCTCCACCCTGTATTTCCTGGAGACCACATAATTTTAGACAGATCCATTCTGTATTTTACCCCATATTCAGTTATTTCAGTTTCAGTATCTTCTCCAAATAGTATTTCCGTATCATCCGGTTTTCTCAATTCACCATTGATTTTATTTTTTTGTAAAACAGTTTTTACTTTTAGATATTTGGCATATATTGGAGCGACTTCAAGCCTTTCTAATTCATTCAATTCAGAAAAATCTATAATTGCGATATTGCCTATTTTTTTCCATTTCTTAGGTATTTTTAGATGTAAGTCTTCATTAAGATTTTGCTTAATAGTTTCAAAAGGGTTCATTTTTCAGCTAATTTTCTTAACGCTGCAATTTCAGGTTTCCACATTTCAGGACCACCAGGAGTTTCCAAATATCCTGCTAAATGTTCCAAACGCTTTTCTTGCATAAAACTTTTGAAAGTTTCTTTACCCAATTTCCCCATTCCAATATTATCATGCCTGTCCACTCTAGAACCTAAATCACTTTTTGAATCATTTAGGTGGAGTGCCACTAGATATTCCATCCCTACAATATCATTGAAATCGTCCCATATTTTATCAAAATTATTTCTCCAATCATACCCTGAAGCCCATGCATGCTGCGTGTCAATGCATACACCTACCCTTTCTTTAGCATCAATATGATCTATTATGTGGCGTATCTCTTCAAATCTTATTCCTACATTAGTACCTTGACCAGCTGCATTCTCTATAACTAATTTTGACGTGTATCCTTTAGTCTCGTCTAAAGTTTTATTCATGTGACTTGCTATTCTTTCTAAGGCATCATCTCTAGTTTTTTTATCATCCCTCATTAATTTTTTCGGATGTGTGTGGGAACCTGGATGGAAGTTAAGATATTCAACACCAAGAGCTTCACATCTGTGATATTCTTCTAAGAAAGCTACTTGAGCCCTTTTACCCTTACTTTCATCTGGACTTCCCATATTTATTAGATAAGAATCATGAATCATTAAAGGACCCAAATCTGTTTTTGAGAGAGGTTCTTTGAATGCATTAATCTCTTCTTCTGTAAGGGGCTTTGCAATCCATTGCCTCTGATTTTTACTGAACATCTGAAAAGTGTCAGCCTCAATTTCCAATGCCCATGGTATGGCATTCTCAAGTCCGCCAGCTACACTTACATGAGCTCCTAATCTCATTATTAACCCGATGAAGCCTACCTTAATAATAACTATTCGATAAGAGTCTGTGAAATTTTCTCTAGTAGCTAATCCGAAGCTGCCAAATATCAAAAAAGTATTGACAAAAGTTATTGGCTTTGTAGATGATTTTGATCTAGAGGAAGAAACTGCTAAAATAGTAGGCTTGGAAGGATTACCTATTGCAGATTTGAAAGGAGATGTTGTGATATCTCTTGGAGGAGATGGTACTCTCCTGTATATATTTTCACAATTGAATAAACCCTTATTCGGCATTAATTGCGGTGGTGTTGGTTTTTTAGCTGAAATGGAACAGGATGGTGATTTTTTTGAGGCAATAAAAAGAATAGAATCAGGTAGTTATGAATCTCAGAAATTACAGCGCATTGATGCCTACCTGAATGATCTTCTGGTTGGCACTGCATTGAATGAAGTAGTTTTTCATTCGTCTAGAGTTGCTAAAATCCAGGGCTTCGAAATTAAAATAAATAATAAATTGGTTGATAGCTTTAGAGGTGATGGTTTGATTGTAGCTACTCCCACAGGATCTACGAGTTATGCCATGTCTCTTGGAGCTCCAATATTACTACCTACCATGGAATCAAATGTTATAGTCCCAATGGCAGCTTATAGGTTGGGTACAAGGCCATTAGTAGTTCCTTCAAAATATGAATTAGAGGCTAAACTAACTGGAAACCCAGAAGCAGTTATGGTAATTGATGGTCAGGATGAGATTATGATAAATATTGATGACTCTATAGTTTTAAAAAGATCCAAGGAACCTGTTCAAATGATAAGATTTAGTGATAATTTCTTTGAACGAGTTAGGACAAAGTTGAGGCCATAAATGAAGAAAAGGAAAGCTAGGTTAAGAGGGACAAAGACAGCAGCTAAGTCTGAGCAAAAAAAACTCTTACATAGATTAAAAAGTCTGAGAGAAAATCCATCAATCCTAATTCCTAAAATTAAAGGTTCCAATGAAGCTAGGAAAATATATGATAAGGTTCTCAAAGAGTTAGAATTGGCTAAAGACCAATATGAAAATCCTCCAGGTTTTATGTCAAAGTTTTTTGGTTCCAGACCTAAAGATCAACTAGCTAAAGCCTATGGGGCTTCTTTGACAGTATTGGATTCAGGCGCACCAGTCATGGCGATTGCTAGGTTTCCTCATGGTGAAGTAAACTATGTTTTGAGAGGTTCAGGAGTATCAAAGGAAAAATTAATTGGTGTTCAGAATCACCATAGTAGGTTGTGGTCTCGCTTTTCGCATCTTGATTATGTTAAAAAATACAAATTGTACATTTATGCACTTGAAGAAGGCTTAATTTGTACTGGAACTAAACCGTCATATCCAGTTAAATTATGGTCAGAAGTTTGCTCTACATTGAAATTAAAAGATTCAAGCAATGTTGACTACGGTGTAAAATTTGCTTGCAACTCTTTAGGTAAAGATGTAACAATTCCTAGCAAACGAATTATGAAATCTAAAGATAATAGCTATAGTATTTTTCTGCGTAACCAAATATCTTACGACCAAGATTCAGACTTCACTTTATCGGCTACTACTAGGCTGTCTGAAGTAGTTAAAGATTTACCCTATGGTATCTTTGAAAAATATAGGAAGGGCGAGGAGACAGACTCACAAGTATGGAATAGAATTATAGATTATCAAAAAGATGAAATTGAAAATTCAGATGGTAAGTATTTTGTTATAGGTGATGAAACAGTAGACGAATCTGAATTGACTAACAAATTAGCAACTAATAGTATTGATAAAGAAATAATTCAAGATGTTCTGGCTAATTTGACAGATTCAGTTTTCTTAAATCAGGCTACATTTTCTAGTTTTGTAGATGAAACTTGGGATTCTCATGGTAAAAATTTAGCTGAGAAAATACTTTCAGGATCTTCTGATAATTACAATGGGGAGAACGCACACGAAATACTTCGTGAGCTTTACAATCAAATAGTAAGTGAAAGTTTAACTAAAGATTATCCTCAGTTTGCATCACTCAGTGAACCATTAAAAAATCTTGATAAGGTTGTTAGATTATTAAAAACTGGAGAGAAAGAAAAGGCAGTAAAATTTGTTGATGACCATAGTTCTAATAACAATATGACTAAATCTGTATCTTGGGCAATTTTAATCTGTCTTGGTGCAACTTCTAGCAGGGCTTGGAAATACAGTAAAGAAGAACAAGCTCTTGGTGAGTCTCTAAAATCTCAAGTACAAAAGTTAATGGATAGCGATCCTTCTGGCTATTTAGAGATTCTCGAGGATATCTCTTCCAGAATAGGACTTGGTAATAAATTGGAAGTTATTTAAAACAGGTTTAACTGGAGAATCACTCTGGGTCCGTGGTCTAGTTGGTTATGACGTCGCCTTGACATGGCGGAGATCCCCGGTTCGAATCCGGGCGGACCCACCATTTCCTTTCATCCGTTTAATCTCAGACTGTACTCAGATAGACTGCGTTACTGACCGACAAAAGTTAATTACTTCTACTTATTTATAGAATTCATATGGATGAAGGGATCTTTATTGCATTAGCCTCGGGCGCAATTTGTCTCCCCGTAATTTTAGTAGTAGTATATGCGTTGAAATTATTTGTTGAATGGATATTCCTAGGTAAGGAACTCGAAACCAAAACCAAACATCTGTTGCTTGGGCTTGGTGTTCCAATTTTATCAATACCTGTAACTTTTATCATTCCAGGAATTTTGGATTTTTGTGAATTCGATTTTGGTAGCGGTTGCAATGAAGTTAGTGATGGCGTATTTACTTTCTTTTTCTTTCTGCCATTCTTGATTTCCTTAACCATGATTGTTTATTCAAATAGTATTGAGGAAAAATCGTTAAAAAAATGGGCGAAAATATCCGCAGTATTGACATTCATATATGCTGCAGCAATGGAGTTTCTGATGCTAGTTGCTCTTCAAACAATCTAAATATCCAATCAGTAATATTACTGGATTTTCTCAACACTAATTATGGAGTCATTCGTGTTCTATCTCTTGGAAACAAAACACATTCTCTAACATTTTTGGCGCCTGCAAAAATCATTGATAATCTATCTAATCCTAAACCCCATCCTGCATGAGGTGGCATACCATATCTAAATGGATCCAAATAATGGTTAAAGCCATCCGGATCTAAACCTTGTTCTTTCAATCTTTCTTTTAGCATGTTCACGTCATGAACTCTTTGTCCACCTGATGTCATTTCTACTTCATTGTACATAAAGTCGAAACCTCTACTGTATTTTGGATCATCATCTGGTTGTATGTAGAAAGGTTTTAGTGATAATGGCCATTTTGTTATAAAATAGAAACCATTCATCTGAGCCGCAATTTCCCTTGTAGCCTCCATTGATAAATCCTCACCCCACTCAGCTTTTCCATTCGACATTTCAATAGCTTCATCGTATGTTATTCTGGGTAGAGGTAATTCAAGCTCAATAGGCTCAATTCCAAGCGTTTCTAGGGCCTCAGTCTCCTTTGCAACAGCTCTTGCAGCACTATCTACTAATCTCTCCATTACTCCCATTACAACATCATCATCTGCAAATGACATTTCTATATCAATTGAAATAAATTCATTCAAATGTCGAGGTGTATTATGTTCTTCAGCTCTAAACGCAGGGCCTATCTCATACACACGTTCGAGTCCACCACCCATTAGCATTTGTTTGTACAATTGGGGAGATTGTGCTAGATATGCAGTCTTATCAAAGTATTTCATTTCAAATAATGATGTTCCACCTTCAGTTGCTGAAGCTATAATTTTAGGTGTTTGTACTTCTAGAAATTTTTCTCTCCTCAGATGTTTATGTACTGCGCCTGAGACAGCTGCGCGAACTTTGAAATTAGCTGCAATTTCGCTTTTCCGTAAATCAAGATATCTGGCATTTAATCTAGTCTCAATTTCACTATCAATTTTGTCTATTACTCCTAGTGGGAGTGGTGTTTCAGCTTCATTCAATATCTGTAGATTATCAGGTAACATCTCTACACCGCCTGGAGCTTCTTTGTTTTCTTTTACAATACCTCTAACGGAAACAATAGATTCTCTGTTAATATTTGTCCATTTCTTGTAATCATCTGCATCTAGTTTCTTCTTGAGCAATGTTAGTTGAATTACACCAGTAATATCTCTTAGCTGGAGGAAGGCTATTCCACCCAGATTTCTTGTATCTTGTAACCATCCGCATAATGTTTGCTCGGATCCGAAATCTGATTCTTCAATTTCACCGCATTTTCGTGTGTATATCATGTTTAACTTATTGGATACCTCAGCATTGCAGCAAGACCACCAAAGGCTTTCTGCAAGGCTACTCCTTCCTCACTGTCGGTTGATATTATTATAACTTCAGATTTGCTTCTTTCAGCTAGTTCTCCTAACTTTTTGACTAAGCCTTCCTCCATGTTTGGCATTTTCTCCAGCCCTTCTGAGATTAATACTTTCTTTGTAGCTCCCATTTGAAGCGCTTCTTCTACTTGTTTAAGGCCATAAGTAGCTAACTTTCCTTTAGGAGATAGTACTTCTTTCATAAAACGCTCCATCAATACTTTTTCCTTAACAAGTTGTATTTCAGATAGTCTACCAGAACCTCTAGTCACTAATTCACGCAATCCAGTTTCATCAGTGTATCCTGTGTCAAATGTATCAATAACTACTTTTTTCAATTCGTGGTTGAGATAATCTTTGCTTAGGAAATAGTCTTTAGTTGCTCCAGGCCCTCCGATTAATATTCCTTCGACATCATTGTCCAAAAAACACTCAGTTGCTGAATGTGCAACTTTCTTGTACCATTCATGTGCAGCTTCTTCAATTAATCTTTCAAATCTTCTTTTAGATTGACCACCTTTACCATGCTTTGACGGAACTTGAGAAAACATGTGCTTCAATGTTGTTATGGTTGGCCCTCTCAGCATGCCTAATGCAGCCTCTGAACGATCTATTACAATCAAACCAAACTGACTCTTCACTTCACCAAGACCTTCTAATGGTTCCAAGAAAAAGCCAGAATCGCATCTGTACAGGAAAGAAGGGATTGGTTCAGGAGGAACTACTACTTCCTGAACCATTGTAGTCTGATTTCCCCCTTTTGATACGTGACCAACAAAAAACACCATCCCATTCTCTGGTGGTGCTTTATACAATTTCAATCTTGACATTATAGATTCGATAGCTGCGCTGACATTCTTTCTAGTAGATTTTGACTTTATGTTAGCTGATTGTGAAGCTTCATTACGAAGATAAGATTGAACGTCATATATTTTTCTCTCAGGAGGTATATACAAACTGACTAATTCTGTAGCATGGCCTTTGTAATTCTTTATTCTTTCAAGGGATTGCTTGAATTCATATTTTTGTAATGATTCAGAGGTCACGTAGTTCTGTAATGAAAGACCTTTTTATGTTCTTGGCCTCAAAGATTTCCCTTTAGATTATCTTCTGTGTAGTCTATATCGAGAGCATATTTGAACCTGAAATCACTTTCATCATCCAAAATTGCAGTGTAAGCTCCACCATAATCTCTCGAACCATCCACAGAAAACTCTTCTCCGTTTGTGGTTCTATATTCCCAATTCATCACGAAATAGTAAGTGTCATACAATAGATTACTTGAACCAGCATAAATTTGTTCACTTCCTACTCCAAACCAAGTATTCGTTAAATCGTTTGTTTGTCTGTAACTTTCACCCTCGAGGAAATTCTGGTAATTGTCTTTATTAAGGATGAAGAATTCAAAATTACAATTATCACTTATCAAATAGTAAGTGTCGCATGCGTTTAATGCCAGAACATCAATAGTAACTTCCACATTCGCATTGATGAATCCTATTTCACAGGCATAAAAACCATTTTTATCTATACCTACTGACTCTGTCGCTACCGCTCGAAATAGACCGCCTTCATCAATTTGATCGTAATCATTACAATAATCTAATCTATAATCCATGAGATAACCTGTTTTTGGTGTGGCGACGAGCAATATTATTATTGTCACAACTATTGTTCCTATATTTGTCTTAAATTCCATTTATCATTTCTCCTTATTTTGTTCCTTTATTATCTCTTTTGCTCTTGTCTGTCTTTCATCTTTCGAATAAATTTCTACTCCCTGTACACTTTCAAGACTGGCGGCCTTTACAGAAGATCGTCTTGCTGCCTTTTCTTCTAGTGTCTTACCGGTGTCCCTTCGTGTTCTTATTAATGAGACTAAAACATTGATAACCAAAACTACTGCTAGTAGTTCAATCCCTACATTAAAACCAACTTTTGCGTATTGTCTAAGCACTGGTGCATTGATAGTATCAACGAAGAGGAATAATGTAAATGTGAAAATTACAAATTTAACGTTGGCTAGGAATATTGAATCAATGATATTACTCGAGTTCGAACTACTGGATTCTTGTTCCTTCTCAACACCAAATGTCGGTACTATTTTCCACATTAAATATGGCAAAATGTAAACTAATGTGAAATCTCCTATTTGTCTTCCCAAACTAAGCAGCATCCATGCAGCTTGTCCAATGACTCCAAGTAGACCATAGAGTAGCAAGTAGTTAAGAAAAAATGTGACTACTGGCATCAATCCGTTGATAACAACTCTTTCTTCAGGAATCTGGAAACTTATACCTTTCAACAGGGCCATAATGCCTACGTAAATCATACTCAATCCAAGGAAATTAGTAAAATCAAAATCAAAAATAAATAATACAATAGCTCCCATCATAATAAAGACCAAACCAAATGCAGCAAAGCCAAGAGCCCATTGCTTTTTTGCTTCAGCTATTATTACTTCAGGATCCTTTTCTTCAACAATCTCTTCTTCTTCAATCTTTTGATTATTAGCAGACGGTTCTCTATTATTATCACTTTGAGAGACTCCCTCGCTACCAATTCCCTCTAGAAGATATCCTTCACTATCATAGCTTACTGTGCGATCTGGTCTAGCAAGCAATATTGTCAAAGATACAATAAGTATAGCTCCTAGAATTAACCAAAAATATAATTCCATCAAGTAATTCCAGCCACTAAAGTAGGATAACACTATATGGCAATGGGAGGTAGATATAACAATCTACCTCAGATTTATATTCGAAATCAATTTAGCGCTAGGCAGCCAACCCTAAATCTTAGGAGGTGATCCATCCGCAGGTTCCCCTACGGATACCTTGTTACGACTTAACCCTCCTCGCTGAATCCAGATTCGAGCGTGTCAAAAGACAAACCCTCGTCCAAACCCAACTAAGGTGGTTTGACGGGCGGTGTGTGCAAGGAGCAGGGGCATATTCACCGCGGGATGTTGACCCGCGATTACTACGTATTCCAGCTTCATGAGGGCGAATTGCAGCCCTCAATCCGAATTACGACCAGGTTTCGGGATTACCTTCACCTTTCGGTGTCGAAGCCCATTGTCCTGGCCTTTGTAGCGCGCGTGTAGCCCGGGAGATTCGGGGCATACTGACCTACCGTTGCCCCCTCCTTCCTCCACTTTAACAGTGGCGGTACCACCATAGTGCTCCCCTTCCGGAGAAGAAGATAGCAAATGGTGACGGAGGTCTCGTTC
>Ga0163180_10002151_pt1 | contig 11032 bp, 11 predicted proteins | sample AtlANTMetagenome_2_FD_109647 | JGI IMG/M metagenome (GOLD analysis project Ga0163180, IMG submission 109647) | Marine eukaryotic phytoplankton communities from the Atlantic Ocean - Atlantic ANT 4 Metagenome | ecosystem: Environmental > Aquatic > Marine > Oceanic | place: North Atlantic Ocean...
AATGTCCCGGTCCTCTTGGGAGAATCCCTCCAGAGTGGTCACTTCCTTCCCTGCAAGGTTCTTGAAAGGGAGCGTGCACATCAGGCGAACCTTGCCGTTCACCAGAGCAGCACAGCAGCCACAGATTCCTTGTGGGGAGCAGCCAGGTTTGACCGAGCGAATCTCCAGGTCTTCGCGCAGCACATCCAGCGCATTCCTATCCGCGCTGGCCGTATGCTCCACGCACTCACCATTGAGGGTAAAGTCGACTTGAATCGAGCTGGAGTGTTCCATGGACATTGGCAGGACTCCTGTTGAGTGCCTATCGTAGCCCATGCTCATGCAAGAAAGGACATTGCTTCGACCATTAATCCTGATGACCGCATGTGGGTTGGGCGTCCTTTCACCTGGTCTATTCAGCACAGAAGCCATCGGACACAGCATCAGCGACATGCCCGACCACCTCCAAGGAAGCTGGTGGTTCGGAGGAGAACTCCTCGCGGGAAGGTTTCCTTTCGAGAGCAAGTTGACACACCTCCCGGATGGCGGTGTTCTCTGGTATGCCGACCCTATCGGCGCATTTATCGCCCTTATTTTCAGAGGGTTTGGCTATCCAATCGCTTGGAATCTCTCGCTCGCAGTCCAGGTCTTATTGGCCGGGTGGGCAGCCACTTGGATGGGGTGGAAACACACCCGGTCAGAGCCCGCCGCACTGGCAAGCGGACTCTTGGGAGTCGCATCCCCCTACACCATCTCACTGCTTCATTCAGGCGTATCCGAAGCACTTGGCCTGGTGGGGCCTTTTCTGTTCACATGGGCCCTGCTCCGACTTCACCAGACCGGAGCCGGCGTCTTTCAAACAGCCGGGCTGCTGTTTCTCTGCACACTGCAAGCGCCCTATTACGGCATGTTCGGGCTGCTGTTGGCCGGCTGCCTGGTGGTGGGGTCCGGTTGGCAAACGCGGCTCTTTTGCACCCTCAAGGTTTTCGGGGCCTGGCTGCTGCCAACGCTGCCCCTGGTGGCTTTTATTCAGTACACGCTGACCACCCCCAACGCATTGGTCACAGCTGAAATCACACCCGGGTGGATACAGCATGCCCTGCCAGCGACCGACTTTCTGAGCTGGTTCCACACGGGTGACTGGTACCACCCCAACACCCCCTTGCTCGGAAACCCTGGGATCCTCCACGTAAACTACCTGGGCTATGGGGTGCTACTGCTCGCTGTACTCGGCGCTACCACGAAGGACCGAGCGACCCCGAGCGTGCTGGGAACCGGACTCTACAGCATGTTTTGCCTGGGCCCGGCAGCCTCTTTCAACCGACAGCCCCTTCAGATCGGCAGCCTGCCTTTGCTGCTACCCCTCGCGCTTCTCTACCTTCCAGGCTCCCCTTTTCGTGCTGTTCACCACCCCTACCGCATGGTGGCGTTCCTGCTCCCCCTGATGGCTCTGTTGTGCGCCGAAGGCGTACTCCGGCTGCCCAGGTGGGCACAGTGGCTGGCACCCTGGTTTCTTCTCGCAGAGTGGCTTCTGGTTTCTCCTGCTCCCTGGCCTGTGGCCACCACCCCTATCTTGGCCACCGAAGTGTTGGAGGAGCTTCCAGGAAAACAAGCCATTCTCGACTTCCCGCCGGATAGAACCAATGCGAACCGCCAGTACGCTCTGGCGCAAGTGCGCCACGAAAGGCCTATTGCCTACGGCCTGAGCCAGTTCCTCTCGATTCCTCTGCGAAAGGATCCCATGGTGGCCGAGGCCCTCAGCGCACTCGAGGATCCAACAGAGCGCGCAAGGAATCGAGATGTCCCCTTTTTCGGCCCAATACTTCTGACCCCTCAAGGAAGCACCACACGCCTTTCGGAGTACGGTTTCGACACGCTTCTCCTGCACGAGCAATACCTGTCCGCTTCTGAAACCACCGCTATTCGGAGCATTTTTGAGACGTGGCTGGGGCCACCTGCTGCCACCAAAGATGGCGTGGTGGCGTGGACGTTCTAGTCGTCTAAAGCACCCGACTCGATCCAAGCCCGCACCATCTCGACCCGGTCTTGTTCCATCCCGCTACCCGGTGGCATGGGGTCTCCAAGAATTCCCGGGTCGTCATCCATCTTCAACATCAGGTAGCTCTCTTCGGGAACCCCAGGTTCTACTAGAGAGAGTTCAGGCACCTGCACACTCGCCACCCCCACCAAAGCATCAAACGCGCTCTCTTCTTCAAGGGTCAATCCACCAGCTCCCTCGCCATGACAGCTGGAAAACCCACAGGAAGGCATCAGGACCTGGTCTCGCACCTCGGAGAAAGTAGGAATACTGGGCTCCGGCTCTACTCCTGGGTCACATCCCAGCCCCCCTACAAAGACCCACAAAAGCATCCTCACAAATCCTCCGTTGTGCCCGGCCATCAAGCCCGGAAAACCTTACCGCCACAAGCACCTGTCGGCTGGCCATCCTGCACCACCAGCACCCCGCCCACAATCACATGCACAATGCCATCTGGACTGCGTTTGGGATCATCATACGTGCCCACGTCCACCACGCGCTCCGGATCGAACGCCACGAGGTTCGCGCGGGTTCCCGGCGCAACCCGACCCAAACCATCGAGCCCGAAGGATTCCGCTGGCAGCAGAGTCATCTTGCGAATGGCCTCTGGCCAATCCACCAGGCCAAGGTCTCGAACCAACCACCCCAGCACCCGGCCAAACGCATTGAACGTGCGCGGGTGTGGCCAGCTGCCCACAAGCCCATCACTGCACACCCCAACCCACGGCTCGCGATAAATTTCCTGGACGACCGAGTCCGACTGCGAAAACGCAACCATCGAGACCCCCATTTGCTCGGCCGCCAAGAGGTCCATGGCGAAATCAAGAGGGTCCGCACCTCCTGCGGCTTCCAGGAGATTTTTCCCAGCAAGATGGGCTCGTGGGGAGTCCTTGCCTCCCATACCAGCAATTCGAATGCCCTCGGGACCTCCCCACCCCCAAAAGTTGTCCCACGGTTGGCGCTTTGCAGACAAAATCTCGTCCCGCATCTTCTTCCGAGCGACAGGGTCCCCCAGGCGCTCAAGCACTTTGCCTCCTGCGTGAGCCCAAGGAGGCAGGATGGCCCCCATCATCGTGGACCCCGCGGTGTAAGGGTATTGGTCGGCCGTCACAATCACGCCCTCGGACCGGGCTTCTCGCACCTGGTCAAGCATGGAGCTGCACTTGCCCCAGTTGCGTTCCCCCGCAAGCTTCATGTGCGAAATGCACAGCCGACAGCCACTCTCCCGTGCCACGCGAATCACCTCGCCCACCGACTCCAGCGCGTAGTCTCCCTCCGAGCGAATGTGGACCACAAAAACACCGTTATGGCGGGCCACTACGCGACAGAGTGCAATCAATTCCTGGGTATCGGCATAGCAGCAAGGTGGGTAGATGAGCCCCGTTGAAAAACCCACTGCACCATCGCGCAGGCCAGAGTCGAGCACCGTGCACATGGCGTCCAACTCCATTTCATCTGGGCGTCGGTCTTCCATGCCCAGCACAGCCCGACGCACCTGCCCATGGGGCACAAGATAGGCACAGTCAATGCCTGGGCCCGCCTGCTCAATACGAGAGAGATAGTCCCCTACCGTACGCCAGTCCCACTCCAAGCCCTCCGGGTCTCCGTCCAGACCCGCCAGCTGCCGGCGAACCGACTCCACGTCTTCGGCACGAAGGGGTGCAACAGACACCCCATCCTGACCCAAGACATCGCAACACACGCCTTGCAGGCTCTTGAAAGAGAGGGTGGGGTCATCGAAGACGGCCAGATCCGAGTGAGTATGGGTATCGATAAATCCAGGAGCCACAACGAGCCCAGAGCAATCCAGGCGCAGCGCTCCCGCACCCATCTCATGGACCTGAAATGCATCCTCTACATGCACGTCCTCCACCCGTCCCGGCGCCCCCGTGCCGTCCATGACCGTCCCGCGCATCAAGCTGATATTCAACACACACCTCGCTCATAAGCAGACCACAGCTTTCGCGCCTCTGTGCGAACCTCGTCCAGATGAGACGGGGTCACCCCTCGAACAAGCCCGTCCTCAAGCACCCGCACCCCACCAACCCAGACATCGCATACGTCTTTGGCCGACAACCCAAAAAGGAGCTGTCCCACAACACTTCCGGTATCCAGAGGCCCGCGGGCGGGCTTTTTCATCCGAACCAAGTCGGCGACATATCCAGCTTGAAGCTTGCCCATGGGTATCCCCATCACAGCAGAAGCCAGCTGATGCCCTCCCACCAATGCCGCTACCGGATCCAAATCCGCTCCATGCTCCCGCGCTGTCAGGAAAGCCTCACGAAGCACCCCCAGCATGTCGGAGCCGATACCATCGGTCCCCAGAGCCAGTCGCGGCGAGAAGCGCTGTGGCTGTGCATAGCCCACTCGGTTGTTCCGATTGGAGCTTGGATTGTGCACCAACCAACAACCTGCTTCCAGAGCCTGGGCGACCTCTTCATCCTGAAGATGAACGCCATGAACCAACACACTTCCTTCCCGGAGGAGCCCGTGGCGATTCAAGCGGTCGATGACGCCGCGATACCCCCGCTTGCGGGCATCTTCTACGTCTCCACGCCCTTCAGCTACGTGAATATGGATTGGCCCATCATGAGCTGCTACCGCAGTAAGCGTCGCGTCCTCCAAGGTAAAGCTCGCATGCAGCGCCGTCAGCACCTGGAAGGTGTCTCCATCGCACAAGGCCTTGGCCCGGAGGTTTTCCTGCAGCCCCTCCAATCCTTCCCCCGGACGGTTTCGATCGGTCATCTCGTAGCCACTGACAACCCGAATCCCGACTGGGGCCGCCCCTTGGGCAATCGCATCCAGGCTGCCATCAATCCAGCCCGGTGATGCGTGGTGATCAATCACGGTGGTGGTTCCACACCGAAGCGCCTCGTAGCAGCCCGAAATCGCGCTCGCACGGACGGTTCCCTCATCGTGGCAGCGGTCCAGCACCCACCAAATCTTTTGCAGCGCCGCGTCAAACCCTGGCACTTCTGGCAGCGCCATGCCCGGCACCAGCGCGGAATACAGGTGCGTATGCGCATTGACGAGTCCAGGAAGCAACAGATCGCCCCCGAGATCGATAACGGTCTCGGCACCAGCGGCCTCTACCTCCCCATCGATTCGCTCCACAATGCGGCCATCCGCCACACGAAGGCTTCCCTGACTGACTCCCGGAGGATCCAGATCCACCAATGTGGCCTGAGTCAGCAGCACCGACTCAGTCACTTATCGAGCAACTCGAATCGATAGATTGTGGACTCTGGAGGAGCCATCAGCAGCTCCTGTGCAGCCACTCGACGAATCCCGAGAGGCTGGGTCTCCAACACGCGAAGCTCCCGTCTCAATTCCGTGTTTCGTTTACGCAAATCTTCCACTCGATTTTCGATATCGATGCGCTCCTGCCTCAAATCATGTCTGCGCACGAGCCCATGATCGCCAAAAATCGCCATCATCACCACTCCCGCCATCATCAGGAGAGGCATCGCGGATAGCGCTATTCTGCGGAGCGAGAAGGAAGACACAGCGTGGGAATCGAGGGGCAGTTGGAAAGAAGCGACGTGGAAGCCTGAATATATCAAAAAACCGGGGGAAAGTCAGGGACTTGCGCCATTTTCCCCGGAGTTTTCTCCCGGAGTTGGATCCGTGGCTATCGCCAGTCGGTTCAAGCCGGCCTTGCGAGCGAGATCCATCAGCGTGACCACCCGCCCATGCCCCACTTCCAGGTATGCCTTGATGACCACCAAGGTATATGGGTCTGATTCCGCGGTCTTGGCAAGAATGGCAGCCAGGCCATCCATATCCACAGGCTCCCGATCCACAAAAACGCCGCCTTCTCCTGTCATCCAGACCTGCAGATCATCCTGCTCACGAACCAGCGAGTCCGAGCTGGCGCGTGGGAGATCCACCTTGAACCCTGGGGCTGAAATAAACGTCGTGGACACCATGAAGAACAACACCAACTGAAAGATGATGTCGATCAAAGGAGTCAGATCCACCCGAGGCGGCTCACGACGCGCACGCCCAAACATCAGCCCTCCTCACCACGGACAAGCTCCAGCACTTCCAAGGAAACATCTTCAAGGCCCAGCACCATCTCATCCACTCTCGCCAGCAAAAATCGGTGCCCAATCAAGGCTGGAATTCCGACACTGAGTCCCGCGAAAGTGGTGATAAGCGCCTGAGAGATGCCTCCAGCCAGACTGGACACAACACCCAATCCCTGGTCTTGAATGACCTCAAATGTGAGAATCATCCCGAGCACCGTGCCCAACAAGCCCAGGAGAGGCGACACCGCTGCCACCACACCGACCACACCCGAATAGCGTTCCAGTTCCGCAGCTTCTCGACGACCCGACTCTTCCATGAGGGTCTTCACCTTCTCCCGAGACTGCCCTTGGGCAAGAAAAGCAATTTCCAAAATCCGGGTCAGGGGGCTGTCGCTCTTTCGGCACTGGGTAACCGCATCGGACCAGCGGCCCTGGCGTGCCAACTCAATCAGTTCCACTCGCGTCTCCCTGGGCAGAACCCGAGAAGGACGCAAGAACCAAAGGCGCTCAATGAACACCGCCAAGCCAACAACAGAGGCCAGCCCAATCGGAATCATTACGGGGCCGCCGCGTGCAAGGAATTCGATCAAAGCCAAACCTCGTGGTTTTATGCGATAGAAGGCGTATCCTGTCACGGATGCCACGTGCCAGGAGAGATGCAATTCATTCGCACAGCAAGATTCTTGAAAGACTGCGTCAAAGCCTACAGGCCGCAGCCGTTCTGACCGTGCTCGCGGGGTGCCAGGGCTGCTACGTCGTGAAGTCTGGTTGGTACCAGGCTGAGTTGTTGTTGTCTCGGGAACCCATCACCGACCTCCGAGCCGAGGGCACTCTCACCGAAAGCGAGCTGAACCAACTCGACCTCATCGCGGACGCCAAACAATGGGGTGGCGAGATCGGGCTGGCCGCCACGGAGAACTACGAAACCCTGGCAATAGGATGGGAGAGAACCATCTGGAATCTGACCGCTTGTGATCCGGTCTCATTCACGCCCAAAACATGGTGGTTTCCCATTGTGGGCCGGGTCCCCTACCTGGGTTTCTTCGTAGAAGAACAAGCTCTCGACAGGGCACGAAACCTCGAGAAGACAGGACGGGATGTGTACCTGCGAACAGCTGGGGCATACTCCACTCTGGGGTACTTCCGAGACCCGATTCTCCCGGGAATGCTGGAATGGTCCGAGTCCAATCTTGTGGATACCGTGCTTCATGAAATGACCCATGCAACGCTATGGGTAGCAGGCTCCGTCGACTTCAATGAGTCCCTTGCCAGCTTTGTCGGGGAGACCGCGGCACTGCGATACCTGGTGGACCGTCACGGCCTGCATAGCGAGCCCGTGCTGAAAGAGCTGCACGCTCGAGAAGACTGGCAAACCTGGCGAAACCTCCAACACGCTTTGGTCAGAAGACTGCAGGCCATCTACGGCAACCCGACCCTCAACGATCAAGAAAAGCGCACCGCGAAGAAACGCATATTCGATGATTTCCCCAACCGGGTCTCCAGCGCAGACTTCCACAACGCCACGCGATACCTCGCCGCAGCAGAGAATGGTGTGTGGAACAACGCCCGCCTGATGCAATTCCAGACCTACAACGAGCAACCGCAGCTCTTTCAACAACTCTTGGACATGGAATCCGGAGACCTTTCCAGGTTTCTAGACCGCGTCAACGAGATCACAGATGGGGCCGACGACCCCTTCCAAGCCCTGGCAGATACTGTACAAATTTCTGATACTTTGTAGTTTATTTTGTACTTTTCTGGGCATATCGCACCCGCTATAGACTGAAAAGACCGGGATTTGCGCGTTCTGGAGCCCCTGGCATGCCTCTTGCTCTTTACTGGACCAGCAGGAAGGAGGACTTGTATGGCCCGAGCGAGGAGAGCTGTCAGCAAAATCCCAGGAAACGAACTGCTCAACCATTACCTAAAATCAATGGGTGAGATTCCGCTCCTTTCACGAGAAGACGAATCTGAGGTGGCACGACGAGTCGCCGAGGGTGGGCCCTCCGGAGAGCTCGCCAAGATCGTCCTGATCAATGCAAATCTGCGGCTGGTGGTCTCCATCAGCAAACAGTACAGCTATCGCGGGCTGCCGCTCTCGGACCTGATTCAAGAAGGCAATATCGGCCTCATGAAGGCCGTAGAGAAGTTTGACTGGACCAGAGGGTTCAAGTTTTCCACCTACGCCTCGTGGTGGATTCGCCAATCCATCATTCGTGCGATTGAATCCCAGATTCGCACCATTCGGATTCCCATCTACAAGCTGGAAGTGATCAACCAGGTGCACCACACCCGCAAGGCCTTGTTTCAGGAGTTTGGCCGGGAGCCTACCTTGGCCGAGATCGCAGATCGGCTCGATTTGGAGCTTGAGCCTCTTGAGGCCCTGATCAAGCTCACACGGGAGCCCACCAGCATCGACGCACCTGTGAGCGACGAATCGGACTCCACTGTGGCCGAGTTCATTCCGAACGACGACGCCGCGCTGCCTTGCGATGCGATCGAGGAAGCCTCCATCAAGCAAGCCATAGAAGACGTTCTCTGCACTTTGAGCCCGCGAGAGGAACAAGTTCTCCGGATGCGGTTCGGCATCGGCGAGCCAGTCCCTCGCTCACTCGAAGAGATTGGGGGGCACTTCAACCTGACGCGTGAACGCATCCGACAGATTGAAATCAAGGCGCTCAAGAAGCTGAGAAGCGGTGAGGAAAGCGATCACCTGGTGCCGCTGCTGAACTGAACTACCAGTTCATCCACCAGCCCTCTTGGCCCTGAACAGGCTCGGCTTCGGGATCTTCGCTAATCTTCTCCAGAGCCGGATTGAGCAGCCCGTGACGAATCCGCAGCGCACGAACCACCTCGGGTGGAGTGGTGTCCGAGGTGAATAGGAACGGGTAGGAAACCCGCACGCCATCTTCCTGTCTCGGCTGGGGAAAGGTCAGCCCGCGCACGGTCTCCAGCACGCAAGCCTCAAGGCCCGCATGATTCACCGTACCAACGATGGTGCCCGCAGTCTGGACGGCCCCATCTTGCCCCACGTGAATCTTCACCCGCAGCTCTCCATACACATTCGGGTGGGTGGCCAGCGCAGCTACATAGCAATCCAGGGCTGGCGCGTTGGTTTGCTGGAGAACTGCCAAAATCGCATCTCGCTCGGAGCTAGCACTCCCGGCTCCTCCACTCTCTGGGACCGAGGCCTGGACATGCGTCACAGGCAGTGACGGCACAGGCTCGAGAACAGAAGACTTCGGACAACCCAACAACAGCAAAAACAACACGGCGCGACTTCCTTATTGGCAGGACAATAGGACTATCGGTATTTCAATGGGAAGGCATGTCCGAACCACCGTGCTGTTCCGGTAGCTCGCCTTCGTCGAAAAGCACCAACAGGCCCCCATTGGACACAGTGGATTCTACCCTTAGCACCTCTCCCCAAGGCGTGGACAAAGGCGGCCCCTTGTACCGAGAATCAACCTGAAAGGAAGTGCTCCAGCGATCGGAGTCCGCATATTCATTGTGGGGTAGATCCGAGAGCTGGTCTGCTCCAAAAAGAAACTCGTCCGCCTCCAGCGGTGGCCGACAAGCCAAGGCCTCTACCGGATCTGCCACCCCGAATTCTGCAACACGAATGACAGCAAGCTCCTCATGCTCCCAGTCACCGGCCAGGCCAGCTTCCGCCCCCACCTCTTCCCAGGCCACAATGAATGGATTGTCGACCCGATGATAGACAATTCCCTGCTGAGGGGACTCCAGGAGCACCTCCACCTCCAGGGGAAAACCCACCACAAAGGCCTCAGGCAGCTCAAGCCCAGCCAAAGGGGGCTTTGCATCCGACTCGCTCACTTCAAGACCCAGGACCTGCCCGAACGGAAAGCTCCGACCATCGCAATCCTCCAGCTCATAGGTCACCCGATCCTTGTGATCAATGTTTCGGTTCAGCGCCCAGCTTTCATGCTCGCCATGAAGCCAGACACGACAGCCGGCATCCAGGGTGCCACGGAGATTCCAGTTGTCCCCCGGTCCTGGCTCCGGAGCATGCTCGTCATCTTGGGGCTCAGGAGGGGCATCGTCATCCACATCTTCAAATCGCGTGGTCTGGCACCAGCCTTCTTCCGACGGGAGGCGAATCGGCTCCTCCATGGGCGCCTCCCCCATTCCCATCCCATCGCTCTCGCCCTCACGGGTAAACGCAATCTGTACCTGGCAGCGCTGGAGGGTATCCCCCCAATTGTTGCGCTGGAATCCCACATCGAAGCTGACATGAATCGCGCTTGAAGCCGAGCCCAGGTGTTCCACATCCTCTCCCGGCGTCCAACCGGTGGCCGGATGAGCGATCCCATAATCAACCCCTTGGCACCCACAGAAGAGCAGGGCGCACAATGGGCTCATCTCGCGCAGTTTAGACATGTGAAGTCCCAGCGTATCAATAGATCCGCTGAAGCCGTTCAAGAATCGACAGCCAAATAGGCCTCAAGTGGTGGACAAGCACACACCAGATTTCGATCCCCGAACGCGTCATCCACCCGACCAACCACCGGCCAGAACTTGTGTACTCGACTCGATGCTGAAGGATAAGCCGCCTGCTCGCGACTATAGGGGGCATCCCACTTCTCCGACAGCAGATCTTCTGCTGTGTGGGGCGCTGCAGTCAGCAGATTGTTCTCTCGACTCGCCCGCCCCTCTTCAATGTCAGCGATCTCTTTTCGGATGGAAATCAACGCATCGCAGAACCGGTCCAGCTCGGAGAGAGACTCACTTTCGGTCGGCTCAATCATGAGGGTGCCGGCCACGGGCCAGGACATGGTCGGCGCATGAAACCCATAGTCCATCAGGCGCTTGGCCACGTCTACAACACCAATGCCCGCACTGGCCTTGAAATGTCGGAGATCAATGATGCACTCATGGGCCACAAACCCACCCTCTCCCTTATAGAGGATCGGGTAGTGAGGCTCGAGCCTCTTGGCCACGTAGTTGGCGTTCAGAATCGCGA
>Ga0163180_10002152_pt1 | contig 11031 bp, 9 predicted proteins | sample AtlANTMetagenome_2_FD_109647 | JGI IMG/M metagenome (GOLD analysis project Ga0163180, IMG submission 109647) | Marine eukaryotic phytoplankton communities from the Atlantic Ocean - Atlantic ANT 4 Metagenome | ecosystem: Environmental > Aquatic > Marine > Oceanic | place: North Atlantic Ocean...
CGTGCAAGAACAGGGCGGTCGGGCCCACGGGATTTCCGCTCAACTCGTAGTAGAGACGATGACCATCGCGCTCTAAGAAGGCTGTTTGGTAGGGCTCGATTTCAGGGTAAAGACCGTCGCTCATGGGTACCTCCGGGGGTGGGGAATCCTATTGCGAGGTGCAGACTCCTGCACATGTTCACGCCTTTTGTTCTCGTCACGGTAAAGGGGCTTCTGGTTTGCGCTCTACTGGATTGATTTCTGGGAGATTGTGATGGACACTCCAAATGCCTGAGATCCAGACATAAAAAAGCCGCCCCGAAGGACGGCTCTTTTGATGGCTCGCCAAGTCGGTTGTGAACGCCGGCGTCACACCGGCGAGCGACGGTCTACTCGGCTTCGTTATCGGTGGCGTCTCCACCTGTATCTACGATCTCGTCACTGCGTGTCAGATCGCCATTGTAGGTAATACTGCAGTCTTCTCCGAGGAAGTCGATGTCACCGGAGAGGTCCTGACTGAGTGTGGCACCGTCGTCTTTTGTGACCAGGCTGCCCTCGTTGAAGACCATCGTCATGGTGATCGTTCCATCGCCGAGAGCGCAATCTTCGCCCAGGGTCTCAAGGGTGGCCGTGTTTCCACCAAGTAGAGGCAGGGAATAGTCATACTTGCAGTCGTAGCCATTCGCCTCAAAATGAGCCGTAAGAGAAGAACTCTCGCCTTCAGTGATTGTGAGGGTCCCATCGAATCCGACGACGTCTACGTCATCGAGACCGCCGATGTCGATGCCGTTGCACAGAATTTTGGGGGCCGTTGCAGGGTAGTCCCAGGTTCCAATCCATAGGGATTTGTCGGGGCCGTCGCCGCAGGCCGCGAGGGTGATGGTTGAAAGAATGAAAAGCTTAGTTTTGAGCATGTGAATCCTCCACTTACGATGCACGAGTATGGGCCTATAAAGATTTTTTGAAACGTGCAAACGATGTAGGGCAAAGAGCGCTTTTGGGGTGGCCTTGTTTTTTCGGGTGGCGTCGGTACGGTGAATGGCTTCCCGTTCGGCACCGGACACGAAGAGTCGGGAGAGGGTGATCTGGCTTCGAGGTCGGTGGAGAAGCGCGCGTCCAAAGACCAAACGGGAGTCGGCCAGGGAGAGGTCTGTGGCCCCTGAGAGTCAGGGGCCGATCGGGTGCTTCTGGACCACTTAAACGCTGGGTCTAGCCGTCCGGAAGCTCACAGGCGCTCTCGCCCGAGTCTGAGGACTCTGCCGCCTCGGTCGGTAGTCCTTGGTCAGCCCAACCGATGGTTCCACCGTTGAGGCTCCGCACGTTCCGATAGCCGTGGGACTGCAAGAGCAACATCCCGGTGATCGACATGTTTCCCCGAAAACAGGCCGTCACAATGGGGCTGTCTAGACCAGCAGGCAGCTCTGCGAGCCGCTCCGATATCTCGGCGATGGGGATATTGACGGCACCAGCAATGTGCTGCGCGACGTATGCCTCCTCGCCTCGCACATCCACCAGGAATGGCATCTTGTCCGCGTCCATGTCCTCTGCGAGGGTGTCGATTTCGATCGTGTTGTGCGGATTCCTGGAGTTCTCCACCAAGCTCTCGAACAGCGCCTCCTTGGAGCTGGCCTGCGGAGGCGTGGCTGGACCGCCGAGCGCACGAAACTCGGGGAAGTGCTTCTGGATCGTGGACACATACCGGAAGGCGTTGTCTGGAAAGATGATCACCACCACTGCATCCGGTTGGTCTTCGATCACCTTGAGTGCACCGACCAAGGCCATGGCCGAGCTGGGGCCTGCGATGAGAGATTCCTCGCGATTCAGACGTAGGCACATCTCGAAGGCCTCGGCGTTCGATACACACACGAGGCCGTCGTATTCGTCCGGCAGGAACAGCTTCGTCTGATTGAGCTGCTTGAGTGACCGAACTCCGGGGATGTCATGCCCCTCCTCGGGGTACACCCCAATGACCTTGACGGACGAGTCCTTGCCCTTCAGGTAGCGTCCACTGCCTGTAATGGTGCCGCAGGTCCCCAGTCCGGCTACGAAGTGGGTGACCTTGCCCTCCGTCTGATGCCAGATCTCGGGCCCCGTCGAGCACACATGCGCACTCGGGTTCGCCTCATTCTGGTATTGGTTGAGCATATGAAAGTCAGGCCTTGCACCCAGTTCCGCGGCACGCGCGATGGCTCCCTCCGGAGCACCTGGCGCCGGTCACAAATCGTCATCCAGCTCCTCTACGTTCGACCCGAAGAATCGAAGCATGGTTCGCTTCTCGGCCGGGATCTCCTTCGAGAGGGGCGTGGTCAACGTGAAGCCCTTGGCATTAGCGATCATGGCCAGACCCATGCCCGTATTTCCGCTCGTCGGCTCAACCAGTGCTTGCCCGTCTGACAGCAGGCCCCGCTCCTGCGCATCCGCGATCATGTGCGCGGCCACTCGATCTTTTACCGAGCCAAAAGGATTGAACCACTCCAGCTTCGCGTAGACCCTCGCGTGGTGGAAGGGAATGGTGCGATTGAGTCGGAGCAACGGGGTCGGGTTTTCAGGCCCCGACAGCATCTCGGTGATGTCGTTGTAGACACGGAGGTTGTACTTTGCCACGACGAAAACTCCTGCCGGTGTGCGGCGAAAATCCCAAGCGGCTCTCTCTTGATCCGGTGGGAACGTGCAGAGGCTCTTATCAGAACGTCACGCTGAAGCCGACAATTGACCGAATATTTGGTCTTCAACGATCGATTTGTTGAGTAGCGGACAGGACCCTTGAGCCAGACTGGGGTCCTAGTGGGCACGAAAAGTGCCTTCCTTATTGTGCCCAGACTAGCGTGTCATCGTTTGTGCGGGCGAGCAGGTGTCCGTTGTAGACACCGACGTCGTCAATGAGAGCTTCGCTGTTCAGACCTTCGATGGCGGCTCGTTCTCCGGGGCTGCCGAGCAACACAAGGCCCGTCTGGACGGACACCAACTCGCCGTCGAGGACATCCACGCTCACGGTGCCCGCAGTTCGGGGATCGGGCTCCTCAAAGGACCAGCCATCTGAGCTCCAGGCGAGTTCGTCGCCCACAAGAGCCCACACTCCGTCGGCGGTGGCAACGATGTCATTGATTGCGCCGATGCCACTGACAGGAGCCCACGCGTTGGTGTCGTCGAGGGCCACGGTCAAGCCGTCGGCTACCGCGTAGAGGCGATCGCCGGACTGGAAGAGGGCAGAGCACCCGGCTTGTTGGAGGGGGTCATGTGAGGACTCGGGGAAGTCTGTTCCGAGAGCCCGCCAGACCGGGTCCGCGTGGTTCTGCCAGAACACACCGCTGCCTGCTGTCTCCGAACTCTCCGCGGAGGCGGTGCGTTTGCTTGTGCAGGCTGCGATGCCATCGCTGTAGGCCGCGAGTCCAGTGGCGACGAAATTTTCGCCGCCCGCTGCCTTTGGCCAGCCTTCAAGCGGAGTACCGGTGTAGTGGTCCCCGTCCACGAAGGGGATGCGGGTGGGGACGTCGGGGTTGACATAGCCGGCGATCCACAGTCCAGGGTTGCTTGCGCCGTCAACGGCGGTGTCTCGGATGCTCTCGAGGATGTCGTGTTTGCACATTCTGCAGGCTTGCATGACCCCATCTAGGATGTAGGTTCCGCCGTCACTCACGACAACCACCTCGCCGTTGGGCTTGGCTGCGAATGGCCCCAACTTCTGGCGTGGGAGCTCGGGCATGAGTCTGGGCTCAGCTCCCGGCTCCAAGGGCAATTCTTTGAGGACAGGGGCGGTGGCTCCATAGCTGTCCGAGTACACGATGCGACCGTCTGCGAGGTCGTGCGCCATAAAGGCCAGGCGTGCTTGTCCGCTGCGCTCCCAGCTCAGCCCTCCGTCGTCGGACCAACCGACGCCGTCGTCCATCATGGTGACGAGTCTTTCGCCGTCTCTGCGCATGTCGTCGAATGTGAAGCCTTCGGGGTAAACCGGAGTATCCCAGCTCACGCCGTTGTCCTCGGTGAACCAAACGGAGTCCCAGCCGAAGACCCAACGCTCGCTGTCTCCGCGAGCTGCGAACTCAAAGATATTGACCAGATCGTCCGGGAGCGCGACCTCAACCCAGTCGTTGATGTCAGTGGAGAAGATCCGAAGATCTCGGTCGTTGACCTGCGAAGAGCAAGATGCATTGACCACGCCGTTCGCATCGCCGATCTCGATGAATTCCGGCAGGATCTGGTAGGCCAGAACGCTGTTGGAGGCGAACACGCCTGCTTCTCCCCGCTCAAATGTGGCGTAGCCGTCCAGAGCCACGATGGGCTCGAAGGTTTCACTGTCTGGAGCCATCAGCCAGCCCCCGTCGCGGTTGCTGACGACAATGGAGCCTGCAAAGGCCTCGATTTCCTGGACGGCGCCAAGCTCTCTGTTGTCTAGAGACACCCATTCCTCTCCTTGGAGTTCCAGCACGCCGTGGAGAGTTGCAAGGAGTACCCGGTCGTCCGTGGCCGAGATGTCGTTGGACACGATTGGGAGATGTTCGGGGTCTTGCCAGCTCAGCGAGGAGGTGGTGAAGACCTCTTCTTCGATGGTGTCTCCGGTGTCAACAGTGTCCACAGAGTCGTTGGGCTTAAGCTCTCCGCAGCCGACGAGTGCGGCGAGGATCAGGGGCTGTGCATTGATAAAGCGGTTCATCGAAATCTCCTTGTACCCCGCCAAGTTAGCCGGACCTTGAAGCGCGAAGTGTGAGAGATTGTGGCGATTGGATTTCGGCCGCCCTCAGAGGCCTATTGTAGCTCAATCGAAGGAGGGCCTGAGAACCCGCGCACCGGGAGAATCCCAGGAGGCAGGAGGGGGCGTGCCCTTCACCAGCGCGTCGAGGGCCTCGCCTCCGCCTGGGACCACCTTTTCGACGCCGCCTGCCGCAACAAATCGAATGTAGGCATCTTGCGCTTCCTTGGACCGCTTTTCGGTGATCAGGACAAGAATCTCAGCCAGGTCCATCCAACGTTCCAGGCGAGGATCGTCGAAGCGCGATCGAAGATCGCGTGCGCTGTCCACGTGGGTGCGCGCTTCTTCCGATCTCTGCAGGCGGGTGCAGGCGATGGCCAAGTTGGCGTGGTCAAAGGCACTGAGTCTGGCGTCGCCAAGGACCTGGTGAAGTAGGAGTGCTTCTTCACCGTGTTGAACCGCGGCTTCTGCATTGCCGAGGAGGGAGAACGCATTGGTGAGGTTGGTCAGTACACTCGCGAGCCGACCGGCATCCCCCACCCTTCGGGCTTCAGAAACCCCTTCGAGCAGGGCGTCCAGGCCTCCTTGGAGCTCACCGAGCTGCATTCGAAGGGCGGCAATGTTGTCGACCATCTGAAGGCGCGAGGCAGCTATCCGCTCTGAGGCTGCTTCTTCAAAGGCTGCTAGGGCCTCCTGAGGCTTCCCTTGAATGGCGAGCGCTGATCCGGCCGCCGAAGCTCCGCGAAGGCGGACAAGCGCTTCTGTGCTGTCCCTGGCCATTCTGCCCAGTTCCACTGCCCGGGAAAGGGAGCCTAAGCGTACGCACGCGGTGGCCATAAGTGCCAAGCGCCGACTGCGGGATGGCTCTCCGGCTGGCTCGCGGCGCTCGGCGAGTGCAAGCATTTGGCGATGGGCACCCTGGGTGTCCATGACCTCAAAAAGAGCCCAGAGGACCTCGAATGCATCGTCGTCCGATATTTCGGGGCTTTCTGCGGCTGCTAAAAGCAACGTCGCGTTGGCTTGTAGGGTCTTTGTGTCACTGAGAGGCTGAAGCACGATGTCGTCCAGAAGTTCCCGATAGAGTGCGTGGCGCGCCCGCTGGGCGTGTTCGGGCGTGGGCGTGATTCGCGCTCGCACAGGCAGTGGAGCCAAGATCATGTCGGACCAACTTGCCACCAGACCGGCTTGTATGAGTCTGCGGAGGGTGGCGCTTCGAGCCCCTGTGGATTGAAGAGCGTGACCCCGTTGGACAGGCGCTGGCCAGCTCACGATTTGCTCAAGCAGAGTGAGGGCTTCGGGATCGAGATTCGAGCAGGCGTCTTCCAAAGCGTTATCGCTACCCACCAAATCGCTGGGGTGGGTCTTAATCTCCAGGAGCAGAGCGTCGGCGGGAGTAAGGGCAAGCTGTTGAGCGATGCGAGCGAGGGAACCAGGAAGACCTCCGACCGCCTCAACGAGCGCTCGCATGCCAGCGTCCGAAGCGGGTGCGGCTTGGCCTAGGGTGTGCTTGCAGAGGGCCTGCAGCAGATCCAGGCCTTCGTCGAGTTCCAGGGGCTTCAACGGTAGCAATCGAACAGCGGGCAAGGTGGGGGCGCTGCGCGCACAGAAAACCAGTCGCAGCCCTTTGCCGACTAAGGCCGAAACCTCCGGTGTGGGGACCACACCATCTAGCACAAGTAAAGCGCCTTGCTCGGCCAGTTGACGCGCCTCTCTGAGAGAAGGGGGCTCGCGAAACACCGACGCTTCGCGGTCTTGAACGGCTTCTTGGACAAGTCGGCTGCTTCCTACTCCAGGAGCGCCGATGATCCCCACGAAGACATGCTTCGTGTCGAGCCACTCACGCAGCCGTGAGAGTTCCTCTTCTCGACCGAAAAGAGGTACGGCCGTCGGGGGCCATCCGCCGCGGGCTGCGGGCAGCACGTCCTCCTGGGCTGTCGGCCCCGCCCAGCGGTAGCCCTTGCCGTAGACGCTCAGTAGGAGTTTCGGATCCTTTGGGGTGGATTCCAGCTTTTTACGCAGGGTCTTGATGATGGTGTCGGGTGCCCTAGAGCGCACCCCAGGTCGATAGCCCCAGACTTCGACCAGCAACTCGTCGCGGCTGACCGGTCGATCGGTGTGCTGGGTGAGGTAGCTCAGAGTCTGAGCCTCAAGTTCAGAGAGGCGAGCTCCGCCCGTAATGGTGCGGTTTTCCAAGTCGATGACGCGGTCGGTGAGGTGTACTCGGGACATCTCCGGCATTATACCGGTTTGTGTTCAGTCAGTTGTCGACCCCTAAGTTTTAAGGGGCTTCTGGTTTTCGCTCTACATGATTGATTTCTGGGAGATTGTGATGGATCTCCAATTCGGTTGTGAACACCTGCGTCACACAGGCGAGCGACGGTCTACTCGGCTCCGGTATCCGTGGCGTCTCCACCCGTATTTACGACCTTGTTACTGCGCATCCGAACGCCATTGTGGGTAATGCTGCAGTCTTCACCGAGGAAGTCGACGTTACCGGAGAAGGCTTGACTGAGTGTGGCGCCGTCGTCTTTTGTGACCAGGCAGCCCTCGTTGAAGACCATCGTCATGGTGAGCGTTCCATCGCCGAGAGCGCAATCTTCGCCCAGGGTCTCAAGGGCGGTCTTGTTTCCACCAAGCAGAGACAGGGAATAGTCATACTTGCAGTCGTAGCCATTCGCCTCAAGATGACCCGAGAAGAACTCTCGGCTTCAGTGATGGTGAGGGTCCCATCGACTCCGACGACGTACACGTCATCCGGACCGCCTTTTGCGTTGGTCAAAAACAGCACATCCGCTGAGGAGGAGACCCCCCAGCGGATGTCGAACATCAAACCAAACAATCCTATTCAGGAGCGAGTTCAGCAGAAGTCCCGTCTGGCAAATGTGCCACGAGACTCGCCACGCCCGCATCGGTGTTCACTGCATAGACGCTCACGATTTCATCTGTGATCCCCAGATCTGGAATCTTGAAACACGCATCGACGGTGCCGTCTTGTCCGACATCAAGCCCGACGTTCAGTAGGGTGCTGTCGAGATCGAAACTGCCGCTACCGGCGAACTCGAATCCGACGACAAGTGGGTCCACAGGTGCACACATGCCGTCTACTACCCAGACATCCACCGGACTAAGGGCGCCCAGCGCTGCTGCATGGACAACTTGCACCCGAACTTTTCCGGCTGGGATCGTCGATCTGTCTTCGAGCTCCGCCCCAACAAGAAAGGGCGAACCCGCTCCGTCACCGACGTAGCCTGCTGCGTAAATTGACCACTGTGCATCCGCGTCAAGCGCGAAGCCGTCGACCGAGTAGACGGAATCATCAATCGTTCCACCTGCAGGCACGATGTCGAAATCATAGTTGCCTACGGGCAAGGCGACGAAATCAGTCGTGTCTTTGAAACCGAAGGTGATGCCGGAGGCTTCACCGTTGACGAATACATCGACGTCCGTACCTGCGTCTCCAGGAAACACGCCAAAGTGAGCGAGGCGGATTTCGCCTGTTTCGTCCGGAGTCACGCCAGAGTCGGTCGTCGAGCCGGAGTCAGATGCAACGCCCGAATCTGTCGCGTCATCGGAGTCTCCTCCACAGCCAACCAGGCAGAAAAGGGAGAGTGAGGTAAAGAGAGAGCGGGAGGTCAACATTATAAGTTCTCCAGAGGAGGGTGGGTTGGTCAAAACCTGTTCATTAGGTCTTCAATCGCCAGTTGAATAGCTTTTGAACAATTATTGCGCAAGTATATTTTCGAACCCAATGGCCTAACATCGCCAAATTATTTTTAAATATCTAAAATTACAGGGTATTGTTTTTTGCCCAAACATGAACAAAACCTGTTCAAAGTATTACTGCCCGCTCGAACAGCGAGAAAATCATCGTGTTGTGTATCGTCACATTGCGCTCCACCACCCTCGCGCATGACTTCTCAACGGGGTTCCAAAAAAACGGGACCCCACTTGAAACGACAGCTTTTAGGACGCTCGCGATATAGAGCGCACTAAATACTGGCGTCAACTTGTGATGAAGCAGGAAATGGTTCCTCAGCAGGAAAAATCTCTTAAACGTGAACCGCTTTCAGATGCAAAGCAGGTGTCCTCACGGCACCAAGAATCTATGGGAAGGTTGATTGATGGCTCGGTGTGAGATCTCCATAGAGTTTGATCGATCGGATCGACAATACCGAGGAGGGGAGAGCGTCTCGGGTTCGGTACACGTGGTGGCCAAACAAGACCTGGCCTATGACTCCATCACGCTGATCGGTGCCTGGCACTGTCACGGCTATGGACTCCCCGTGACCAGAGATGTGTGTGGCTCGCTGCTCGACTCAGCCGCCCGCTTGCAGGCGGGTGAACGCCGCAGCTTTCCGTTCTCGTTTGAGGCACCTTCTGAGCCGTTGACCTACCACGGCGTGAAACTCAACATTGACCAATATGTTCGGGTCGAATTGTGTTTTCCGAAAGGACCTGTTCAGGAATACACCGAGCAGTACCACCTGGCTCCGGGCGTTCCGCCCGGCAGCTTGAAAGGGGAGGTCAATGAACCCGGTCGTACCGACTCGGATGCTGGTGCAAGACAAGGGTGGGCTGTGACAGCCGTGTTGGCGTTCTGCAGTGCAGTAGGTTTCCTGTGGTTCCCGATTGTTGGCTACGTTGGTTTCGGAATATTGGCGCTGCTCGTGGTCCATTCACTCTTGTTCGCAGCCCAGTTGCGGTCGGTTGTTGTCACTGCATCGAACACTGTCGTGGGCGTGGGTGGGGACTATGCTGTGACGGTGACCTGTACACCGCGAATGAACCTCACTCTCCAAGGCATTCGGGTGAAGCTCCGGTGTCTGGAAGCGTCGATGGACTACGGCTTATCAGACGACGATCATGCTGTGACGTCCCCTTCCTCCATCAGCCAAGAGGTGCATAAAAGCGAGAAGACATACTGTGAGGGTGCAGTACTCAAGGCAGGTCAGCCCTTCACCACAGAGGTCAGCGGCACCGTCCCACAGACCGAGGCATACAGCTTCGCTACGGGGTACGGCGATGTCTGGGAAGAGCGCGTGTGTGGCGTGCACTGGGAGCTTCAGGTATCGGTTTCGACGCGGCTGTTTGCTAGTCGGACCTGCACACTGCCCATTCGGGTTGTGCCGAGCAGGCGAGAATTCCGTCCCCTCTAATTCTTGCAGTAGAAGTTCTTGTCTTCTTTTTTCATCTTTTCGCAGGTCAACCCAAACATGTTGTAGTCGCCATTGGCCACACCATCCTTCGATGTCATCGGCGAGGTCACGACCACATTTTTAATAATAATGCCTCTGGTATTTCCCTGCTGAACATTGGAGATGGTCGCAGCCTCAATCACTGAGAGGCTAGTAACCCTCCAGGTCGGCCTCCGAGCGGGGAAAGAGCTTCCACTCTTCGAAGGTGTAGCCCAAGGGGCCCGTGACCTGAGTGAAGGTCGCGCCGGCTTCCACATCGAACTCCCAGAGCAGGTCGTCGATCTTCAGACCATTGGAGAGCACAGCCTCGTTGAAGGCGTTCAAGCCTTCGGTCACCTCGGCAGCGCCCACGCTGATTACGCAGGATTCCCAACCCTCCCAACTCCCAATCGCCTCCGGATCCACGGCATCCACACTGACGCTTCCGGAACCAGTGACTTCAATGGCCGTCTCACTGGTAACGGTGAGTTCGGTCCAATCGTAAAACTCGACCACAGTGCCAGTGACGTTGATGGTGAAACCCGGCTCCAAGTAGAGCGAGTCAAAGCCCGCCTGCATGTATACAAACAGGCCCGACCATTTCCCACCGCCTGCGTCTTGAATGAAGAAGCCATCGCCCTTGAGACTAATGCCACTGGTCACAACCACGTCGGTGAGGGTGACTGTCTCGTCCTCAGCAAACGCAAAGCCCGTTTGAATCTTCTTGATCGTGGTTCGCTTCACGGTGTCTCCACCCGAGGTGTCCCCGGTATTGGAATCCGTATCCGTATCCGTATCCGCACTGACATTGGTGTCTGTTCCCGAGTCCGCTGCATCTGTCTTGTCATCCGATGCAGCGCATCCCACGCCAGCCGTCATAAGCAGCGCTCCTGTCATGATAATCGCCCAAAACATACTCTGTGCATTCTTCTTCATCGCGTACGTCCTCTGCTTCGTGACACCCTTGTCAAAGCATCAAATTTTGTCTTCTCAAATCGGTTTATACGGAATGCCATCGTACGATGCAAATGAACAATTTAACCAAGAAGACAACAAATATAATAACAAGCCTGTCGAGTTCGTTGTCAGTGGAGCATGACCGACAGGTCTATTTCGGTGACTCTAAAGCACTCCGCTTTGGTAGCCCAAGGCGTGGACTCCCGTCGAGCCCCTTCCCTTCGTGCAGCTTTC
>Ga0163180_10002154_pt1 | contig 11024 bp, 12 predicted proteins | sample AtlANTMetagenome_2_FD_109647 | JGI IMG/M metagenome (GOLD analysis project Ga0163180, IMG submission 109647) | Marine eukaryotic phytoplankton communities from the Atlantic Ocean - Atlantic ANT 4 Metagenome | ecosystem: Environmental > Aquatic > Marine > Oceanic | place: North Atlantic Ocean...
CGCCACCTGCAATAGATGTACTATATGTTGAATCACCAGCAGCAGCAGCAGAATTAACACCTGCAATAACATCATGTCCAGCAGTTTTAGTTTTTACTACACTACCTTGTATTATTGCTGCTTCACCTTGTCCATGAGCTGAAGGTGCAGCTGTTGATTCGTCCTGTAAAGTAACCGCATCAATTCTTACAATAGCGTAAGAAGCAGTTTCTTTTGCAGCACTTAATGAAGCTGTTGCATCTCCAAAGTTAATTTTAATTAACTGTCCTGGAAGGTAGAATGAAGGTTGAGTACCTTCAGCACCTATTACTATTTCACTACTAGACTGACCATAAATATTCTGTAAATTTCCAGATTTTTTATAATCACCCATCATTTTAACATATACAGTTGTTCCTACAGTTTCATAAGAGTTTAATTGAGTATCAATATTTGTACCGTCTAAAGTTTCTACCCATGTTGTATTATCATTACTAAATGCAACAGGATAAGCATACCTTTTATGGTAAGAACCTCTTTTTTCACTCCATTTGAATGAAGGATCATCCGTTGGTTTTTTGCTTACTTTTGACAAGAATCGAAAGAAGGGATCTTGCGCTAAAGAAAGTTCAGAAACTCTGTCACCAAAGTTATACTTTCTACGCAGATCGCCAGTATCTAGATTAGGGCCTGAACCAGGTCCATTTCCAGAAACATCGACTGTTGTCAAATCAGTATTCGAGCCACCTCGAACACCGACATTAAATAAATCAGCCATTTTGACCATCTCCTTTTAACCTTTCCTCAACTACGCAATGCGTCTTTAGTCAGGTTTATTTTAAGTTACGTTCGGTAGATGATCTAAATTATCTAACCGAACAAATCGTCTACACCACCGTCAATGCCTAACATAGAATCAAACATACTATCATCTTGAGACTTTCTTGCTACGCCTTGACTGTTTGAATCACTAGCGGTTGTTGGAATGTTCCTAACGTTTTTCATCTGATTTAACATATCTTGTTTAGTAGAGTTAGCTACTTTTTGATTAGCTTGATCTTTATTTAAAAGATAATGAATATCATCTAAAGTAAGATTTCTACTTTTAGCTTGGCTTTTAAAATCAACATATTGTTCTTTTGTCATATTATGTTTTTTAATAAACTCAATTTCAGCTCTTCTTTGAGCTAATTTTTTTTGAGTTACCATTGCTTTAGTTTTCTCTCTCTTTAAAACATCATTTACTCTATTATTAACAGCAGAATCTATTTGAGCTTGCATGACTTGAGCTGATTCAGAATCTGGATTCTCAACAGCTTCAGTAGGATCATAAACAAAATCTTCGCTTAGATTTAACTGTTCTTTTATGTTTTTTGATGGTTTCCCACCATTTTGCAGATAATCACGAACATGATCAACAAGTCCACTATCACGTTTCATCGCATCGAGAACAGGTACAAAAGGTTTTAATTCGTTTAGCTGTTGATTCATTTTAATAGCTTCACGACTTGAATCTCTATACCTTTTTTTATAAGGATTATTCTCATTGTCCCATTGCACATTAGAGCCTTGTGATTCATTGTGGGTTACCATATTGGAGCCACGGTCACTCTGGGTTACTTTTGTGTTTTCTGTTGGTTTAGCTTCCACTCTGTCTGCAACCATACCGTTGACAGAACTTTCTAATTGACCAAAGAAATCTTCGGAGTCAGCAGCATTTTGAGCAGCTGAGTTACCTTTTTTTTCTTCTGACATAACGTCTCCCTCTTTTTTAGTTAAAAAAAATTAGTATAATTTAATTAAAACTTTATTAACTTTCCAAATTATTTTCTGTTTTATTTACAGCTTTATCAATTTGAGCTCCTGCTTGAGCTATTTTAGTTTTAACTGCAGAGTCTAATTCAGCTTTTTTAACTTCAGCTTGATTTTGAAGTTCACTTCTTAAAACCTTCTGCTTAGCCTCTGTTTCACTATAACCTTTATTAAGTTCGCTTTTAACTTCCTCTTTCTTTTTATTGATTTCAACAGAAGCTTGCATAACCTGTCCTTTAATACCTGCTTGAACAAGTTGTCTTTCTAAAGTTTCTATAGTTCCAGTTAAATCTTTTATTTGTTCTTCTTGAGAACCAACTTGACCTTGTAACTGTGCATACATAGACTTTCTTTTAGCAATCTGTTCTTTATTTCTAATATCAGTTTCGCCAAGTAAAGCTATATCATCAATTACACCTAACTGCATTAATTCTTTTAATTCTGCAACATAAGCCCATCTATTAACTGGAAGTGTAGATCCAGCTACAATTCTTACATCAAATTTTGCTACTTGATAATCATAAATTTTACCAATAGATTCACCAAAATCATTATACATAGGTATATTAATTTCTATAGTTCGTTCTTCCTGTAATGCGCTTGGTTGAACAACTCTAAATACTTTTTGAGCACTATATACAGCTTGCGTATATTGTTTTACTAAAATTCCAAGTTGTTTTAAACCTGGTTCTAAAGCATTTTGCATCCATTGTTTTATTCTTCTTGTACCATATTCATCAAGTGCAAGCATCCCTCTATATGTTTCACTAGCTCCTCCAGAATCACCCATCATAGAACTATATATACCTGCTAAATATTCCATATCTCCTTTTGCTTCTTGAACTAAATTAAAAAATGCAGCATTTAAAGGAGCAGGTTGCACAGGTTGTGGAGCTTGAGCTCCTGGCCTTATTGGAAGTAAAGCTCCAGGGGAACTAGAATATCTTTCCCAATAATCAGTATCTATAGAACCTTCTTCATGCATCCATCTTAAGCTACTACCTAAAGATGCATTATGAACAAGTAGTTGATGAGCTTTATTTATTTCCCTTTGTTTACCTATTAATGGAGAAACAGCGCTAATAGGATAAGGAGTTCCAGTCCATTTAAAATGTAAAGGAACAATAGGATAATCTTTTACTTGTTCAGGTAATACTTTTTCGAATAAGGTTTTATCACCAACTACTGTAGTTTGTTTAACTCTATCATCATAGAATTTTATAACATCTACAATTTTTTCTTTAAACCCTTCATCTTCCATAAGTATTTCTAATTCTGGTTCTGTAATTATTTTATTACCAATAGTAGTAGCTCTTTCTTGCATTTGAGCTATCATTGATTGTTCAGCATTTCTTAATTGACTTTGCATATCTTCTTGAAGTTTTTGAATTTCAAGCTCAAATCTTTCAGGAATCATTTGTCCTGAATCTAAAGCAGCTTTTAATTGTTGTTGAGTTTCAAGAAATTTAACTGATAACTCTTGTTGCATTTTCTGCATTGAAACTTGAACTTGTTCTTGTATTTGTTGTAACTGTTCTGGAGGAAGTTCTTGTTTATAGAATAAATTAACATATGGAACTTTAATTTTTTCATACATTTCATATAATTCAATCAATTCATCTTCTTCTCCATCTAAAGTTACAGATTCATCAGCATCTATATCTTTATATGTAAAGTCTTTTCTATCGTTGCCTAAAGCTTTTTCACTATATTCTAAATCATTATCTTGCCAACTATTAGCCTTTTTGATTTTTTTAATATCATCAGGATACAAAGCAAATAAATGTTCTTTAGGTAGAATTTTTCTAATCATTACAAAATTAGCATCTCTAAACAGCATATCTCTAGATTTTGGATCTACAAATACATCAAATGGTTCTGGATTTTTTATAACAACTTCACCCATTCCATGATCTGCGTTTTGATCAACAGAAACAGAAAGATAACCTACACCTTTAGTTACAGAGTCATTAATTGCATTTGCATGCAATGTTGAACCATCTGATCTATCCCATATGTAATCAGCCATATCTGAAAATACTGATGCAACATCTATATCAGAGCCTTCAGCACCAACAGCTTGCCATCTAGGTTTATTAGCTGTAGCATAAAAATTAAGCATTTCTACAACAGGCATAATTCTATTTATAGTAAATGTAGGCATACCTTGTTCTTCAAGAATTGTTTTCTCATCATCAGTTAATTGATTATCATGAGCAAAATCACATCCTTTTTGATTTATATATTCCCAATGAGTCCTTGATGGACCATTAGCCTGTTCAAAAATGTTTTTTATTCTTTCAGCTGTTTTATCTACTCTTTTTGCCATTATTTTCCTTGTTTATAATTAGTGTCAGCAATTACAAATTCACTACCTTCCCAATGTGTGTTACCTTTAGGAGCTTTTTCATGCCTTTTCCCAACGGGATGTGGCGTACCTTCAAAAGGTCATACATGCATTTTAGGTCTACCATTATTATTAACCACGTCTTCTCCTATTTCTCATAACATTACCCATTCCTGGTCTACTCATAACTCTAGAACCACCTCTATTTTCAATTCCAGGATTATTTCTAGGAACTCTACCTATTTGACCAGCCCATTGTCCTGGACTTGGAGTTTGAGGTTGTAAGTTTTGAGGACCTACATTTTGAGGACCTGCATTACCAGTATATGCATTTGGCCCTTGTTGAGGGATAGGTCTCATTCCTGGATTTATATTTGCATTTGGTCCTGGTTGAGGGATATTTCCAGGTGTCATTTGATTAGGAACTTGTCCTGGTCTCATCGGTGCATTTGGTCCTGGTTGAGGTATGCCTCTAGGCGTCATTTGATTTGGTACACCTTGATTTGCATAAGGTCTATTAGGCCTTATATTTCTACGTTTACGTTGTGGTTGTCCAGGAACTTGATTACCTGGATTCATATTATTATTATAAGCCATTGTTTCTCCTTAAGCTACAACCCAACTTTTAGAAGAGGGTCTATGTTTTTTCCAAACACCTTCTCTATTTTTCTGAATAGATTTAGGTGGATGTGCATGCTTACATGCGTAAGCTAATGCATCTATTGTATCATCATGTCCCATTCTGGGACCGAAAGTAAAAATTTCATGTTGCAAATCGTAGTGTTCTTTTCTAACAAACATACTTCTTATTGCAAATCTTTGAGCTAATACTTCCTGTATTCTATCCCTCTTACTCATCCTGTTTCCTGGCTTTTCAGCACAGTACTTTACTCCAAAATCATTTCTTCGTCTCATTTCCGAAACAAGTGCCTGAAATACTGGTTTAGACATTGCCGTATCCTCAATGGTAAAGAGAGAAGGGTGATAAATTTTGTTATAATCAAATAAATGATCCACAATACCTTTTTTCCCATCACCAGGAATCCCCAAAACAGGTAATGACCTATTACGAAGATAGTCAAGAACGTAGCAATTATTGTCACTATCAACAGCGACAACGAGGATAACACTAAAGTCAGTATCTCTTCTAGCGCTATCCGTAGCTGGGTCAACCCCCGCAAAGACATTGACAGGTTTTTCAGTCCCATCTTCAAGAATGATGTAATTAACACCAGTATCTTCATCATGCTTAAACCTTCCATCCCAAAATTGTAAATGATCTCTTGTAAAAATAGCATCTTCACTATTTTGTACTTCCATCATATACTCTTGGTAAAACTTTTGTGGCTGCCCTGAATCTGCATAGAACTTCTTTTTACGTTCCATTTCTTTTTGCCCAAACCATCCAGGCCATAAAGAAGAACCATCTGGCTGTAAAGCTTTATAACTTATAACATGCCAACTATACTTATCACCTTGCTTTAAAGCTTTTTCTTTACCCACAAGTATATTTTGTATAAAGGAGTCAAAGTGAACAGGAGTTCCATTAATCCTAAGCCTACCCGTATGTGGCTCAAGAGCAGGGAAAACAACTGCGGTAACAAGATTCGAGATTTTAGCACGAGACTCAGACGTAATGGTATTATTTTCATCTTCAAAGTCGTCCAGAACAATGAGGTCGTATCTTTTATGGAGTTTTGCTCCTCCTCTAATGCCTGATAAATTTGATTTTGATATAAGTTTACATCCATTTGTCAGTTCTATATCGTCTTCTGTCCATTTTTTACCTTTTAAGTTACCGAAATAATACGAAACTTTTTCATTATATTCCAAATGGTATTTTATATAGTCTAAATTTGGCACACTAATTTTAGACGATGCAGCTACCCAACCATAGAATAAAGGAGAAGTTGAAAAACAAAAATCTCTCATAATACTACACTTAGTTAATACTGTTTTTCCGTGTCCCCTTGGCAATATAACTGCTAATTGCCTTTTATCCATATCCATTAAAGCATCTGCTACTTCATAATGAAAGAAAGGAGTTTCACTTCTCATAAAATCATCAGGTAAAAATAATTTACCAAATGAAATCATATCTTTTTGAGCAAGCATTAAAGCTTCTTCTGCTTTACTTACATTTTGAGTATTTATATTTGCCATATATTATTTAAATGGTGTATCTACGTCTTTAACCAATTCAAATATTTCATCAATTATACCTGGATCATCAATTAGTTTGTTGAAGTATTTAGGATTTGATTTTTGTACACTTATAAGCGCGTCTGTTACTTCATCTGCTGAAGGTTTATGTCTATGAAAAGATGATTTAATAAGATTTTCTGATTTCGTTCCTGAAAAAGGAACATCATCACCATATTCAGCTAAACGTCTTAGATCACCATATCTTTCTCCACCTGGCGAAGTTGTAAGATTATACTTTGTTGGTAATCCAGTTCTTGATTCATCAACTAAACTTTTTTTTGTCAACCAATCATTAGCACCTTTTCTCCAGTTTGTAGTTATTTTATGATGCATGTATTTTGTATAAGCAGGACTATCCATTAATCTTTTTAATCCTTTTGTTGTTACAGTACCTGTTGCATTTACAAGACCTTCTCTTAAATTTTGAGGAAGAGATTTTACATACTCTAATGTATAACCTCTTAAAGCCATTGGATTAGTAGCATTTCCTAAAGTTAATTTATCTAATGCTCCTAATGCAGGTCTAGGGTTAACACCTCCATGTGGAGTTGGTTTTAAATTGCTAGGTCTTCGACGCCAGTTTGGAAACATAGCTTTAAGTTTTTTATCACCTATTTTTCTAAAATTTTCAGGATTTATGTTATCTAATACTTGAGTTCTTGCTGGTCCTCTAAATTTAGGTAAGTATTTACTTGCAATTTTGTTCAACTGCCATCCAGCACCAGCACCTCCACCTGCTAAAGCAACATCCCATAATGTTTCACCCCAATCTTCGAAAAAACCTGTTGTTGCTTCATGTGCTCCTTGTCCAAAAATACCATCTTGAATAGCTTTGAAAGATCCCCATGGAGCAGCTTCGTATTCTGACTCTTCAGGTATTAAAAAATCTGGATCAGCTGTAGGCGCTATATCATAATCTGTTATACCCATAGCTTCTGGAGTTATATTAGGAGGGTCTACAAGTGGACTTATATAAGGCATCTCATATGATTCTCCTGAATAGTCTGTTGGATTTTCCCACTCATCTATTCTTGCATCGTCTATTACTATCTTAGCCATTTTTACCTACCTTATCAAGTTCTTTAAAAAGTTCATTATACCACCAGTATTAGCTTCATTGTGATCTTGAATGTCATAAGTAAATACATCATCCATATACTCATCTCTAGCAAATTCTGAACCTAATTGACCCATTTCATTAACAAGATTTGGATCCATACCAATATCTCGTGCTGTAGGGTTGTAGAGACCTTGTTGTTTAACTTTATGTACTAAATCTAAAATAGTAGGTTGCTCAATGCCACCAGATTGGTAAGCTTGATTAAAAACAGCATCATCTAAAGCATACTCTGCCATCATTCCAGTTTCTACTGCATCTCCTACTACAGTAGAATAATTACTAATATTTTGTCTGGTATATGGGTCCATATCACCAGTTTCACCATAATCTATAAGACCTTCAGGATCTTGACCTGCCGTTGCTCTTAAAAATTTTAGACCAAACTGAGTATTTTTATCTCTAAAGAATTCATCAGAACCAGTAGTCCAATCATCATCAGGTATATTATAAACAAAATCCTTGTAATTTTCTTCCATTTTATGCATAGGCATATCAAAGTAATCAGCAGCAGCTACTTTCAATTGTTTTGAGGTTAAATTATAATCTCTATAAGGGCTGTTATTTAAATATTGTAGCAATGTATTATCTGCGTCATCTTCAAAATCTCCACCCATTGTTATATAATGCTCTAGTAAATGCGGTGGTATCCAGTTAAATATATCATGTGAGTAATTACTCATTTTATTCTCCTATTTCTTTTGGTCTTTCAGCTTCAATTAAATGTTTATCGGCAAAACCTTTAAATAAGGCCCCTGATACCTGAGTAACCGTTGTTTTGTTTTTATCTTCTAGATCCATTATATCAGACAACTTAAATAATGCTTTTAATCTAGTCTCATCCTTTTCAGATGACATTGCAATAGTATTTATATTTTTTAATATACTATTCTCATTTATACCTAATTCTTCTAATATAGGCTTTAATTCTTCTTTCATAGCTGTCATTACCCTCTTTGTTTTAACTAGTTGCGCTGACTTATGCTTAGCATAGCCAGGGTTAACTGTAGGAAAAGCTTTCATATAAGCCTCCTGCGGTGATAACCCTGAAGCTATGTATATTACGAAAAGATGCTCATACTTACTAAGTACGGTCCGATCTAGCAGAACGTCTGCAGAACTCTTACTCCCTCCAAAGGAGTAAATATTGAGTCTGCGCGAAGTGTCCATTTTCGCCTTGGAGGTTACTGGAAAAGTCCCAGTGCACGTGCCTACGTATTCCCTAACCTTATTCCGCCCTTTGGGCACAACCATCTTTCCTTTGCGCAATATCTGTATAAAGCACCCATCATCAGCCTCTACCCAATCACCTACCTCACCACTTCGCCAGTCACTTACGATATTAAAATCGCTAGGTACTTCGTCTATATCATCAAATACTGTATGCTCTATTTTATTTACTTTATAAAATCTCATATCAACAAAGCCTCCGTCAAGGAGGCGCTAATAATTAAGCCTTACCATATTTCTTAAAGAACATAATCTCTAGTATATCCTGTTTAGTTAACTTCGCAATATCTTTCTCCGTTATTTCAGGAATATTTTCAGGCTCTATTAACTCTTCTTTAATACTCTCTATTTCATCAGAGCGATCATCATACTTTATAGTTAATATATATTTTTTCATGGACTAAATTTATTAAACGGATTATTTAAAAGCAAGTGTTATTTAGGCAACTTTTAAAAATTGTGCCATTTTGGTATGTGGTATTATAAAGGGGTCTGGGGTAAATCAGAGATTTTCAAAAGTGATTTTAGGTTATTTTTAATTTAGAATTTTTTAATGTTTTTTAATGTTAATTTAAGGAGATACATATGTCTGACAAATTGTTAGATGTCCTTAAAGCTGCGGTTGTAAGCAAAGCTTGCCGTGGAAGATACATCAATGTAAGACGTACTCTTAGAGACTTGGAGCAAATCCAGGACAATGAGTTGGACAGTCAAACTGCTGATGAATCCTCTATGGATAAACTAGTAACTTTACTAGGTAGCAGTGCTAAGACTCAGGATAAGTTAACTAAGGATCTTAAGATTCTTGGTGAACGTTTCCAGCAGTTTGTGGACTCAAGCAAGAAGTAAACTACTTCGGTTAGGGGAGAGCGATGCGAATACTTGTATTTGCCGTGACCTTTCCCCTTTCTTATGTTTTTTTATTATTATTTATATGTATTATGGTATGCATACGGCGTAAAACGGGCTTAAATCAATGTATAGTGCTCATGAATAGTCTCTTACCAGCGTGAGTGCCCGTGTATGTATTATATATATAAACTTATACCAAACTATATGTGTGTCGTAAGTGGTTAAGTCCTACTTAAAATGTGCTTTGTAATCCTTTTACCTATTCTAACCATTAGGTGTAAAGTATAGCCCCAGTTCGCTACTGGTTGTGGGAGTCCTGATACACATATATTTTTTTTTAATAGCCTAAGGTAATCCAAGCCTAACATACGCTTTAGCTCTTTATGAGTTAGTATGGGAGTATTCACTCACCTGAACAAGTGGGTAGTTAAACTGTTCAATAATTTTAACTCTTAACCAATAAGGAGAACCTACCAATGGATGATTATGATGAAGCATATGATGCTGCTATTGATGATATATCAAGCGAGTGTGATGTGCTATTTATATAGATATAATGCCTGAGTATGCATTTAACTGCTCAAGAATTAGATTTCGTACGAAGGTGTAATTGTTAAGCAGTACGCAACTGTCAGCATTAAAAGCGCAATGAATGCCTAGAGTTAATCACTCGAAAGGTTCCTTTTCGGAGATGAGACGCCAACCACAGTCTCTAGCCTGAGCATGCTTAAAAATAGTTATCTATGGCGATAGATGTAATTGTGCTTGAAGCCCCTACAAACTGCTCAATAATTATTTAAACTCTTAACCAATAAGGAGATGATATGATGAAATGTATCTACTGTAGTACTAAAAAAACATCTCTACAAAAACTATTCTGTGATAGATGTAATGATAATATACCTGATGAACATAGAACTAAATTAATAAGAAATTATCTTAGTACTAAAAAGAAATTAAAAGATTACATGAAAGATAAATATAGTAACTCAAAACAATCAGAAGGAGACAAGTGATGGCATTTATATTTGACTTTATATATGTACTATCTAGTATAACATCTATTGTATTTTATAGTTATGTTATAGTTATTTTACATAGATTATTAAATGAGGGGGTTCTACCATGGCAAAGCAGATAAGTGAAGTAGTATATAATCTTATGGTTGGACTAGGTGGTAGATTATGTGGTGTATGTGATAGTAATTGGCATGATAAAGATGATCCTGTATGTCAAGAGTGTGAAATAGAGATTAAAGAAGTGGTAGCAGAAGCAGAGAATTGGTAGGAGACACAACAGCCGAGGGAAATGGGTAGTGAGGCAAAAGGACCTGAAAAAGTGGTCGAGTAGGCTGTTAAATATTAATAGGGTTGTAGTGACAGGCGAGTAATATACAATGCATGTAATAGAGACGTGTAGTATTACTAACGAGGGTCAATCAGCCCTATTATGCTGAGATATATATATCATTTACTATAAATA
>Ga0163180_10002161_pt1 | contig 11010 bp, 8 predicted proteins | sample AtlANTMetagenome_2_FD_109647 | JGI IMG/M metagenome (GOLD analysis project Ga0163180, IMG submission 109647) | Marine eukaryotic phytoplankton communities from the Atlantic Ocean - Atlantic ANT 4 Metagenome | ecosystem: Environmental > Aquatic > Marine > Oceanic | place: North Atlantic Ocean...
ATAATATCCGTTCTTAATTTGATCTACTGATATCAATTCTTTTTTTGGGAAAGACGTTAATTGTTTTTGAAATAAACCTCGGTATATATTAAACAGCCCGGTTACTAAAGCGCTAAAACACAAAAATAGAAATAATTGTCTTCTAGACGATTTATGTTCCTCAGAACGAGATACAGGGAAATCTTTTTTCCAGGAGTTATTAGTCATTATATTTTATATCAATATTATCCCAAATAGAGTTATTTGCGACATCAGGCGCTCCCACACGTTTTTGCGAAAATGCAGGTTTATCACTTTCTGGTAAGTAATCTGCAACATCAATAGGTATGTTCTGAGATTCCTCAGAACCCATCATATTTACCTTGGTACGAACTACTTGCTCCCCAAATTTAAATTCGTTTTTTGGAAATTCTTTTCGTTTATTAATGATTTCACTTCTTGAACCAAAATGTAAGGCCTGACTGGGACAAACAGTCGCGCACATAGGTTTCTTACCTACACTTGTTCTATCGTAGCACATATCACATTTCATCATTAATTGCATTTCTATTTGCTGTTTAGGCACCCCAAAGGGGCAAGCAAGTGTGCAATTGCTACAACTTACACATCGAGGACTAGCAGCACTTAAAACGACCCCATTATCATCTTGCTTAATGGCGTCTGCAGGGCATACTTTAGCACATGTTGGGTCCTCACAATGCATGCAAACAACTGGTGTTGTCTGTACTCCTGTAGGCCTATCTACGTAGTCGAGATGAATCATAGGAGTGCCGCGGTGAGTATCACATTCACCACATGCTTGAACACAAGCTTGACAACCAATGCATCTAGAAGGATCTATAAAAAATTCCAGATCATTAAAATCAGATTTATCATCTTTATATGCGGATACCGTCACTTTATTTTATCTATTTTACAGGCACAGACTTTAAATTCTGGAATTTTTGATATTGGGTCCAGAGCTCTATTTGTAATTCTGTTGGCTGCTTTTTTTCCTGGCCAGTGGTATGGAATAAAAATTGTGTCCGGGCGAATCGTTTTAACAATTTGAGCAGGTAATTCAATGTTCCCTCTTCTTGTACTAACGCGAATTAACTCACCTTGAGAGATATTTAACTTTTCAGCTAAATATGGATGGATTTCGCATAAAGGTTCTGGATATTGATCAACTAGAGCACCTATTCGTCTTGTTTGCGTCCCACTAAGATATTGTGAAACAACTCGCCCGCTAGTGAAAAATATTGGATATTCGGAATCTATGTCCTCATCAGGAGGTCGATAAGTAAAAGCATGAAATTTTGCGCGTCCGTCTGGATGTGCAAATTTTCCTTTTTCAAAAAGTCGCGGTGTCCCAGGATGATCTTCTGATGGGCACGGCCAAAATATACCCATTTGCTTTTCAATTCTTTCGTAACTCATACCACTGTAATCAATCGGCCCTCCCGACGAAGCTTCACTTAGTTCGTTAAAAATATTTTCGGCATTCTCAAAATTGAAATATTTCTCTGAGCCTAAACGAGCCGCAAGATCTGTAATTATTTTCCAGTCTAAACGGGCGTTTGCGGCAGGGCTAACCGAATTGCGAAGACGCACGCACCTTCCTTCCCCTGTAGTCACTGTGCCCTCATCCTCCTCTTGAAGCGAACCCGCAAGAACAACGTCAGCATGACGAGCTGTTTCGTTTAGAAAAAAATCAATAGCAGTGTAATGTTCTAACTTTTCTAAAGCAGCGCGAGTTCGCTCACTATCTGGTATTGATACAAGAGGGTTAAAACTAATAGAAATTAAAGCTTTTATTTCACCTGTTTCGATAGCATCAATAATTTCGCAAGCTGTTAAACCCTCTTGAGGTATATCTGATTCGTTTACTCCCCAGTATTGAGCAATGTATTTCCGGTGATTTGTATTATTTATATCACGCCCTCCAGGCAATTGATTACATCTCTGGCCATGCTCTCTTCCCCCCTGTCCATTGCCTTGCCCTGTAATAGTTCCATACCCACATCCAGGCTTGCCTATGCGGCCTGTAGCCAATACTAAGTTAATATAGCTAAGTACATTTTCTACGCCTTTTGTATGATGCTCGATTCCACGAGCATGCAACAGCATTGAGGTCTCAGCTGGACCCCATAATTCTGCTGCAGTTATTATGTGTTCAGCAGGAACACCTGTAATATTCTGTGTAAATTCTGGTGTGTACTCCTTAACAAGGCGTAAAATTTCTTCATAACCATTTGTGTGTTTAGAGATAAAGGTTGCGTTTATCCATCCACGTTCCACCATCACATGAAGTATACCATGAGCTAAAGCTATATCTCTTCCGGGCCTAACAGGCAAATATAAATCAGCGGTTCTAGCGATAGGTGTTATACGAGGATCAATAACGATGATCTTTGCGCCATTATCACGTGCTCGCCAAATATAATCAGTTAAGATTGGAAAACACTCTGCTACATTTGTTCCAGCCAATATGATTACTTTTGCTTTTACAATATCCTCCCACGGATTAGCGCTTCTATCAATTCCGAATGCCATCTTGTTTGCTGCACCTGCACTAACCATGCAAAGACGCCCATTATAATCTATATTTTTTGTTTTTAAAGCTAACCGCGCAAATTTTCCGTTCAAATAGGCTTTTTCATTTGTCATTGAAGCCCCGCCCAAAAATGCGACGGAATCATTACCAAATTTCTTTTGAATTCTTTTAATTTCTGAGGCTGTTTTCCCTAAAGCTTGATCCCAAGTTACCTTTTCAAAACCTGAATCACTTCGAATCAAAGGCCCATCCAATCGATCGGGATGATCATTTTGCATATACCTTTTTATTCCTTTAGGACAAAGTTTTCCTTCATTAACAGGAAACTCTTCCCAAGGCTCAAAACCGATCACCTTATTATCTTTTACCTTTAACTGTATGCCACATTGGACACCACAAAAACAACAATGTGTTTTTACTAATTTGTCGGGTTCACCCGTCTTCCACCCCCCTTCAGGGACATATGCCACGTTCGGGCCATACAGTTTTATGTATTCAGATTCTTGTAAATTTAATAATGCCATTATCTTCCAATAAGTTTTCCTTGGTTTACTGTTAATAGCTTTCTTCTACAACTCGGACAAACGTCCTGATAATGTATCTCACCTTGGGAATCATCATATCTATAGTTAAACCCAAGTTTATCGAGTACTGTCTTAAGATCATCAATATGCATTTGTGAAGCAAATGCTTTATTACATATTACACATTTTGCCTGCTCCCCGTCTTCACCAGCTTTTTTGTATAGACTAACACAAACAGAGCAAAGTCTTTGAAACATATGAAAAAGTTTTCCGAATGGTATATAAAATATTAATGAGGCAACAGTTACAAGGTGAACCCAAACAATAAAACTATGCCCTCTCCCACTCATAAGACTATAGCTTACAGTAAGCATTAAACCCGTTATGGTTACTGAAAATATAATAAGAAGCGGAAGTATATCTTCTACAAAAGTCTGAACAGCTCGAACTCCAGGATCAGTTAATCGACGATAAAATGCCATTATCAACCCAATCAAAACGAAAACGGCCGCAATATTTAGCATATTAAACATAAGTTTAGCTTCTAGACTATTGACATTAACTTCTCTTACTGCAAAACCAAAAACTTTTACATAATAAACAGTATCAGCAGTATCCACATCAAAATGTATCCATCCAAAAACCAAAGGAAACGTAACAGCAAATGCAAGCGTACATCCCCCGGATAAACATAAGTGCATAATCCAACGGTAATAACTACGTTTTTTAATGAATGTTTGAGCCCCCAATTTTTTACTACCACTCTTAAACAATATATAAGGATACCGCCAAAATAACTTTAAACCCCTATTAAAATATACCCATGATGGAGGCCTTTGTAGCCATGTAAATAATCTGTATCCCAAAGCAAATGCACCTAATACTGTCGTAAGAGCAAAACCTCTAAGCGCCGGGTCAAAATCCTTTAATCCCCTAGAGCCAAAATAAATTAAACCACATAACATTAAGGCAAAAGTTACCCCGCAGATAAAAGAATATATATTTATTCCTAATATTTTAGCCATAGCAGGAGATTGAGATCATAATTTTTATGCCGTATTAGCTAAGATTTTATTTTTGTTATTATTTTTCTCTTCTTCGCAATCATCCAAAAATTGTAACAATTGTTGACGGAAATCATAAAAAGAAGGTTCTTCTAGTATCGCATCTCTATTTCTCGGTCTTGAGTAATCTATGTCTAATATTTTTCCAACTTTTGCATTTGGACCATTGGTCATCATACATATTCTATCAGCCATATAAATTGCTTCATCAACATCATGTGTTACGAGCAATGTTGTAATTTTTTGAATATCTAAAATATTTAAAATTACATCCTGTAATTCCATACGAGTCAAAGAATCTAATCTACCAAAAGGTTCATCGAGTAAAAGGACTTTTGGCTTTAGGGCAATTGCTCTTGCAATTCCAACTCTTTGTTGCATACCGCCTGACATCTCCTTAGGATATTTATACATCGCACCATCCAATCCAACTTGAAAAAGACAATATTTTGCAATTTCTTCATGTTCTGATTTATTTTTATCTGGATATGCTGATTTTAGGCCTAGAAGTACATTTTCTAACGATGATAACCAAGGTAGTAAGCATGGTGCTTGAAAAACTACAGCTCGATCCGGACCTGGATCTACAACTTCCTTACTCTCTAGAATAATACCACCTAGTGTAACAGGGATAAGACCTGCAACCATATTTAAAACTGTCGATTTACCACAACCTGAGTGCCCTATAATTGAAATAACTTCACCTTTAGAAATAGTTAAATTAAAATCATCAACAACTGCAACTTCATCTCCAAAAGGATTTGGATAAGACTTCGTTACAGATGATATATTTAGGTAACGATCTCCTCTCATTTTATGCAATAAGGGGTTCTCTTTCTAAATCACATGAATCAATTTTGAAAACTGAAGGTATTGCAGAATCACTAGTTTCTATTTTTGAATTTTTAGCATTCATTCTTAACATATATTTTGTGATATTTCTCTTTAATTTTTTATATTCATTTGACGAATTTAAAGTTGTCCTATTTCTAGGTCGACTTAAAGGTATTTTGAATTCTTCCCCAAGAGTAGCTTTCGGGCCTATAGTCAGAGGAATAATACGATCCGCCATCAAAACGGCTTCATCCACATCATTCGTGATCATGACAACTGTTCTCTTTTCATTCTCCCAAATGCGTAATATTTCATCTTGGATCGATGATCTTGTAAGTGCATCAAGTGCACTTAAAGGTTCATCTAGTAATAAAATTTTAGGCTCCATAGATAATGTTCTCGCCAAAGATGCCCTCTGCCTCATTCCGCCAGATAGTTCACTTGGCTTTTTTTCGCTTGCAGGGGTTAAGTTGACCATTTCTATATACTTTTTAATATGACTATCCTTATTTTTAGATGACATATTTGGAAATACTTTGTTAACTGCTAAGTTAATATTTTCATAAACTGTTAGCCATGGAAGTAGTGAATAATTTTGAAACATTATCCCTAAACTTGGATCTGGTTTAAGAATTTGTTTATTTTCCAAATTTACATAACCACAACTTGGCGCTTGTAAACCCGCTAAGAGTGATATGAGGGTACTTTTACCTGAACCCGAAAATCCTATGATTGCAATAAACTCATTTTGCTGAACTTCTAAATTTATATTACTAAGTATGTCTACTTTAGAATCATCTGATCCAAATGACACATCAACATTTGAGATTTTTAAAAATGACATTATAATTCTTAAATTGATGATGCTGACTCATCAAATGATACTAGCCTCTGGAGAACAATCATTATTCTATCTAACATAAAGCCTATTCCGCCGACTAAAAAAACGACAACAAACATTTGAGCAAAAGAATCTGATGATCCATTATTAAACATATCCCAAACAAATTTCCCAATCCCTTCACTTGACGCTAGTAGCTCAGCCGCAATTAAAACCATCCAGCCTACCCCAATTGAAATTCTTAAACCTGCAAATATCAGGGGTAAGGCAGATGGTATTATTACACTTTTTAATCTTTCTTTGAAATTAAGATTAAGTACTCTTGCAACATTAAGGTGATCGCTATCAATTGAGGAAACACCCAAAGCAGTGTTGACCAAAGTAGGCCATAAAGAACATAAAGATACCGTTATCGCAGAGGCTAAAAATGCTGGATTAACTTCAAATGATCCAAAAATAGGAAGACTATTTATAATTGAGATAAAAGCGTTATTTTCAGGATCTGGTATAAACCCTCCAACAACAATTAGACCTATGGGTAACCAAACTATAGGAGATACAGGCTTAAATATTGCGATAAATGGAGTAAAAGCACACATAAATGATTTATTTAAGCCGCATAATATGCCTAAAGGAACTGCAATAATCGTTGCAAGTATAAATCCAGTAAATACACATAGTAATGAACGTAGAGTTTGATAAGGCAGCGTCTTCGCTGCTGAATATTCAGATTCTTCTGTTTTTTGAATTCTTGATTGTTGTCTAACTAGTCTTTTGGCAGTCGACATCAACTTTGTACTTTCAGCATCATAATATCCTGTAGTGTATTCAGTAAGTTTATTATTTAAATCCTCTACTTTTGAATTTCTATTTTTTGTCAGAATACCAATATACACACTGAGATATTGCTTTTCCTCCTCTAGGCGATCTTTTATACGTTGTGCTTTCTCAAGAGGGTTATATTTCTTTGATTCTAAAATTGAAACATTACCTTTTCCCTCAGCAATATCAGCCTTCCATAGTGATCTATTATTTTCAAATTCTTTTAATTTCTTTAATAGCAAGTCTTTTTTATCTTTTTCATTAATTCCAATAGATAATGCTAATTCATCCAACTCTTTTTCTATTAATTTTTCTTTTTCTTTGATTGCACTTTCACTCTTTGAAAAATTAACAATTTTTGGATTAATATTTTTATCTTTCCAAATACTCTCTTCGTCTTTAAGTTTATTAATTAATTCTTCTTGAGCCGGTATTAATTTTGTTTCAATTTCATTAAATCTCTCTTTAGAACTTTGTATGAGTTTTTTTGAATCTTCAGGTGTAGTGATGAAAGCCTCACTCTTTTGTTTTTCACGCTTATGAAATGTCCAAATTCCTCTCGCTGCGTCTACCACTCTGATTGGTGTTGGCACCTCGCCAGATTTAGTTGTATGGCGAGGTGCCATTATTTGCCACATCAGGAGAAACAGACAAAATGTTACTGCAGGTATAATTATAAACTGTGTTATTCTTTTAATTTGAACCTTGGGTTCTTCTTTAAATAATAACCGTGCGATTGGATCAAATAATTGTAGCCCCGAAATGTCTATCAGCTTGTATATTTTATGCTTTAGCTTCATAAACTTCGCAAGAATATATTATAGAATAAATTACAGTTTATATGTCCGAATGCTTAAATTTAATTTTTATGCCCTATTTTATGCCCCTTTAAGTATTCTAATGGTTTTTTTCCATTATATTCAATTCCATCGATAAAATCGCTAGTTGGAGGTTTATAGCCATCTGTATCCCAAGGTATGTCATTTTTATCTATCACGCCTTCATCAAGAAGCATTTTTGCAGCCTTTAAATATATATCAGGCCTATATACTTCTTTTGCTGTTTTATGATACCATTCATTTGATTTAGGCTCAGTAATTTGCCCCCAGCGACGCATCTGTGTTAAAAACCAAATTCCATCACTATACCAAGGATATGTGCAATAATAACGATAAAATACATTAAAGTCTGGCATTTCACGTTTATCTGATTTTTGAAAATAAAAGAACCCTGTCATAGAGTTCTTAATTACCTCGTAATCTGCTCCAACATAATTCGGTTGTGAAAGAATCCGAGCAGCTTCTTCCCTGTTCACCAAATCTAAACCACGACGAAAAATTCCTTTCTTCTTTGTTGCGTCTAACCATTGACCTGCACGAATTAATGCTTTTATGACTGCCAGATGTGTGTTAGGATTTTCATCAGCCCATTCCTTCGTAACCCCAAATACCTTTTCAGGATTATTCTTCCATATATCATAATTAGTTGTTACTGGAACACCTATATTTTTCGCCACTGCCTGTTGATTCCAAGGTTCACCAACGCAATAACCCTGAATATTTCCAGCTTCAAGAGTTGCAGGCATCATTGGAGGAGGAGTTACAGATAACTCAACTTCGGCATCAGTTCTTCCTCCAATATCATTTTTAGTATACATGCCTGGATGAATTCCAGCTGAAGCTAACCAATATCTAAGCTCATAGTTATGAGTTGATACAGGAAACACCATTCCCATTTGCAGTTTTTCGCCATTATCTAATTTTTCTTGTACTATAGGTTTTAAAGAATCAGCTGTAATTGGATGTTTTGGTTTACTTGTATCTAACTTAGGGTCATTTTCTTTCATTTGGTCCCAAATTGAATTCGCAACGGTAATTCCATTACCATTTAAATCCATTGTAAAAGCAGTTATTATATGAGCTTTTGTGCCAAATCCAATCGTTGCAGCTATAGGTTGACCTGATAGCATGTGTGCCCCATCAAGATCTCCATTGATAACATTGTCCAACAACGTTTTCCAATTAGGCTGAGCTATTACCTCAACTTGCAGCCCCTCATCCTCAAAAAAGCCTTTTTCTTTTGCGATGACTATAGGCGCACAATCCGTCAACTTAATAAAACCGAATTTTAATTCATCTTTCTCAAGATCTAAATCCTGGCTTATAGCATGCTGGGCACCTAGCCCTGCAAAAACTATTGTTGCGACAATTTTTAATACTCTCTTTTTTATAATATTTTTCATATCTGTTTTTATTGTTTGTAATTAGAATTTATAGTCTAACTGCATCCAAAATCTATCTACGTCTGGCTTATTCGAATCAGAGTTAAAACTTGCAAATTTCGCAAGAATTGAAGTAGAATTACTAAATTTGTGCGAAACAACTAAATCAAATTCATTTCCAAAATCTTCACCTCCTTGATCAGAAGAATAATCGTGATAAAATAACTTGATAGGTGTATTATAAATTTTATATCCTAAAGTCAGATAAATATCTTCTAAGCCAGTGTTTGGAGTATTTAAGAATACATCCGCAAATCCATTGAATGCATGTAATGTTGCTAATGGAGTTTTGAAGGCTGTTGACCCATTATCACTCCCCAATAATTCATAACCTATACTAGAGGTAAAACCTGAAAAACCGCCACTTAAATTCGCGTGAAAATAGTCAGCATCATAATCCAATTCAGAACTTCCTCCTTCTTGTTGGTTTGCATACTCTAATCTATAGCCTAGTGTATAATCATCTAAATTGTAACTACCAACAGAACTAATCCCGAATGTATCACTCGAATTATTCTTATTTTTATCAAAATCTAAAATATAAGCATACCCAGTTATCTTATTATTCTTAATTCCAGAGTATGATACATTAAATAGGTGTGAATCCGTTTCAATTCCTGTGTAAAAAATTGTATTTCTCTTACTCAAGTAAGCATAGTTTATGTCCGTGTCACTTATATATGAACTACTTATACTAAATGCATCATATGTTTGTTCGTTTTGTCTCCATCCAACATTTCCAATAAACCTCGCATTATCTAAAATAATTCTTTGACGGCCTATTTTCATTGAAGTGTGATCCTCAATATCATAACCAAGCCAAAATCTATTTATTTCTGTTCCCTCAGGATCTGCTATTATTGACTTTCCAGGAACTTTTTGGTCTGCAGGTGCCGGAACTGAGTAATCAGTATCATCATTAATCGCAGTAGTATCCTCTAACTCTAAAAAAGTCTTAAGCCCATAATATTTACCGCTTAAGTATCCTAATCTTGTTCGAATCGTTAACGCTTCAGCGTCATCAAGTGAGCCAACCTCTGCATGTTCGTATCTTAATCTTGCATTAAGCGTAGCCTTTCCTTCACTTAATGCTTTTTCTAACTCAGATTGAGAGTAGATGTAATTTTGGCTTATCTGCAAAATTAGTGCCCCTATTAATAATTTTTTCATGTCAGTTAACATATGCTCTACAAGAGCCTTAAAATTTCATTTGCACAAATTGTGCCAAGTGAAAATTAAAGAATTATATATTGATAATATTTCATACTTAATAAAAAAGAAATAAATTGAATTCAATAATTTTCATTTTTCCCTTTGTAATTCAAAGATTTTATCAATTTATAATTAATATAATTAAATATAGAAATAACAAAAGTGTCTTATACTTAACAAAATGGATAAAAAAGTTCACATATAATTTTATCTAGTGGCTAATTTATAACTGTATTTTTTTATACAGATCATTTTTTTTTGATATATCATGAAATCCACCTCTCAGAGTAATTTGACGCTTCTGGTCAAGCAGGAGGGCTGATTGAGCAGGAGGTGTTTCTGCAGCACGGCATTACAATAGGCCGAGCAACTTCAAACATGGTATGCAAGAGGACTTCGAGGTGGAACACAGCCATGCCCGAGTGCTGCGACCAGCAGATGGTAGTTTCATATTGCAATCGGAGGATCGAGCTACGTTTGAAGTTTTAGACGCCGATGGTGGCGATTCCCAAAAGACAGGGCAGGTCGGCGTCAAGTAACCCGTTTTGCCAATCGCTTGGTTGGCCTGGGCCCGTAAATGTCCCTTCAGTTCGATAAGCCAAAACCGAAAGTAAAAGATACAGCGCTCTTAAAGAAAATATTGGAAAATGAAAAACCGGGAGTTTTAAATTGGATGTTAGATGGTTTGGACAAGCTTCGAAAAGATGACTTTAAGTTCACTTTAAACAAAAAATTAAGCAGCCAAGTAGACGACTTTTTAATGTCTTCGAGAGCACCCGAGATTTTTGTTGAAGACCGTCTGGAGGAAAAAGAAGGCGCTGAACTGACGAAGGAAATGATGACAAAATGTTATCATGAATACTGTAAAGAGCGGGATTGGCCGATGGGAGGCAGCA
>Ga0163180_10002162_pt1 | contig 11008 bp, 14 predicted proteins | sample AtlANTMetagenome_2_FD_109647 | JGI IMG/M metagenome (GOLD analysis project Ga0163180, IMG submission 109647) | Marine eukaryotic phytoplankton communities from the Atlantic Ocean - Atlantic ANT 4 Metagenome | ecosystem: Environmental > Aquatic > Marine > Oceanic | place: North Atlantic Ocean...
AAAGTCGGCAGGTTGAGAGGGGGGCCGTTGTACCCACGGAGCCGCGCCCGACATGATAATGCAATGCTCCTGGTGACATGTCTCGCGCAAGCGCGGCCAGCGCTGGGCAAAACACCCCCCCCCTCAGCCCACCTTGAAAAATAATCCACGCCACCCCATAGCACTGGAGGCGGCCGAGGTGCTTCAGCTTGTGGTGCCAGAAGCGGCGCCGCTCGGGCCCCTGGAGCAACTGAAGTCGTCAGGAGCCAACAGGAGCCTATGGGGGGGCCAGCGCGGGGAAGGCGCACGTGCGTCCGGGAGGCGGGCTTCCAGGGGGATCTTCCGGGGGATAGCCTGCCACGCCAGCGACTTCCCATACCCGCTCCCCCCCTCCAGGGCGAGGATATGCCGTCGGGGGGTGGGCCTGTCAAACTGGTCCTTCCATTCGTCGAAGCACTGCAAAGACTCATTGGCCCGCATGAGCTGCGCGGCCTCAAAAAGAGAGACGGCCCAGCCGTCGTGGTTGGATTGGGGCACACATGCATTACCATAACAAGAGATGCCACTCCAGCGGTCTAGAAATCTCGCGCAGAGACCGTGTCTGGGAGGAGCTCGGATTGAATGGACCCGAGCGCCACCCCGACACCGTCCCTGCGTGAGATTTCTACCACCGTCTGGTCTACCACTGTCCCTCCACCCATGGCTACCCCAGCGGCGGCCTCCAGCGGCCTCTTCACCCCAGCGCTCCCCGCGGAGGGCTCGTGGAAGGTCTCTGCAGGGGGGAAGGTGTAGTGAATCGTGTTGCGCTTCACCCACTCGACGGCCTCCGGGTTCTGAAGGTTGTGCAGCTCGTCGGTCCAGGTGCTCGACGTGACGCAGAACCTCAGGCCCTGGGTGCTGATATAGGACGGCGGGGACATCGCGCAAGCGCTGGGTAGCCGAACCACTTGCCAGTTGCTCCCCGTCAGCAGCACCATCATGTCGAGCACGGCGTGCACGGAGAGCCCTGCGAGGTGCACAAAGCAGTAGTCGTTATGCACGAGTTCGTCGAGCGGCGGCACGGCCGTGCCCGCACAGGTGACCTCGAGCAGACTGTGGCGGTTCCCGCTCACCCGCAGATTGTAGGCCCTGATGCACTGTTCCTTCCCACAGCCGGGCGGCCCCTCCAAGACGAGGAACTTGCGGCGCGGCATTGTCTGTGAAAACTGGGCGTGGTGGGCCTCCAAGCAGGCGGACGCACCCATGAATCGCGCAAGCGCTGGAAAGTGTGGCTCCGGATCAGGCTCTGGCCCAGGCGGGGGGCCTGGGCCGGGGTCTTCATCCACGCAGCAGTGGCAGCGGCCCGCGGCGGGTACCCAGCAAGGCCCGGCGAGGCAGCCTATGCCCACCATGCGGGAACAGATGGGGCAGACGCGCTGGCCGCTGGAGGCCGGTCGCCCTTGGCACCCGCAGAGGCATTGGCATTGGGGACGGTCACACGGCGGGTCGTCGATGCACCTTTGACACATCCTCCGCTTCACGGGTTGCTTTCTCTGCGTGATCGTGGAGTTGTGGTCACCTAACTCCACGCCGCATGTGGCACATGCTTTGGGGGGATACGACGCCTCCAGATCCGCGACTTGGCGAGCGACGCATCCTTTGCAGTGCCACGGGGTCTTCTGCGCTGTGCCGCTCTCGGCATGGCGCAAGATGGCGCTTCGCTTCTTCGCGCTGAAATTCGCGAGCGGCTGGAGGACGCCGCAAGAAGCACACACCGTCTTCTCCGAGAGCATGTCCTGGCTTGCACGGGGAGCGTGTCTACTGGCAGGGGTGGGCTGGGGCAGGCAACCGCTCCAGCAGGCAAGGTGCCATGGGCGCCACATTCACCCCAAGGGGGGGGGCAGAGGGCGCGGCCAGGCGCGTGTGGCCCTGTGCGCAGCGTGCGCCTGAGGTCATGAGGCGGCTGTCGCACAGCGCGAGGCTGCGCCACACATGCAACAGAGCCCTCATACATGGATGGAAAGGATGTTTGATGTTTCGTGCGGATGTGCCTGGAGGCCCACAGCCCCTGCTCTGAGAGCTTGGGATCCGGCCCCTCCTCCCCTTATCGGCCACACACCAAAACCGTACCTCGACGCAGCCATGTTCACCAGGGCAGGGCGGCGCCTGAGCTCAAGCGCCTGCCTTTCCTCCTCCCCTCCCCCCTCCGCACCCAGTTTTGGGCGAAACACACAGCGCCTGTACCAAACCCCAGAAAAAACTCTCCTGACTCAGACTCCTGCCCGAAAAGATGCATGCTCCATCACCCCCCGGGGACTCTCTGACTTGATGTGGTGCGTCGTAGTCAGTCAGTGCCTGCGCGTCGCTGCCTGCCGACCGGCCCTTCAAAACCCCGGCGACGCCCCGCCACTGCTCGCAAGCGTGTGCGGGACAGGGGGCCTGGCATATCCGTCCGGAGCAACCAGTGGGGCTTACGGGAAAAAAACTCCGCGCCAGCACGTCGGATCGACGCTTCGCGAAGCTGTCGTCGGATCGCGCAAGCGCACTCCGCGGGACGGGCAAGCTCTCGGGCAATCGTGCCGCGAGGAGCTCGCTCGCCCCGGGGGTGGCAGACCGCGCACCCCCGTTTGGAGGGGAAGACAAAAATCACCAGACACCAAGCGCAGTGTGTTGACAAAATTGAGGCCACCGCCCCTGCCGGTGACTCGGGACACTGATGCCCAAGGTAAACCGAGGACAGGAATCGTGGTTGGGAGCTAGGCATAGACTCTAGGGAATCTAATGGGGGAGCAGAAGCACTTGCCTCAAGCGTCGCCATCGTCACTGCAAGGGGCAAAGGCACCGGCCCCAACCACGGATTCCCGCCGGCACGGCAGGAGAAACTCTGTCGCGCAAGCGCGGTGGGCCGAGCGCTGCGCGCAGGCACTGACGTCTCGTAGTCTTGTTGGTGCAGTACGTCAAGCAAATGGTAGCTCAGGATCACGTTCCATAGATGGGGAAAACGCCTGCAAACCGCCCCCAGATTTCCGAACCATAGGCGTGTGACCATAGGCTCTCTGCCTGGCCCCCACTCTGCGGTACGTCTGTGTGGGACACCGACCTCCAGACACAGCCGTCAGAAACCTTCAAACAACCTGGCCATCCATGTAGGAAACTCGCAAGCATGTACATGTAGAGTGTGTGTGGCAGTCGGCCGGGGCGACATGCTAAGAAAGACAAAGGGCGGGGGGAATCCAGGTCTCCGGGTCTCCACGCCGCCGGGCGTGAGGCGTGCACCTTCAGCAACGGAGCCATGGTCAAGACGCCGTGGAGGGGCGGGGGGGGGGGCACCAGGAGCCCATCGCGCAAGCGCAGGACAGCCACACATGGCCTCAGGCACCTCTCCTACAGTTGATGCGGCCTCAGACTTGCCTCCCTTGCATCCACCCCCCTGCGTCCACCCCCTGCAGCCACCGGCTGCTTCCAACTCCAGCATCCACCTCCTGCATCCAGCCCCCGAACCCCCTCAGTGCACCCATCTCCTGCAGCCACCACCTGCATCCACCTCCTGCATCATGCGTGTCATCCTCCACATGGCCCGGGGTGAGGGCAGTCCGGAGTCAAACCTGTTTTGGCGCCGACCAGGCACAGTTTTGTTCCTCCGGGGCGCAGCTCCTGGGCCCGCGGTCGCGCGCCCAAGGCCTTATACCCTATTGCCACCACGAGAGGCGACGGGCCCTAGGCGCGCAAGCGCGTGGTGGTCCTGGAGCGCGCAAGCGCCGACCATCCAGGCGGGAGCCACGAGAGGGCGCAGTGGCGCCTGTACAGCCGTGGATGCCCTTCCCGCGAAATGGCTAGCCAGCTTCACGTCCAGGGAGGCCTCGCGCAAGCGCGGGCTGCAAGCAGGGCGCGGCACGAGAGTCAGCAGGCTCAGGCGCCTCTGCTAGGCGGTGGTCCCTACCACAGCCTGAGGCACTGTAGCCGACGCGGGCGCGGCAGCGGGTGGACACCCCGAGGAGCACTCCGGGGCCACCACATCCGGGGCGTCCACGTAGAGCGTCTCGCCTTTGGGCACGGAGTAGTGGATGGTGTTGGCCTCTATCCAGTCACGGTCCCCGTCGAACTGCAGGGCTTGTAACTGCTCGGTCCAAGAGTTCGAGCAGATGCAGATGCGGAGCCCATGGGTGTACACGTTGTACGCATGGATATTCGTCGCGGAGCACCCGAGGCCCAGCCGCGCGTTGGGGCCCTGGAGGACGCGCCTCTGGTCGCACACTGCCTGGACGGCGATCTCGTCGAGCAGGACCATGATGTGCTGTGGCCACACCAGGTCTCGCAGATTGGGCTCAGGGGTGCGGGCACAGTTCACCTCGAGCAGGCGCTCGGGGTCCCCGCAGATCGCCAAACAGTACGCCTTAATCGCCTCCGTCTTCCCACAACCGCTGACGCCCTCCAGGACCAGCATTTTGCGGCGGGGCATCAGCCTCGCAAACTGGGCCTCCATCTCGTCGAGGCACTCCAAGTGCTTCAAGGGCCGAATGAGCTTCCTGAGCTGCGCTTCCGTCTCCGCGATGTGCTTGTCCATGGCGAGCTTGCGCTCCTCCGCCGTGAGGAAGGTCAGGTTGTCCACGTGGTGCTTCACATTCTTCGCGCACTTCCGGTACATCACCTCGGCCTGCCTGCGTGAGATCTTCCCCGCCTGTGTGGAGAGAGACGTGAGAGAAGGGGCAACCATGAGGCTGCCCTGCTAGTGCAGAGCAGCCTGGACAGGCCCTGGCGCCCTCCCGCCTTTGCCTACTGTTTTGCCTTCTGTTTTGCCTTCTCGTTTGCCTGCCGTGTTCCCCAGCCCCCTCCCCCCGCCGTGCTCCTCACCTGGACATAGCGGGTGATCCACTCCGGGTTGACGGCCCAGTTGTGGAACAACCGCTTGTTGCCATCACATTCTACTTGGCCGAATTTCGGGATGAGCACGTAGGCATGTCCCGCCGGCGCTTCCATCTTCGGGACGGAGTAGGGATCGAGATGCCGGTCGTCCTTAAAGTCGTCGGGCTCCCAGCCCCCGTTCAGGATACGCCCGTCGCTGTACGGGTTCGTCCCTTGGAACTTGAGCTCTGGGCAGTCCCCGAAGATCTGGTACCAGGTCTCCCTGCTGAGGAAGAAGTGCACGTGCACGAGGAGCTTCTGCTTCTTCCGCCAGGTGTCGAGGCACAGTTCCAAGCTCCAGCTGAAGTTTGGAAACCCATGCTGGGTTCGGAAGGCCTTGAGCCAAGTTAAAGCTTTCTCGCGCAAGCGCTGAAACCACGGCGTGAGCTTCAACTTGGCGCACACCTGTTCCACCTCGTCTTCGCTCGTCCACTGCGCCATGAACTCTACCGTCCCCGCGGGCACCAGGCCCCAATGCCAGGAGATGAATGTGAGCATGAGCATGTATCCCTTCCACCAGGCCTTCCCCTTCTTCTCTTTCTTGTTCGGAGCACCTGCTGGCCGGCCAGGTCCGCGGCGTGGCGCCGCGGCCCTCTCTGCCTCCGCGATTGCCTGCGCCGCCTCTGCTGCCACTCGCTCCTGGATATATGCTTGGTACAACTTCAGCAGAGTCAGCGACTCCACCGCTCCCTCGCCCCCAGCCTCCTCGACCTCCTGGATCTTGGCCTCGGTTTCCGTCGTTTTAGTTTGCCAATCTAACTCGCTCCAGCGCTTGCGCCACATCAGGCGCATCGCATTATATCCGGCGTCCACCGCGTCGCGCTCATCCTGGGCCCACGTCTCGCGTGGCTGCTCCAACAGCACAGACACCTGTTGCTTGATCCATCTGGACCGGACCAGTTCCAGTCCTTGAAGAAGGACTTTCTCCCTGTCCTGCATGTCTGCCTCTGGGGCAGCCGGGTCCTCTCTGGAGTCTGCCTCCTGCGCCGCCGACTCCTGGGAGTTGGCTTCATCGCCCAAGGGCGGGTCAGGCGGAGGCGGAGTCTTGCGTGACAGGCGGCGCTGCTTCGCGGGAGGCGTGGCCCGCACCGCCTCGCTCTCTGGGGCGTCCCCCTGTGCAGGCCCCGGTGCAGCGTCGAGTCCTGCAGCTTGTGCGCTTCTCTTGTTACGCCGTCGCGGCGGCGCGTCTGCGCCGCCGTCACCGGCCTTGGGCTTGCCGTTCTGGACCTCGCTTCCCCTGCTGCCTCCTCCACACCCTTTTGCCTTGGCCTTCCCCTCTCCCCGAGCCCTGGCCCCCGTCATCGCGCAAGCGCGTGCTGCAGCTCCACCTAGCCCCCCGGCTGGTGAAGCAGAACGCGGCCTTGGCGTCAACGACGCGTCACACCCATGGAAGCCCCCGCGCCGCGATGCCCCCGCGAGGCTGGCCTGCACAAAAGCTGCGAGCCCAGATGCAGGCGCCACAGGAACCCTAAAGCGGCGACATCCCGACGAGTGCTCGGTAGCCAAGCATCTGTGGGTCAGCCAGACGGCACCCAGATGTCGTACCACCCGCATGCTCTCCACTCCCTTACCTCAGGTTCAGGGACGACAATACAAAAGTGATGCGAGACACGGTATCCCCCGTTCCGATTGGTGTAGATATTCACCCATACGAGCTCGGGCAGCGAGGCACGGTAGGCAGGAGGAACCAGGCACAGCGGAGGCGGCACCAACACGCTCATATGCCCACCTCCCTCCAATGTCTCATCCACATCGTGTACTGGTCCAAAAACCGTCCCTGCATCCAGGCCATCAAAAACTGGCAGGCAAGACTGGGAGGCGCTCGGAGCAGTCAAGTACCAGGGCAACTTCGTGCGACCAGGAAGCTTGCGGATCGCTTGCTTCACGTAGGAGCCTCGCGCAGGACGGCCCGGTGGAGGCCCCCGTAGAATCCCATTGGAAGCACCGGGCAGGGCGGTGAGGCGATGTCTACGATCCATCGTCTAACATCCAGGCGCTGGCTGGGCCCCAAGCGCGGCGACACTAGCCCAGATGGCCCAGACCTCCTACTAACATCGCGCGAGCGCGTGATACACTATCTGCCGGGGGTATGGCCAGGCGCACTAGAAGCATCCCAGGCTTGCCGCTTGCGTCACGGCAGGCGGCCCGCCAACGCCACAGGGCCGCCGCTCTTGCTGCCCAGGCGCACGAACAGGACCGACGAGAGTTCCAACACCACGAGTAGAGCATTCAGAGCGGCCCCAGAGTGTTGCCGAAGCGACCACCCTCGGGATGAGGACCCCCGGGCGGCGTGTCAGATCTCCCAGGCGTGCCGCACCGATTATCAGACCTCTAGTTGGGGAGTGGCGTGCAAGTGTTCGTTCTTCACAAGGACCGCCAGGCGCCAACCGCCGTCATCGCCGTGCGGGTCCTTCCACTCGGTCAAGCGCAACAGCCGCAAGAAATCGCGTCCCAATTCGTCTCTGTGGGTGTGCCGCTGGTTCGGATAGTGGGTCGTGAAGTGGTGGATGAATTGCGAGGAGTCCATCCAGACCCACGTCCTACCCGTGATCGGTGCAGGAGGGGGAGCCAGCTTCGGCGCCATGCAGAGCGCGCCGTCGCCTGCCACCTGGGGCTGGCCTCCCACTGTGCCGGCCAGTTGCCGGCCGTGGAGGCACCTGAACCCAAAGGCCTGGGGGCGCACAATCGGAGGCCACCTGTCGGGCTTCTCCATGGGTCTTCCGGTCATGTGCGAAGCACTCTTTTTGGGAAAACTGAAGATTTTCGCGCAAGCGCGCCGGAAGTGCTGCTACCCCCCGTCCCCCCTGTTGTCCGGGCGCCTCGTGTGTCATGTTGGGCCTTGTCAAAAAAAACACCGACGCCCTGGCACTGCTCGCCAGCGTGTGCAGGACCGGGGGCCTGGCATAGCCGCCCGGCGCAAACAGTGGGGCTTGCGGGCCAGCTTGCCGCGCCAGCCGCCGGATCGAGGCGTCGCGAAGCACTCCTCGGACCGCGCAAGCGCACTTCAACTTCGGCTCCGGCCTCTGCCCTCCTCCTCTTATCAGTCAGAAAGCCAAACCGTACATCGTCGCTGTCCTTTTTACCAGGGGGGCGCCTGAGTTCAACCACCAGTCTCCCCCACCTCCACCCCCCACCCCGCACCCAGGTTCGGCCGAAATTCCCCCAAGAGCTTCTCCATGGGTCTTCCGGTCATGTGCGAAGCACTCTTTTGGAGAAAACTGAAGATTTTCGCGCAAGCGCGCCGGAAGTGCGGCAACCCCCCGTCCCCCCTGCTGCCCGGGCGCCTGGTGTGTCATGTTGGGCCTTCTAAAAAAAACCGACGCCCTGGCACTGCTCGGCAGCGTGTGCAGGACCGGGGGCCTGGCATAGCCGCCCGGCGCCAACAGTGGGGCTTGCGGGCCACCTTGCCGCGCCAGCCGCCGGATCGAGGCGTCGCGAAGCACTCCTCGGACCGCGCTAGCGCTCTTCCACAGCTCCGTCGCAAAGGGCCCGTCTCTGCACCCTGCTCGGGCCGGCAGGTGGGGCTCGGGTGCTGGGAAGCAACATGTAAACCTTCTAGCACGACCATGCTGTCAGGTGCTTCGAACATCAAGAATAAGCAGGAATGCTCTGACGATTGTCTAGCCCTGATGAGAAACTCCCACCCTATCGTTGCTGGAACCCCCGAAATCCCTAACAGGGCCTGGCTGTTTTGGGGGGGGGGTTGTTTTCGAAGAGGTCCCATTCTTGCAGGGCCTCCGTCGTGGTGGCCTTTTGAAGATCACATGGTGGCGGTGCTGGAACCGGGGAGGGGGGTAGGGGGTGCGTATCACTGGCGGCTTGTGGGAAGATCACTTGCTAGCGGTCCTGGGAGGGGGGAGAGGGGCCTGAAAATCACGACCGGGCTCCGGGGGCTGCTTGCCCACAATCTTCCCCTGAGCTGCATAGGCCTACTTTGTAATTGGTCTTTTGTTAAAAAACCTAAGAATTTCAACTCCGGCTGGCTTCCCCTGTGGCCGGGGGGCGGCCCCGAGCTCCAAACGCTTACGTTTTGAAATGAAGTCTAATTAAAAACCCAAAACCATTGCAGCTCCGGCTGGCTTCCCCTGTGGCCAGGCGCCGGGCCCGAGCTCCACATGCTGACGTTTTTAAATGAGGTGTAATGGAAAACCTAACAATTTCAGCTCCGGCTGGCTTCGCCTGTGGCCGTGGGCCGGCCCCGAGCTCCAAATGCCTACGTGTTTAAATGAATTTTAAAGTAAAACCTAACAATGTCAGCTTCGGCTGGCGTCCCCTGTGGCCGGCGGCCGCCCCCGAGCTCGAAATGCTTTCTTCTGAATCGACCTTGAAGTACAAACCTAACCATTGCAGCTCCTGGCTTCACCTATGGCCGGGGGCCGGCCCCGAGCTCCAAATGCTGAAGTTTCTCAATGAGCTGTAATTCAAAACCTCAAGATTTTCAGCCGCACCTCCTCTTAAGCCGCCGTCGCAGTCAAGCAGGCCGAGCTCTAGTCACCACGGGTGTATTCACCCAGCAAGCAAGGCTGCGATTTCGGTGCCCTCCACAAGAGTCCAGACGTCTCGCGGCTCTTGCCCCAGGATGTCAATACGTGGTGCTACGATTTCGGTGCCCTCTACGTTTGTAAGTGTTTTGCCTTAGACGCCGCCGCGCCATATCCAAAGGCACCGAACCGCTGTACAATGGTTCGGACCTCTTCAGAAAACAGAGGGATCAAGCAATTAAAAAACAGGCACCAGCAGCCATGCCGCCAGGAACCTGATGGCTCCAGAGAGGCAGGACACCGACCCCTTCCTCGCTCCGAGCACGTTGTGGGGACCGATGCCATCCAAAGCAGCGCAGCCCTGCAACAGTCGCGCGAGTCGCTGCGTGTGCCTCTCCGCGAAGCACACGCCGCTCGTGGCCGAGGACGTGCTCGTGGCGGGCCGGGGCGGACGGGCGGCCCACTGGGCGCTCTAAGAGTGCCTGCTTGACGTTGGGCTTGACGGTGTCAAACTGCTGCTTCAGCTGGCGGGTGGCGGCCCTAAGTTTCGGCCTTGCCCCTCGCGCCCCGGCTTGGCTTGCCAGGCACGAGCAAGTCCTCGGCCACCTGGGACCGCAATTGGAATGATGGCAAGCGGTTGGAGCGCTCCTAGCCTTCGTACCTTGACCTTGCGCCGGCGGCAGCCAGCCAGCCTCTTGCTTCGAAGGGCAGCAAATAATCTGAGCCAAAATGGCTACCAGATTCTCCAAACTGTGCTTGCACTGAGAGTTCTTACGCGGTTTCTAATGAATTGCCTGGGGATCCCGCCTCCGCCGGTCGTTCTTGCCCTGGGTTCCGATGGTCGCCGCCCTGGGTAACGCCGGCTGGCCGCCCTGGGTTCCTATGGGTTGCCGCCCTGGGTTCCTAGGGGTTGCCGGCGGCCGCCCTGGATTCCTATGGGTTGCCGCCCTGGGTTCCTGAGGGTTGCCGCCCTGGGTTCCTATGGGTTGCCGCCCTGGAGGCTGGGTTCCTATGGAGCGGTGGGGTCTGGGGGCCTTGGCCTGGATCGGCGGGACTCTTTGGGGAAGCGCGAGATGCCTCGAGGAGCGGTGGGGTCTGGTGACCTTGGCTTGGATCGGCGGGGTCCTGTGGGGAAGCGCGAGATGCCTCGAGGATTGGCGCCGCGCTGAAGGGCGAGGCGTTAAAAATGCTGGAGGGCGCAAAGAGGCGCGGCGGGCCTCTGGGAACCTCGCGGGCATGGAGCCTGGAGCCTTGGAGCCCGGGGGCCCTGGGCCTTGGAGAGGGGCCTGGCAGAGGGAGGCCGCATCAGTGAGTGTCACAGATGTTGAATGTTTTCCCAAACGACACCTCGTTTAAGGGGACACCACTAAGTTGAAAGGAGATTGTGGTGACCCCCGAAAAGACTCAGTTGACAGGAGACTGTTGGCCCCCCGCCCGACAAACCTAAGTTGAAAGGGGATTGGTGTGACCCCCGAAAAGCCTCAGTTGAAATGAGATTGTTGTGACCCAGGAAAGGCCATCGCACCTACCTCACCCAAGCGGCTACACCACCACCACCACACGTCTCCATACCACTCCTGCGACTGCAACCGTCGGCGGGGCGCTCGGCGGCCTGCTGCGAGCCTCCACGCCGTGTCCACGGAGCGGCGGGGATCGCACCGCGCAGG
>Ga0163180_10002164_pt1 | contig 11004 bp, 5 predicted proteins | sample AtlANTMetagenome_2_FD_109647 | JGI IMG/M metagenome (GOLD analysis project Ga0163180, IMG submission 109647) | Marine eukaryotic phytoplankton communities from the Atlantic Ocean - Atlantic ANT 4 Metagenome | ecosystem: Environmental > Aquatic > Marine > Oceanic | place: North Atlantic Ocean...
ACACCATCTTTAACAAAATTTAAAACCCTCCTAAAACCTTTGTTAGTTATATCACAAGCCTTTTGAATAAGATCTAATTCAATAGGGTCTTTTATTGATCTAAAATGCTGAAGAATGGGATTACTTCTTTCTTTTAATTTATTTGGATATTTGCCTTCAAGCCATTTATTAAACCTTTCCTCTCTAGTTTCCATTTCAATTTTAGCTCTATAATGTTCATTATGATTAAAGTAAATAGTTTCACATTCATTCATTACTTTATCAATAATTTTTTCCATTTCTTCTAACCAAAGGACAGATTTAATTCCTCTGGTTTCAAAAGCTTGTTTTTTATTTAGTTTAGGTCCTTCCCACACAGCTATATGATCATCAGTCTCTTTTAAAAAGAGTACTTCTCTTAAGTTTTGGTCAGAGCAGTTGGGACATAACATTAAAACGCTTTCTTCTTGATCCACACCACTTAAATAGAAAATATCACGATGTTGTTCAAAGGGAAGAGTTGAGTCTGCACTTACTGGATATATATCATTAGAATTAAAGAAAGCAATGCTATTAGGCTTCATTCTACTCAAAAAGTTTTTTCTGTTTTTGATGAATAATTTTGAATCTATTTTTTGATACTTCATTGACTTGAATTTAATTCTGTTTGTCCAAAGATAATATTAAGTCATTTAAAGTATTAATTTTTTGTCTAAGAATCTAATGCTGCTTATTTTTGTGTTACAATTATAAATGATGAAGAACTTTATAGTTACCTCAATTGGAAAGAAAGTAGCAATGGCTATTTCTGCTATTTTTTTGATGATTTTTCTACTTCAGCATTTTCTCATTAACATAACCTCAGTTTTCAGTGAAGACATTTTTAATATGCTTTCACACTTTATGGGAACAAACTTCTTGGTGCAATTTATATTGCAGCCTATATTAATATTTGGAGTCATTTTTCACTTTGTTATGGGGTTCTATTTAGAAATCCAAAACAGAAGAGCTACTAAATATGAGTACTACAAGGAAAAAGGTGGTGCTAACTCAACTTGGATGAGTAGAAATATGATATGGAGTGGATTAGTAGTTTTGTCATTTCTTATTCTTCATTTTATCGACTTTTGGATACCAGAAATGAATTACAAATATGTAGAGTTCTTGCCTGAAGATCCAAATAGATACTACGAAGAATTAGTTCATAAATTTGAAAATATGTGGAGAGTAGTATTTTATTGTATATCCTTTATATTGTTATCATTACACTTACTGCATGGTTTTTCTTCTTCGTTAAAATCAATGGGTACTAATAAATCATACGCCTCTTCTATCAAAACCCTAAGTTATATTTATAGTATTGGTATTCCTTTGGGGTTTTGTTTTATAGCAATCTTTCATCATTTAACTCATTAATTATATTTTTGATTATTTTTTGTGTTACAAATGTGTTACACTTTCCTCATATATAATGTTTAATTAATTGAAATTTAACGTGTTACAAGATGTGTTACAAATTATTTTGATTTTTTTATTATAAAATTTAATTATTTATTATTTTTGTTTAAAATTTAGATATGTCAAAAAAGAAGTTAACATATTCTTTAAATTACAGACGTCCCAAATCTGAATATAAAAATTCGGACGAACTTATGATATGTATTCGATATTATCATAAGTGTACCAAGACTAATAAAACTAAAATTATTAAAAAAAGTACAGGCGTTAAATGTAGGTTATCCGATTGGAATTCAGATTGGCATAAATCTCCTAATCGTAGTCCAATTAAAGATTCTGACCCGAATCATAAAAAGAAAAATAAACTACTAAAAGAACGGGTCAAAACTTTTGATATCAATGATCTTTTAAATAATGTTCAAAATCATTCATATTCCGCATTTCTTACTTCTAATCTTCCTGCTGGTGATTTAGATAAAAAATGGACAAACCATAAAAACAAAATTAATTTAGTCAGTCCCGCTAACAAAAGAAACATCGATGTAATAGTAGTTGGTACTGGACTTGCTGGTGGTTCTGCATGTGCAACTCTTGCTGAGCTTGGTTATAATGTAAAAGCCTTTTGTTTTCAAGATTCACCTAGAAGAGCCCATTCAATCGCGGCTCAAGGAGGTATAAATGCTGCAAAAAATTACCAAGGTGATGGTGACTCAATTTACAGATTATTTTATGACACTGTTAAAGGAGGCGACTATCGTTCACGTGAAGAAAATGTATACAGATTAGCCGAAGTTTCAGCAAATATTATTGATCAATGTGTTGCTCAAGGTGTACCTTTCGCTAGAGATTATGGAGGTCTTTTGGATAACAGATCATTTGGTGGCGTATTAGTCTCAAGGACTTTCTATGCCAAAGGTCAAACAGGTCAGCAGTTATTGCTAGGAGCTTACTCTGCCATGAATCGTCAGATAGCTCGTGGTAAAATTAAAATGTATAACAGACATGAAATGTTGGATGTAGTTCTAGTTGACGGAAAGGCAAGAGGAATCATTACTAGAAATCTTGTAAACGGTGAAATTGAAAGACACTCAGCTCACGCAGTTGTATTAGCAACTGGAGGATATGGAAATGTTTTTTATTTATCTACAAATGCAATGGGAAGTAATGTTACAGCTGCATGGAAAGCCCATAAAAGAGGAGCTTATTTTGCTAACCCTTGTTTTACACAAATTCACCCAACATGCATTCCTGTTTCAGGTGATCATCAATCTAAATTAACTTTGATGTCAGAATCTCTAAGAAATGATGGTCGTATTTGGGTGCCAAAAAATATCGAAGATGTTCAAGATATTAGAAATGGTAATCTAAAACCTACAGAGATTAAAGAAGAAGATAGAGACTACTTTCTTGAAAGAAGATATCCAGCTTTTGGAAATTTAGTTCCAAGAGATGTCGCATCTAGAGCTGCAAAGGAAAGATGTGATGCTGGTTTTGGAGTAAATAAAACCGGTGAAGCAGTATATTTAGATTTTGCATCTTCTATAATTAGATATGGAAAAGAGCAGGCACTTGTAAATGGTGAAGATGAAAACAATGAAGAAATTATTGAAAAACTTGGAAAGGAAATAATCAAAAAGAAATATGGAAATTTATTCCAGATGTATGAAAAAATAGTTGATCAAAATCCTTACGAAACACCAATGATGATTTACCCAGCAGTTCATTATACAATGGGAGGTATATGGGTTGATTATAACTTAATGACTACAATCCCTGGATTATATGCTATTGGGGAGGCTAATTTTTCAGATCATGGAGCTAACAGGTTAGGAGCATCTGCTTTGATGCAAGGTCTTGCGGATGGATACTTTGTTTTACCATACACAATTGGAGACTATCTTTCAGATGAAATATCAACTGGGCCAATTGCAAATGATACTGAGGAATTTATCATTGCCGAAAAAGAAGCTAAAGAAAAGTTAGACACACTAATAAATAATAAAGGGTCAAAATCAGTTGATTACTTTCATAAAAAACTTGGTAAAATCATGTGGAATAAGTGTGGAATGGCTAGAAACAAAAAAGATTTAGAATTTGCTATTTCTGAAATTTCAAAATTGAGAAAAGAATTTTGGAAAGAAGTTAAAGTCCCAGGCGATCAAAATGAGTTTAATGAAGAATTAGCAAAAGCTGGTAGAGTAGCTGACTTTTTAGAGCTTGGTGAGCTTTTTGCTAAAGATGCCCTGGAGAGAAAGGAATCTTGTGGCGGTCACTTTAGAGAAGAATATCAAACAAAAGAAGGTGAAGCAACAAGAAAAAAAGAATATCAATTTGTTTCTGCTTGGGAATATGTTGGAGAGCCTAAAGATGCAATACTTCACAAAGAAAAACTTGAATATAAAAATATTGAGGTTAAGGAAAGAAGTTATAAATAATTAGAAAATGAAATTGACTTTAAAAATTTGGCGACAAAAAAACTTTAAGACTAAGGGTCGGATTGTCAATTATGAGATTGATAATATTTCGCCTGACATGTCATTTCTTGAGATGTTGGATGTTTTGAATGCTGATTTAATTTCAAAAGACGAAGATCCTGTGTCTTTTGATCATGACTGTAGAGAAGGTATTTGTGGTTCATGTTCATTATTTATTAATGGTCAAGCTCACGGACCTGACAGAAGAATAACTACATGTCAGCTTCATATGAGAAAGTTTAAAGACGGAGACACTATATTTATAGAGCCTTTTAGAGCTAAGGCATTTCCTGTAATTAAAGACTTAGTTGTTGATAGAACTGCTTTTGATAGAATACAACAGTCTGGTGGATATATCTCTGTTAATACATCTGGTAATACCCAAGATGCTAATTCAATTCCTATTAACAAAGATGACGCGGATGATGCATTTGACGCAGCTACATGTATTGGTTGTGGCGCATGTGTTGCTACATGTAAAAACTCATCAGCCATGTTATTTGTTGGCGCTAAGGTTTCACAATATTCGCTATTGCCTCAGGGCCAAACAGAGGCCTCCAGAAGAGTGATCAATATGGTTAATCAAATGGATCTTGAAGGATTTGGAAATTGTTCGAATACCGGAGCTTGTGAGGTAGAATGCCCTAAGGGGATATCACTAGATAATATTGCTAGGATGAATAGAGAGCTTATGAAAGCCTCAATAAAAAAGTAAATTATTTTAGTATAAACTCCTGAACCAAATCCCAGCCTGCTCTTACATCAATTTCATCAGGATAATAAATTACTTTTTCGGGATTAGTTCTGAACAGGAAATTTCCTGAATCGTATTTTTGATTTTTATTTTCATCAAAAATAATTCTGATATAATATTTACCAGAATCAATATTATTAAAATCTATTGTTGAATTATTTGTTTCGTAGGCTTCATATTTAGCTTCTCCATTTGCATTTACAAGCTCTACAATTACTGGGAATTTAGCATTTATAAGATTCAATCTTAAGTTTCCATAGTCATTGTAGGTTCTTGTTTTTATTTTATAGGATAAACTGTCATTTTCATTCTCATAAAAATCAGTTAATGCACCAGGTAATAATCCGATACCATACTCTTGCTCCTCATCTTTTTCAAAAATAAAATTGTATTGATTTTTTATTGAATCAAGTTTTACTTTAAAATCAATATTTAAAGAATCTTTGTCTAAGATTGTAATTTTATTTTTATCAATTTTCTCAAAGGGTAAGTTAGCTTCTATGATAAAGTTTTCGTTAAACTTTAATGTCTTATTCTGTTCAGATTTAATTACTAATGAATCATTTTCTTTATTTCTCAAATTGACCTGCAATGTGTCTGAAAATTTATCGTTAAAAACATTAAAAACTATTGAGTCAAGTTTTTGATCAGTTTTTACCCAATAGATAAGACTATCAGATTTTTTTTCTTGAGTTATTCTGCTAGAATATTTCAGAGAATCTGTATTAATAATTTTTATTGAAAAGGGTTCATATTCTCCCTCGTACCCAAAAGCAAAAGATCTATTTGTTTTTTGTTTTGGTTTACCAATTTTTAACTCCAATTTCTCCTTGAATATTTTAAGATTTGCTATACTGTCTTTGGGTAATTCAATGTAATCTTCAATAAATCCAATTTTATCAACTTTACTTTGAAAAGTATAGTCCTTATTTTCTTCCTCTAACGCTATAATTAGATATTTTCCCTCTTTAATATTCTGAATTAAAAATTGATTTGTTGAGTCTATTACTTTACCAACATGTTTAGGCTTTTCTTTGAAGATGATTGAGTCTGTAAATAATGAATCAACTTCATATAAAAGCACATTTATATTTTCACTTATTTCACGATTAAATGCATCCACAACAGTTCCCTTAACGCTTAAAGAATCTATATAATCACCAGTTGAAAATACATACCTGTAATTACTCAATGGGTTTTTTTCATTGTTGTCTTCTATACTTTCTCCAAAGTGAAAACTATAAGTAGTATTTTCTCTTAATGAATCAAACTCAGAAATAGTTAAAACTTTACTTGCAGACCCTAAAGGCATCATTAATGGCTGGGGTTCTATTGGGGGAGAAATAATCAGTTCTTTTTGAATATTACTTAATCGGATATATTCATCGAAGATAATTTCAATTTCCTCAGCCTTGAAATTAGTCGAAAAATTTTCAGGTGAGGATTTTAAAACAACTGGAGGCTCCATGTCAATCTCTCCACCAGTCGGATTACCTCTGTTTGCACATCCTAGGATTAATAACACTGCCAATAATGAAACTCTTATTTTAATCATCTTAGATTCTTATGTACAAAGAAACGTATAATTTTAAAAAAAGCATTCCTTTGTTAAATGCGTTTTATATTTTTGCATCATGAGTACTAACCAAGACAATTTCAAAAAAATTATTTCTCACGCCAAAGAATATGGCTTTATTTTTCAAAGTAGTGAGATTTATGATGGATTGAGTGCTGTTTATGATTATGCACAGAATGGTGTTGAGTTAAAAAATAATTTAAAGAAATATTGGTGGGCCTCTATGGTTCAAATGAATGATAATATCGTTGGTTTGGATTCATCAATTCTTATGCATCCAACCACTTGGAAAGCTTCAGGCCATGTAGATGCATTTAATGACCCACTTATTGATAACAAAGACTCTAAATTAAGATACAGAGCTGATGTCTTAATAGAAGATTATATAGCAAAAATTCAATCAAAAATCAATAAAGAAATTGACAAGGCTAAGAAAAGATTTGGAGATGCTTTTGATGAAAATGAATTTAGAAAAACAAACGCACGCGTATTAGACAATCAAAAAAAAATAGACAATACAATTTCAGTGATGAAAAAATGTTTTGATGATGATGATTTGGTTTCATTAAAAAAATTAATTGATGACCTTGGAATTGTTGACCCTGTGTCGGGATCAAAAAATTGGACTGACATAAAACAATTCAATTTAATGTTTTCTACAAGCATTGGTGCAAGTTCTGAATCTTCATCTGAAATATATTTAAGACCTGAAACAGCTCAGGGAATCTTTGTTAACTTCTTAAATGTCCAAAAAAGCTCAAGAAAGAAAATCCCTTTTGGAATTGCTCAAATTGGAAAAGCATTTAGAAATGAAATTATAGCTAGACAGTTCATATTTAGAATGAGAGAATTTGAACAAATGGAAATGCAATTTTTTGTTAAACCAGGCACACAATCCAAATGGTATGAATCGTGGAAAGAGAATAGAATGAAATGGCATAAGGCTTTAGGTCTAGGGGATGAAAATTATAGATTTCACGATCACGATAAGTTGGCACATTATGCAGATGCCGCTTGTGATATTGAGTTTAATTTCCCATTTGGATTTAAAGAGCTAGAAGGAATTCATTCAAGAACAGATTTTGATTTAACTCAGCATGAAGAATACTCCGGAAAAAAACTTAGATATTTCGACCCTGAGATAAATGAAAGCTATGTGCCATATGTTGTAGAAACTTCTATCGGATTAGACAGAATGTTTCTTGCTGTACTAGCATCCTCATTCAAAGAAGAAGAATTAAAAGATAATAACACAAGAATTGTCTTAAAAATTCCAGGTTTCTTGTCGCCATATAAATTGGCAATTTTACCACTTGTAAAGAAAGATGGATTATCTGAATATGCCAAGAAAATTTACGATGACTTAAAAATTCATTTTAATATTGCTTATGATGAAAAAGACGCAGTTGGAAGAAGATATAGAAGACAAGATGCAATAGGAACTCCAGTTTGCCTTACTGTCGATCATGATTCAATTAAAGATAACTCAGTAACCCTAAGATTTAGAGACTCTATGGATCAAATAAGGGTTAAAGTTTCAGATGTAAAAAACGAGATCGATAATAGAATAAATATCTCAAATTGGCTTTCATAAATTCTTAGCCTTAGATATTTTATTTATTTGATTAAAAGCATTAAATTGCTGCCTCTTGAATTTTAACCTATTGATGTTGATATGAAAAAACTTTACTCTGTAATTTTAATTTTTTTTGTTTTTATTGCCTTTTCAAATGATGCAATATCGCAAACAAAATACCCTCCAATTCCTGAAAAACCGGATACATTTAAGGTAACAAAAACCATAAACCTTGAATATAAATATGTTCCTAGCATAAAAGAACAAATTCAAAATGGAACTTTCATTCCTGCAGATCCAAACGAATTTAAAAGACAAGGCCCGCCTAAAAGAATGAGAGCTAATAAAGTTGTTCCTGGCAAAGGTCTACCTGCTGGAAATGATCCTTTGGTAGATTTAGAAAAAAGTAGCCCGAAAAAACAAACCAGAGATCCGATACTTACTTTTCAATCAACTACTCAGACAGCAACACCAGGAGATCCGACTGGTGAAGTAGGTAGAGATTATTACCTAGCATCTTGGAACTCATCATTTAGGTTCTTTAATTTAGATGGATCGCCAGCAACACCTGCTGCTAGCCTTTCATCACTTTTTGGACCAAATGAGTCAGGTGACCCAATTGTTCTATATGATGGCGAAGCTGATAGATATGTCATTTCTTCAATGGGAAGTAGTTCATTAAATTTTGCTGTTTCAGTTACAAACGATCCGGTTAATGATGGTTGGCATGTTTATAATGCTGCAAGTAATCAATTTCCAACTCAAGGTTTTCCAGATTATCCAAAATATTCAATTTGGTCTGATGGATATTATTGTACCACAAATCAAAGCGGAGATAATTTATTTATCCTAGAACGTGAAAAGATATTAAATGGCGATACAACAGCATCCTTACAGTCTTTTGATACTCCCTCTATGGCTACAAGTGGATTTGCATCAGCACAAATTTTAGACATTGTTGATGACAATCATCCTGAGACAGGAAACGCAACTTTGGTATATCTTCAAGATGATTCTTGGGGTGGGGTTTCATATGACCATATAAAACTTTGGACAGTTAATGTTGATTGGGATAACCCAGCAAACTCTTCCATTTCTAATCCAACTGAATTAGCAACAACTGCATTTAACAGTGTATTTGATGGAGGAAGCTTTAGTAATTTACAGCAACCCTCAGGTCCAGATATTGATGCCGTTCAAGCAACTATAATGAATCAAGCTCAATTTAGAAAATTTGCAACTCACAATTCAGCTGTATTTAATTTCGTAGTTAATACAACTTCATCAGGAGAACTTGCTGGTGTAAGATGGTACGAATTAAGACAGAATGGAGATGGACAACCTTGGTCAATATACCAGGAAGGCACCTATACAGCCCCTGATGAAAGACATGCGTTTATGGCAAGTATGTCATTGGATTTACAAGGTAATATTGGAATGGCCTATTCTTCACTTAGTACTTCTGAATCAGTGTCATTAAGATACACTGGTAGATACGCAGCAGACCCACTTGGTGAAATGACACTAGAGGAAGGATTGATTGCTCAAAGTACAGGAAATAGTACTAATTTAAGATATGCCGATTATGCTCACTTAAGCGTTGATCCGATTAACGACAAGCAATTTTGGCATGTTGGTGAATATTTCTCACCAGGTAGAAGCCATATGGTTGGTGTATTTCAAATTGCTGCCGATGCAGCATATGATGCTGGTGTAGTTAGTGTTGACTCGCCTCTGACAGGAACATTAACTGATTCAGAATCGGTTACTGTATCGATTTTTAATTATGGTGAAAATGATATTTCTAATTTTGATGTATCCTTCCAGGTTGATGGTGGTGCAGTTGTAACAGAAACTTACACTGGTACTATTTCAACTGGTGAAACAGTTCAGCATACTTTTTCAACAACAGTTGATATGTCAACAGTTGGTACAACTTATGTAGTAAATGCTTACACATCCTTGACTGATGATGAAAATGCAGCAAATGATGGAGTAACGGTTGATATTACACATTTAAATCCAAATGATATTGGTGTTTCTGAGATTACTTCTCCAAGTTCTGGAGAACTGTTATCCAACGCTGAGGCTGTTACTGTTACTATAACAAATTATGGTGGAGCTACTCAATATGACTTTGATGTTACTTTTGAGCTTAACGGAGAAACTGTTACTGAAACAGTTCCTGGTCCACTAGAAGGAAACAGCTCAATGGAATATACATTTACTCAAACAGTAGATGTTTCTGTATTTGGAACCTATACTATTACTGTATACACGTCGCTTGATGGTGATTCAGATACATCGAATGATTCTTCTTCATCAGATATTACTAATATTAATTGTGCTCCTTCAATGGATTGTTCATTTGCTGACGGGTTCCAATTATTCCAGATTGGAGATATTAATAATGAGTCAGGATGTGAAGGATACGGAGACTTTACCGATCAATCAACTGACGTTGAATTAGGAGAAACTTATGATGTTACTATGACCACTGGTTATGGTAACCAATACGTTAGAATATGGATTGATTATAATGATGACTTTAACTTCACATTAGATGAACTAATCCTTGATAATTATGTTATTGCCGCTGGTGCTGCAGCAGGATCTTACACTGAAACTACACAAGTAACGATTCCGGCGGATGCAACACTTGGTCAGCATTTAATGAGAGCTAAGACAAACTGGCAAGCAGGTGTTCCTGACGATGCGTGTGAACTTACAACTTATGGTGAAACTGAGGATTATATGATCAATATACTCCCAGCTGCAGCTTATGATATTGGAGTTACTAATATCACAAATCCTGTAACAGGTACATTGTCAAACTCAGAAACCATTACAATTGAGATTTTTAACTATGGAGAGAATGAAGTGTCAAACTTTGAAGTGTCTTACTCAGTTAATGGTGGTGCTGAAGTTGTTGAAACGTTCACTGAAACTTTAGCTTCGGGTACAACAGCTGAATATAGTTTCGCTGGAACAGCCGACATGTCAACGGTTGAAGCATACTATACAATAGTTGCATCAGTAAACTTAGACGGAGATGAAGATGCAGAGAATGATTCTTTTGAAATCGAAATACAATATTTGATTGATTATGATTTAGGTGTTTCAGGAATTGCCTCTCCCGTCTCGGGAATTCTATTGTCTAACTCAGAACAAGTCATTGTCGCTATAA
>Ga0163180_10002169_pt1 | contig 10991 bp, 13 predicted proteins | sample AtlANTMetagenome_2_FD_109647 | JGI IMG/M metagenome (GOLD analysis project Ga0163180, IMG submission 109647) | Marine eukaryotic phytoplankton communities from the Atlantic Ocean - Atlantic ANT 4 Metagenome | ecosystem: Environmental > Aquatic > Marine > Oceanic | place: North Atlantic Ocean...
AAAGTCCAATTTTTGGGACTTTTACGGAAGATTCGCCTTCTTACGAAGTTTATGTGAACCCTAAACCAAAAATAGGAGACCCCACAATAAGTAAATCGATAAGTTGCTCCAGTAGAGCTACTTTTCGTCTCGTATTCGGCCTTTCGCTTTTTCTTATAGGTATGTCTTTATTGGTTTATTTGCAAAGAAATAAAAAATGGAAAATCTAGATCTTTTTTCAACTGCGGAATTGTTAAATAATGTCTTCAAACCGAAAACGCCTATAACAACTGAACAACTGGAATGGCAATATCACAAAAACCCTGCCGGTTCTGCTTGTATTGGATACCTTCTTGAAGCAAATAGACAAATAAGCAACTACGCTTTGATTCCAAAAATTTTCAAAAATCATCTTGGAAATGAAATTACTTTAGGTGTCGGTGTTGATTTAGCTGTATCCCCTGACAGCCGAGGGAAAGGCTTATTTCGCAAAACAATAGAAAATAGCTACAAGGCCGGAATCAAGGGTAATTTAGATGGGATTCTCGGAGTGGCGAATTCGCAATCTTCGCCACGCATGACCGAAGCGATGGGTTGGAGAAAGTTACCATCACTCGATTTTAGACTTTTGAAAGTGTCGAGATCAGGAGCCTTCCTCCACACGTCTCAACATAAAAATGACTACAAGTCATGTACTGTAGATGGTCTTCGAGATCTTGAAACTTTCGCACCTTCTTCCAGTTTTTCTCCACTCTGGAATGCAGAACTTTTAAACTGGAGACTTTCAAGACCTGGAGTTGATTATTACACACATTCCCACGAGTCAGCTTTCCTCATTACCACAAAGATTTCTATCCGCGGGATTAAAATAGCTGTTCTGCTCAAGGCATTTCCTGTAGACCCAAACAAAACCCCTCTCTCCATAACGCCTTTCGTGTCAGGTGTTGCCAAGTATCACAAAACACCATTTGTTGTTCATTGGGGTAAAAATCCCCACTTTAAAATTAATGGACTTAAAATTCCAAGAAAATTCCAACCAAGTCCTCTTGATTTAGTAGTCCATTTTTTTCATGAAGAAAATAACTTCGAACTTAACGAATTTGAATTACTAGACTTTGATGCTTTTTAGATACTGAATAAAAAGCATCAAGCGAAGATACTGTTCTTTTTATGGAAACTGCAGCCATTATTCCAGCTTTCAATGAAGTGGAGTCACTTCCAAATGTTATAAGTGAAATTAGGGACCTTTTTCCGGAACACTTAATAATTGTGGTTGATGATGGCTCAACAGATGGAACCGCCGATGTCGCTAAAAAATCTGGCTGCGTCTGCCTTTCTATGCCTTTTAACCTTGGAATTGGGGGCGCTCTTCGTTTGGGTTTCCGTTACTGCCTGGACAAGGGAATTGAGCGCGCATATCAATTTGACGCAGATGGTCAACATGACCCAACACAAATATCGTCATTACTTTCAGAGTTGGAACACTCTGACATGGCTGTCGGGAGCAGATTCTCAACGGACAATTCTTACGAAGTTGGGCAAAGTAGAAAAGCGGCTATGGGTTTTCTACGTTTTCTGGTAAGAATCTATACTGGGCAGAAATTTACCGACACTTCTTCTGGCTTTCGCTCTTTCAAAAAACCAGTTATCAAACTTTTTGCCAAGGAGTACCCAGTTGAATACATGGACTCGGTGGAGGCTTTACTTATAGCTTCAAAAAATGGTTTTAAAATATCAGAAATTCCAGTTCAAATGAGAGAAAGATCTGCCGGTCAACCGTCTAACCGTAACTTTCGCCTAATTTACTACTTTTTACGGCTTTTGATTGTTCTACTTGCTAGTACGCACAAAAAGAAGAAGGATTGACTCAATGAGCTCATCTACGCATATTCTGATAGCTGTTCTTGCTCTAGGGGCTTTATTCTTAATCGTTAGATTAGTTAGACTCAAAGCCCTTAAAGCGAAATACTCAATTCTGTGGCTAACAGTTGGAACAGCACTGGCGATTATTTCTGCCGTCCCTCAGATACTCGATTGGACCGCTGAAAAACTAGATATTTGGTACCAACCAACTCTTTTTCTTCTTTTGGCAATAGGTTTCCTTTTACTATTAGCTATGCATTTTTCTTATGAACTATCACGAATGGAAAACCGTATAAGAATTCTCGTTGAAGAAATTTCATTACTGAAAGAAAAACTAGAAAAAGAAGATTAAGACTCCGGAATCATATTCTCAATCCATCCATCTTTTTCTAAGATTTTTTCAAATTCTCTAGACAACGCATCTGCTCCCACTTCAAAAAAATGGACGCCGTGTTCCTTACGAAGAGGAACAATAGAACCATCAAGCATTTCCATATTCCAGCGGAATTGACCTTCTTCATCACCCAAAACTTTCATACTGTCGACCATTTCAGCTTCTGAATGCCACTCACCAACTACCCAATCCCAAATACTGTTCAAATCATCTGTTAGATAGGATGGATCCGACATTCTTGGCGTACTCCACCAATACAAGTACGCTCCGCCGGATACCCAATGAGAAATCGCATCATGCGCTCTCTCAGTCAAAACCTCACTCCAGCGAGAAGAACCCGGTTCCAGATCTTCTCCTTCAATTGCATAACCTTGAAACTCGTTGGCTCCAATCATCGCTATGACAACATCTGGGCGCACTTGTCGAACCATCAGTTTGTAATCAGGTATTACGTCATCTTCCCAGTCCCAAAAAGGAACTGTGAATCCAAAGCCCAGTGCGCCTCTGCCTTCAATATCGACATCCGCTCTTGGTTCTAAAATCCGTTCGAGTCCATATTGAAAATCAAGCATGAGTGAATCGCCCACGGCAAGCACCCTAATGGGGTCTTCGGATGTGCCTGTTCTTAGAGCTTTTAAAGGAGATTCGAAACTAAGCAAAGTCGTGGATGTCGTTACATCTGACGGGGCGAGGGAAGTTGTCGAACTCTGTAGCGTGATAATAGATTCTTCATTACCTGACGATGGCAATTGAACCCCGCTTCTTGTTACAGGCAAATCATTTTCTTCCGATGTTTCGTCTTTCAGCGGGAGGCTCTGTTCTCTAACCGTCAAAACTGGCACGACTGCGGGTTCCAGCATCTCTTCTGAGGAGGAAGTATCAATTATGCGTTCAGAAAATTCTTTTATTTCGTCAATTTGGATCTTTCTACTTAAATCACCTATTGGTTCTGACCAGTCTCTAGCTAGATCACGGCGAAAATCATTTTTTTGCGTTGAAGCCCAGATGTCGAGGACATCAGGAGCTAAAAAAGAAGCAGAAATAAGGAAAAAACACATTATGAGTAAAGATTTGAGAGCTTTATTGGAAGATTTTTTCCGCATAAAACCGCCGATCTTTAGTATAAAGCGGCAATATTACTGCATTTCTGTCGAAAAAAAAGGAAAATCAAGAAATATTAAAAAAACTTCAAACAGGATCCACCACAGGGTCATTTGATTCTTCTAATTTAACGTTTGAAAGTTCGATTGGTCCGGTGAGACCAGTCGAGTTACAACTATAAAAGGGGTACCTCTCCATGATGTCAACAATTCTCACTCTGATCATTCTAGGAATGCTCTTCCAGGGTGTAGTTGCTGTCCTTGACAGCATTCTCGACACTGCAGGTGTTAATGGAATGCTCAAAGGACTTCCAATAATCGGTCCAAATCTTAATTTAATTTGGGCATGGCTCTTTGTCGCTATTACCGATCTCGGTGGTATGGACTATGGAGCTTCAACAGAAATTCTCTCAATGGGAGAATTTGGTTCTCAAATAGGTACTGCACTGGCAATTTGTGCATTTATCCCCGTTGGGAATGCAGCTATTTCAGCACTTGGCAAAGGCGTAGCCCGCTAAGTAAAGAAAATAACTTTAAAAAACCCCGCCACCTAGTGGCGGGGTTTTTTCATTTACACATTTCTTTCTCTCAGCTCAACATATCTACTTTCACAAATACACCTCTTGCGATTGCTGTCCTAGTTTCACTTACCCACAGCTCAGCGGAAACATAGATTTTTCGTCCTTCAACTTTCTCTATCTTTCCTGTCCACAACAGTTCTTCAGCAATAGGAGTGGGGTTTTCATATCTGACTTCTAAAGTTCCAGTCATAGCACCGCAATGATTCACGACTAAAACGCTTCCCATTATGTCGTCGAAAAGTAGCGCTATTACACCACCTTGCACAAGATCAGGAGGGCCTACGTAAACTCCATCAAGTTTACCGGAAGCCCTTATTTCTTTGTATTCACCCTCACCTATTACTTCGACCGTTAATGGTGGTGCTATTGGGTTAAAAGGACCTACAGCTGGACTGTAAGGAAAAAATTCTGCAGGGTTAAGGTCTCGTTTTTCAATAGGGTTTGCATCATTCTTCAAAGAACCCTGTGCAGTCACGCCCAAGTATGAATACTTTTCCGCTTCTGAAGCAGCCTCTAAGATTTTTTCACTTAGCTCAGAGATAACTTCATCAGAAGTGTCAATTAGCCGAACCGCTTTCATCAGGCGTCTAGTAGCTTCATTCAAGTTCTTCAATTCGTTATACAAGAGTCCTGCTTTCCAATTGCCTAAAGTATTCTGAGATACTCAACAAATACTGATCTGAAGACTACGGTTTACCAATGAAAGCAGAAACACCCTATGACAAAAAATGAAACTAAAGTTGCCGTCGTGACAGGCGCCGCTTCCGGAATAGGAAGAGCAACTGTAACTACTTTACTCAATCAAGAGTTTCAGGTTGCTGCAATAGATGTTGACACCGGTGGCCTCAAAAGTCTCTCAAGTTCTCTTCAGGGAAACGAAGACCGTTGCGATACTTACATAACCGATGTGGCCTCAAGAGAGCAATGTCATTCAACAGTCTCCGAAATATTTGAAAAGAACGGCCGGATAGACGTCTTTGCGAATATTGCTGGAATTGCGCGAAGCGAGCATATGACTGAAGTTTCGGAATCATCTTGGGAAGAAATGATTGGCGTCAATCTCTCCGGAGTTTTTTGGTGTTCTCAGGCGGTAATACCTTTTCTGATCGAAAGTGGCGGTTCGTTAATTAATGTTGCGTCCTGCTCTGGGTTGATGGGACAGGCATACACGGTCGCTTACTCAGCTACCAAGGGTGGGGTTATCGCTATGACAAAATCATTAGCAATGGAATACGTAAAAACTGGCATCAGAATTAATGCCGTAGCCCCAGGTAGTGTCCAGACGCAGCTGATTGACAATTACTCGATACCAGAAGACGTAAACATGGACTTAATTAAACCGTATATGGGCTTTCGCGGAATGGCTGAACCTGAAGAAATCTCAAATGTAATTTCATTTTTGGTCTCAGATGACGCGCGAAGAATACATGGGGCCGTCATTACAGTCGACGGTGGCCTTACTGCAGGTTGAAATGACTACTGAAGAAACCCAACATATCGAAACCCCTTTTGTTCTTGGTGTTGATCTCGACGGTGTATGCGCCGACTATACGACTGCATTTAGAGAAATTGCCGCAAAGGAGCTTGGAGTTGAAGAATCTGCACTTCCTCTTAAACGTTCTTGGGATTTCAGCGAATGGGGACTAAAGGCTGAAGAATATCGAAAACTGCATCATCTGGCCGTTGATGAGTACAACATGATGAGACAAATGCCTGCGATGGACAGGGCAGCAGAAGTTCTATGGCGACTTTCTGATGCCGGTGTTTGGATTCGGATAATCACACACCGTCTGTACGTGAACTGGACTCACGCTAAAGCTGTTGTTGACACAGTCGAATGGTTAGATGAAGCAAAAATACCCTATAGGGACATTTGCTTCTTAGGTGACAAACCGCAAGTTGGAGCCCATTTATATATCGATGATGCTCCTCATAATATCGAAGCACTTGAATCAACCGGCAACAAGGTAATAATCTTCGACGCGCCTTACAATCAAAGCCTCAGTGGTCTTAGAGCACACGACTGGGAGTCTTGTGAGCACTTAATTTTAGATGAGGCAACAAAAATGGGCTTCGAGATACAGTCTCAACTTCCCGGTTTCGAAGAAGGTAGTGACCGTTTCTAATCAAGAACGTTTAAATTCAGGTGCTCTTTTCTGTGCAAACGCTTTAGGCCCTTCCTTTGCATCCCGTGAGGCAAACACTTCTTTACCTATTGGGTCTTCAAATTCAAAGGCCTCTTGTTCAGTCATTCCACTTGTCTCTCTGAGAGTCCTCAAAACAGCTTCCACGGCGAGCGGACCATTTTCACAAATAGTATTAGCTATCTCCATCGATTTATCCAATGCTTTACCATCGTCTACTAAGTGACCCACTAAACCAAGATTCTTAGCTTCTTCAGCAGATATATGCTTCCCTGTTAACAATATGTCCGCTGCTTCTGTAAAAGGTATCTGCCGCGCAAGTCGAACCGCCGATCCACCCATTGGATATAAGGACCATTTAACTTCGGAGACTCCGAAAACAGATGATTTTCCAGCCACTCTTATGTCAGTTCCTTGAAGGATTTCAGTGCCTCCTGCAATGGCGTTTCCTTCTACAGCAGCTATCAAAGGGACCCTGGGATGTTTAGTTTTTAACAAGCCTCTATAAATAAAATCTGAACCTTCCTCTTCCATACGTTTAGTGACGTCATAATCGTCCGTGTCCTCACTATCGCCCGAAAGTGATCGCAAATCCATCCCAGAGGAGAAATTCCCAGCAGCTCCTGTCAAAATACAAACACGGATATCTAAATCTTCATCAATCATCTCCCAAGCATCAGAAAGTCGAGCAAACATAGGGAGAGTCATTGCATTCTGCCGATTTGGCCTATTCATTGTCAGAAGTAAAATCGATCCATCTTTTTCTACAGTTAAATCACTCATTTTTCCTCCGTAAAAAACCCGTTGAAATACATTTTATGATGCATCAACTCAAAGCAGGGATTACTTTATTTGCTACCAACTCTAAACTTTCCCATCCGATAGCTGGATCTACTCCTCCTACTAGCGGGTGTAGAACTACTGCGCCCTTATTCCGCAAGAGATCTACACATTCTTGCGGTGTAACAATTAAATGTTGATCCCCTTCTTTCAGTTCTTCAATGCTGCTTCCTTCTACGTGCCAAGAAGACCTCTGATCTTGGTACTGCCAAGCTGCATACGTCATAGCGTCATACAAAAGATTCTCCCCTATCTCGTTCCAAAGCTTTTCCGGATCTTCACTCACCATCACCATCCCTGGACCTGAAGGCATCATGCACATAGGAGTTTCGTAACCTACTTCTTTCGCTTCCGCATAGTAAGCAGTTTCTAAAGATTCATCTCTGACGGCTGGCACAAACGGCAGCCCCAATCTCGCAGCACGCGTAGCTGATATTTCGACTGAACCACCAACAGAAATTAATGAACTTGGCGCTGAAACAGGCTTAGGGCTAATAAGAACTTCTCGTCCTTTATATTCAAAAGGCTCACCTCTTAAAGCAGTGAGAATCGTTCTGATTGCTTCCTCGGTGTCCTTACCGCGAGTTTTTCTATTTTTATCAAACATTTCAAACTCTGATTCCCTATACCCAATCCCCATAACTACGTTAAATCTTCCAGGGGCAATCAAGTCAATTGTCGCTATTTCTTCTGCAATTCTAAGCTGGTCGTGTAAAGGTAAAAGTAGGGCGGAGACAGAGCAGAAAAGATTATTAGTTGCCCCCAAAACGCTCCCTGCTATCAATAAAGGTGAGTTCATGTAACCATCTTCTGTGCCGTGGTGTTCTGAAAGCACAACAGCCGCAAAACCTTTATCATCAGCCCACTCAACCATTTTTAAAAATTCGCGGTATTGGTCGCCGTGTGTCAAACTCTCCACAAAAGGTGGAATACGTAAATCAAAACGTAATACAAACATTCTTACTCCAGTTATTCGCCAATTCTAGCGAGAGCGCTTCTTGCCGCTTTAAGGTCTTCAGGATTTGTAACTCCAATCCATGACTCTCTACTTTTAATTACATCTATTTCAATCTGATTATTTAACCGCTGCTCTTCCATAGCAATAGGCAAGAGAAACTCTAATTCTTCCTCTAAAGAATTTGACTCTACAAAAATTCTCCACTGCTCTTTAAGCAATTTTAAACTTTTCGATGGCAATGCCCACAGATTCATCGAAACAAAAGCCTCACTAGAAATGGATTCCTGATCTCCACTCAGAATTAGATTCTCTTGGTTTCTTATTTCATGTGTTTCCTCAATACCGACAAGTTTTTCATTCTCAACTGAAAGAATCCCTCGTGAAACAGTTCCACTTTCAGGAAGCGTATTTTTTAGCTGGAAAGCCAAAATTGCTGCTTTTTCGCCATCAAAACCATCAAGAGTCTGTTTCAATGCTGTAGGCCCATAATAATCATCTGCATTCATCACAATGACTGGACCATCTGTCTCATCTAAAGCTGCAACAACTGCGTGCCCTGTTCCCCATGGTTTCTCGCGTTTAGGCTCAAAAGTATCCTGATCAACAATTTTAATATCTAAATCACTTTGCTTATATTTAAACAGATGTTTTTTTAGTTGTTCATTCAAAATACTTCTTGTCACTATTACCACTTTTTTTATTTCTACTTCAATAGCTTGTTCAATCGCATAATCAAGAAAAATTTCATCTTTTGGTCCAACTGGCACTAGTTGTTTAGGTGCTCCAAACCTACTTCCAAGTCCAGCTGCCATAATCACGAGAGAAACTTCTTCCATTAGCAATACCTAAGTCTTATTTATCCAAAAATGCGTCACGAGCTTGGTCACCTATTCCCATAAGGTTCATCTCAAATGTGTAACCCTGTTCTAAACGGTAACGCTTCGAAAGATTCGTCTCTTCAACACCATCTAATGAGGCTTTTGCTGCTTGTATTAATGTCTCATTTTTTTCTGCGATCTTTCTGGCTGCCTCGAGTGAAGTGTCTTCAAGTTCCTCACTCTCTACCACTTTAAGAACTGATCCATAAGAAAATAACTCTTGCGCAGTTGCAGTCTCACATGTATAAAGCATCCATCTTGCTTTCTGAGGAGGAACCAAGCGCATAAGATGGCTAGCAGCTCCGAGAGCTCCATTGTCTACTTCTGGTAGACCAAAAGTAGCATCGCTGGAAGCAATAACAACATCCGCACTTCCAGCTATCCCGATTCCAGTTCCCAGACAATGGCCATTTACTACTGCTATAACAGGAATTTTTGAACTATGTATAGCATCGAACAATTCATAACAAGAATGATTAGCTTTCAGAATGCCTTCATTACCTGGGAGGTCTTGCATCTCTTTAATATCGACTCCCGCACAAAAGCCATTACCAGAGGACCGAAGTAAAACAACTTTTACAGCATCTTTTTGTTCGTTACCATAGGAACAGATTTTTTCCGCAATGAAGTATGCGTCAGTCACATTAAGAGCATTAACGGGCGGATTATCCATAGTTAAAATCGCCACTCCATTATCTATGGTTTCGTGCACTGACATACTTCAACACCTCATTTCACTATTTAATATGCTATTGACACTATCTTCTAAGCAGGACTGAAGAACCGTGTCCAAACAGACCTTGGTTTGCTGTGATACCCATTCTGGCGCCCTCGACTTGTCGCTTTCCCGCTCGATGAGAAAGTTGCCAGTGAAGTTCACAAACTTGAGCAATCGCTTGAGCTGGGACAGCCTCTCCAAATGCTCCAAGCCCCCCACTTGGATTCACAGGAATCTTTCCTCCGATAGAAGTACTACCATCTCTTAAAAGGGCCTCCGCTTCTCCGGCTTTACAAAAACCAAGCTGTTCGTACCAGTCGAGTTCCATGGAAGATGCCAGGTCATATACTTCAGCAACATCTATATCTTCTGGCTCGACTCCTGCTTCTTCATAAACATGTTTTCCTATTGATTCCTTGAATCCAGTTTCGCTTGGAAGGGTGGTCGCTGACGAATCAGTTGCTAAATAAGGTAGGTCTATTAGAGGATCGGGGTAAGTGGGGGTATTTAAAGCAATCGCTGACACTCGAACCGGATCAGACACGCCTAGCGACTTAGCATAATCCATAGAAGAGACTACGAGAGCTGCACCGCCATCACTTGTTGTACATATTTCTAAAAGTCTCAAGGGGTCAGAAACAACGGGGGAACTATAAACGTCTTCTAAGGAATATTCTTTGTTGAATCGTGCATTTTCGTTAAAAACAGCGTGTTTACTATTTTTCACCTTGACCAGCGCGAAGTCTTCTTGAGTCGCTCCATACAATTCCATACGTCGCCTCGCATGCAGACCGAAATAGACAGGGTTAGTTGCTCCCACCATGTGAAAGCGAAGCCAATCGGTGTCATCAGTTCTAATTCCGTCGTTAGGAGCTAAAAACCCATCTGGCGTGGTGTCAGCTCCAACAACTAGAGCCACATCACATGCACCCGAAAGAATTTGCCCTCGTGCTACTGAGAGAGCAGTGGCGCCCGAGGCACACGCTGCATACGAACTTGCCACTTGAGTGCCATTAAAGCCTAGAGCACGAGCCATAGTTGACCCTGCCACATAGCCCGGATATCCGCACCGAACTGTTATCGCTCCAGAAATAAAACCGACTGCATTCCACTCTATTTGAGCATCATCTAGAGCTTTTTTTGCAGCAATGGTTCCATATTCAACAAAATTACGCCCCCATTTACCCCAAGGGTGCATTCCTACTCCCAATATTGCTACATCTTCCATTTCTAATTCTTATCCTGTTTCTGGCCTTCGAACAATGGCTTCCACATCCAAGTTAAGTAACGGCTCTCTGAGTCCTCGTACAGAGTCCCAACCATTAATTCAACAGTCATTCCTACGCTTAGATCTTCAACGGCATAACCATTAGCTACCTGTCCGAGTACCACCATTTTTTCCTCCACTAATTCTACCGCGGCAATAACAATAGGCTCGTAAGGTTCGGCTGCTATGAACGGCGGTGGTGGCGGATAGGCGCTATTCGTGTACGACCAAATTTTTCCGAATCTGCTTAAAAGAACTTCCTCTACTTC
>Ga0163180_10002171_pt1 | contig 10989 bp, 4 predicted proteins | sample AtlANTMetagenome_2_FD_109647 | JGI IMG/M metagenome (GOLD analysis project Ga0163180, IMG submission 109647) | Marine eukaryotic phytoplankton communities from the Atlantic Ocean - Atlantic ANT 4 Metagenome | ecosystem: Environmental > Aquatic > Marine > Oceanic | place: North Atlantic Ocean...
CGCTTTGATCAATTTTCTACATGCTCGGGTACCTACTCTTTCGATGGACAAATCCCATGGCATCCCTCACGTCTGCGCACGTCTTTTCCGCCACCTCGTTCGCTCTCACTGCTCCTTGTTCTAACACGGAGTCTAAATATCCTTCCTCGCTCATGATTTCCTCATATCTTTCTTGAATTGGTTTCAAATGATTCACCACGACTTCAGTCAACGCCGGCTTGAACTCTCCCCATCGCATGCTCGCGCACTCATTCAACACCTCCTCTCTACTCATCCCCGTACACAATTCGTACATGGTCAACAAATTCTTCGCCTCCGGTCTTTCGTCATCGTAACTCATCCCTTCTACCGCGTCTGTCTTACACCGTTTTATCTTCTGCGCGATCACATCCGGAGAATCCAGAACGTTAATCCGACTCCCTTCCGCCGGGTTACTCTTACTCATCTTCGCGCTCCCATCGGTCAAACTCATCACACGTCCTCCACTCTTCGGCGTAAACGCCTCTGGAACAATCAACACGTCTTTCCCTCTGTATCTCCCACTCGGCGACTTTTCGTTCTTCCCTCGTTTTTTCCATTTATTCCCGCCGTACAAGTTGTTAAATCTCCCCGCGATGTCTCTCGTCAACTCTAAATGTTGCCTTTGATCTTCACCAACCGGGACTAAATCCGCGTTGTACAACAGAATATCCGCCGCCATTAACACCGGGTAATCTAATAAGCCAACAGACACGTCTTCGCCTTGTTTCCGTGCCTTTTCTTTAAACTGAATCATCTTCTCCAACCACCCGATTGGCGACACGCAGTTCAAGAGCCAACACAGTTCGCTATGCGCGGCGACGTGCGATTGGACGAACACCGAAGCTTTGTCCGGAGATACGCCAGCGGCTAAGTATATCGCCGCCGATTTTCTCGTGCTCTCTTCCAGCTCTTTCGGGGAGTGTCCTCCAGCCGTAATCGCGTGTAAATCCACCACGCAGTAATACGCGTCGTGCTCGTCTTGCAATTTCACGTAATTCTTTATCGCCCCAAAATAGTTCCCGAGATGGATCGACCCGGTCGGTTGGACGCCAGATAAGACTCGTTTCAATCGCGTTCGTCGCGTCGTCGACGTCTCGGCCTCCGGAGCAAAAGTTGAGAGCGACGACGACGACGACGACGACTCGGCGCGCGCGGAGACCTTCCGAGCAGCGGAAGAAGAAGAAGAAGAAGAAGAAGAAGAAGACTTTGGATAAAACGTCGCTTTTGTCAAAAGCGCTCTCCGTTGGGACACACCAATCGATGATGGAAAAAAAGACGACGACGACTTTGACGGGCCAGTCCGCGACGACGGAAACGACGAGGCCATCGACGACAACACCATCGTCGTCCCCCCTCCTTTGCCGCCTCCTCTCGACGCTTTCAGGAGCGCGCGTCGCTGGTGGTGGTGCAAAGTCGCGCGCAAAGTCAGAGACTGCATGTGTATATTTCTGAAGAAAATCTTCTTTTTTTTTCCAATTCCAATTCGCTTTTTTAACACCCAATTAAAAAGAAAGATTGGAAACTTTTTTTCCAATCGAGAGCGTACTACGCGGTGTTGTCGCCACTCCGATGACGACGGCGATTTGGACGACGAGTCAGACGACGACGACGACGACGAGAACAACCACCGCCGCGTCTTCTTCTTCTTTTTGGCGCGCGCGAAACCTCGCGTTTCTCTTCGCGTGGTTTCTCGCGCTCGTCGAACGGACTGTTATTCTTTTGTTGCTGGAGAGAGGAGGAGGACGACGACGACGACTGTGTTGGAAACGAAGAAGACTTTGTTGGAAAGAGACGACGACGACGACCAAAGAAGAAGATAATAATAATAATAATAATGCGGCTGTTGTTGTTGTTTTCGTGACCGGATGGTCCTCCGGGATTGGATTCGAGACGTGCGTGCTGCTGCTGCTCTCGGATTTTCCAAAAAGGAAGGTGGAGATACACGTGCCGACGCGGGGTGGGGGAAAAGGACGCAAAGGAGGCTTTGAAAGGGAGTCCGAAGACGACGAGACGAAGACCGTCGAGAGGATGCGACGCGTGGCGCGCGAGAGAGGCGCGGTTCTAAATGAGACGAAGAAGATCGTTTTGGCAAAGATTGACGTAGACTTGGCGACTTTGGCGGTGGACGCGCGCGCGCGAAAGAGAACGCGAAGGTATTTCGCCACGGAACGCGTAGACGTATTGATTCATTGCGCGGCGGAGTGTAACGCAGAGAGGAAAGTGGTATTGGTCGAGGAAGGTGGCGTGGATCGAGAAGCGATGTGTAACGTCCTTGGGCCGGCAGTTTTGACAAAGTTGTGGAGAGAAGAAATCGCAAAGGATGATAAGAGGAAGAAAAAGGTGGTGTTTGTCGGGTCGTTTACGCATCGAGCGAGACTGGGAGTATGCACGCGAGCAAACGCGAGAGAGTGGGTAAATCGTCTCGATCGGTGCGCGAGCGAGAGGAAAGAGAAGGATTTCGAAACAGTAGGTGTAAGGTACGCGTTGAGTAAACTAATGATAACGGCATACGCGCTCGGGAAGATGCGAAAAGAAGAAGAAGGAGTGATGGTGAAAGTGGTCGATCCAGGATTGTGTCGCACGAACCTCACAAGAACGTGGCCGAAAATTTTGCGGCTGGTATACGAGATTCCCACGCGAATGGTTGGTTTATTAGAACATCCTCGGAAAGGTGCTGAACGCATCCTTCGCGCCGCCGCGCTTTTGGAAGACGAAAACGAAGGCGAGAAAGAAGAAGATTGGTCAAACTCGGCTGCGTATTCTGCGTTGGCGCGAGACGACGCGATGCAAAGACTTTGCGTGAAAGCAGTGGATGGATTCATTGCTTCCAGGGATAGAGAGGGATAATAGATTTTACTACTAGTTTATTCTAAAACATGTGATGTACAACACGCGAGCAATGCAATAATTTACTATAATGATTCTTCTTCTAGTCACGGTTGGTGTATTCGAACAAAAGCCTTGTGGCCGCGCTGGACACGGAGACGAGTTGCATGCGCAACTTTTTGGTTAGCTTATACATGAGCGAGAATTGTGTTTCGGTTTGCGTTTCATCCGCCGCTAACGTTCGAGACATGGAAGCTTGCAAAGAATCGCCAAACGCGATTTCAGCTTCAGAACCGAGCGTGATCTGCGCTCCAGTCGCGAATGGGTCCATTCCTGGATCTAACGATAAGAGACCAGGGAGGGAAGGTGCGGCCGTCACGCGCCACCGCGCGTTACCGACGTTCCCTCCCGCTTCGATTTTAGGCATCATTGACTCTAACGTCGACGAGGCTAAGGAGGAAAACGCGATACGTCCATCGCGTTCTAACAACGATTGCGAGAGCTGTCCTTCGAAAATCCTCGCCGCCTCTTCGGGAGACAAGCTCGAGAGACTGGCTAAACCGCCGCCTTCACCGCCCGAACCAGAGGCGGATTCTGTCGCAGAAGATAAGACGAGATTTTTCGACCATTCCGACGCTTGGCCTTGAATCAAAGCACGGACATCAGCGCCGAGTAAGGAGACGTCCACCATTGGATCGAGACCGTTTTCTGGGATGAACACCGCGCGATTCGGATGTTCGCGGTTCAGACGAACTTGTGCGGCGACTAAGTTCACATCCCCTCTGTCGAAGTTAATCACGCCCGATGGGCGCAACCGTTTCGCGTCGGCTGCACCGTCGATGGTCACTTCGCCGCTGACGCCAAAGTTTAACACAAACGGATACACGATGGACATTTCCGGACCGATTTGAACTTTTAACCCGCGAAAGCGAACATCCGAGAGCTTATCCAAGTTACGTTCGCGTCGTAACCGCGCTTTCTCTAAAGCTGCCCAAGCTTCTGGGTCGTTCGCAATAGCCGCGCGTTGCAAAACACTCGCCAAATCCGTCGATTGTTTTCCTTCGCGATCGATGCGCGCAAGCAAATCATCCTTGCCTCCGTTTGCACCTGAAATGTCAACATTTTTATTTTCATTTTCGCCTCCTGAAAGTGCAGCGTCTTCCGGCTGACCAGGCGTCGCGGTGACTTGACCTTTCGAAAGTTGAATTGAACCTCCAACTTCAGGTGCGCTTATGGTTCCTTTCAAAACGAGACCGGCGTTGACTTGACCGCTGTACGCGTTTCTCGCACGCACGTCCAATCCTTGGATATCAACTTTCAATCCAGCTTGCGTGTCCGCGCGAGCGACTAAACTGTCCCACGTGTCTCCACCTCTCAATTTTCGCCTTTGTATAACTGGAATTGCTCCTTTAATTTTTACGAAACCTTTACCGCATCGCCCTTCAATATCGTCTGCGTAGAGAGTGTTTCGTTGAATTCGAATCGTAGCATTCGTCGGCGCGAAAGGTTTCGCCAAGAAGGGAGAAACAATCTTTGCGCGTCGTACTTCAGCCACTCCATCGAACACTGGGTTTTCAGACGTACCTCGAGCGTGTAACGCGATGTCGGCGTTCCCCCCTTGCCAATCGACATTATCGGTACCCCCGGAAGCGGCGGCGCACAGAATGCACATACCGGCGTCTCGAACTTTTGCATCTACGGCTAAAGACTGATCGTCAGCTTCCGGTAATGGCACAATGCCAGACGCGCGAACGATACCATTTGAACCGCCATCAGAAGCACTCGTCATCGGTGACGCTTCAAAATCAAATTCAACGCGTTGTTGGTCGTTCAACGACGCTCTAACTTCCCCCGCGGAGAGCTTCGTGGACCCAACCTTACCGTCGCGAAGTCGAACAAGGACGTCTCCAGTCGGTTCGTCCACTGAACCGCCAACGTGCCCTTGAACTAACAAGTTTCCATCGATTCGATGTAACGCAGATGGCCATAAAGGTTTAAAGACCTCGGCGAGAAAACCAATCGGTAAGTCTCGCAAACTAAAGTTGGCGTCTTGCACCTCGCCACCGACGGCACCTTGTGCCGACAATGACGCGGCATCGGAGCTGATCTCGAGGCGGTCGAGCTTCATGCCATCTTTCTCGTTCGCAGAACCCAGAGCTTCGGCTTTCCGGACGACGTGTGGTCCCCAGAGAAGATTTTCGCCAGACACATCGAATTGCACGGACGTCGGATGTGAACTTTCCAAGTTACTCAAAGCAGTGTTGAACGCTCTCGAGGAATCTTTGAAAAAGTCGCCATTCGTCGTGCCTTCTTCATCTCGTTCTTTACCCGTGTCATTTTCATTGTCGACTGCGGTCGGAACACTAGAAGATTTCTTTATTGAATTTCCCGACAATTGCACGACACCACGCCATTCACCTTTCAAATCTTGCAACCCTGGCAATTGCACAGCCTTCTCCGTATCCGCTAAATCGTCTTCGATGTCGTCGACGTCGATAAGCTCTGTCGTTCTTCGCTGTCGTTGCAGTTTGGACTTTCGCTTCTTTCTGTTGCTATTCTGTCGCTGTTTCTTCCTAGCAACTGCGCCAGATGTCAGTTTCTTCTCTCTTGAATCTATCAATTGATCGAATACGTCTCGGGAAATGTCTTGCGATATCACTGACGCTTGAGAAATTGCATTCATAAACGCCTCCTTAGCTCTACCGTATTCTTGCGGCGTCGACTCTTCGCGTAAACTTGCAAAGAGTCGAACAGCGGGAAGCATTTCCTCGACATCTGCGGACGGAACCGCGAGTCGGAAACGCCACTCGCCTTCCGCTTTCGGCGCTTCCTCGGGGTTCATTGGCGGAAGATTTTGTAATGAAGGTGCACCTGGTTTGTTGAAGTTCGGCGCGGCGCTCGTGCGATTACGTCCATTAGCATCCCCGTTTCGGCGGTTTCGCGGTTTGAACTGTTTAAAGACGTTCGAGAAACGATCTTTCTTCACGGTTTGGGCTTCTGTTGAAGAGCTGTCGTTCATCTTTTCTTGGAACCATGCGTCGCGTTCGTAGGACAAAGGTTGCGTAGTGGACGCCGATGCAATCGAGCCAAACGGAATTTCCCCATTACGACCTTCAAAAGGAGAGATGTACGGTTTGACAGACCCGTTGTCGATGCATTCGCTCGACATTATTGATGGTGACGACGTCGCTTTGGTCAGAGGTCTTTCTTGTCGTTCTTCTCCCTCAAACGCATCGTCTGCGTCTGCGTCTGTGTCTTCGTCAATTTGCTCTTGCATTTCGAGTTGTTCCATGCGCGCGATGCGAGCTTCCTCTTCCAACTCTTTCACTGTTTTGGTACGAACTTCTTCGCCTTCGTTGATTTCGTCGTTAACCTGCGTCGATGTCGATAGAGGCGTTTGCTGCTCCTTGATTAAGTTTGCAGCCGGATGTTTCTTTATGTCAGAGAAGAATCCGGAAAATAAGCCTTTGTTGTTGTTATTTTTGGTCTCCATCACATCTGCTGCGGCGGCAGCCACGACTGAAGACGTTTCATTCTCCGACGACGCCACCGCCAACGATGACTCCGCTACGGCATCTTCTTCGTCATTTGCTTCAGAAACTATATCGACATCAATAACGTCAGACGATAGCGATGAATCTCCTTCAGACGTTGTTCGATTTTGCCTCTCGACTCTCGATTCTGGCAACTTGGACCACACGGCGTCTGGCAACATGTATTCACCATCAGCTTCGTACCTCGAACGCGCTTGCTCGAGAGTCGCTGAGTGAAGCTTTACCGTCTTTCCGCTCCAAGAAACCCCCCCTTCCGCTAAATCACTGGTGAAACCACTCAAACGAGGCTTTTCAACGCGCAAAATACCGTCGCCTACTTTCTCTCGTAAATCTAAGCGCGCGGACGCGATGTCCACGCGACCTCTCAGAGATCCGAGTTCCAAGTCGTCCAACTTCAAGCCAGCAAGCTCGAATGCACCCGCGAAGTCCCCAAATTCTATACCCGCTCGTAAAGCACCACGACGTAATGCCGCAGAGGCTTTGCCGTCGGCAGATATTTCCGCAGACAACGACTCGTCCGATCGGCCTTTCGCCGAGAGCGATAAACCATCAATAGCCGAGGCGAAAACTTTGCCGGTGAGTTTCGGAGCAAGCTCGAGTTTGTTCAGTTTCAAGTTATCCAACTGTGCGGTGCCTTCAAAGGTCGGAAAGCCATTGTTTTGTTTGCTCTCTTCGTCGCTCGCGTCGATTTCGTTACCCTCATCATCCGTAGTAGTGATTCCGTCAGGGTTCTCATCACCGGTGACGGATGCGGTTGGCGTTGAAAATTTACCTTTCACGCGCGTTCGCCCGGTTACCCGCAATCGAACGCGGTCGGGATCTCGAACGTATCGCAGCTTTTCCGAAACAACTTCGCCACCTTCTTCTCGGTCATCTTCTAAATCAAATATATCAAACCCGTTCGCTTGTCCGTCAATTTCTGCGGCAGTGTACGCCGGTTTCCCGGCTTCAATCGCGTCTTCCACAGTTACAGCAGCTAATGCCTTTTCCAAAGGTGGAAATTCTGTCTCCACGTCTGCATCGATTTCAATCGAAGGTGTTTTTAGCTTTGCAGTAATACCTTTCCGTTCTATTGTTACTCTGCCACCCACATCGGCGTCGTTATCTATGGTCCAATCGACTTTCACTTTGGGACCGGAATGCGCGCCGTCGATGGTCGCCGTAGCGTCGGCATAGCCAGGAGGACACACGCGGTCTATCCAAGCGCCGATTTCACTTTCAGCATCAGTGGTGGTGCTATTACTAGTCGATGGCGAGTTTTCATCTCCACTCCCATTCGCGTTGTTTATACTAACGCTATTATCGAATCCTGTTGTTGCTACTTGTCTTGCCAATGCTCTTGGATCAACATCTGTTGCCGTCGCTTCCACGTTAATTGCATCTGGGTCGTGCAACGCGTCTGGATTGATCTTGATCGATCCACTAGCGCGCACTTTACCGCCCGCAACCAACTGACCTTCAGCGGAATGCAAGACGAATACATCTTTCTTCGGTTCCACAGTCCAAGTCGCTTTCACGTTTCGAATCGGCACTCGATCGTAAGCGGCAACAGCGCCGTCTTTCTCGTACTTCTTCACCGCGCGATATGACCATGCTTTCTCCTCTTCCATAGTGGCGCTGAAATCTTTCGAATTCTCTTCTGGGATAAAATCTGTCGTTTCTGCTTGCCCGGTGAAAACGGGCGCCTCCAACGGGCCAGAAACATATAAGAATCCTTTCAAAGCACCCGCGAGCGGTCTTGGTGGAGGACGAACACCTAACGTTTCTCTCAAAGCGTGTGTTTCTATTGGTGCAATCTGACCGGAAAGGCGATACTCTCCTGCCGGCGCGTAAACTTTCGCGTTCGGACCTAAAAGTACATTTTTTACGGGAAGCGGATTCAAATCCAAATCGCCAGTGACCGTAATTGGAACGTGACCGTAGTGACCTCTCCCGTTGTGAATATACATGCGTCTTTTCTGGAAAACCAAGTCTAACTCCGTGTCCGCAAAGTCATCTGTGGCATCGTACAAGTGAAATCGCAAGTGCTTCCCTCTCAACTCCCCACAAAACTCTGGGAAAAGCCACGTCCCTTGATCTTTTGCCAAGATGTTGATCTCACCGTCCAAGCGTCCGGCGTGCATATCGATCGGTAAACCCGGGATGCATCGGTCGACAAACGCTGCAGACACGTTGAAAGCGTTCACTTTCACTTTCAAATCCGGCAGGGCTATATCATCATCGCCCATTGGTTTCTGATTTTTCTCGGGATTTTTGTATTGCATGTTTACTTTAAGCAAGCCGCCGTTACCGGTTCGACTCTTTTCGTATTTCAAACTTCGTTCCTCGGCATCCGAGTTGTGACCTCGAAGATTTCGAGCCGCAAAATTCGCGATAAACGTGTTTTGGCGCTGTTCTGGAGGCGTTGCGCGAGAAATTGGATTGAACTTGGCGTCTAGATCGAGCTCGCCTTTCGGCGATATTTTCATAGTCGCCGAAAGGTTCTTCACGTTCCTCGGTTGCGAGTCACCAGCCATGTGTAAAGTAGCAACGCCATGTTCGAGTTTAACCACGCGCACTTCAACGCTTGGACCACGCGGTGCTTTACTTTCACCATTCGCATTCGTCGCTGTTGAGCTCGCTTTCTCCACGGCACCTAAATTGAACGACGGTCGCGCTGAGGGCAAATTCGCCTGAAAAGTTGGTAAATCTTCTGGATACCCGAACCAAGACTGATTGACACCTTGCTTCAAAGTAGCTTTGACACCGTCTAACCGGACTTCAGCCACTATTTTCCTTCGAGCTATTGAGCGCACTAAATTGTACGAAATTTTCGCAGTGTCGACTTCGACGATTGATTTTTCGCCTCCAGTCGTTTCTGCGCCTACGACTAACGGTCCAACTTCTAAAACAGGTCCAACGCCTAAAATCCCAGGAAACGAGAAGAGTTTGCATCTGCCTACGCGTACTGGGCGACCAACAACAGAAGATGCTAATTCTCCAATTTGCGGTAACCTAGGACCAATCATTCCAGGACCGATGACGTAATGACAAATCGCCGTGAGCGTGGTAGACGCAAAGAAAACCCACTTCGCTGTATTCTCGAGACGGGAGCGCCATTGGAGCCAAAAGCTTTGCCATAGCGCGTCTAACACCGCAATAGCGTCCCCTAGAGTGCTATCTTTCAGTGTTTTCAAAAGCTGCTCGCGAAATGATAACGCGGCCAAGGCTTGCGACGTGATAAGAGCAAGCGCTTTTTGCGCGTTGTTTTCCTTTTCATCTTCATTTAGACGCGCCGGTTTTGAGATTTTTCGTACGACCGTTCCAACACGCACGGGCGTTGCACGCGAATCGGTGGCATTATTCTGCTTACTATCTTTCTTCTTGTTAACGAACTTTTTGAGCGAAAACTTTTGTTTCACCGCTCTCAACGCCTCCTCGTTCGCCGCGTTGATTGCAAACGGCTGACTCGACGGTACCGTCTTATTTCTCAACGGCATCGCAGCTACTTTCGACACGCGACGAATGACTGTCCCTTCGGTTGCCTTCGTTTTCTTCTTGTTGTTCGCTTCTTCTTCAACTGCTGCTTTTTTGACTCGCTCTCGCTCTTGATTTTCTTTTTGCTTTTGAAGGAGCATCTGTTGTTCCTGTTCTGGATTGTACGAAAAATCATCCATGGACACGTCCACGGAGCCGGCTAAAGGATCGAACGCTAAGTTATCTCTCGACCCTCGCTGTTCTTTCGATGATCTTTTCTCTTTCTTTCCTCCAAGGGAAGAAGGAGAGTTCGACGATGACTTTGCTTTCACCCGGATGGTCCCTTGCGGAAGCGGTCGCTCACCGTCGCTCTTACTCTTCGAATCTGAATTTTTCTCATTAAACGCCACGTCCAAATCAAAGTCCTCGTCCCCTTCATCCTCCGAAACGATCTTCTTACTAATCACGTTCACGTCGTTGTCGTTGTTATCGTCGTCATCACCGTCATCACCGTCGTCGTCGTGCGTTTCTTCTCCGTCCTTCATCGACGTCTTACTCGTCGTCGTCGTCGACGACGCTCGCTTTCGTTTTCTCTTTTCCAAATTCGTCGAGCATCCAAAAGAATCATTCCTGTGATTCACAGCAAACGTCACCACGCCGTATCCCCGCCTTCGTCCGCCTTTCGTCCATCGAGTGACCGATAAGGAGAGTTCTCGTTTCGCGCCGAAAACGAAGGCGGATTTCCGGCAGGACAGGATGCCATCTCTGCCTCGAAACGCGCTCAAAGACGCCCCCCCTTGGATTGGATTATCCGTTGACAAAAACGACTTCCCACCATCATTCGCCTTTGAAACGACGCGCCGTCGAACGCTCCCGATGGTCCCCCGCACCGCTCGTCCGCATCGCTCGTCCGATCCTCCTCGTCGCGTTTTTCGCGCGACGACTTTTTTGCCTCCGCCGGCGGCGTCGGTCGACCACCACCCAGCGACAAAAGCGCGATGATGCGACATCATCATCATCATCATCTCTCAGTTTTTTCCCCTCCTTTTCGTCGTCAAAGTCGCATCATTTTTCTCTCTCTCGTTTCTTCTTCTTCTTCTTCTTTTCCAATCGTCTCTTCTCTACCAGAGAA
>Ga0163180_10002172_pt1 | contig 10987 bp, 11 predicted proteins | sample AtlANTMetagenome_2_FD_109647 | JGI IMG/M metagenome (GOLD analysis project Ga0163180, IMG submission 109647) | Marine eukaryotic phytoplankton communities from the Atlantic Ocean - Atlantic ANT 4 Metagenome | ecosystem: Environmental > Aquatic > Marine > Oceanic | place: North Atlantic Ocean...
ATCTTTCTCAGACGGTATGCCTTTAGGTATCTCAGGTACATTTAACTTTATGTTTGTATTCCAAGCAGAGCACAACATTCTTATGCACCCATTCCATATGGCAGGTGTAGCAGGTATGTTTGGTGGAGCACTCTTCGCTGCTATGCATGGATCACTAGTTACATCTTCTCTAATCAGAGAGACAACTGGTTTAGATTCACAAAACTATGGTTATAAGTTTGGACAAGAAGAAGAAACATACAACATCGTAGCTGCACACGGTTACTTTGGTAGACTTATCTTCCAGTATGCTTCCTTCAACAACTCTAGATCATTACACTTCTTCCTTGGAGCATTCCCAGTCATCTGTATTTGGTTGACATCAATGGGTATCTGCACAATGGCATTCAACCTTAACGGTTTCAACTTCAACCAATCAATCGTAGATGGATCTGGTAAAGTAGTTCCTACATGGGCAGACGTGCTTAACAGAGCAAACCTTGGTATGGAAGTAATGCATGAGCGTAATGCTCACAACTTCCCACTTGACTTGGCAACTGCTGAGACATCTGAAGTTGCATTAGTTGCACCTGCTGTAGGTTAATGAAATTAAAAAGACCATTAAAACATTGCAAGTTATCCCAGATGAAATTCTTCTACTGGGATGAGTTGCCAGATGATGATGAGTCTGATATAATAGGAGGGTCTAATGACCCTCTTTTTTTATGCAATTAATTACACTACTACTAATCGTTGTTATCTCCTCATCAATCATTGTACTTAAGGTTTATAACCCCCACTAAATAAAGTGTAGGTGTATGTAAAGCATGGCTGCTGCTGATATAAGATTATTAGTTGAAAGATGTTATGACCCCACCGTATTCAGAGGGGTCATAGCACACGTAGGTAATCCGTTAGACGGATTAAATCCTAATGTACAAGCAGCAGCACCGACAGTGCCAGCAGAGGCAAGTCCAGGTGAAAACATAAGAAATATAGTTGGTAGGTGCTACTCTTTACCAGTACCTAACAACCCCAACCCATTAGATCAGGACAATCCACCACCAGAACCATCAGATCCACCAGTATTAGATCCTGAGTTACCTGGTAAAATAATAAGACAATTAGTTGGAAGATGTTATGGACCACCTGATCCACCCTACATTGAAGGACCACCCCCAGATCTGATCCCTCCATTTATTAATTGGAAGACACCTCCGTGGGTGCCTTGGATTGTTGAGCTTACTGGGAGTCCTACACCACCACTAAACATAACTCTCAAGCCTCCTACAACAGGCAAGATGGTTCAACTCATACTGACAGATCCTGATCCTAATGATTGTGAACTAGTAGCAGAGTTTCTTGAGAAGGATGAGGTGAAACATCTTCCTGACTATACTCAAGATGGTAAAGGACCACCAGGATGGTGGGAGCATAAGGATACAGGAAAGAAATACTTCTGTGATCTTAAAGTCAAGGAGAATCCAGACTGGGATAATTGTGTTAAGAATGCATTGGAATGTTTATTCCGTCCTTACTTTGGTGGAATGTGGCAACCACCTAAGACAGATTGTGATTCCTATTGGCCTAATGGATGGTCTGGTAATCAGACTGAGGTATGTGTCAAGAATTGTTTCCCAGATCGTATACCTATCTACGAATCATTAATGAGCACAGGGACACTATCAGTATCCTTTGATGCTTCTGGACAGTTGGTTGCTACTGGTAGTGGTACCGCAGATGTAATATTAAAACTACAATGGAATGATAGACCGTGGACTTATGGTACTGCTATAGATTCTATTGCCGTAGGAGGTAAGACATTTACTAGAGTTGGTAGAAGTGGTGAGCAGATAGAGACCATCACTCTTACTGCTGCTGGCACTACTGCCGTTGCTTTCACAGGATTACATTCAGCTAATAGTACTTTAACTATTGTAGATAATAATACTAGGATCTGCATGAAGGATGGTGATGGTAATGATTGCAATGCTAACTTCCAAATAGTATCTACTAATGCTGCTGCTGACCATGCATATTATTCTACTGGTGCTAAGGCAGGATATACATTAACTAATACATCACCAGCATTTTATATCTTAAGAGATCCAATACCAGGTAAGAGTGTACCTCTCTTCAGATTCTACTCTACTCTTAAGCAAGATACATTCCTCACTACTAATCCAGGTATGCCTGATACTCCTGGTGTTGGTGAGAGAGCAACTATGAATGCTTCTGGCATGGCAGGTGGTGAATTGATAGGGCATGTCTTCCCTACTTCTATCGCTGCGAATAGTTACCTTGCACAGAATGAAAAGGCACAAGCAATCCATAGATTCCATAGTGGTAATCCATTTGATCACAAGTATAAGATAGATGGACCAGCAAATCCTGTTAAACTAGTAGATAATGAGTATCGTATACCTTCAGAGGTGAAGACAGATCTGATGATTCAGATAGATGTTGAGAAAGGATCTTCATCTTATGATAGTAGTCTAGGATTTTACCTAGCAGATGAGACTGGTCCTAAGTATGGAAGAATAGTTTGCACCAGAGCTAAGGGTGGGACAGAATTATACACAGCATATCTTCCTAGTGCAAAACTTAATGAGTATGCTGGTGGTACCATGGGTTTCTTCTTGATGCCTAATGGTGGTAACTTAAATTCACAAGCAGTGAATGATGTCATATCATTTGAAGCACTTAATACTGGTGGAAATGGAGCTGGATTTAGAGGCACAGGTGTAAGCACAGCACAGCAAAACTATATCTTCTTCAGTGGTAGGAAGTGGAACCCTCAAAATAATAAAGACTATACTAAATGGCAAGGTGCTAACACACAGATGTGGGAAGACCTTCTTGATGGTGACGATGACTACAATGACGTAAGGTTATGGCATAAGGTTGGGTGGAGTTATGATGGTTACATGTATGAAGGCATTCAGTGTTATGCATACGCTGGACCTGCACCAGAGAAGATCATGAGAACCATAGACCCTAAAGTAAAATGCGACACTAGAATATTACAGGCCAGCTTTAAGGATATAATTTTAAGAAGGATGGATTGTGGTACTAAGGTACCTAATATTGTAGCTGGTGACCAGAATGATTGGGAGTGTGGTGAATGTACTAATGATAATACTTGGTATGTTAACCCTGCAACATTATCGTGGCGTTTAACTGACAGTGGAGGTACACAGGTTACCAATTCACTATTGGAGAAAGGTAGTTGGGCACAGGTAGGTGCATCAAATAATCCTAGCAATCCTTGGTCACAACACATGATCGACTATGGTATCTACCCATCAGTACCAGCAGACACTGTGGTAGACCCTAATATAGGAGTGTGGCAGACACATACTGCAACATTCAATAGTACTGGTGGTGATCACAACTTAAAAATAGAAACTGATAACTATGGATATGTTAAACTCACGGATCCTAATGGTAGTGTCCTTGTAGACAGGGAGATTGATTACAAGGATGGTTTTGGTAGTGAGATCCTAGGTCTCAGGCAGTTATCTTCAGGCACTTACACTCTAGAGACTAGGGTTAAGAATAAGGAATTGGGTAGATACTCTGTTGAATTGTATAGGACTCAAACTATCAAGGCAGCAGTGGGTGGCACCTTTAGATTTGTATCGATGGGAGGTATTACTGGTGGTCTCTTTGGTAATTGTATTAAGTTTACTATCAGGGTCTTAAAGAATAATGTAGAGGTCTTCGAGAAGCAATTTGAGGCGCAGTATTGGCCCCTAATTGGCCAGGATTTATGGGATGGAGATATTGTATTGAGTGCTGGCGATGCTACTGCTACTCCACCTGTTGAACCTGACAAGTTAACATTTGAGTTGGTAAGTATTGATACTGGTCCTGTGATTGGTGATATATCATTAGAGTGTGCCATATATGATACTAATACCACTAAGTTTGATGGTAACTTTAAGTTAATGCTAGGCACACAGTCACATGATGGTGTTATAGCACAGGGAATGGGTAACGCAACAAACAACCCTGAGATTGTTGATGGTGGTGAGGTAGAAGGATTTGCAATGTCATTTAATCCTACTAACAGACAAGATTATGAGTGGGAAGCTGGTGCTAAATATGGTGACAGTATACCAAACCCACCTGCATGGCTTGATACTAACTACACTATAGGCACTAGAATATTGGGTGGTGCTAATATATACGAGTCAACTGCTGAAATAGTATCAGATGGTACTGCTACTGTCCCTACACATACTTCAGGCACTACTAACGATTGGAAATTTATTCGTGTTGCTCCTTATCCTAGTTGGGTTGAGGATAATGTACCTGATCCTGGATATCCATACACATATACTTGGGCGGGTAACACTGTAGTATGGATGCACGGATCACTACAAGATCAACCTCAATTACCAGGTCAGTCTAGGACAAGGAATAATCCTTTGATGCCTAATATTCCTGGAGGATATACTGATACAGGATACCTCTACGATAAGGATCTGTATTTCTCTGCTACTATCCTAGAGTCTTACAACTATAGAAATGTATCAGGAGTATATAATCATTTACTAGAGTCATACCTCTTTACTAGACTTGAAACACTAAGTGGTAACAATATATCAACAGCACAAAAATTGATACTTGCCGAATCAGTCCCTATGACATTTGCACGTAACTCTAAACCGTGGTATGTTATAGGTGGTGATAACGCTAACAACAAATGGTATGTCAATCCAGCATGTATAGCATGGAGAATCACTGAGGGATCAACACAGATCGCAACTTCAGTTACCGAGAAGGGAGACTGGGTAGTGATAGGTGCATCAAATAATCCTGGTAATGGTTGGACACAACACATGATTGATTATGGTATCTACAAGGTTAAGCCTTTGGATACTGCTATTGATCCTTACATTGGAGAGTGGCAAACACATACCGCTACTGTTAACTTCCCTAACCCAGTCTCTACTACGTACTCTATGAGAATAGAGTCTGATAACTGGGGTTGGTTAAAGATAACAGATCCTAATGGCGTAGTCATATATGATGCTGAAATTACCTATACTAATGGTGCTGGTGGTCAGACAATACCACTGACATTAGCACCAGGTAACTACATCATAGAGACACGTGTTAAGAATAGAAGTGTGCAAGGTGGTACCTATCAGGATACTGTTGATACCATATGGGATGGAAATAAGCAGGCTCCACAAAGAGACACTTACTTCTCTCCTGTCACCTTTATACAGGACTATACTCTTGACAACTATCATGGCACTGGTGGATCATCCTATGCAAATGCATGTAAGATCCGTGTGGGTATCTCATTCTATCCAGTTATCTTCGACCAGACCACTGCATCTAAGCAGGTACATTACTGGCAAGCAATGATTAATATCATAGATGTTGTCAATAAAGGTAAAGGATATGCCAAAGGATCAGAGTTTGTGTTAACATGGCCTCCTATGCGGGGTAATAAATCCACAGAGGATCCAGCACAGACACCTTACTATCCTGATCAAGAGACTGGTTTCTCTATTCCAGCAGGTAAACAACTTGCTTGGTGGGAGAATGAGGAGACAGTTAGGAGGAGTCTTAAGGAAGCCTTCTATCAGGAGTCTCACAACAAAGACTCTGTAGTATGGTATAGTGCTACAGACAAAGCAAAATTCAGAGTTAGATTCAAAGTAACTCTTACATCAGTAACAGATCAACCTTAAAATTATGGCACAAGGATTCGATGGTTTCACAGCAGGTGAGATCGCAGCAGAAAGATCACTAGAGAGATCTTCTAAAGAGTTAAGGACACTTAAGAAAGTCATCGAAAAATATAAGGATGACCCGAAGGGTAAGAAGAAGATGCTCAAGAAGATGCAGAAGTATTGGAGGAGTCCTCTGGCAGAGGTGAAGAGTCTTGACTACAAACCGAAGGGTGCTAGCTGGACACCCCCTGAAGATTTGCAGCAGAATTTGGAGAAAATGGCCGAATATATTGACCCAAGAGGTGAAGAAGGTGAGGATACCCTGATAAATAACAGTTCGTTAACAGAAGCACAGGAGACTGAGCTTCGTGATAGACTTACTAAAAACAGCAAAGCCGATGATTAACTTGGAGGAAAAGTTTGGATCTTACATCAACAGTAGTAAGACCTTTCGTATTGATGGAGTAGATGAATCTGTAACAGGGTATGGATACCACTGTGATGGATCAGATATTAAAGGATACTGGGTCAACACAACCCATTTTAAACTGTATTATAATTTGAATGAACAATTTGTTAAGTTGGTGCCATTGAATGACTTGGAATCTAACACCACTATTCCCCAAACCACTAGCAACGTCGAGAATTAACGAAGAGGTTTGTGATATTCTATGTGATGATGTAAAGGATTATGAATTTACATTAGACATAGAAGAGACAGGTACTGATGGTGGTATCACTACTAATAAACATGTATTGCATAATAAAACTGCCTTACTAGATTATTTTACTCGTAAGGTAAGGGAATGTATATGTAAGTTGGGATACTATTGTGACGTGCAGATCACTACCTCATGGTATACTGTGACATTTCCTGGCGGTTACGCTGCTGAACATGCTCACTGTAACTCGTGGTACAGTGCTGTAGTATACTTTGGTGACTATGATGATGATTCATCCCAGATACAGTTTGTAGACCCTCCTAGTGGGGTCTACGTGCAACCAGAAGAGTTTAATGACTATAACTGTAGTGACGCTAAGGTGTCACCTCAAAGAGGTACCATCATCCTATTCCCTAGCGAGGTAAGGCATAAGATATTGGTGAATCATTCTAAAGAGGATAGATTCTCAATGGCATTTAACATCCTACCTAAGGGATACATTGATGTTGGTGACTCCTCTTACCTATACCAGTGATGGAACTGTCACAAGGGGGGTTGACACTTATGTAAATATAGTATAGTATAAATACTTCTTAACAAAGGACTCGAAAATATCGTACCCCTGTGTTGAATGAAAAACAGATCCCATGTCGGGGGTCTTATCATCCGCAGGGTTTTTTTAATGCCCATGCGAGACACTTAAACACAATCATGTCAATCAAATCAACAATCGCTGCTGTAGCAGCATCACCTTTCCTCTTCGCTGGAGCCGCTTTTGCTGGTCCTTACGTGAACGTTGAGAGCAACTTATCTTATCCTGATGGAGAGTACTCCGCAGCAACTACCGATGTCCATCTTGGATATGAAGGTACAGCAGGTGCTGAAGGTAAAATTGCATACTACGTACAAGGTGGTCCTTCACTAGTACACAGCGAAACTGCTGACGATACAGAGACAGAAATCTCTGCAAAGATCGGTGCTTCTTATCCTGTATCAGATTCAACTGGCGTTTATGCTGAGTTATCTGGTGCTACTGCTGGAGAAGACAGCGATGGCGATACCATCCGTAACTACGGTGCTAAAGCAGGCGTTAAGTTTACTTTCTAAAACAGAGAGTTAACGCTTTACTATATAAAGGGTCTCATTAAGAGACCCTTTTTTCTTTCCACTATTAATAATATGGCCAAACAACCAGGAAACACCGCCATCTATACTCGTGAAGGGTGTGGATTCTGCGTAAAGATTAAGGAAGTTTACAAAAGTAAGGGATGGGGCTTTGCAGAATACCAATTAGGTGTTAACTTTACTAGAGAGCAATTCAAACTAGAATTTGGAGACCGAGCCACCTTTCCTCAAGTTATCATTGCTGGACACAAAATGGGTGGATGCTCTGAAACTGTTAAATACCTCCGAGAAAACACTTACCTATGACATACATGGATCCCAACTCCGAAGAGCTTTATACTATTATTGATCGAGCAATCGATGAAGCGATGCTCAATGGTAGGTTCCTCTTTAATATGAAGTCGTATCTAACTGGCAACAAGTGGACACGCAAGCAGACAAAAGAATTAATAGACTCATCCTCTATGGTTGAGTTGAATCAAGCAGTGGATGAGTTATCTCAATACATTGCACGTGACAAATATATGTCTGAGGCATACAGTAACGTGCCTAAACCACAGGCAAGGAAGATCAGAAAATATTTCGAGACGGTTATAAATGATGCCAAAGATTATTATGAGTCACGTAGACCAGGCAGACCAAAGAAGAGTGCTAAATAAAAATGACATAGTTAGGAGGCTTCCATGACGGATATAAGTTTTATTTACATTGCTTTCTTTCTAACTATAGGTAGTTTTCTTTTAGGTTTTGTGGTATCATGGAACATAAAGGATGTTTTCGACACGTGGAGAGACAATGCAGAGTATGCTCAAATCGTTATGCATCCTGAGATGCAGACCGAAGATGGACCTATTGATCCATCTGAGTTGATCTACTTGCGTATTCACAACGAAGATGATACAATGTATGATGACGACGATTAAGTTATGAAATTAATGATAGCTGAAGTGCTTCAGAAGGCTCACAATGCCAAGACGAAAGCACAGAAGATCAAGATCCTACAGGATAATAATACTCCTGCACTAAGATCGATCTTCATTATGAATTTCGATGAGTCTCTGACACCTCGTGTCCCTCTGGGTGAGGACGTACCTTACCGTAAGAATGAGGCACCGATAGGCACAGAGCACACTCTATTGGAAAGAGAGTCTAAGAAACTCTATAGATTCTTTAAGGGTGGTGATGACACACTACCAAACATGAAAATAGAGAGCATGTTTATCCAATTACTAGAAGGACTTCATGAGACTGAAGCAGAAGTAGTGGTCAAAGCAATTAACAAGACACTGCATAAGAGATTTCGTATCACTAAAGCAGCAGTGCAAGAAGCATTCCCTTCTATAGAATGGGGTGGTAGAGGTAGATGAAACTAACTGACGAGCAGATCGTTGAGATTAACAACGCTGGAAGAGGGTGTAATATTATTGCTACTGGTGTCACTCCTGATGCAGCAGACGATAAGACGTTGCCAAGCAATGCATATCTGCTAGAGTTAAAGAAGGGTGACGATACTTGGTTTGATCTAGTAATGGGTGAAGCAGTAGGTGTCTTTGACACATACTACGATCTATTCGGTGATGTAATGCAAAAAATGTCATGGACTAGTGGTACTAGACAACCAAGTACATATGATAATCCTTTAATGCCAATCAAACCTAAAAAGAGGAAGAAATGAAACTTGATTCACAGTTTGCTGTACCTCATGAGGATGTAAAACATAAAGATACGTTGCTCATGTTACTCAAAGAGAGAGCATACAAACGTGGAGAATATACATTATCATCTGGTGTAAAGTCAGAGCATTATGTTAATTGTAAACCTGTGACTCTATCATGTGAGGGTAATGCACTCCTATCACATCTATTAATAGAGAAGGTAGAGGATAATGCAGTAGCAGTTGCTGGTCTAACATTGGGTGCTGACCCATTAGTCTGTGGTATTGCACAGAAGGCATACTATAACAATCACAAACCTCTTGATGCACTCATCATAAGGAAGAATGTTAAAGGATATGGTACAAAGGATCGCATTGAAGGTCCAAAACCTCCAAAAGGATCAGTTGTAACAGTCCTAGAGGATGTCACAACAACAGGTAGCAGTGCTATCTCAGCAGTCAAGGTGCTACGTGATGCAGGTTACGTTGTGAATAGAGTAGTCGCTATCGTTGATAGGATGGAGTGTCATTCTACATGGGTTGAGAATGATCTAGAATTTGTATCATTGTTTACGTTGGAGGACATTACAGGATGACCGTATACTTTGACCCTCGTAAGGCAAACAAACCTGTAGAGGAGATGACTGAGGATGAAAAGAATCAAGAGCTTGGTAAGCAAATAGTAACAGCAACTGCTAACCTATTCATATCACCTCTAGTCCTTATGTTAGTATGGAATTTATGTATTCCAACACTTTTTGGTCTACCTGTGCTAGGATACTGGTCAGCAATGGGAGTATATGTAATCTCTCGTATATTATTGAAGAAGAATGACTAAACTATGGAGGATATGGAAGTATGCGTTGGGTAGTTTCGGTGATGAGAAGACTAGACGCTACGACAACCACATTGTTATCGTACGTAGTGCTATTTTCCTTTCTTATCTCATCACTAACAGTTTTATTATTAGCGGAGTAATCAGACACTGGAATGACTAAAGTATGCTTAGTGAGCGTCACACCTGACGCAGAAAAAACTATAGGATATGTTGCAAGAGTATCCAATCCAAACAACCAAGACAACCCAAAGGTTGCTGGTTTATTAAAGTATTGTATCGAGCATGGACACTGGTCTATCTTTGAGCAAGCACACATGACGTTGGAGATTAATACGACACGTGGTATTGCTGCACAGATACTCAGGCATAGATCATTCACCTTCCAAGAGTTTAGTCAGAGATATGCTGACGCTACACTTCTTGAGAAACCAGAGGTGCCTGATCTAAGGAGACAAGACACCAAGAATAGACAGAATAGTATAGATGACATCGAAGAAACGGAGAGGGCATTTTTACAAGGCCGAATCGCACAATACTTTGAGGAGGGGATGGACTTATACCGTGACCTCTTATCTAAGGGTATTGCGAAGGAGTGTGCGAGATTTGTTCTCCCGTTAGCAACACCCACTAAGATATACATGACTGGTAGTGCTAGGTCATGGATGCACTACATACAACTACGCACTGCCAATGGCACCCAGAAGGAGCATATGGACGTGGCAAATCTATGCCGTGACCATTTTATATGCAACTTCCCAATCATCTCTAAGGCACTTGACTGGTGTCCTGACGTTGATGATTGTGATTGTGGTTACAATGACGGATGGGAAGACACACAACCTTGTTTACGAATAGACTAATGCCAACATACCCTGTTATAAATAAATCCACAGGAGAGAAACAAGAACTCTCCATGTCCATGGCTTCTTATGATAAGTGGCGAAAGGACAATCCCGATTGGGATAAAGACTGGTCTGAAGGGACTGGTGGAGTTACATACGGAGATCCGAAACAATCGGACGGATTCAAAGAAGTA
>Ga0163180_10002175_pt1 | contig 10981 bp, 19 predicted proteins | sample AtlANTMetagenome_2_FD_109647 | JGI IMG/M metagenome (GOLD analysis project Ga0163180, IMG submission 109647) | Marine eukaryotic phytoplankton communities from the Atlantic Ocean - Atlantic ANT 4 Metagenome | ecosystem: Environmental > Aquatic > Marine > Oceanic | place: North Atlantic Ocean...
ACGGGCGCACGAAATGCGCCCAAACGTGCGCGGTTGGGTCTACACACGGGCGCACCGATGGGCGCACAGGTTCCGCCTACCGTCCACCGGGCGCCCACCGGAGACGCTAAACGTTTTCCTCAGTGTCGACCGCGACAACCTAAGCAGCGCCCGCCGAGCGATCGCCCGCCACCCGTGGCTCCGGTTAGCGTTTTCCGGCGATAGTTGGGAAGAAACGACAGCGCTAGCGGGCGCAATGGAACAACCCCGCGGCCTACGTTGCCCGGAATTGACCGGACGCGTTCCGCTTGTGGATCCGGAGACAATGGCGGGCGCTTGCACTACGTGTGAACATTGCTTGCCCGGTGGCGCCGGGCACGTCCGGTTCTCGACCGGAAAAGTGGCGCCCCGATGACGCCCCTAGGTTGGATCCTGTTGCTAGTCCTAGCGCTATGGGTTCTCACCGGATGACATAGCGCCCGACAACCGAACCCCCACGAGACGCCCCCGGTGCCGTTCTAAGCGCCGGGGGCGTTTCGCGTGCGCCGTAATACCGGGCGCACGTTCGAACGCGTCACACGCCCGCACCGTAGCCGTTCCGCATTGTGGAACTGTTCCGCATTGTGGAACGAACACACGTTTGCACGAACACACGTTCGCACGAACACACGTTCGGAACGAAAACCCAGTGACCCCGTAAGGGGTCACTATCGCTACACCTCATCGCTCTACCTGATGGAAATGGTTGCAGGTGTCACAGGGTGTGGGTATGGTGTGGAGAACGAAGGGGGAACTGTGAAGAAACCACACGAGTGCCCGGTGCCTGCTGGCTATGAATGCATCAGGGGCAGCCTTTGGAATGACGACGTGCGGGTGGCCCGTCCGTTGTGTAACTGCGGTTGTCATTTGCCGCCTGGAACAAGGAAAAAACCATGAAGGACAGTACAAGCACGTTGCTGCATGAGGAGATCCTGCGACATCCGAAGCAGTCGGGTGATTTGCGTTCGGACCAGCGTCCGTCGGATTGGGTGAAGCACGTGCTGCGGGAGGCTCGTAATGTACGACGCTGAAGTGTTGGAGGCGTCTGCGGAGTACAGCAGAGTGCATCTCGATGACATGTTGAGCGGGACCAGGCGCGCGCCTGCCGTGAAGGCTCGGCGCGTTGCGGCGGTGTCGCTGCGGATTCTGGGGTACAGCTACCCGGAGATTGGGTCGATGCTGGGCCGAGATCACACGTCGGTGATGAATCTGGTGAATCGTGCCGGTGACGACATGTGGGAGGCAGCGGCGGAGATTGTGGAGCGTGCTCGGGAGCGGACGTTTGTGTTGCGGTATCAGCCGCAGACGACGTTTGCTGATGCGTTGCAGTGGCAGGTCATCAACCCTCGGACGGGGACGACGATCTCGTTGCCGCCTGGGTTGTGTGAGGACTTGTCGGCTGCGTTGACTGATGGGGGCATGGAGGGGTGACGGAGTGGATGGCTGACGCTGCGTGCCGGGAGTACGACACTAATTTCTTCTTTCCGGTGAAGGGTGCTGCGTCTGGCAAGGCGTTGCGTGACATCGAGCGAGCGAAGGCTGTTTGTGCGTCTTGTCCTGTGCTGGGGGAGTGTCGTAATTACATTTTGGACGATCCGCCGAGGTACGAAGACGACTTTGGGATTTTTGCTGGCCTGACGCCTGAAATGAGACACCGAGAGCGGTTTTTGCAGCGTGCAGCGCGCCAGCGTGAACGTCGTCGGCAAAGAAATCTGGACAAACCCACCTGATTCGTGACACAACGTGTTACACTGTGCTTGGAGGTACAGACCAATGTTTATTCACATCAACCGCCACGGGGACCTGTTCTTCGTGACGATCACAAGCGAAACCGAAGACGGGCAGCAGGCCAGCACGGTGACGTTACGCCTGACGCGTGAAGACGCCGACTACTTGAGCAAGCAGCTTGCTCACGAAGTAACCGATTGGCACATCGAGCACGACGGCGAGGAACACAACGACCCGCACGAGCGGGCTGCGTTGATGGACGAGTACAACACTCAGCAGTTTGAGAACCACGATTTGCTGTTCGCTAACGAGCCTTTCTGATGCTCGTTGTGGCCGCTGTGGGCGGTGCCGTTGTTGGGTTCGGCATCGCCCGCAGCATGACCTACGAACGTTGGGTGCGTGACCGCCGTGACCGTGCGGCCATCGCCCAACGTCAACGAATCAACCAACACTTCAACCAAACAAGGAGGGTCCAGAATGTTGGACGTACAGAAGGAGTGGATGGACCATCAGGTCCGTCTGCGTGACGAAGCAGGGCCGAAGCCCACAGCTTTTGACACACCGTTTAGGGTGTCCGATGCCGGTGCTTGCATCCGTAAACGCACCTTTGCAGCGCATAAAGCGGTGGAGTCCGAGGAGTTTTCGCCTCAGACCTACATGGCTTTTGAGATTGGCAACTCAATTCACGAGTCGATTCAGGCTGCGTTGGAGTGCGACGGCAACGGCTGGTATTTCGAGTCTGAGGTGCCAATAGATGTGACGGCTGCGACTTCAAAGGTCGCTCACGGACTTGAGTGGTTCGGTTTGTCGGGTCACGCCGATGGCATCATCACGAACATTCAAGACAACACCCGTTGGATTCTGGAGATCAAGACTGTCTCTGGTTTCGCCGCAAAGCTGGCGTGGCCGTACCCCGGCAAGGACGAAGGTCCGAAGCGTGAACACATCAGTCAGGCTGGCCTCTACGCACTCGGTGCTAAGGCTGACGGCATCATCATCGTGTACGTTTCCAAAGAGACCGACTACCGGGCTGGCATCAAGGCCGGTGACATGATGCAGTGGCAGTACGGCTTGAACGATGTTGTTTCGGACCCCCAGTACGGGCGCACCGTGTACGACACCGCCATTGACGAACTGCGACACTTCCAATACGCAAGTCGCTACTACCACAAGGGCCAGTTGGCCCCTGCGTTTGTGCCGAACGATTTGGGCGAACTTGTGCTAGTGCATGACCGGCCTGAGTACATGCAAAAGCGAGGCAAGCCGTGGCAGTGCGTTTACTGCAACTACAACACGACGTGCCGAAGCCTGTCTGAAGATGAAGTACCGGTCGAAATGATTGAAAGGATCAAGCAATGACCACGCAACTACAAGCCCTCGCAAAGAGGATTCCGAAGAGTTACATCAAGCAGAAGCCAGGCGGGTTTTCGGCTGACTATTGCTCGCATTCTGACGTGCAGCAGATGCTGATCGCCAAGCTTGGTGTGCCGCCGTCGCAGGAGATCACGCAGATTATCCGCAACGCCGAAAGCCAAGTGCAAGGTGTTGTGTTGCGTATGGTGTTCACCATTGACGGTCAGCCTGTCGTGATTGACGAGATTGGGGAGTGTGAGCGTCCCGGCCAGAACGACGGCCTGAACGCGAAGAACGCCGTATCTGATGCGGTGAAACGGTGCGCCATGAGGGTTGGCCTCGGCCTTGAACTGTGGTGCCAGGAAACGTATGTGCTGGACAAGGCACTCGCAACGAAGGAAGAAGACAACAATGCTGAATGATGGACAGATCCAGAGCATCGAGGGCAACCTCGGACGCGACTGGGAATCAAAGACGGTGACCTTCCAAGGCACTGAGAAAACGCTGTGGGAGTCGGCTGTTGCCTTGTCGAACGGCAAGGATGAGCCTGCGACGTGGGTCAACCTCACCGTGTGGCCCAATCGCGAGGACAACTCCGACGCTCAAGGTCAGGCGATTGCTCAGGCTACCGGCAAGGGATCGAGCGTCATGGTGCAGGGCAAATTGAAGTCTGGTTCATACATCAACAAGCAGGGCCAGACGGTGCAGACGTGGGAGATGTCAGTGTTCCGGCTCGGGCAGCAGATCCGACCGCCCCGTGACAACACTGCGGCTGTTGCTGCTGCGTTCCCAGGTGCAACGGAGCAGGTTACGTTCCCGAGCGGGGAGACGTATCCGGCAGCGGACATGGAGCCGTTCTAATGGACAACGACACTGCGGTCACGCTACGCCTACCCCAAGACGTACTCGATCGCCTGACAAAGATCGCAGCGGACGACGGGGTGTCTCGTTCGCTGTTGATACGCCGGTTCCTGTTGACCGGCATCTACCAAATGGAGGAACTGCCAAGTGGCAGTTAGTCACCCATTCGCCATCGTCCCACTCGGGATGCTTGGCACCGTCTCGGCCAGTGCAGTGTGTGTCTACGCTGTGCTGGCCGAGGCTGCGAACCAGCACCAGACTTCGTGGCCTAGCAAAGCAACCATCGGTGACCGTACCGGGCTGTCCGCTCGGACGGTACAGCGATGCATTGCAGAGTTGCGCGACGCAGGGTGGATTGGCGTCTCGGAACGCAATCGAGACAACGGTTCGCAAACGTCGAACACGTATTTGGTGATGCGTGTTAGGGGAGACATCGGTGTCCTACCCCCCCAGGACATTGGTGTCTCCCCCCCGGAGACAGTCGTGTCTCCCCCAGAACCAGACCCAGAAGAACCAGACCCATTAGTTTCTGAACCTTTATTTTCTATCGTCCATCCGCCAGCGGATGAACAACCTAACGAACAACCTTTCGACACTTGGTGGGGCGAGTACCCACGCAAGGTTCGGAAGCCTGAAGCCAGGAGGGCTTATGACAAAGCAGCCAAGAAAGTCGGCCATGATCGCTTGCTGGAAGCTATGCGAACGTACCGGGACTTTGACAGCCGGGTGGAAGCAGGGTTCATTCTTCATGCTTCGACGTGGCTCAACCAAGAATGCTGGGACGACGAGATCGTGGAATCCCGTCAGAACGACGAGGAGCGCCAATGGCAGCTTCTGAGAGAACAGATGGGCGCAGGTACCGGCGATGGGTACTGAACGCAACAGCGGCGTTCCTGACGCTTCTGACAGCGTGCGCTGCGGACGACCCGTTACCGTCCACGACCTCAACCTTGCAGAGCTACGAGCCTACGCTCGCCAAATCGGTGGCCCCGACATTTACGACCGTGCCGCCCTCATCGACTACATTGTTGCTGACGGGCGTGAACGTCGGGTTCGCTGCTGAGGCTACGGCATCAGCGGGTTACGAGGGTTCGATCCCCTCCACGTCCACAACAGTAACCACGACGACAACAACGGCCCCGCCCACAACCACAACGCAGACAACCGCTGTCTTCTGGGACAACGTTGAGCGGTGGCGACCAGCCGTGACAGAAGCAGTCTTTGCATTCGGCGGTGATGATGCTGACGTTCATCGGTTTCTCCGAATCATGCAATGCGAAAGCGCTGGACGGCCAGACGCCAAGAACCCCAACAGTAGCGCATCAGGACTCATGCAACATTTGACTCGATACTGGCCCGACAGGGCTGACCGTGCAGGAATGCCAGGGGCCGACGTGTTCCACCCTCAAGCAAACATCTGGGTCAGCGCATGGCTGGCACTCGCCGCCCCTGAAGGCGGATGGCAACACTGGGTATGCAAATGAAACGAAACGAAGCAGCCGACCTCGTAGCCCACGCAAAAACCCTGTGGGGCACAGCGATGAAGATCACTGCCCAAACCGCAGACGAATGGGCACAACACGCAGGCGACCTACACCCCACCCTTATCCGCCAAGCACTCGATGCTTACGCCGCCGAAGGACGCGAGTTTCCACCGCCGCTCGGCACACTCATGGCAAGGGCACGAGGGCTACGCCCCAAACGATCATGGGACAACGACAGCAACGAAATGCAATGCTACGAATGCTCTGGCCCAACACTCGTTGACCGCGAGGGCAACCGACAAGCACACTTTGCCTTCTGCCCCACCTACGGCACCGGACCACTCAAACTAACGAAACCCGCTGCTGACCCTGAGTGGTATGTTGTGTAAATGGACTTCGACGGTGACGAAGATTTCGCAGGACTACTCGTAATCGGATGGGACAAGTACGACAACGTGCCCATCGCAGCGACCACCGTCGAACCCTGGCTCGATCTGACCATCCATCAAGAACGCGCCGTCTGGCAGCTAATCGCAGAAATTGCGCTTGAGAACTGCGCCCGCTTCGCTGTGCCAGACACTGTTGACGACATGTTCCCAGAATAAGAAAACCCCCCTGGAGCAATGCTCAACAGGGGGGTTTCTGTTGCGGGTGTTTCAACAGGCCAAACCAACCCGTCGCAGGATCTCCCTGCGCACCATGCCCGCAATGTTTACTCTAGCAGCGCGTTCCAAGTGTTCGGACCAACCACACCGTCAACGATAAGGTCTTCGTCTTTCTGAAACTGTTTGACTGCCTTGTCGGTCATCTTGCCGAACGAACCGTCAATACCGGCACCGGGCTTACGGCCACGAGTCAGCCGATAACCGTCTTTATCAAGCTGCGTCTGCAAAAACTCCACGACGGCACCTCGGTCACCCTTGCGGACCACCGTGTTCTTGCATGCTTCAACGAACTTGGCGACTTCGGCCAGCACGTTCTTCGGGTCGGGCGACGGCGGCTCTTTGCCTTGGTCGTAAGGAAGCCACTCGAACTTGTTGCCGACGACCTTGCCGGGGACGTGATGCCACCACTCACTACGGACAGATGCAACCATGCCGTACTCAGTCGCAACCTTCTTAACCTCGCCAGTCGTGATGCCCTTGCCGGTAATGCGGAAGTCCACGGCGTAACCGAACCCGTCAAAGGCGGGCTGGGACATGTGATAACTTCCCTGGAATCCGTTGCGAAGCTTACGGTCAGGGTTCGCAGCAAGATTAAAACCCTTTTTACCTGCCTTGTACCCGTCGTACAGGTACTTCTGCTGGGCGTACGAACGCACGCCGGACACCACAGCAACACGGTTGGCGATGCGAGGATCAGCAAAGAACGCCTCAAGGCGCGCAATAAACCGAGGGTGCAACCCCTCGATCTTGACTCGGCTAGACGTGACCGGGATCTTACTCATCTTCGATGTTCACCACCGACGGGTTAGCTCCGCCGATCGGTCCCTTAATCGCAGCGTACGACTTGACGACCGAAAGGACGGCAGCAGCCAGCGAGGCCATCAGCGAGTCAACCAGACCAACGTCAAGCATGCCAGCACCATCAGTACCGACGAGAGCAATAAGAGTTTGACAAAAAGTAGAGACAGCACGCTCGGCTGAGTCCTTGAGTAGCACGGTAGAGAACATGCAATCTACCTTAGCTTACTCTCGGCCCAAGATCACGCCTACGAGGTGAGCAAACAAGCTTGCCCCGGCAATCCACAGTCCCCACTCCAGCGTGCGACCCGACATCGTAATCAACACAAGCGCCACGCCGCCGACCGTCCAGGCCAGCGCAGACGACTCCAACAACACCGCCTTCACAAACCTTCTAATCATTCCTACTCCTAGAGCCTCGGCTTGGTCCTCCAGTAGTAGGTGCCGACCCCGGCGTGACAGGCGCAGGCGGCTTCGGTCGTGCAGCACCTGCTGCTACAGCGACACCCGCAGATTGTACAGCAATGATCGCACGGCGATCCTCAACGGACACGGTGGAGCCTGATGGGACGTAGTCCTCGGTAGCCCCAGCGAACACATCAACTTCTTCCTCGAACGCTTCTTTGACCTCGTCTTGCTGATCGTTTAGGGCGACAGAAATCGCGCCGACCTGCTCATCGGTCAACGTGTCAAACGCCTCGTCCTGCACCACTTCCTCGATGTCTTCGACCGTGATCTCTTCTTCGGTCAACACTTCAAGGACTTCTTCGGCCAACTCTTCGTCAGCGATCTGTTCGACTAGCTCAACAGCTTCTTCTATTTCAGGCGGGAACGAGGGCGGCGGCGGGGGGAGGGTCGTCGTCGTCGTCGGAGGAACCGTTGTCGTAGGGGGCAGGGTCGTTGTCGTACTCGTAGTAGTAGACGTTGACGTTGAGGTCGTCGTCGGCGGGATTGTCGTCGGCGGCGGCGGTAATGACGTAGTGGTCGTGGTAGGCGGCACCGTCGTGGTTGTAGGCGGCAACGTCGTCGTCGTAGTCGTGGTCGGAGGAACGGTCGTTGTTGTCGTTGTCGTCGTGGGCGGCAGCGTCGTGGTCGTTGTAGTTGGCGGGACAGTCGTAGTCGTCGTGGTCGTCGTTGTAGTGGTAGATGGCGGAGCCTCCGTCGTCGTGGTCACCGGGACCGTCGTCGTCGTCGGAGCAATCGTAGTCGTTGTCGTCGTCGTCGTTGTTGTGGGAGCAACCGTAGTCGTCGTTGTAGTCGTCGTCGTAGTAGACGATGTCGTCGTAGTCGAGGTGGTCGTTGTGGTCGTGGGAGGGAAGTATCCCTCGCTGGACCAACTGACGGTTCCTGAGCCTTCTGGAACATCCATTCCAGACTGCTCTTGGTACGTTCGGAATCTGAGTACATAATCACCAGCAGGCGGCGTCAGATGCAGCTTTGACCCGTAGCAGTTGTCTTGTTCGTTGTGGTTGCCGTCGTCATCGTCGGCAACGATATTGCCGTCGGCATCAAACAAGCGTAACCACGGGTCAATCGTGGTCGCAAAATCTAAAGGGCACGCCACATTCGAATCGAACGTGACATACAGCAACGTCTCGCCATCAAGAGTCAGGGCGTGGTCGTAATACGTTTCATCGGGGCCTAGGGCGACGCTCGTCAAAGCCTGCGCCGCTGGCGCAAACCACGCTGTAATGTAGAAGAACACCAGCAGGGCTTTGCTGGTCCGCCGCCAGGCCCGCACGGAGGAACACTACCAGATGAGCAAAGCCAAGCAGAAAGGCACCACAGGCGAGAACGAGATCCTGACGTTGCTACAAGACGCAGGGTTTCCTGACGCTCACCGCACCGAAGCGTCCCGAGAATCGCACGACATCTGGTGCGGCCCGTTTACCGTTGAAGTCAAGTTCCGCAAAGCATGGGCGTTGTTTGATTGGATACCCAAACTTCGCAAGGTCGCAGGCGACGAGCCGTGGGTGCTGTTTGCGATCCACGGCGACCGCCGCACCGACAAAGGCCGACAGGTCGGACGGGTAGCGGTGCTGGACGCAGACTTCGCAGCCGAACTGATGCAGGTTTGGTGTGCTACCGTGTCATCCCGTGGACGCAGCGACGGGAATACTAACGATTCTCAGCATCCTGCTGCTGCCGTGGATGGCCTGGGTCAGCAAGATCCTGATTAGTATTCAGGTCCGCCTTGCGCGTGGCGAGGAGAACTTTGATCGGGTTCGGGACACGCTAGACGACCACGAAGCCAGGTTGCGAGCGCTAGAAGCGCGTTAGACATAAGTAGGTCGAGCAGTCGGCTCAGCCAAACGACTCTTGACCCAAGCGCCGCAAGCCATGCACTGAAACCTGCGGTACGTCATTGTCTTCGTAGCGCGCACACCGTTTGATACGAGCGGTCCGCCGCCGCACTGCGGGCACGCGTCTGGCTTGTTCATCGCTAACGCCACGTTCGGATGGTTCGGGATCCAAGGCAGAAGCTTGTCATACAATTCCTCGGTGAGCCGCACGTCTTGAATGTTGTACTTCTTCATCAACGCCCAAGCCTTGTCGTCGCCCATCATGCAGTCCCGCCACAGATCGAACCCGGTGTGCGGGGTCTTCTTGCCGATGCCCAACGCCTCGGAGACGTGGGTGAGTTTGTTGGAAGGGAATCGGAACTGAGATCGCACTGTCTTCAGCAGGTCAATGTCAACGTGCGGGGCAGCAGGCGGCAGGTCAGCCAGCAGGAACTCACGCTGAAGATGTTTCACGTCAAACGCTTTGCCGTTGTAATGGATCAAGGCGTCGGCTGAGGACAGTAGCGCGTGTGCTGCTGCGACCATTGCGTCGTGGCCGTCGTGGTGATCCGAGTAGAACATCACCTTCTTGGAGCCGTGCCACTTCGCAGCGAAACAGATTACCGAACCGGTCTTTTCGATCTGGTTTAGACCGACGTTCTGGTTCCATAACCCCCAGATGTAACCAAGGTTCGGACTCGTTTCGATGTCGATAACGAGTTTCTTCATATCCACAACCTCCCTGTCGTGTTGTGCATAACCTTACGGCACAGTCAAGACCCGCAGCGTCATGGTGCCTTCCCACCAGTCGCCATCAGCCGACAACTGCTCTGCAGACATCGACATCTGGTCAATCACCACCGTGTCAGAACGCGACCCCTCCCGGTACGTCACGACCTGCTTCGCAACCATCAACGCACGCAAAGCGTCATACTCGCCCTGCGGGTCCTGCTGCACCGCAGCACCCATACCCCGAGACGAAGCCACACGCTTCCGCATCACAACCGGCAACACGATCTCGTCAATACGAGTCGGAGCCGGGAACGCCAACAACTGCCACGACTCCAAGTTCGGGCCAGCAGTCGTAGACGACGCGTCACGCTCCAACGTGAACTTGACCGTGTACTTGTCCGACAGGGTGTAGTCAACTGTCTTTGGTGCTCGGTCGGTCAACGTCAACACAGTCAGGTCAATGCCGGTGTCCGGCGTAAACGTGACCTTGATGGTGCCCTGCACCGGGGTAGCAACACCGTTGTACACGAGGTCGGCGTCGTCGTACGTTTCGCCCGCCTGCTCGTAAGACTGACTACCAGTAACAGCAAGAGTAGGCGAGGCACGCACCTCAACCTGTCGCAACGACTTGTCGAACTGGCTATTCCAACGCACGTCGCCAACCGTCAACGTGCCAGACGCAACCCGGTTACCCGACGCAGCGTGCCCCTGCACCCCGTTCGCAACGTCCACAAAAAATGTTTCGCCATCAACACGAGCAACCCAGGTCACGTTTCCAGGCGTCGAACCAGTCGAGACGACATCGGTTGCCCACGCAGGCACCAACGTCTGAGTAAACACCGACAGGTCAGCCCGGTAGACCTGGCCGTTAGCCGTGCCGAACCACACGAACCGGTCGTCGGTAGCCAACGAGTAGGCAGCACCGCCGTTGTCAATAACGGGTCCGTAGCTGACGCTTGCGTCTTGGTTCATCGCAGCGACACGCAAACCCTTGCTGGTCGCAATGATAAGCAGCCCGCCGTACGACGTGATGGCGTTGATCGTTTCGCCACGAGGCAGA
>Ga0163180_10002176_pt1 | contig 10981 bp, 7 predicted proteins | sample AtlANTMetagenome_2_FD_109647 | JGI IMG/M metagenome (GOLD analysis project Ga0163180, IMG submission 109647) | Marine eukaryotic phytoplankton communities from the Atlantic Ocean - Atlantic ANT 4 Metagenome | ecosystem: Environmental > Aquatic > Marine > Oceanic | place: North Atlantic Ocean...
GTCTTCCCAACCGTCTTCGTCGATTTGCTCCATCGCATCCATCAATGCATTTCTATAATATTCCTCCTCTCGCACCGAGCGTCGCATTTTGATTGCCGAAAATAACACGCATCCGTTCTCTTCCTCCGTAAACGAACACATCGCGCCATTTGCAGCGAACAAAGCTTTGATAGTGTTTCGTAAACGAGCGTCGACGCCTTTCACAGAGCCGCAACATTCAGACTCTCGAGACATCAAATCGCATATTTCCTCTACAAAGTCGCTGATTTTTGTCGCCTCGCTGTTGACTAATTCCTCTAATTCTTCGCATATCCAAATTGTAGGCGTTTCCTCGCGGAAACCCTCTTTCCTCAACGCGTCTTCAACGGATGATTTTTTGTCGGAACTCTTCGCATCGCTCATAAAATCGAAATCGACACGTCTCAGCGAGCTCCCTTTGGTCACTTTTGCGTTCATCAACTTCATCCTCGGCGTTAAATATTCGTTGCAATCTTTCGGTTGAACGTCAAAAATAGCCGTTCCTCTGGGCCAATCTCGTATCCTCAGCGTTCTCGTGTCTAAACCGAGGAAGGAGATGTTTACTATTTGTCGAGCGATGCCCATGGTTTCCGACCCGGGGGGCTCTCGTTTCCGCATCAGCGTAAATAGTCTGCTCAAAACGAGTGCGTCTAAGGCGAACGAAGTGGCTAATAGCGAAGAAGAAGAAGACGTTTCCGTCGTTATCGTTGCTTCTCCTTTTCCTTCTTCTATTGGGTTTGTTGTCCAAGTCGACGCTTCGACCAAAGTTCTCGCGTACTCGTCCATCCTCGTCTCGTTCTCTCCTTCTTCTTCCTCTACCTTCTTCCTCATCAATGAACGGATGGCTCTGCGCACGACTTCTTCTTCCTTCTTCCCACTCGGCGCATTCGTAGTAGTAGTAGTAGTAGTAGTAGTAGTTGTTGTTGTTGTCGTCGACCTCGTCGTGGTTGTCTTCTCTTCTTCTCCCGAGGAGTGCGCGTTCATTTGGACCGTCGTCGTCCTCGTCATTTTTTGTTGCTGCCGTCGTCGTCGTCGTCGTCGTCCTCCTCCTCCTCTCGGAGACGAAAAACGTCTCTTCCGAGCGTCGTCGTCGTCGTCGTCGCACCACGGGGTTCTCCTTTTCTCATCGCGCGTGCTCGCACAGCGGTACCGACACCACGCGGTTGGTGCTCTCGTCGTCGCCAAAACCATCGTCGCAGTCGTTTCTTTCGCTTTTACAAAGACGCCTTTAAAAACGAACACCTTTTTTTATTATTTATGGGTCACTTCCTTTTTGTTTTTTGTTCCACACTTTTTAGGTTTTTTCCGGGAAGACCAAACTCTCAAATGTCCAATCAAAACGGCTTGTGATTGAACATTATTATTTTTTTGTAAAGTTTGGACTTGAAGAGAAAACGTGCTTCCATACGAAAGAACTTGACCTTGATATATCGAAAGGAGGAGAAGGAGGAGAAAATCGATACATTATATTTTTCTTCGACGTCGAGAGCCCCACACCTTACTGTGTGTGTGTGCCCTTTGCCATCGCCGCGGCGACACGAAGAGAACGCGGGGAGCACGCGTTGAGGAGAAAAAACAAACAACGACGGGACGACGAGGACAACGAGGACGGCGATGATGTTGTCGTCGATGCCCAACGCGACGACGAGAGCAGAATCGACGACGGCATCTTCGATGAGAAGAATACGAAGAACGACGAGAACAACGAGTTCTTCGTATTCTTCTTCTTCTTCTTCTTATTTAAACAAGAACAAAAACAACAAAAACGTCAACAACAACAACAACAACAACAACAACAACAGTGCCTGTAGGAGTTTTAGTAGATTTATGAACAGCAGCGGCCGCAGCAGCGGTAATAGTAGTCGTGTGCGTAATAACATTTCAAAGGAAATTTTTGTTGGAAGAAGACGTGGACAAACAACAGTCGTTGTCAAAGCGGGCGAACAAGGGGATGCTCCAGTCTCAAAAGCGGCGAAGAAAGTCAACATTGGCTTGGAAAAGTTCGAAGCGAAACAGTATCAAGAAGCAGCGGCTTTTTTCACGGACGCTTTAATGCTGAACCCGAACGAAGAAGAGTCTCGAGCAAGTCACTACAATCGAGCATGTGCATATGTAAAGATGAACAAATTTGAGCAAGCGAAAGATGATTTGGTGGTCGCGTTGGAAAAGTTTGACTTAGACTTTCGAGTGTTGCGACGTGACGATGACTTGGCTATGTTTCGGAGCACCGAACAGTTTGAAGAAATCGACGCCGAGTTCGGGGACAGGAAAGAGAAACAAGCAGCACAGGCGAAGCTTCGAGCAGAAGCGGCGGAACCGTTCCGATTTTTGAAACTTTTCACGTTCGGATCTTTAGCAACTGGAGCAATAGTTGGTCTTTTCATTATTTTGTCGAGATTAGTGCAAGCTTTGAAAGGTGGAGGTGGCGAAGGAGAACTCGCAGAAGATGTGCCGGATTTAATAGAAACGTTGAAAAATTTGGGCGTAAACACCACCGCGTTAGTGGTGTTGGGATTACTCTTAAAGAACGAGTTGAAAGGGCGAGATGCGACTTTACAGCAAGCGGAAAGAGAAGAAGAACTGGGGAGATTACAAGTGCAATTGAAAAAAGACGAAGGTACGGTTCCGTTGAATAGACTTCGGTCTTTATATAGAGTTTTCGTCGTTGCCGGTTCTGAAGCGCACATTTTCGAAACGATGGCAAACTTGGAAAAGTTCAAGGAGAAGTTTATTCAGAATAAGATTTTGGTGTGCACGGTGACAATGTTAGAAAACGACGGAAAGCCGACTGGGGACGAGCCGATGGATCTGACGTTTGGGAATCGCTCGCGACGAAACAAGAAGAGCAGTTCTTCGGAGGTTGAGGTGAACATTTTTGCCGATGCCAAGGAAAGGTGGCGCATACAGGCACAGGATCAAACGGCGTGGAGAAGATGGATCATTAATCAAGTGGAAGTGGATGGATTCGATCCTACGGTGAGAGACGTGTTTTTTGCAATCGCTAAGAACGGTACGTTGTGGAAATCTGGCGCCGGTGTTCCCAACTGGATGAAGCTGTTGGAGGAACTTCCTGAGGAAGGTTCAGTCCAAGCTAGTGTTACGGGCATTTGATAGATTAATTAATATTCCATGGTTAGTTTTGTATTAAAAGCATCGGAACGGACGTGGTCTTAATGGTAACTCTTCTTCTTCTTCTTCTTCTTCTTCGTCCGAGTCAGATTTATATGGTGAATGCTCGTACAGTTCGTCGCCAACGACGCTATGAATAAATTCTCGCATCGCGCTTACTTTTGTATATACGCCGTATTTGTTTTCCAATGCGCAGCCTTCGCCCCAACTTACGATACCGACTTGAGCGAGCGTACCCGCATGTAGTAAGGGCCCACCACTATCTCCTTGACATGCGTCGGTTCCACCAGACTTATATCCCGCGCAAATCATGGAGGTTGAGATCGGGTTCCCCCACGGCCATCCAGGATAGGAGTCGCTATGTTCGCAAGTCTCTTCGGAGACGAGCGGAACAGTGGCATTATTCAAATATTCAGTTAAGAAACCGCTCGAGTCTACGCCAAATCCGACAACGTAGCACATCTCGTTTTCGTCGTAAACGGTTTTGAATTCGACCTCGTCTACTTCATTGGCGGCCCATGCAAGTCTTACGGGTTGTACGTCGAATATCTCACTCGCTGGTCTTGCCAGACGAAGCACAGTGCAATCTTGATCGAAATTCATCCCATTGAAATCTGGATTCCCGTGCACTTCGGCAATTTCAATAAACTTATATTCCTCACCTCCTCCTCCGTGGTTGAGCTGCACGGAGTTTACGAGAACCTCCATCTTGTCGTAAAAATTTTGCGTGTTTGAAACGAGTCCATCAGAAAAGAAACAATGCGATGCCGTCAACACGTGTCGAGTAGACACAAACGTCCCTCCGCATCTGAAATCGCGAACTGCATTGCCGGTCTCGTCTGTATAGGATCCAAAAATGGCAACGACAAACGGAAACGTGGATGTTTCGTACACTGGTTTACCGTTAATTATTCGATTTCTTGGAGATGTCATCGATGGAACGCCATTAACGATTCTCGTTTCGCCGCGAGGTTTCACTGTTGGCGTCATTGAAAAGTTCGTAAACGAACGAGCTCCCGGAAAAGAAGCCGCTGTCGTTGTCTTGGCAGTTGTCGTTGTCGCACTTCGCAGTCCGACTTTTGTTTCAGCAGACGCGAAAAGAGAAAACAAATAAACAAAGGACGACGAAGCGGAGAAGATAAAGGAGAGGAATATGAAGAACGATGGTGATTGTTTTTCTTTTATCCATAGTCGTTGTCGTCGTCGTCGTCGTCTTCGTCGTCGAGAGTAAGCAATCGTTCTGGTCATGCTTACTCTTTTTGTACAGTTAAAATGCGCGTGAGAAGAAGTTTCGCGTATTTTTGCTTTCTTTTTAGGAAACACAAACTTTCCTCATGCTATAATTTAAAAATTAATCTTCTTCTTCTTCTCTTTCTGTGCGTCACGCGTGGTATAGTTCTAAAGTTCTATCGATCGATAACGTTTCTTATACGCATTCATTCGATTTGTTGTTTAATTCATCATACTAGTATATATACAACACCAAACAATACAATTATATACATCTATGGGAACATTTTGCCCCGTAAAACAAGTCTAAAATTGGCAAGTTGATCAACCACTTTTGATCCTGCATATAAACTCATTTTTAGCTTTAATTTAGAAGAACGCTTCGAGAACTTTATTCAAACTTCCGAGAACGGGATTATTATGTGGCCCTGTGCTCTCTTCTCGGGAAGATCTTGATTCCGAGCTTTCTCTGCCGTTATCGTAGCAGTCCCCGGTGCCTGGAAAAGCTTCGGGAGAATCTGCCACTTCTAAACGCGGCATCATTACATCCATTTCATTGCGAATTTCTGAAAAGGTAGGTCTCTTGTTCGGATTCTTATCCCAACATTTTTCAACCAACTTTTGTAAACGTTTCGTATCTTGAGAGTTTTCGTTTGAATACATTTTCGGTCTCATGTCTTGATCCACCACAGCTTGGGCGATTTGTTGTGGTGAATAGTATAATCCCGAATACGGGGCTTTTAGATCCAGCAACTCATTCAACAAGATACCAAAACTGTAAACGTCGCATTTGGTATCGTACCATTTACCGACGATAACTTCTGGAGCCATATAAATAAACGTCCCCGTACAGGCCGTGGGCGTGCTTTCGTTATCTTTCAAAGGGCTGTATCGTGCCAGTCCAAAATCTGCAATCACTGCGCAGCCTTTCGCCGAGCTCTTCATAAAAATATTCGACGGTTTCAAGTCTCTATGCATGATGGACATGTCTTCTAAGTAACACATGCCTTTCGCGACGTCCCAGGCGGCTTTCAACCGCTTCTTATAATCGTACGCTTTACTCTTTGTAGCCCCTCCGAACAAAGCGCTGACGCCGCCCTTCTCCAAATCGTTATACAACCATTGCTTCATCGTCCCAAATAGCATCATTGGAAACATCAAATATGAATCCCCGTATGGATTAAAATGTGCACCAAGTAAAGGAAGCACGTTTGGGTGTCTCAGTTTTGCAGATATCTCTGCTGATCGAAGCAGCGCTTTTGCTTGCTTCTTGTTTCTCAAGCCCATTTTCTTCACCACTATGCTAGCGCCTTCCCATTTCGCTTTAAACACCGTACCTTCGCTCCCTTTACCAATCTCATCTAATATTTTTAAATGTTTCGGATTAATCAACCAACCGGCATACTCGGCTTCGTTAAGGACATCGTATATGCTTTCCCACCCTTGAGGAACGTTCTTCTTTGAGGGAAGGTCAGGCTGAAAGAAATCTGAATCTTGTAGGGACTTCCTGGGCGTTATAACCCTCACGTTATCGCGATTGGAGGAACGACGTTGTCGCGCATCAGGAGAAGGTAAAGAGAACGGGCTAGAAGCTTCGGCGTTCGAATCTCTCGAAGAACTCGTCGTCGTCATCGTCCTCATCAATCGCGCTTCCAACATTTTCACGTGGTTCTTCAGCTCTTCGTTTTCTCTTTCCAAGCTTTGCCGTCTTCGACCTTCTCTGGACGATCGCTTCATGTTTGATACGGTCGTTCTTCTTCTTCTTCTTCTTCTTCTTCTCGGTGCAGAGTTCCGCGCGGCGCGTGTGGTTTCAGCAGTTTTAAAAGATCCCCCCAGAGGAACTTATTAAATACTAAATACTAAACGGATCTAAAACGCTGTCTATACTGTCGACCGTCGGATAAAAACAAATCTTCTTCGTGCACTCGAACGATCCTCCCCCGCGGAGATCGGAGAGATGTCAGACAGGGCGCGAGATCGAAAGAGAAAACCTCAGACAGCAGGACGCGAGATCGAACCCGCGCCTTCCCGCGCCTTCCCGTTGTCGCGTTTTGAAAAATATCTCTTTTGGATGCTTTTTTATTCGACAAGGATATTATTTTGTAATAAGCCGTATACGGACTGGACGTGGCAGATTTTCTTTCTCGACCTCGACATTTTTGTAACTTCCCTCCTACGAACGAGACTCAAAAGTCGAAAAACACTTGGGCCCGCAAAAGTACAAAAAAAACAAGTTCTTCTCGCCTCCTCCAAAAGAGACGATGTACACAAAACTCGTCTCTTTTTTTTTCGCCTTCTTTTTCTCTCTCTCTCTCTCTTTTGTTATCGAAACGCGCCGAGTTTTGTGTAGGGCACGAAGACCCCCCCCGGTCGTGGTCGTGCTCCAGCAGAGAGGGATGGGCAAACGCAAGCGGCCGTGGCTGAACGAGACCCACCTGAAAAATGAAGAGGAGAGGCGACGAGTGAAACAGAAAGAACGCGCGGAACGGAACAGACGGTTTCGGGAGAAGCGCAGACGCGAGGAGAAAGATGAGACGCAATGGACCGCTCCTGGTGAGGACGCGCGTGACGGAAAAGGAGAAGAATGGGAGAGAGACAAAGAAGGAGGAAAAGACGAGGAAGCGTACGATGAGTTTGAAGCGAGGAAAGAGCTGATGCAACAGATGAACTTGACGAGACCGCCTGGGAAAAAGAAGAGCGCTTTGAAGCAGCAGCAGTTCAACTACCAAACGAACAACACTTTTACTACGGAAGGAGAAGAAGGGGAAAGAAAAATGGGTGATAATGACGACGAGGACGAAGAGAAGGAGATGTACGACGAGGACGAAAAAGATATCTCGGCGGCGTTGTTACCTCAAAGTCCTCTGTTATTATCGTCATCGAATGGGAAAGCACTGGGAAATAGTAAATCAATAGAACGTGCTCGAAACGACGCGACATCAAATATTCAGCACTTTGCAAGAGTCAAACAGCTCTCCAAAGCGACGCAAACGTTTAGAAATTTGGTCAAAAATCAAAGAGTTAATCCATCGGTTTATACGTATTGCGCATTGTTAAATGCCTACGCTAACGCTGGGAGAACAAAGGATATTGAAATCATTCTCAGGCGAATGGTGACTGAGACAAAATACAAAGAAGAAGAAGCAGAAGCAGAAGCAGAAGCAGAAGAAGAAGAAGAAGAAGAAGAAGAAGAAGAAGAAAAGGGAAGAGAAGACGCCATCATACGACCAGATTGTAAACCAAATGTGGTCGCTTTTACGATGTTATTGAAATCGTATTTAATCGAGTGCGACGCGAGATCAGCCGTAAAACTCATAGAGAGTATGGCGTCGACGAGTAAAGTTAGCAGTGAAGATGGTGACAATGATATTTCTCAATGTGCGCGCGGCGTTGGAATCGATTCGAGAGCTTTAAATACGTTTTATCGCGTCTGTTTGCGCACCGGAGACGTGTCATCTGCGATTCAGTGGACAGGTACGAAAGTTGACGACGTTTTAGATGGCACATCAAAACTTCTCTTGGCAAAAATGTATGCACAGTCGTTTCGCCAGGATTTGTTGAAGCAAGAGATTGACTCCATGCAAACATCCATCGACGATTGTTTGAACGGAAGGGGCGTGAAAGATGGCCTAAAGAATGGAGTAAAAGAGCGACAGGCACCGACGTGTCTCTTCTGGAAGAACGGAGAGTGTCAACGTGGTAAGATGTGCAAATTTTATCACGATCCGAACGTGAAACAAAAGGTACCGGAGAGACGAGAGATGGCACAAAAATATGATTGCTTGTCGCAAATGTACGGTTGTTTGGCGCGTTTAGAAGCCAACATTGCACTTACATTGGCAACGGATAAGAAGAAAAAAAAGAGCATAAAAGCATGTTTGAAAGCGATAAAGTCGTGCGAAAAAGCGTGCAAACAAGCTCGTGAGGCTAACGAAGGCTCAGTCCAAGGAGAAGAAGTGGAAACTGTGGAAGAAGACGAGTTAGAATTAGCAGACCCACATCGTCGCAATCTCTTTCGCAATACGAATCGTTTGGAACTCGAGCGTGACATGGTTAGATTGAAAGACATCGTCAGCAAGGAGGATGGAGACTCTTCATCTTCGTCTTCTTCAAAAGATACGACAACAACCATCGACGACTGTTTTTCCAGATGCCTTTTGTTCACGTCAAAACTTGGCAATGTCCTCTTAGATGACGTCACGAACACCAACATCAACAATAGAGAAAATAGCAGCAGCACTAGTGAATTGTTGTTCCAAGAACTCGAAAATTCTCTGGGTTTGAACGAAGTATTTGTCAAAGAAGATGACAAAAAGAAACGCACGGAAAAGCTGAGAAAACGCTTGAAGAAGACGATCGATTCGAAGACTGGACACATAAACTTTAAGAAGCTCTTTCATGACGTGCACAAGAAGGCGAAAGAAGAAAATGAGATATGTCTCGAAGTTGCCGCTGGAAACGGCGAGTGGGCTCTAGCTCAAGCCGCCGCGAGCTCTTCGTCTTCATCGAAGAACAACAAGAATAAAGTCTGGATCGCGAGCGAGTTGCGCAGAGACCGTTCGTGCGATATCTTCAACAGAATATGCGTTTCAAAACTTCAAAACATCGCGGTCGTATCCGGAGATGCGTTTCGTTTACTGAGAGAAAGCATTCCTCCGAATTCTTTGCATCAAATCTTTATAAACTTCCCAGAACCACCGCATCACTCCGGCGACGAGAAGTCAAGAAACGATAAAGCATTGTTGAACAAAGAATTTTTCGTGGCCGCGCACATGGCATTGAAGAAGAAGGATAAAAATGGTGATGGTGGCGGAGGTTTAACCATTTATTCGGACAACGAAAGGTACATGCACACCTTAGCTAAGATGATATCCGGACTTACCGTTGATGATGACGAAATAGCGTTTGAAAGCGAGAAAAGTTACGGGGCCGACGAGTTGAGCGATACGATTGAAGCATCGTTTGAAAACGTGCAAGGCGTTCGATTATACACCGGTTCTGCTCCAGGCAAAGGTTCTGGATTTGAAACGTACGAAGAAAGTTTCTTCGACCGGTTTTGGCAAGCTGGTAGTCGAATCGAACGGTATTTCATGGTGTTTTCGAAACGTTAATACGTAGCAGAGAGAAAAATGTTGTTGCACTGTAGTTTGCATGCACTTCAAAAATATTAGTTTTTGTCGATTAGATGTATGTAGTCAATAGAGTATAGTAGAGTTACACGTGATGAATCACACAGTGCACAAAATTTCAATAACAAACGGTGAGGTACGTAAGTAAAAGGATGATGATGCACGAGGAAGTACCACCACACCCACCGTGCGATATATAAACATACAAACGTAGTACCATAAGAGAAGAAAACAGCTTTTAAAAATTAGCTTCTCTTACAGCCACACTGGGAACAGAAATTTGCACTCATGCGATTGAATACAGCGCCGCACTGGTGACAATACGAAACTTCTTCACCGTTTTTTACAGCAGCATTAGCATTAGCAGCAGCGTTAACATCTTCGGCTAACCTTCGTTGCCGTTCCATGGAAATGCCTCCGCTCGCCTCCGTGCTCATCGAAACTGTAGGCGCATTTCTCGGGTCAATCACTTTAATCGTGAACAACAAAATCGTCCTCTCTTGTCCGTCGCTCCCAACCAACTCGTGTCGAAACTCTGGCGCGCACGAAATATCCACGACTCTCCCCAACGGTGTGGACTCTGGTGGATTCTTCTCCGTATCGGCCAAAAACATTCTCGCAAACGTCACTGCGCTCACCGTCTTACTCACCGCTTCTGCGCCGCATGCTCGAATAGAGACCGAGTATCCCTCGCGAATCTTTCCAGCTATCGCCCCGGCCACTTGGCTAGGGACGGAGTTCGACCCGCACGTCAAACTCAAGTCTGTCTCATCGTCCTCCGCTTGCATGTCCCCGTTCCCTTCTTCTTTCCATGTCTGCAAAAGAATTGCCGAAAATCGTTTCGCGCCATCCCCGGCGGCTCGAAACGTCGGATACAAACGCAAATCCACGTTTTCTTCCTTCAATTTCCTCCTCGCGATGGCCATCGCTTTCACCGCCGTGTTCACATTCGCCGGGCCCAGGGCTAAAATCAGCGGCGCTTCTCCGTGTTCGCAGACGAAACCAATCGAAGTGGCCAATTTGTTCGTCTGCGTGTTTTGGGACACTTTCAACACTCTCTCTCCTGGAGGTGCTCGAGCGATGTCCTCGACCGTTTGGCCTTCGCGATGATGGATCCCGTGCGGAGTCGGGGTGTTGGAGTTCATCGTTCTGTTCGACGCAATAACACGAGCGCTGGTTGGAGTGGGCGGATGATGATACGTCGCTCCTGCAAACAAGGTGCGGTGGAAAATAATTTGTGCGGTAACAACTCTAATTGCCAACAACAGATCGGGCGGCCCCTCGAGAAGGAGTCAGCAGTCAGGTAAAATTTTAATTTTGTTGGGGCAAATCTCTCAAAAAACTGCTGAAAAAAAATCAGCGCTCAAAGGAAAATAATTTCCTTCTCACTTCTGTAAAAGTTTCGCTTTGAGAAAAAACACCGCCGCAAAAAAAGGCCATGTTATTATTTATTGTGTGTCCACGGTACCATACCA
>Ga0163180_10002177_pt1 | contig 10980 bp, 10 predicted proteins | sample AtlANTMetagenome_2_FD_109647 | JGI IMG/M metagenome (GOLD analysis project Ga0163180, IMG submission 109647) | Marine eukaryotic phytoplankton communities from the Atlantic Ocean - Atlantic ANT 4 Metagenome | ecosystem: Environmental > Aquatic > Marine > Oceanic | place: North Atlantic Ocean...
CGTGCGACGATAAACCAGAAGTCCCGGACGAGGCTCACCCTCCCCCTGCAGCAACTTCAGCCACGGCGGCACGACGGCAGCAGTCCGGGCGGCCGTCGTAACAGATTCGAGGTGCTTCTTGCCGGTCCTCTGAACAGGGGTTACCCCGGAGGCCTCGACATCTTGAACGCCGCCATCAATCTGCCCCGCGAACCAGTTCATTTCCGCCAAGGACCCTTCGCGAATCGGAATACAGTCAGCTTCCGGATTGAGCACTGCTAGACAGCGCGAAAGTGATTCCGAGACGGGCGTGTTCCCGACCATAACGAGATGCGACGCCGATTCGATCTGGCCGACGACAATATCGGCTACGCTACGGCGGTCAAATTCGCCGTGCCCCCAGCCCAGCCTGGAGAGAGGCGCGGCCGAAGAGATTTGATCGAAAACATCAACGATGTCCACAAGGGTCGTGATACTCGCGAGATGGGCCGGGCGACCAAAAAGAGACGACAGCGTATCGCCCTTTAACCAGCTTTCGACCAAAGGAGCGGGCTCGACAAAAGGCGGAAGCAATACGCCAACCCGGGTAGCCTCTCCGAGGGAGGCTCCGGCGATTCCGCCGAGGGGGAACAACGTCATGATGCTGCCCATCCACTCGAAGCTGCTTCGAACGGCCTGCGTAGGTAATCCCGCAAGTACGTGGATACCGATCGAGGCCCTGCTGCTATCGAGCGCCATCAGTTACCCACTCGCCAGGCAGTCACTCCACCCTCGGCATCCAATGCGGCAAGCGCCCGCCCATCTGGCCGCCAGAGCAGGTGGCCCACGATATCGTGAACGAACGCAACGCCCACCGGGTCGCCTGTTCCATCGCTGCCGAGCGACCAAACCGAGACCGCCCCCTCACGGCCGCCCGATGCGAGCCGCATCCCGCGATCAGCGAACGCGAGCGCGGTCACAGGTCGAACGTGAAGCTCGAGAGTCCCAGGACTTGTGCCCTCGGGACCGTCTCCATGAAAACTCCACACCGTCACCAGCTCTCCACCTCCGGTGGCAAGGAGAGTGCCGGTCGAGTCAAAGGCCAGAGCAGAAGGCTTACCCCGATATCCCGACATCATGGAGTCCTGCCCGGACGACCGGCGCCAGAAGTGGACGGTATTGTCCTGGCTGCCGCACGCGACGATATCCCCATCCGGGCTCAACACCATCGAAACCAATGAGCCTTTCCACTCCAACTTCTGCTGCAGCGCGCCTGAGGAAAGATCAAAGAACGCGACTCTTCCGTAACAAGCCGTCGCCAATTCCTTCTCGTTCGCCCACGCAATGGCACTGACGGTGCTTGGGTGGTCTTCCGTCCGCCAAATTTCAGCGCCTTCGGCATTGAACACAACAACCTGCCGTCCACAGGAAACAGCCAGATGCTGGCCATCTTGTGACCAACTCACATGCTCCACCCAGCTGGTTCCCACATCGATGGCTTGGCGGACCTGACCTTTCGCCGCGTCCCAGAGCAGCACGCGACCATCCTGACCGGTCGTCGCAAAGGTGCTTCCGCCCGGGTTGGCCGCCATCGCCAACAGGCCACCCTCGTGCATATCCCGATCCGACCAATCGGCGGCCCCGGACTTGGCGTCGAAGCCGTACACTCCGCCCGCAACGTCTCCCACGACCAGCAGCTTGCCGCCCAGCACCCATTGCCCGGCAATCGCGTAATCGTCCGCCATAGCCTTCCAGCCCGGCCTAAGGATCCCCTTCGGCTTGTCGAGATCAGGCTCCCGGTCGGCGCTCAGACCAGGCACGCCTCGAACCCCTCTCGCATACTCTTCTCATCGAGATTGCGGCCGATAAAGACCAGCTGATTGCGGCGTGGCTGGTCCCCCCAAGGGCGATCCGGCTGCCCGTCAAAGAGCATGTGGACCCCCTGGAACACGAACCGGTCCGTCTCTCCCGCGAGGCTGATGAAGCCCTTCATTCGGAAAATATCCACCCCGCGCTCCTGGAGCAATTTACTGATCCATGTATTGAGTTTTTGCGGGTTGACGTCCCCGTCCCGCTCGATCGCGATGGAACCGACCTCGTCATCGTGCTCGTGCTGGGCGACCCAGGTGCGCTCCACCTCGGGCTGGATTTCCTGACCCTCGGCATCCAAAAGCTTGAGATCAAACTCCTCCGCAGTGTGCTGGGCGTAGAACCCTGCAGACATCGGATAATCGACCTCGAGAAAGAACGGTTTTCGACCCGAGGACTGCAGCTGCAAACTCAGATGCTTGTCGACAGGAATCGTCTCGCCCGGCTGCGTGGAAGCTGCAGGTTCAGCGTATTGCCGCACGCACAGCTCCGCGCTCTCCCGAAGGGCGGCATCCTCTTTACCCTGTTCCGATACGACAAAGAGGGACATCTCCGGGTCCGGTCCTTCGGCCAAGCTGAGTTCATATCGCCCCGCAGGCAGAGCATAGACGCCCGTCCATTCGAATGGGTACTCCGGTTCCAGAAAAGTAGGGCGTCGCTCGAGCGCCTGGTCCAGATCAAAGGCCGTGAGGTTCAGCACGGTTTCCACCGGGGCGTCCCCCCGCTCGCTGCGTACAACTCGGGCCATTCGGTTCATCTCACGCAGGCGCGCTTCGAGACGATCCAGAGTCTCGCCATCAACCAGGTCTGTCTTGTTCAGCACAAGAACGTCGGCAAAGGCGATCTGCTCTGTGCTTTCATCACTTCGACCCAGCTGTTGCTCGACGTGGGCCGCATCAACCATGGTGACAATACCGTCCAGCGAGAATTCCTCGGCAATCTCGTCGTCCATGAAAAAAGTCTGTGCAACCGGGCCCGGATCGGCCAAGCCGGTGGTCTCCACCAATACATAATCGAACTTGTCTCGACGCTTCATCAGGTTGCCGAGAACACGGATCAAGTCTCCACGAACCGTGCAGCAAATGCATCCGTTCGACATCTCGAAGATCTCTTCGTCCGCGTCGATGACGAGGGCCTGGTCGATGCCGACTTCACCAAACTCGTTTTCGATCACGGCAATGCGTTTTCCGTGCTGCTCGTTGAGGATTCGATTGAGGAGGGTCGTCTTACCAGAGCCGAGAAAACCAGTGAGAATGGTGACGGGAACTGCTTCGGGTTTTTCCATTTAATTTTCCTTTGCAATCGATGGGAGAGGGGCGATCTGAATATCGAAACCCCAAGCGGCACAGACCTCCGTAAGATCCTGAGCGTCGACCGCCTCTGTTGCTTTATGCAGCTTATGTTGAAGCTGAGGAGAATCAGGGCGCAGCAGACCGACAACGGTCTCCACGGGAGCGCAGCCTTCCTCAAGGCAGGCCAGTTCCGCGACAGTAACGGTAGCTTCTTCCGGGAGCTCGAGCGCTTCGCGCAGCGTCCGCTTGATAAGACGAATCGTCTCGAGGTTCGGCTTCTTCGATGACCTGCCGATCAGCATACGTTTTCCCCCTCTTGCGATACGGCAAGGCCGGCGCGAAGGAGCCACGGATTGGACAACCCGTCAGCGGCAGGCCCATCAAAGAGGACCTCCCCTTCCCGAATCAAAACGACGCGCTCGGCTCGAGACGGCAAGGAATGCAGATCGTGCGTCGCCCATACGCATGCGGCACCCGTGCGCTGGACCGACTGCTCCACGAGCATTCGAAGTTCATGGGCAGCGACTGGATCGAGGCCGGAGGTTGGTTCGTCCAGAAGGAGCAAGGCAGGCTCGACAACCAGAAGTCCGGCCAGAGCGACACGCCGCTGCTCCCCGAAGCTGAGTTCGTGACAGGGGCGCTCTCGCAAATGGTCAATCCTCAGAGCCGTAGCCATCTCGAGGGAGCGCTGCCGCGCCTCGACGGCGCCAACGCCGCGGCGAAGCAGGCCCCAGGCGATATCTTCCGCGACCGTGCTTGCGATAAAGTGGTCCTCGGGATTCTGGCTGAGCAGCGCAACCCGACCATCGAGCCGCTCCCGGAGTGTTGCACCGGGCGCGACGGGCTTTCCGAGTCGAGTCATCGCACGTCCTACCGGACTATCCAGCCCCGCGAGAAGGCGCAGCAAGCTCGATTTTCCGGCGCCGCTCACTCCACAGACAAGTAGCCACTCCTTCGGCCCCAAGTGGAGCTGAAGTTCGCGGAGAACCAAGTTTCCTCCCCGCTCGACGTCTACCGAATCGACGTGAACGCCTTCAGGCCCGGCAGCGGATTTATTGGCGCTGCTGCGCAGAAGAGCATTCTCCTCAACACTCTCGAGGCGAAGAAAAGCATGCAGTGCACCTTCACCGAGCAACGATCCCCACGCGGAGATCGGCAAATGTGACTTCCCCAGACGGAGGCGAGCTGCATCGCGTCGCCGTCCCCACTCCTTCTGCGTCAGAACGCCGTGCATCAGCGCGTGGTCGAGGACGACGACCACGCTTTCCGGGGCCCGAAGCCTCAGCAGAATTTTTCGGAACGATACCCAGTCGACTTCCGAACCGAGCCAGAGGATCCAGACGATGCCGCACAAAATCCGCGCGCCAGTCTCTACAACGGCTGCGGTGTCACTATTGAGACCCATCCCGGCAAAAAGAACCAGCATGATCAGGGTCACGGCCCATACAAGGGCCGGCTCCATCCGTCGCTGGCCACGAAGATGCGCGAACACGAGCAGCAGCCCACCGATACCTGCACCCACGAAAGACACGGCCGCATTGCCTGCGCCTGCATTCAGGACCAGAACAGAAACCGTCACGAGAATACTCAGCGTCGCCCGCCAAAGAGGCTGCCGGTCGTCGAAGAAGAGCGCATGCTCAGCGTGGAAGTGCATCGTGCCCTCCTGCGAGGTATCGCTCCCAAGTTCGCCCGGCGAGGAAGCCGAGCCCGAAGAGGATGAGGATGGACATCCCGAGCCCCACCTCGCCCTGACTCAGGTCGAGAATGCTTTCGGTCGGCGGGCGCCCTGCACTCTCTGCTGTCGCCCCGAATACAGTGCCGTCGATCCCCTCATAGGCGCATCCCGATACGCAAACTGCCAGAAACAAAAGAGCGGCTGATGCTCCAGCCGCCGGCAATCCACGAAGGGCTTGCAGAGATTCCGGCACAAGACCCGGCCTGCGCGAGGCCAGAAGCCGGACGATCCAGACCGAGGCGACCGCTTCGAGTACGGCCAAAGGCACTTGCACTGGCGCGAACCCGGCCAGAACGAGACTGAAAGTCGTTATCGGGTCCGTCACGTCGGACAACGCCAACGCCAGTACCGCAGCGTCGGCGACGTAGACGCTTAAACCAGCGATTCCACATACAATGGCAAGGCCGAGAGAATTATCCGCGCCGAACTTCTGCAGCAGAGTCCAGAGGCCGAGCGCTGCCAGAGGGCCCATCCAACCAAGCGTCAACGTGTTGATACCCAAAGTCGTCAGGCCGCCATGAGCGAAGAACACCGCCTGCAATGCGAGCACGAAAAATGTAGGCCAGACGATACGACGAACCCCAACGACCAACGCGAGAACCGGGGTCAGGCAAATGTGGCTGGTTGCCCCCACCACAGGCACGGGTAGTGGCAGCAGGGTTGCCGCAAAGAGAAGACTGGTAACCCCCGACATGATCACCGAGGAGGGCACGGCTTCGTCTCTCGCGCTTCGCTCGCCGCCAATACTCCAGGCGACGACAGGCACAGCTATGGCGGTCCAGGCCATGGCCTGACCCAGGGGAAGGACGCCTTCCGCTAGATGCATGCCGACTCTCCTTCGGCGGGCCCGATCGAGAGGACGATCAGGACCCGAAACCCGCCCGGGCTCAGGTCCATTCAAATCCTCGCGTTTTTATTGGGGAATTCACTTCGTAAAGCCTGCTTCGTCCAGATCGCGGCCAGGCTGTGGCCGCCCGAACCAAGGAAACTACGCGCTAATGCCATCGTGTCGCTAATGCAACTCGATCGCATCACAATGCTGGAAGTAACGCCGGTGTATTCCTTTTGCAACCGGGTTGCATTTTCGCCCCGGGGTCCGCACGGGTTCGATTGCGCCGCGAAAATCCGGCGGGACGCGACCCCCGAAAGCTCACGATCCTCTGGCGCGAGGCGACGGTGCTACTCTTTGCGCTCCGCTTCGATTCGGGACATCCGTCGCTTGAGATCCTTCTCGATGGCCTTCCGAGCGAATGGCTTCAGAGACTGCCAATCCTGACACTCACCTCGAGTGCGCCCACAACCCAGGCACCAGCCCTTCGGCCCGGCGAATTGGCATACATCAATACAAGGACTTTGAGATCGCTTTGCCATTCCCTCCTCGCATCATTGCCTCGCTCGGCACAGACCCCCGAGGCTCAGAGCTCGCCCAAAACCCGATCGACACTGCCCTCGAGTTTGCGAAGTCGATTAAATTCTTCAAGCAACCTGTCCTCGAGGTTCTTGAAGTTCAGCGGCAGCTTTCGCTGACAAATACCGTAGCCACTGCCGTCTGCCTGATAGCCCTTCCAGCCCCTGATGCGATCGCCCTCAATCGCAAGAAACTCCCGAATGAAGGTCGGCTGCGAGGGGCAATCCTCTTCGGCATGCATGCAGATCGGAAATTCCTTCTGCTTGATCTGAGGGGCTTCGATATAGGTTTCGAAGTGGACGCCACCCTGATTCTCATTATGCCAGTTGATCTTGTAGAGTTGGATATAGGGCCCACGATTGTAGACCTCCCAATCAGCCCCAAACCAACTCGACTGCCTCAGCTTCTTTTCAAGATTGCGGAAAACACCTTTCACGTCTTTCATGAAACTGCCCTCTGTTGAGATTCCGTTCAGCCGGGACGATGCCGACAGCGAGGACCTCGTGGACCCGAGACCCTCGCTATCAATGACGGCGGACGTAGCCAAGCCCGCGGAGCCGCTGAAGCTCGTCCGCGTACCCTGGATGTCGTTGAAAATCCCCTGCTGCGCTATCCCGCCAGCGCGGAAAAATCGACCTCGCCAAGGTTGAAGGCGGCCGTAAATCCGCCATCAGCCACAAGGTTCAAACCGTTGACGTAGGTGGACTCGGGATGGTTGAGGAAGAGCAGGGGTGGCACCATCTCCCGCGGCTCTGCCATGCGGCCAATGGCTTGCTTGGCGGTCCACTCAAGCGTCTGCGAGCCAATCGTCGCCCGGAAATCAGGCATCATCGGCGATTCGACGGGTCCCGGGCTCACGCTATTTACCCGCACGCCCTTGGCGATGGCTCGCTTGGAGAGCTGAAAAGTGTAGACAACCACGCACTCCTTGGAGAAGAAGTAGCCGTCGCCGAGGTCGTCGGGATTGGCTTCGCACCAGGCAAGCGCCTCGTCGAAGCTGCTCAGAGCGAGCAATTCCTTGATTCGGTCCAGATGTCCGGGCCACTCGTTGCCCGCGATCGAGGCAACATTCGCGATGGCCGAACCCGCAGGCATGGACGGGAGGAGCGCCTCGGTCAGGTGGCGCAGACCGAGGACGTTGACCCGCATGACGTCGACTGCCGGCCGAGTCTGCGGCACGCCGGCAACGTTGAAAAGAGCATCGATGGGCCCGTCGATGCTCGCTACCGCCTTGTCGATTGCGGCAGGATCGCCGAGATCAATTTCGATTGAGCGCACCCCTTCTGCCGTGATGGGGCGCACATCGAGCGCCGTAATCCGAGCACCCTGCTCGGCGAGACTAGCTATGGTTGCGGCGCCGATACCGGACGCAGCGCCGGTGACGACCGTGTGGAGACCTTCGTAAGATTTTTTCATGGGGCGCGATTAACACGTCCGAATTGGCGCGCAAGGCCCACACTTCTCACCAAAGTCGCGCTCGATCGTCGAAACGATAGTGTTGTCCATCTCTCGCCGAACGAGATCTCGCCGCTGGCTCTGGAGGCCATGCTCTCAGCTTGAACTGAAAAAAACGCCCGTAGAAAGAGCAGTTACCGATCAGGGCTCCGCTCGTCGGACGGGCTCTTCCAGCGTTCCGAACAGCCAATCATACAACATGGTCAACGTCGCGTAGTTCCCGCGGTTCATGTTCACATGATGCGCCGCATGGAGCGAAGTCATACGGTCGATCGTCTTGAAGGGGAAAAAGGGAAGATCCACAAAAGTGTGATTCAGAGTGTTCACTTGCGTGAACACCAAAGTCGCGACGGCCATGGCAAAGGCATTCAGAGGCCCCCCCGACAGTGCCGCAACCAGCGGGATCGAACCCAGAAAGAGACAGAGCCCGATAAATGTTTCGAGCGGATGCACATAGAGCGCGTCGATATACGTCGGCTTCAGCGCGCGATGATGGAGCGCATGGATGCGAAGCAGGATCCTCCCGTGGAACACGAAGCGATGGGTCAGGTAGTAGAAAAAATCGAAAATCATAAGAACGGCTGCGATTTCGATCAGACAGACCCAAAGCGGTCGGGCTTCCAGGTTCACACAAAACGGCAGGACCGTGACGTAGAAGAGAAGGTTTGTGCCCAGTCCTAGTCGACTATTGGTCTCGACCGCTTTCTTGAAAGAGTCGCGAGCCAACTTCGGCCGATCGGCTTCCCGGTTGAGCTTGCGCATCCTCTGCACAGCCGGCACCCGCAAGAGCAATTTGCTCCCGACCGTGGTGAGCACAACAAGGGTTGCGACAAAAGCGAGAGCCGCCTGCCAGTCGTAAGTCATGTCCTCATATCTCCGCTGACGTTCGAAAACGTCAGGAACATTCTTGCCTTAACGACACGCCATCGGTCAATCGCAGGCCTGCCGGAGCGCCGGGGCTACCCCCTGCCCCCCGACACCAAGCCGCCATAACCGGCATGGCTTCATCTCCCGGCCTTTAAAATATTCACCGAACTCGTTCGACCACCACCCATGCTTCGTGCTGTTGTTGGTCGACGGATTATCCACCCGGAATGCATGTCGGCGGTCGCCGCCTAGGTGAGGGAGGGTTATTGCACAAGCAGCCCAGTCTGGAGTTGAGCATCCGAGCCCACAAGCGGAAAGCATCCCGGTGGGCGGGACTTCTATTGCTGCTCAGCACTGCCTGCCAGGAGAGCACTCCGGCCAGTCGCCTGTCGCATCACGCTGGCCTGGCGCCGGCGGTGTCCTGCGCTGGAGGACCGGAGGCGCCGCCCCCAGCAGTCTTCCAGCGTACCGGGGCATCGAACCATAGCTCCGCCGCAATCGTCGGCCTCAATGATTGCGCACAAACCGATATTGAGAAGTTCTACAGCCAGAACCACCTGCCCCGCCTCGATCTAAGACTCTCACCCGAAGCATGGCAGGGGCTGCTGGACGAACCCCGGGAATACCAGCCCGGCGTTCTCATCTACCAAGGCCACGAATGGCCTGACGTCGGCGTCCGCCTCAAGGGCAGGAACTCCTTTCGGACGCTTGAGGAGAAGCCGTCTTTCAAGATCAAGGTCAACGAATTTCGCAAGGGGCAGCGCTTTGGAGGACGGCGGCGCCTGACGTTGAACAATTCCGTGCAAGACCCGAGCATGCTGCGCGAGCGCCTCGGCTATCTCCTGCTGCGGGAAGCAGGCGTGGAAGCTCCCAGGTGCAATCACGCCGAGGTCTACGTCAATGGAGAATACTTCGGCCTCTACGTGAACCTCGAGACCATGGACGTCGAGTTCGTGGAAGCACATTACCCCAAACCCCATGGAAATCTTTACGATCTGAGCGACGAGATCTACAACATCGATATCAACCGTGATGACGAGCCGCCCTTCTGGCGCCTCGGCGTGCCGGCGGTTGAAGATCGCTTCGTCTTGGAGACAAACAAACTGTCCGGCGACACCTCGGATCTGGCCCAGCTCATCGACAAGGTGTCCGGCGGGCCCGATGCAACATGGATTCAGGACGCGGAGAGCGTGCTCGACCTCGACCAATGGCTACGGGTTGGCGCCGTGCAAGGCGTAATCGCCGACTGGGACAGCTACTTTGGTGGCACCAACAACTACAAGCTCTACAACGAGACGGGTCGGGACCGTTTCGTTCTTCTCCCGTGGGGCATCGATCAGACTTTCGGAATTCGGAAGCGAAGCTACGAAGGTGCGGGCTACCGGATCGACGGCAGCAATTCCGGGCGAAGCAATGGCTTGATCTTTGAACGCTGCAAGCAGTCGGAAACCTGCTTCGCCCGCTACCTGGTTCAGGTCCGAGGCGTCTTGGAGGCCTGGGCGCGCCTCGGTATGGAGGATCGCATCGCCATGCTTCTCGCTCAGGTCGGCCCCCTCATCGAAAGCGACCCCCGGCGTCCCCAAACCCTTTCCGCTCACAGGCAAGCGGTCCGGGACCTGCAAACCTTTCTGGTCGAGCGCCCGGCCGAGGTCCAAGGGCAACTCGCGGGTGCGAGAAAAAGCCTGCCCCAACCCTGATTCCACCGGGGCATCGTGGCCACCGCCCTACTCGCCCGGGAAAAAGATGGCGTCCTGCTCACTCCGGAACGTTTCGACTTCCAACCCATCGCTGTCCAGCTTCCACATCCGAAAACGCAGCTGGATGTGGACACTTCCCCCAAGACGTCGCACACGGAGACGTTCCACGCGCATCCAGGCAACCTCTCCGATCTCGACAGAAGCCGAGTAGCGCGCGTCCCGAATGCGAACCCCATGCCCCCGCCACCCCTCTTCGATAACTCCACAACGGCGCAGAAGGATACACGCCGCCTGCCCGGTAAGGCTGATCACCGTTTCGCCGGGAAGATGGTGGCCCCATCGAGGCACGATTCGCTGATCCGCCACCCCCGCCGTGTCCTGCGTCACGGCAACCTCCAAAACACAGGAGTCCTCATTCTCCTCAACCAGGCGGTTGAATTGCACGGGCGACTGGGTGAGCCGGTCGAGCTCGTCACGGTTCAGGAGCGTCTGCATCCTATCCATTCACCAATCGGGCTTGGGCGGTAAACATGCAGAAAAGTCATGCACCAAGGAGCCGTAATTCGTCAAGCCATCGCTGGCACTCAGAGCCGACGACAACGTGTTCCGGCCAACCGGCGTTTGAGGGACTGGACGGACCCACCTTGACCGCCAAACCCGCCGCGGGCTAGCCTGCCAGAATCCAAAGACGGCCCCCAC
>Ga0163180_10002178_pt1 | contig 10979 bp, 4 predicted proteins | sample AtlANTMetagenome_2_FD_109647 | JGI IMG/M metagenome (GOLD analysis project Ga0163180, IMG submission 109647) | Marine eukaryotic phytoplankton communities from the Atlantic Ocean - Atlantic ANT 4 Metagenome | ecosystem: Environmental > Aquatic > Marine > Oceanic | place: North Atlantic Ocean...
GGACATCTTCACGAAGTCCACGGACAACAAGACGTTCGTGTTCCTAAGAGACAAGCTGATGGCCGTGCGAGAAATCGTGCCGGTCAGAACAATGTCTGCTGAAGCGCAAATGGCCGAAGAGCCGCGGAGAGGACCGCGGCAGAGACGAACGAGGAGTATCGTCAAAGAGCAGGAAGGCAACCCCAGCGTCGAGTCAAAGGATTCCGAGTCCCTCCTAGTGCCGAGGCCCGACAGCCAGCACAAGGGATCGAATGACATGGCAAGACGGCTGGGAATGACAGCAACCGAAGGCGAGGACATGGTCCGCCATTATGGGAATGTAGCCACTCTCAGCATACGTACCGAGCAGCAGTATAAGAGTGTGAGAGGTCGCGTGTCGGGGCTAAAACACGAGTTGTACCTCCTCACCGAGGCATGGAGAGCGGAAGAAGGTTGCGCCTACGAAGAGAAGTGGGAGAAGCTGATTCAAGCGACAGGACAAATTGAGAAATGTTTGGTTGAGCTACACATAGCGGAACGCCTTGCGACCATAGCAGAGCGCACGCAGGCAGCTGCGGTGCGCATAGCAGGCAAGGTGACAGCATTTGCTGGACCGCAGGCTCAGGCAAACAGTCAAGTACGCGGAAGCAGCTCATCCCATGAGCGAACAACGTCCGGCAGGGTGCCGGGACGAAACATCGCAGACATTGAAGACATGTGCAGACCAGCGGAGAAGCTGGCAACGGACGCACATGCATAAACCTGCAAGAATGGACATCTACGCTGGCCATCTGAGAGGCCAGAGAGTTTGTGAAGTCACTCGCACGATTGGCAACGTGCAAGTACATCAGAGCGGCAAACTCAAGGAGAAGGGATGTCACCAAATCAATCCAACGAGGTGTAGGTACCTTACACACAAGCAAGGACTCACGGTTCACGAAGGGACTGAGTGGGAGACTCAGATATCGGTCTGGGAATCCCGCTAACCGGTCATCACAGGACCACACGAGTCAACCAGGATTCACCATCGACGACCAACATCGACTGACAGTGCCCAACGCTCACCGCGAGCTGGCACTACCCGATAGGCATCACGTAGATTAGTTAGTGAGCATTGAGTCAGGGCAGATGGGTGGGCCGGGGGATGGCCCTACCAGATGCCAGCAGATGGGTGGGCCAGGGTTGGCCCTACCGGATGTGACTCTGCTCTTAGCAACGCGGCGAGAAGTCACGCGCGCGCGCCGGCCGAGAGGACACCTTAGGTAGTCCGGGGAAATATGGCCCGGCCCGAGAGCGAGTGTGAGCGTGAGAGCGGTTGTGGCCACACAGCGGAACAGTGTGCCCACAGTCAGGCAGCGGGGGGAGTGATGGGGGGCGAGTGCCTTAATCCACTTAGAGCAAACCACACAAGCCGAGGGCCGATCCCGGTGGAGCCATGGAGGGCGAGCACTCCCGTCCATGGATCGCGGCGCCGCCTGAAGAGACATCAGGTGGGCCGCGCAAGGATTAGCCGACGGAGGCAGACAGTGAAGAGCGTGTGCATCAGGCGCACGGCGGCAGTCCAGATGGCAGTACACGGGGGTGTGCGGTCAGACAGACGGCCAGCCAGACATGGTGGTGCGAGCGCGTGCGAGAGCCGCGCCGAGGTAGGAGCGGGCGGGCAGGGCGGGCGGTGGTAGCCAGCCCCTCACTCCGCGTGCGGAGGGTTCTCCACCTGAGGGAGAATTGCATCGGGAATTACCTGACGAGCACCAGAGGAGATGAAAGTTTTTGATGGTGATTTCTGAGTGGTTATGGGCCCAGTGATGCGAGAGGGGGAACGCGCGTGCATTCCGGGAATGCACGCGCACCGAGTTGCTCCCCGCGCGCGTCATGCTTGTTTGCCCTGCACGCACCACTGCGCATGAAGGCGCGATCACTTCTTCCTCCTTTCCCGGCGCCGACAATGTCGGCGGCCGGGTGGGCGCCGCAAGCGACAGTGAGGCCGAGATGCGGTCGTTCCTCGACAGCATGCCCGACCTCGGGTCTCCCGTCTCCAGTGACCTCGGTGATGAGGTACGGGAGACGGAGGCCACCGCGCGCGTGCGCTCACACCACGCCATTCCCAATCCTTTTTCCTTTTCCTTTTTGCTCTCCCGTGTTGCTCCTGCCTGGTCGCCGCACAGCAGGGTCTCGCCCTGCTCAGCGGCGCCGCGGCATTGCAGCACACGGGCGTCGCCCAGTCGAGTCGCCCATCAGCGAGCTCGCTGCGCGCCGACGGGCCGAGGGGAGGCGAGGGGGCGGGCATGGGCGCGGTGGGTGTCACAGCGCCGGCCCACCAAGGGGTGGGCGGCGCGCTACATGCGAGAACGAGCACTCCAATGCAGGTCCAGAGCGGGGGTCTTCCCCAGTTCGACATGGACGAGGAGTGCGCCGCCGCCATGCGCGACGCAGACCACGTCGCGGTGCAGCGGCAGGCGCGCGCCCAACGGCTGCTCCAGCAGCTGACGGAGGCGCTCAATCCGCGACAGCGCGGACGCAGAGGCGTCCGCTACCAACCGTACACGACGAGACGGCGAGGGCGAGAAACGGCAGCGCAGCAGGCGCGGCCGATGCGGGTGACGTGGGGAGGCGCGGTCAGCGCGGGCAGTGCGGGCAGCGCGGGCAGTGCGGCCAGTGCGGCCAGTGCAGTCAGCGCGCTCAGTGCGCCCAGTGCAGCCGGTGCGGGCAGTGCGCCCAGTGCAGCCAGCGCGGGCAGTGCGGCCAGTGCAGCGAGGGCAACCGCTTTCGTTCGTGGCCGTCCATATTCGCCATATTTCCACCCCGACGACGACACCGACGACCCCACACCCGACCTCAACGACGACGAGATCAACGCCCATCGTCAACTCCAGATCATCGGACAACACATCCGCCACATCGCCAACGGCCTGACCGTCAGCGTGGGCAAGCACCAGCGTTCGTTGCGTGCTCGCGTACAACGAGAAGAGGCCGGCAACAGCCCGATCGCAGTGGTCAAGAACCTCACGGCAATCTACGCCAAAGCGGCGGCCGTCAAGAAGCAGCCCGAGCTCTTCAAGACCAAGTGCGAGGAGCTCTACGAGGCGGTGAGGAGCATCCACCGCAGGCGGACAGTGATCTCGTGGACAAAGACCGCAGAGCGGCAGAAGAACTACCACGGGAAGGTCAAAGAGTACGAGAGGATTCTCCGCGACACCCTCAGCTCTATCTCGCTCTCCATTTCGCCACCTGACTCCGCGTCTTAGACGTAGAACGCGTGGGGGCGTGGGGGGGTGGGCTTAACGGCTAACCTGAGTTCGTTTCGTGTGACCCATTCGGGGACTCACTTTCGGGCCTAAAAAGCCGGGTTGCACCAAGGCCCTTAACAAGGCCGGTGGAACAGCCAAAGGGGGCTGACGGCACAACGGAGACACCAAAGACACCTACTTCAACACAACCCCCACCAGCACCGAGGAAGCTGCCCCGAGAACCCAGGAGACGCCACCGAGCCAGATCAGCTGCGAACCTCGCGTTCGCATTTGACCGGGCGCGCGGAGCGAACCCAGGGCCCACAAGGGGTCCGTTTGTACTCAGTGGGAGCGCATTTGGAATCGCTGTCACTCTCGTGATAGTGGTGTGCGTTCTGCTGGCTGCACGCGGAATAGCGACCGACGTACTTGGGGTGTTGGCACAAGACAACGTCTAAGTAGCCAGAACATACACAACAGGTTACTGCGGCTACAGTACAAGCAGTTGAACCTAAGGCATACGACGAGAACCGAACATCTATCAGCTACGATGTCGGCGTCGCATTCCACTCCAGCAAGAGAGAAGTCGAAGGCTACGTACTACATACCGAGATACGACGCCACGTCGTTCTCGAAATGGCAATACGAGATGCGTTTATGTATCGCACAACGAGAACCATTGGGACTCCAGATCATCGAGGGAGAGATACAGCACCCAGGGCAACACGATGAACTACGTGACATAGCATTGAAAAGAACAGCAAGCGAGAGCCTGGCTCTCACACGTTCCACAAGTTACACGATGACAGCCGACCGATTTCCGTCAGATCTGTTTGGGGAGGCATCCCCATTCGGCGGAGACGAAGAGGACACACACGAGTCGACGGACAGTGATGTCACCACCGCCTATGACGCCAAGGGGCGAGTGGCAAGGTCCGACACCGGAGAAGGTGACGAAGGACCCCGTGACGGCACATCGAATACGGCAGAAGCCAAGGAGGACCAAGAGGACAAGAAGCCCAAGAAGGCCAAGAGAGGAGGCGCGGGGGGAAGATCTACCCCGCGCACCATCAGGCGCAGCAGCAGACTACGCCGAAAGGGTGGAGCCCCACCCAGCCAGGTCACGTCCGCCGAGGACGATGACGCTGAAGAGCCAGAAGACGACACTGAAGCAGGAGCGGGAGCGACTGGGACTGAGAAGGAGAAACCTGGGGAATCCAAACATGGGGGGAAAGGGGGTGCGTCCCTTCCACCTTCCCCTCCACCAAGTGGTAGCGATGAGGAAAACCGAAGCGATGACGAGAGAACGTCGTCTGATGAACGCGACCAATTGGAAGCACGTCTACAACGAAGGATTACCAGGGAGCTCGCCCGGGAGAGGGCGAGGCAACGACGCAAAGCGAAGACCAAATCAGGGTTAAAGACACTCGTCAACAACGCAAAGGCCATTGGCATTCTGATTGCTCAATCCATCGATCCCCGTCTGTGGAAGAGCTTTCCAGAGAGTCTCCGGACCCTGGCGTACAACAAAGCCAATTCAAATGTGTGGGTGATTATCTCAGAGTCTTTGGGGTATGAGCACAAGCACCTGATTGGGCAACTTCGCGAAGGAGATGGCAAAGCGGCTTGGCGTCGAATGACGACCCTCCTTGCTGAGGAGACAAGCGGAGCCGCCACGCACTATCTCACAAAGCTGTTACGCTGCACCTACCCGAACCAACACGTGGGCCACGTGAGGATGTATGCAGAACAGCTACAGAGGATCAACAAACTGTACAAGCTCGCGAGAGGCGAATTCGCGCCAGCGGGAGTACTGATGAGCCGGATCCTAACACTACCGCCCATCTACGACCAAGTGATCGAGAACATCGAGATGCAGAATGGACAGCGACTGGAGAGAGGTGAACCAGAGCTGAACTTCCACCAAGTCGTGACTAAGATCGTGAAATTTGAGAATCGTTACAAGCGCCGCAACAGCAGCGGCAGCAACAAGCGGCGAACGAAGCCGACTATACGACACTACTACAGGCAAGCACGATCAGGGCGGGAGCGACGACATCGGAACAACCAACGTCACCAAGCGTACATAGTGACGAATGGGGGAACGGGAAAGGGCCCGTGCTTCCGATGCGGCCGAATGGGGCATTTCGCAAGGGAATGCAAAGAAGACGTGACGATGAATGGAGACCCCATCATCAACGGAGGACATCAGACAAGGAAGCCAAAAGCCGTGGCAAACCGGGCTCAGCAAGCGAAGAGAAGCAAACGCTCCGGCCGGGGGCGTAGGAAACCCCAGGTCGGCTTCATCGCTGTTGAGCTAAAGGCGCAGAGAGGAGGAGAGCCAGAAGAACAAGTCTTGGCAACAATGACACAGGCGCTAACGGACGGCAGTACCATGATACTGGACACAGGAGCTTCCGGGCACTTCTGCGTGAAAGGAACTACGCTCACCAATGCAAAGAGCACACGCAGGGTCATCAGCTCCGCCGGGGACCAGACCTTGACCGGCGAAGTAGTGGGAGATCTAGGAAAGCTTGCTGATGCTATTGCAGTCAAGGGTCTTCGGACCGGACTAGCAAGCGTGGGAAAGCTTGCGGACGACAGCAACGCAATCCTGATCTTCACCTCCAACAAGGCATACGCCATCCCAGCGGACAGATTCAGAGAAGAATCGTCGCAGCTCATGAGGGAGCAATGGGAGATTGGCGAACGAGACGACAGCGGGCTATATGCGAGTAGCTCCCACCAGATCGATAAAGTGTTGACGAAGAGCAACGGTTTTCGGAACCGACGCCGCAACACAGTGGGAGCACACGCGCACATAGCCGCGACAGCTCGTGAGACGACAGGCAACCAAGCAGGCGCTATGTACGCGCTTGCAGCCTGGCATGAGAAAACGAGGTTCGAGCGCAACCAAAAGCCCGGGCAGCGCGGAGTCCCCTCTACGAGCTACCGTGATCGGGGAGACTCCAGGGATCCAGGCCGCACGTGGAGGAGCAGCGTCGTTGGTGTCCACGGTCCACACCAGCCGAAATTCGTGGCTGGGGGCACAGTCCCGCGTGACCGAGGGCCGACATGGCGCTCCACGAGTAACAAGCCTGGCGTCCGTTTTATCGACCTATGTTGCGGTATGGGAGGTTTCACCAAGGCCGGAATCCTGGCCGGGTGGACCCCCGTCGCATCCGTTGACTTTTGCAGATCGGTGGCGAAACATTTCGGGTGGAATTACCCACATCCATTCGAACGTGTGGATTTGACAAACGGAAGGGGGCGTGCGAAATTGGTCGCAAAGTATCGACACCGGAAAGTCGACGTGGTGATGTTTTCCCCACCGTGCCAACCATACTCGGTGGCGGGCAAACAGAAGCCAGGCGATCCACGCACGCATGTCGTGAGAGGCGGGATAGACGTGATTCTTGGATTGATGCCATCACTCGTAGTCATTGAGTGCGTGGCGAACTTCATCACGTGCAAAGCGAATCCCGTTTACCGAGAGGTTGTATGCCGGAGGCTGACCGCCGCCGGATATCATATCTATGTCGCCCGGAACAACGCTGCCCAGTGCGGCGTGCCCGTGCGCCGTGACCGCGTATTTATCGTGGCAACTCTTTACGAGCGACAAGGCAAATTGGAAAGTCACATGGGGAAGCTATCAAGGAAACCCCAAATGACGTTGTCCGAGTGGTTCCCGGATTTGAAATTGGTGTGTCACCAGCCGTGCCACAGCATGGCGGCGGTGTTCGACGCTCGATCATCGCCGCATCCGACCATGAGGACCATGAGCCTAATCCCATTCAACAAGAAGACATATCGTGCCCGCCAGGGTGACGCCGGTCCAATCGGCGAAGCAACGGACCTCAGCCTAGCCCAGAAGCTTTCGCTTACTGGAATGGGTGAAGGGTTCCATTGGCCGAGACCCAAATGGGCCTGCTATGCTCCGTGCTGCCAGCAATATGCAAACGGCAGACACAGGGGAGGCGACCTGTTGGGCAGGGGCGCAGGGAACATTGTGGTCCCGGCGCAAGCCTTAGCCGTGCTGGAGAACTGCGAGATAGAACTCGCTAGTGAGCTGGGACCCCGAGCCTTCGTGGCAGTGGGAGCCTCAGGTCAGGCACGTGCAGGCCGATGGAAGACCGTAAGTCGAAGGATGAACCGGGCGCAGCGCCGCGCAATGCGACGCGAAGCCATGGCCACGACAATAGCGGAACGTGCGGAGAATCGCACCGACCGGGGCAAGATCATGTCCAAGCATTTCATGACCAAGACCACAAAGCTGATCAGGTTACATCAGAAGATGGGTCATGCAAGCAAGAGGCAGATGAAGAAGATGCTGGCAGAGGGAAGTGTGCCGGGCCTCGAGGAAGTCAAAGAAGAAGACGTTGACAATATGCCTCCGTGCGACACGTGCGCTCAAAGCAAGTTGACCAAGCAGCCGCACGCAAAGCATGGGAGGATTGGTGATCGCCGGAGGGCAGCATTGATCAACCAAGTGATCCACACAGACACAATGCATCGTCGCATACCGTCCATGAAGAAGCACACACTGACGCAAACCTTCGTGGACGAAGCGACGAGGTATGTGTGGTTGGAGTTCTTTTCGTCCAAGACGTACAGGGACTTCTCAGAGATGCTCATTAGAGCAGAAGCGCGGCTGCGTGCTCAGCACAGAGAATCTGCTGAGTACAGGGCGCTGCGCGAAACGGGTCGAGGGCGACCCGTGTTGAACTACTTCAGCGACCACGCATCAGAGATGGTGGGAGCCAAGCAGCGAGCAAGGCTGGCGCGACGATTCATGACTCTTACGATCGTAAGCCCGTCAGCCAAGCTAAGCAATGGCATCGCAGAGCGAGCGAACAGGACGCTGCTGGACATCGCAAGGAGTATTCTAGTCTGGTCAGAACTACCAATCGCATTCTGGGCAGAAGCGTTCGAGATGGCGTGTGACATCTACAACCGAACGGGACACGCAGCAAATGGAGGGAAGAGCCCATACGAAGTTTACTTTGGGCAGCCTCCAAGGAGAGACATAGACCGAATGAAGACCTTTGGGTGCACCTGCTACGTACACGAGGACCAAGGTCGGAGGAAAGACAAGAGCAAGCTGAACAAGACTGCGCGAGCTTGCGTATATTTGGGCATGTCCAAGGATGACAACAGAAGTCATCGCATCTTCAATCCACGCACGGAGAAGTTTCTCACCGCAACCTCGGTTGTGTTCCGGGAAGACGAACCCGGAGGGCACCTGGTGGAGAACTGTCCGATGGTCACAGCGCGGATGAAGGACATTGTCTGGAGTCGGAGGAGCTCCAGAGGCAACAATGAACAGGAGCGTACGGCGACCTCACGCCGACGCAACCAACAAGAGGTGGACGCAATGGCGTCCGGGGAGGAGACAGAGGATGGAACTACAGAGGATGAGGCGATCCTCAGAGACGAGGACGCTGATCATGAGAACGACGGCTGGAACCAAGTTTATCGTGCCAACAACAACGAGTCACCACGGGAGATTGCCGACGCGTTCGACATAGACGTCGAGGCGTTACTGAGAATGAACGAAGGCATCCCCGGGTGCGACGCGGCAACCGGTTACATCGATCCGGATGCCAGGCTCAAGAGAGGCACGGGCATATGGGTTCCTGACGGCGCCACCCACGCCGACAGGAGGTCAAGCGAGCTTGACGTCATGGAAAACTCCGGTTCAGACATCGAATCAGAGGAAGACCGTGATGGGCCAGCGACGGCGAGCGAAGAAGTGTCGCCGCCGGAGCATAAACAGCTGAGGCGATCGAAGCGACTGCACGAGTCGCGAAAGCAGGCGCTAAGCGCGCAAGCCCTGAGGCTGAACCCAGCGTCAGAAGAGACGATCGACAGGCTGTTGAACGAAGTCGTTGATTGTGCCAAAGAAACGGCTGCACTGATCCAAGGCGAGAGCAAAGGGTCAGAGCTAGCCGAGAAAATAAGGCCAATCGTTGACAGGGCGGAGGAGAAGAATCTGAAGGCCTACTGGTTGGCGGTCGCCGAAACGACCGGCACCAAACTGGGTCGCGAGGCGCGATCCGGGAAGCTTCTGGCACGCGACGTGCCAACGCCCAAGTCATACAAGGACGCACTGTCTGGAGAGTTTGCCACAGAGTGGAACCAAGCGGTGCTACGAGAATTGAAGAACCTCAAAGATCATTCTGTATGGTCGTGGTGCGAACTTCCTGTGGGAAGGAACCACACCATCGATGCCACATGGGCCTGGCGAGTAAAACCTACCTCGCAGGGTCACGTGGACAAGTGGAAAGCCAGGTTGTGTGCTCGCGGATTCCGCGAGGTCTATGGCATGGATCACGTGGAAACGCACGCACCTGTGACAACCCTTACGACCTGGCGCGCGTGCCTAGCTGAGGCATCGCGGCCGGGCTGGAAGATCCACATCTGGGACGTGGCCAGTGCATATCTCATGAGTGAGATCCCTGAGGCCACGCCAATTTACCTCCGACCATTCGAAGGGTTGGAGATCCCCAATATTCCACACAAGCGGCCGCTCGTCCTGAAGCTCAAGAAGTGTCTATATGGACTGAAGAGCAGCGGGCGGCGGTGGAATCAGACGATTGATCGGAAGCTCAAATCAATGGGATTTCGACAGTCGACTAATGATCCCTGTCTCTACATGAAGGAGAAGGAGGAGGGGATCATTCGTCTGAATTTGCATGTTGACGACTGCTGTGCTACCTACAACAACGAAGAGATGTACGAGAATTTCTTCGAGGAGCTGCGTCGTGAATACAAGTTGTCGACAGCAACGGACAACAACATGTTCCTGGGAATGCTCATCGACCGCACAGCGGACGGTGGGATACAAGTTCACCAAAGGCACTACCTTGACACCATCCTTGCGGTACACAACTGTGAGGAGTGGAAGCCGGTGAGCAATCCCGCCAGAAAGGAGATAAAGCTGAGCAAGGAACATTCGCCGAAGACGGAAGAGGAACGAAGGAAGATGAAGAACGTACCTTACCGTCAAATCGTGGGTTCGCTAATGTACCTAGCGAATTGCACGAGGCCAGACATCCAGCAAGCCTTGGGGGAGTGCGCGCGTTTCGGCGCGGACCCAGGGGAGCAGCATTGGAACGCATTGAAGTGGATCCTCCGTTACTTGGTCGGTCACAAGGATCTGTGCATCCGTTTCGGACGGCGAGTGCCTGACATGCCCTTCAGCCCGTTGCACGGAAACGTGGACGGTAGCTACGGGGATGACGTCGACTCTCGACGCTCGACAACTGGATACAACTTCATATCGTATGGGGGCCCGATATCGTGGCGCTCGCAGAAGCAAAAGAGCGTTGCCTTGTCCACATGCGAAGCGGAATACATGGCTGCAAACGAGGCAGGGAAGGAAGCCATCTGGCTCCGTCGCCTGTACATGGAAGACTTCGGATACAAGGACCTCAGCATCGTGACATATGGGGACCTAAGCGAAAAGGAGTTCGAGGGGGGCAAGCCCCTAACAATATTCGAAGACAACACTGGGTGTATTGCGCTCTCCCGAAACCCAGTACAGCACAAGCGATCGAAGCACATATCGATTCGCTATCACTGGATCCGGGAAAGAGTGCAGTCAGGTGAGCTGAAGCTTGCCAAGATTGACACAAAGTTGAACACAGCGGACATCTTCACGAAGTCCACGGACAACAAGACGTTCGTGTTCCTAAGAGACAAGCTGATGGCCGTGCGAGAAATCGTGCCGGTCAGAACAATGTCTGCTGAAGCGCAAATGGCCGAAGAGCC
>Ga0163180_10002179_pt1 | contig 10979 bp, 9 predicted proteins | sample AtlANTMetagenome_2_FD_109647 | JGI IMG/M metagenome (GOLD analysis project Ga0163180, IMG submission 109647) | Marine eukaryotic phytoplankton communities from the Atlantic Ocean - Atlantic ANT 4 Metagenome | ecosystem: Environmental > Aquatic > Marine > Oceanic | place: North Atlantic Ocean...
TAAAACAAAGTACCCTTCCCGGAATTTGAAGGTGCTGGCCGAAAATTGTCTTGCTCGTTGTGTGACTTCAAGAACCCCTAGAACAGAAAGTAGTGATGTGTCTTTCAGTATTGCGATGAAATCGTTTCCTAAAGGAGGAATGATTGCTCTCATTGCTTGAGGTAGAACGATTGAATTCATTGTCTGACGCCTGCTTAATCCAAGCGATCTTCCTGCCTCTACCTGACCGATGGCGATTGACTGAATGCCTCCTCTGAAAATTTCTGCCATGTATGCACCGTAAATAAAAGCGAGAGTCACAGTCGCTCTCATCTGAAATGAAAGTTTAAAACCCAACGCATTTTGAAGTTGAGGAATCAAAACAAGAGCAACGGTAAATATAAGAGGAAGTATGGGGATGCCACGAATAAATTCAACGTAGGTTCTAGCTAAGTTCCGTAAGATTACATTTTTAGAGAGCTGGCCCATCCCAGCTAATAACCCCAAAGCTAGGGCAATAGCAAATGCTTGAAGGGTTGCTGTGATGGTAATACTTATACCTGGTATCACTCTGTCCCAAGCCAGTTCGTAGCTGTTTTTAGTTACTATCTGGTACCCCATCCAGAAAAGAATGGCGACTATAGCAACTCCCCACCAAGGGAATGTGTCCCACCATTTTGCTTTGTCGCTAAGACTCTTTTTGCTACTTTCTTTGTGGGCTGACATTTTTCCCTTACTTATTAGGTCTTTGAAGATTACTGCTTAAATGATTAAAAGACGAATGCTGGCGAAATTGTAAGGAAATCTGTTTTCTCAACTAGCCTTTTTTTATGCAGTTTCAGCGCTATATCGCCGACACGATTGTGACCTGTGATGCTCATAACAATGTTTATTCTCCCGGTGTAATAGATATTGAAGACGGGAAAATTGCTTTTGTGGGCCCCGCATCGGCAGAAATTTCAACAGATGTACAGACCCTCCAACTAGGCGGCCTTCTGATGCCGGGCCTAGTTAACGCCCATTGTCATACACCGATGACTTTAGTTAGGGGAGCGGGAGATGGACTTCCATTAGGAAGATGGCTGACTGAGGCAATGTGGCCGCGCGAAGGAAAAATGGATGAAGAAGATGCTTTTTGGGGTATGACTTTAGGCTCTGCCGAAATGTTTCGTGCTGGTGTTACGACAAGTTGCGAAATGTATCTTTTTGAGGAAGCTCTAGTCCAAGCTGCAAAAATCTCACAAGCAAGACTGGTTATTACACCAGGAGTTTTTAAATCTTCATATTCAGAGTCAAGACTTCAAAATTTCACAGACTTTTATAACCTCCACCATGATCCAGAAGGAAAAATTACCGTAGGTTTAGGCCCACACTCAGCTTACGATTTGGGGATACCAGCATGCATGGAGTTAGCTGAGTTCGCAAGATCGCTTGACCTATTGTTTCATATCCACCTTGCAGAAACTCGGGAAGAAAGCTCCCAACTTGAATCTGAATATGGTAAAAGCATTGTTGAAATTCTCAGTGAAAACGGAATATTAGAAGGAAATGTTTTAGCTGCCCATTGTGTTTGGGTTAATGATAACGACATTTCGCTCTTAGCTGATTCGAATGTATCTGTCGCTCATTGCCCTGTCAGTAATATGAAACTCGGCTCCGGAATAGCACCTATAGAAAAAATGATTAATAAAGGTATAACAATAGGTTTAGGAACAGATGGACCTGCTTCTAACGACACGCTCGATTTATGGGAGGAAGTTAAAATTGCAGCGCTTTTAGCAAGAGTTAATAACCTCGATGCAACCTTGATAACACCATCGGAAGCCTTGGGAATGGCTACCCGAAATTCGGCAAAAGCGATTGGCCTAGATCAAGTCGGAAGCCTAGAAGCAGGTTGGGAAGCGGACATGATAAGAATTGATACCAATTACAGCACTTTCACACCATCGACTGATTTGAATGAAACCTTGGCTCATCTAGTTTGGTCTGGAGCTAGTAGGGAAGTGACAGATGTATGGGTAGGTGGCTCTAAAGTTCTCTCTGAGGGAGAGTTGGTAACAATTGACGAGGAAAAGGCTTTGAGAGAGGTCAGGGAAAGAGCTTTCAGACTGGCAGAGGATTAGAAGGTGCTAGATAAAGAAAAGACCGCAGAAGAGATATCTGACATTCTCGGTCTTGAACCTTTGGCCTTGGAAGGCGGCATGTGGGCACAAACTCTCAAAGACAAAAATTCTACAGCCATCTATTATTTGTTGAGTAAGAACAATTTTTCTGCAATGCACAAGTTGGAAGCAACTGAAATTTATCACTACTACGCAGGAGCGCCCGCACAGATGCTTTTGCTGAATTCTGCTGGAAAGACCGAAGAACTGGTTCTAGGTTTGGATCTTGATTCCGGACAACGACCACAGGTAATTGTCGAACCGGGAGTTTGGCAAGGCTCGAAGACAACAGGAGAGTGGACTTTATTAGGAACCACGATGGCCCCTCCTTATTCACAAGAAATGTTTCAGTTGGCAGACAGAGAAGAACTGCTCAACGGTTGGCCAGATAGCAGGAAAAAAATTTATGAATTAACTCGAAGTGATTATTATCAATAATTCACCAGGTCGCATTAGTCGAGATGCCGCCATCCACCACTAAATCTGATCCAGTTACCCAACTTGCCATAGGAGAAGATAGGAAAACTACGGCATCGGCTATGTCCTTAGGGTCGCCAACCCTTCCAAGCGGAGCAGAATTTAACCATCTATCGAGTCCTTCAGGCCAGCGTTCTTTAAGGTTTCCGTCATCAATTAGTCCAGGAGAAACAGAATTTACCCTAATACCAAGATTCGCATACTCAAGAGCAGCGGATTTGGTCAACATCAATAAAGCAGCTTTGCTTGTCGAATAATGAGAATGACCCCTCGCCGGCTGGTGTCCTTCAATCGAAACTATGTTTACAACTGAAGCGTTTTTGCTTTTTTCTAAAGCAGGTAATGCTGCACGCATCACAAGATGGACACTTCGGAGGTTTGTCTCTAAAACAGCATCCCAACTGTCGGAGTCTATTTCGCTTAAGTTTTCAACATTTTGAATAGCGGCATTATTGACGACTATGTCTAACTGGTGGTTTATGTCAAAAGTTTCAGCAATAAGTTTTTCGACTTCCTGAGGATTTCTAAGATTTGCACTCAGAATCGTTGCAGGCACAGAATTTGTGAAGGATTTTGCATTGGCATCATTATTGTTCACGGCGAGGATCAGTTCTGCTCCTGCTTTTTTCAGTTCAGAAGCGATTGCTAAACCTATTGGACTATTTGCGCCAGTTACCAATGCGACATTCCCACTTAGGTTAATCTCAATGCTCATATTTTTAAGCCGAATCTGAACCTGTTGTCATAATTCTGCCGATTCTATTTCGGTCAAGATCGGAAGCATTTGCGGTAACGATTAATTGGCCGCGATATATAACACCGATACGGTCCGAGAGGCTAAGAATTTCGTCTAATTCAGCAGAAACTAAAAGTACAGCCAATCCTTGGTCTCTTTGTTTAATCAACTGTTGATGCACGAACTCTATACTTCCTACATCTATACCTCGCGTGGGTTGGGCGGCAACTAAAAGTTTTGCATTATGCGAGAACTCTCTAGCAGCAATAGCTTTTTGTTTGTTTCCACCCGACAAAGAACTCGACGGTGTCTCAATGCTAGGCGTGCGTATGTCGAATTTTTCAACCATTTCTTTGGCATAGTTAGCAATCGCTTTTTGTTGACGGATGCCGCGATTGGAGTAGGGAGACTTGTAATACCTGTTAAGAATTAAATTGTCTGCTACTGAATGCGCCCCAATCAGTCCGTGTTTCTCTCTATCTTCAGGAATGTGCGCAACGCCCAATTCACTGATTTGTCTCGGTGAAAGGTCATTTATCGAAGTATCTCCAATAAAAATTTCTCCCGTATCTATCTTCCTCAATCCAGTAATTGTTTCAACGAGTTCTCTTTGCCCATTTCCTTCGACTCCGGCTATGCCAAAAATTTCACCTGATCTCACTTCAAGAGATAAATTATTTACCGCTAGAAGTTTCCTGTCATCTTGAACGCAAAGGTTTCTTACACTAAGCACCGTTTCATTGGGTGATGCTGCTTCTTTTGAAACGCGTAGAACGACACTGCGGCCAACCATCATTTCGGCGAGACCAGACTCATCTGTTTCTGCTGGAGTTGTAGAGCCGACTACTTGACCGTTTCGCATTACTGTAACTTCGTCTGCTACCTCAAGAACCTCTCTCAGCTTGTGGGTGATAAAAATTATCGCAACACCCTGTGAGGCAAGTCTCTTAAGGACCTGCAGAAGGTGATCAGTTTCCTGAGGTGTCAAAACGGCAGTGGGTTCGTCCAGAATCAAAATATCTGCTTTTCTATAAAGAGAACGAAGAATTTCAACTCGCTGTTGTGTGCCGACAGGCAAGTCTTCGACAGTCGCCTCGGTGTCTACATCAAGCTGGTACTCTTCTGCCAGCTCTCTGACCTTTTCCTTGGCGTTCTCGATATCTATCACATTGGCCTTGTTGGCTGGTTCGTTACCTAAAACAATATTTTCTGCAACAGTTAAAACGGGCACTAATTGGAAATGTTGATGCACCATCCCTATTCCGCGATCGATTGCATCTTTGGGGCGTCCAAGATCCACAGAATCACCGTTTACTTTTACTGTTCCAGAATCAGCTTTATAAAGACCGAAAAGAATATTAACTAAGGTGCTTTTACCGGCACCGTTTTCACCTAGAAGAGCGTGAATTTTACCTTTTTTTATCGCAAGGTTTATCTGATCATTCGCTTTTACACTTCCGAATGTCTTCGAAATATCAGTTGCTTCAAGCGCGAGAGTGTTCGATGGCATCTGTTATTCCCTTGAATAAGGTTGACCGATAGAGGCAGGGGGTCTAGCTCTTCCTACGAATCCAGCTAGAACAACTATTGTTACTACAAAAGGAATTATCCCAATAAATTGAGGGTCATTCGTCAACCAATCCCTAAATTGGAACTGTGTTTGGATCGCACTTGCATAACCAAATAGAAGGGCAGCACCCCACGCGCCCACAGGGTTCCATCGGCCAAAAATCATGACAGCTAAGGCAACAAAACCTTTCCCGTTCGTCATGCCACGTTCGAAGGACCCAACGGCTTCCAGACTTAGGTACGCTCCTGCTAAACCTGCGACACCACCCCCCATTACGACATTAAAATAGCGCATTCCTATCACAGAGATTCCAACAGTTTCTGCCGCACTTGGGTGTTCGCCTACAGCCCTAGTGCGTAGCCCCCACTTAGTCCTGAAAAGAAGAAACCAAAGAGTTGGAATCATCAAAAGTGTTAAATACGTAATCGGTTTATTTGAAAATAAAACTCTTCCAGCGATCGGTATATCTGCTAAGGGTCCGAGTTTGATCACCTGGGCTTTTCCGGAAGGAAGTGTTCGTCCTAAGGAGAAAAAGAAACTCGTTATTCCGATTGCGGCAATATTTATCACAGTGCCAGCAATTATTTGATCACCGCGCAAACCTACTGAAATACCCGCTAGCACGCCTCCCATCATCATTCCTATTCCTATTCCCGCAAATACACCTAGCAGCAGACTGCCGGAAGTGGAAGCAACCATGAAACCACCCCAAGCGGACATCAACATTTGTCCCTCAATTCCAATATTGATGACACCGGATCGTTCACATAAAAGTCCGCACATAGCCCCAAGCACTAGCGGAGTGGAGTGTCTTAGAGTGCTGACCAGAACAGAGGTGGTATTTGCCTGCTGAAATTCTGCTGTCCAGAGTGTAAAAAATACGAGAAGTACGGTAGTTAAAATCCACCATCTCTTATTGAAAAAGAATTTTTTAACATCTCTTGGTTGGTTTTCACTCATGAAGAACCCCAAGTTGTTGAAACGGAAAGCTCATTCTCTTCTTTCTGACTCAAGAACCATCTAACTACTAGCGGTGTGGCTACGAATATTAGAATTAGAGCCTGAATAATGTCAGTAATTTCCGGGGAGACGTCAGCTTTAAATTGCATCATCGATCCTCCCGCTTCCATTGCTCCTATAAGAATTGCCGCCGGTATAACTGCCAATGGGTGAGTTCTGGCTAGGAGAGCGATAGTTATGCCCTCGAAACCAAGTCCAGCATTAAATCCTGGTTCATATCTTCCGACAACCCCCTGAGTCTCAATTGCGCCACCGAGAGCTGCTAGGAGACCGCTAATGGCCATAGTCATAATGATAATTTTTTTGACGGAGATACCTGCATAACTGGCAGCATTCGGATTTAGTCCTACAGATTTTATTTCAAAGCCAAAAGTCGTGCTACGTAACAAATACCAACACAAGAAAGCGATGACTACAGCCAAAAAGAAACCGGCAGGCAATTCTCCCCATCTGGGAATTTCAGCGCTGCTTTCGATGTGAGGAGTTCTAACTATGACACCTTCTTCTCTCCAGACTTTTGATGCAAGCCAGTCAGTCATGTTCAGTGCAACGAAATTCAACATGATTGTCGTGATCACCTCATGAGCGCCCCTGCTTGCTTTAAGAATCCCTGGAATAGCTCCCCACATAGCTCCGGCAATCGCACCAGCCAATAGAGCTAGTGGCGTATGGATTATCCATGGAAGGCCAGTAATTCCATATCCAACAGCACCCGCTATTAGAGCACCAAATACTAGCTGTCCTTGACCGCCGATATTGAAAAGTCCGGCCTTAAAAGCGAAAGCCACTGCGAGACCCCCCATGACAAGAGGTGTGGCCTTTTCTAAAGTTCTTCCAATACTTTTTGAATCACTTAGTGATCCCTCTATTAAAGCTTTATATGCATCCACCGGTGATGAACCTGAAAGGGCAATTATTATTGCACCTGTAGCAATGGCAAGTGCTACTGCCAGAATTGGCATAAGAAATAAGCGGAAGTTATTCATCAGATAAACAATTTATTGATTGAGATTTTCCAATTAGCTGTTTCTGCCCATATTTGGTTTGCGGCCGTGATTAGCTTTTTTGCGTCTGGCATTGGTTTTCTTTTTACTTGTACGTTTCGACATAACGGCAGGCTACCTCATTAGGGCGCAGAGACCTTATCCTTGTCTTAGTCTAATTGTCTGATTTTTATTATTTAAGGGTTGCAAATGGAAAGATTTGGATTTGTTGGGTTGCCTAATGCCGGTAAGTCTTCACTTTATAATGCTTTAGCCGGGGGTGGTGCTTTGGCGGCACCCTATGCTTTTGCCACCACAGATCCTAATGAAGGGGTAGCTCGTGTCCCAGACAGCAGGCTAACTCTTCTGGGAGAGATGAGTAATTCGCAAAAAATAGTCTCGGCCACTATTCAATTCACTGATATTGGTGGATTAGTAGAAGGTGCAGCTAAGGGAGAAGGCTTAGGAAATCGTTTCCTCGCAGGTATACGAGAAGTTGACGCTATCGTTTTTGTGCTTAGAGCATTTTCAGATAGCGATGTACCAGGGCCAACAGATCCTGTTGAGCATTTAAGAATTGTAGAAGTAGAGCTAGCGCTAGCAGATCTAGAAACCACCCAGAAACAGTTATCAAAAATCGAAAAAGTAGCTAAATCTGACAAATCTATTGGTCAAACTCTTGATTCTTTGAAACACGCTTCGGAACAGCTTGATCAAGGAATTCCGATCTACAAAAGTGATTTAATATCGAGCGAAAGAGAGATGTTGTCTGATTTTTTCCTATTAACAGACAAGCCAGTATTAGCTGTTGTGAATATGGGTGAAGATCAAGTGGAACGAACAAATCAAATACTAGAACCGGTCATTGCGGAACTACCAGATCAAGAAGTTATAGGAATGTGTGTTCAACTTGAGTCAGAAGCCGCTTTATTAACTCCCGAAGAGCAGTCAGAAATGTTAGAAGAGCTTGGTTTGGGAGAAGGTGCCTTGTCGAGGTTCGTTCGTTCTGCGTATCACCTCTTGGGTTTGAGAACATTCTTTACAACTGGAGAGAAGGAAAGTAAAGCATGGACTTTCAGGCAAGGTTCAAGTGCCCCTGAATGCGCAGGCAGAATCCATACCGATTTCCAAAGAGGGTTTATTCGAGCTGAGACAATCGGATGGCAGTCACTGCTAGAACAAGGCTCATGGCTAAAGGCTAGAGAAGCCGGACTCGTTAGAAGTGAAGGCAAAGAATACAAACCTGAGGACGGCGACGTAATGGAATTTCGTTTTAATGTCTGAAACGAAAAAAGGATCTCTTTTTCTTGTCTCCACTCCTATAGGTAATCTTTCAGATTTGTCAAAACGTGCGGTAGAGACTCTTGAGGCTGCGGATTTGATCGCCTGTGAAGACACAAGAAGAACAGGTCAACTTTTAAAATTCATAGGGGTGGAAAACAAGAAACTGATACGAGTAGATGAACATACAGAATTTAAGAGTAAGTCCCAGATTGTTGAAAATATTAAAAATGGGCTCACAGTAGCTTTGGTCAGTGACGCAGGAACTCCCGGTATTTCAGATCCGGGTGAAGAACTTGTAAAAACAGTTATAGAAAATAATTGCAATGTTTCAGTAATTCCCGGTGCGTCGTCAGTAATAGCTGCCTTGGTTGTTAGTGGTATCTCAATGAAACGGTGGGTAATGGAAGGTTTCATTCCGCGGAAAGGAAAAGATAGAGAAGAAATTCTCAAAGAGTTAGCAGTTGAGGAAAGAACAATTATTTTATTCGAGTCTCCAAAACGTCTTCCAGAAACACTTAAAGATCTGTGTCAACACCTAGGAGAAGACCGCCTAGTTGCCGTTGTGAGAGAACTAACAAAAATTCACGAAGAGGTTTGGCGAGGCTCATTAAAGAGAGCGGTAGAACATTACGGTTCACCAACGAAAGGCGAGGTGGTCATAGTAGTCGAAGGCTCTAATTATGAAAGCACTATTCCCGATGAACACATCCTAAAGGTTCTACGTGAAGCCAAGAATTCAGGTATGTCCGCAAAGGATGCTTCAAGTCAAATTGCAGTACAACTAGGCGTTTCCAGACGGAGGGTCTACAAGTTGTACATAGATTTAGATTAGCCAAGGGCTTCACCATAGATTGAGGTAGTCTCGGCTCTGATGACAAACAAAAATGATTCAATACCAGTTCTTGTTGCGGTTGCTTGGCCTTACGCTTCAGGTTCTCGTCATTTAGGTCATCTAGCAGGTGCCTATCTACCGGCTGACGTTTTTGCCCGCTTCCAAAGACTTGCAGGTAATGAAGTATTGATGGTCAGTGGCTCTGATGTCCATGGCACGCCGATAACTGTTAGAGCAGACTCTGAAGGAACCACACCGGATAAAATCGTTGACAAATATCATAAAGAGTTTTTAGATAATTGGGAAAAACTTTCGATTAGTTGGGACTTGTACACATCAACAGGAACTGAAAACCATTCAGAGGTCACGCACGACGTCTTTATGAAACTTTTTGAAAAAGGACACATCGACAAACGTTCATCGGAACAGTTCTATGACGAAGATGCTGGAAGATTTTTGCCAGACAGATACATCGAGGGAGTATGTCCTCATTGCGAATATTCTGAAGCCAGAGGCGACCAGTGTGAAAATTGTGGGAGAACTTTAGACCCCGAAGAGCTCATTAAACCTATTTCAAAAATAAGTGGAAGCGAGCCCACTCTAAAAGAAACCGAGCATTTTTATTTAAGATTGTCTGACTTCCAAGAACCACTTTCCGAATGGCTTTCAGAGAGAGAAGGGTGGCGCAATCACGTCTTAAACTTCTCGAAAGGCTGGATCGAGGAAGGTTTGCATGATCGAGCAATTACACGGGATCTGGATTGGGGAGTTGAAGTCCCAGTCGAAGGAATAGGTGAGGGAAAAAAAATTTATGTCTGGTTTGAAGCGGTCATTGGATACCTTTCAGCTTCCAAAGAATGGTCAAAAAATAACGGTTCGGAAGACGACTGGAAAAAGTGGTGGACTAATCCTGACAGTCGTTCAGTTTATTTCATCGGCAAAGACAACATTCCTTTTCATACCATTATTTGGCCCGGGATGCTTATAGGTTACGGAGATTTAAATTTACCCAGTGATGTTCCAGCGAACCAGTACGTAACGTTCAAAGGGGGGAAAGCTTCTGCCAGTAGAGGAGTAGGTTTAACAATTACTGAGAGCCTCGAAGCTTTTGAAGCGGACTCTCTCAGGTACGCATTAGCGGCTTCCTTTCCCGAGCAAAGCGACACAGAACTTACAGTTAAAGAAATTTGTCGACGAATTAACGAAGAGCTAGTCGCTACATGGGGAAATCTGGTCAACAGAGTTTTATCAATGATTTACAACTCTTGCGACGCACAAATCCCGTCTCCTGAACTCAGAAATGAAGAGGACTTAACGCTACTTGCGAGGATTGATCAACTCGTGGAGCAGGTAGCGGAAGAAATTGACAGAGTCGAGTTGAGAGCTGCTTTGCAAAAAGGAATGTCAGGCGCAGCTGAAGTGAATGCTTATTTGAACTTGATGGAACCATGGAAACTTTCAAAGACAGATCCTGAAAGAGCAGCAACTGTACTAGGTGTAGCTTTATCGGCTATCGCTGGTGTGCGTGTTTGTTTAGCACCATATTTGCCATTTTCGACTGAAGTGCTAGATGATGTATTTGGCCCTATTACTTCTTGGCAAAGAGAAGAACCTCAACATGGAAAAAATATTGAAAAACCGAAACCACTTTTCAAAAAAATAGATATCGATTTGTTGGGTTTAGATGATTGAATGGTTTGACAATCACTGTCATCTTTCTGAAAACCCTGAAGAAGAAATTCTTCGAGCACGCGAAGCATTGGTTACCGGTTTCGTAAATGTAGGTACAGATCTTGAAACCAGTCAAATGGCTATGGAAAAAGCAAAGAGATTTCCAGATGTTTGGTCGACTGCTGGAGTGCACCCCCACGAAGCGCGAAAAGGTGTGGACGGTATTAAAGGTCTATTGGAAGATCCGAATGTAGTTGCCGTCGGA
>Ga0163180_10002183_pt1 | contig 10968 bp, 8 predicted proteins | sample AtlANTMetagenome_2_FD_109647 | JGI IMG/M metagenome (GOLD analysis project Ga0163180, IMG submission 109647) | Marine eukaryotic phytoplankton communities from the Atlantic Ocean - Atlantic ANT 4 Metagenome | ecosystem: Environmental > Aquatic > Marine > Oceanic | place: North Atlantic Ocean...
ATGGCAGCAACTGCAACAACCCCAGGATAGGAGTAAAAAATGGCACTCACAAAAGTAAAATCAGAACAACTTGATGCAGCACAGACAAGTATTACTTCTGTGGGTACACTTACGGGTTTAAATCTATCGGGAGGTCTTACCGGCACAACTGCAGTTTTTACAACTGGAGGCAACGCGGCCCAACGAACCTTAAAGTCAACGGATACTGATGCTGCTGTTGGCCCTCTACTTGATCTAACAAGAGATAGCGCATCTCCAGCAAATAACGATGTTATTGGCAAGATAAGGTTTTTTGGCAAAAATGATGCTAGTGAATTCATAAGTTTTGGCGCAATTGGAATGCTTCTTAAAGATGTTTCAGACGGCTCTGAAGATGGTGAGTTTGAGATTATAACAAGACTAAATGGTACTAATAGAAGTCGTTTTTTAACAGATGAGACTGAAACAGTTATTAATGATGATAGTCAAGCTTTAGACTTTCGAGTTGAGTCAGATAATAAAACTAACGCTTTATTTGTAAAAGGGGCAGATGGCGATGTTGGTATTGGTACAGCTTCTCCTACGGCAGAACTTCATGTTAACTCTTCAAGTGAAAATGTAAATTTAAAACTAACAAGAGATACAAATTACGGAGTGCAAATTACTGGAACAGATGGAGGAACGACTCCTGTTCTTAGACTAGCAACTATAAATAATGGTACATTAACTGAAAGAATCCGAATGAGTGAAACGGGGCTAACCCCCACTACAACAGAAACAATGGGTCTTGGATATGCTGGCGCTAGATGGAATAAGTTGCACGTAAAAACTGCCGCCACACAGGATTTTTATATTTTAGGAGCGAGCACAACAGCAGATTCTTCTTTTATGATGTCATATTTTAACACAACTCTGAGTGGAAGTGATAGTTTAACAGCAGATAGAGCAAACTACGGTATCTATAGTGCACTAAACTCAAGTGCTACAGGAGGAGATACCTCTAATGAGCACAGACTGTATGGAATTAGAAGTTTAGTAAAAGCCACCGGAGACTCTGATCTTATTTATGGAGGATACTTTACTGGAGAAGCAGAGCACAGTAGCGGAAGTGTAAGCTTACTGCACGGTATTTTTAATCAAGCAACTGCTGATCCGAATAGTGGAGGAACAATTTCTAATGCATACGGTGCTTGGAATCAAGCAAGTATAAACGGTTCTGCGGGCTCAACTATTACTAATGCTTATGGGGGCTATAATAGAGTAATTGTCGGCAGTGCAGATGCAATTGCACATAGCTCTCTTACTGGATGTTACGCAGAAATTGAAACGGATGCATCAGGAACAGGGCGTACAACAACCAATGGATATCTATTCCGAGGGCTCTACGATGACGATAGCTCAGCAGAACATAAGTTTACAAACTTCTACGGGCTACATCTAAACGGAACTAACTTAGCAACTCGAGTAGACGGAACAGGAAATGTAGCGGGTGTTTATCTTGATATGCCAGGAGTCGACCAGGGTTTTTGGAACAGTGAAGATCAACCAAACTATTTTAGAGGAAGTCTTGGAATTGGTTCTGGAGCAAGACAAGTAGGAGATACTGTTGGAGCAGAATTGCATCTTGTCGAGCCAGATGGTGGAGAATTGGTTCTTGCTCGATATGATTCTACAATTGGCACCAATAATTCTTTAGGAAAAATATTTTTTGGTGGTACAGAAGATTCTGGCACCACAGTTAATTTTTCTGCTTCCATACAAGCTTTTGCTCAAAGTGCTCATAGTACAACTGATGCAGACGGTTATCTGTCAATTTACACGACAGCTCAAAGCAGCACTACATTGGAAGAGCAGTTACGTGTTGACAGAAATGGTACTATAAAAGTTATACGCGGAAACATAGAAATGCCCACAGACCAGGGTATTAGTTTTGCTAATGCTGATGCTTCTGCACAAACAGTATCCCCCTCTTCTTCTGTACTTGATGACTATGAAGAAGGAGAGTATACTCCTACTATTACTGTTCAAAGTGGAAGCGCCACATTGAATACAACTGCTGATACTCTTTTGTATACAAAAATTGGTAGACAAGTAACAGTAAATGGTAGAATTCGATTTTCAACTACATCTGCTTCAGGATATATGCGAATTAGTCTTCCTTTTGTAAATGTTACTAATATTTCTGGTACTCAGGGAGACTATGCTTATTTTAGTCTTGCAGGACACAATGTTAATGTGGATGCAGATATTTATGGAGTTTTTGGAGAAGCCTCCCCCGGCAATAACTATATAACTCTTTTACAAAAATATGATAATGCGGGATGGAATTATTGGGACGCAAGTAACTTTTCAAGTGCAGACTATCTATACGTCAATGGAACGTATTTTACTAATTCATAAGGAGAAATAAATGGCAAAATCAAGAGGTAGAAAGTTTGCGGAACTAGTAGCGCCATCAAATGGTATATTTGATGCTGCCAGCTTGCCTACTATTCCTGCAGGAAAATTACCAACAATTTCAATATCAAAGCTAGCAAACTCTACATTCAGTGTAAATAGTGAAAGCGCAAGTCTTGGCGGTAATATTACACTAGATACGGGTGATATTACAGAGCATACAAGTGCAAAATACTTTACAGATACTCGTGCGGATGCAAGAATAACTGCACATAACTTGTTAGCGCGTTCTGGCGGCACAATGACAGGAAATCTAACGCTTGGCGACAATGTAAACGCATATTTCGGAGCAAGCACAGATTTACGAATTTATCATGATGGTACAAATAGCCATATTATCAACTCAACTGGTGAATTAAGGTTTACAGGATCAAATCTTGCATTCAAATCTGATAGTGCTAAACTCTACTTCGGAGCTTCCGATGATTTGCAAATTTATCATGATGGTAGTCATTCATATATGGCAAATACTGGAGGAAGCTTATATATAAGATCAGCAAATAGTATTCAGCTAGAAACAAACGGTGGAGTAGATATGCTTACCCTCGGAGTTGGAGGTGCTGCAACTCTTTTTCATAATGGTTCGGCAAAACTTGCAACAGGAGCAACTGGAGTAACTGTAACTGGAGTGATTGCACCAACATCTCATTTACAAATGAATCATGCCGATAATCAGTATATCTATCTTGGAGCAGGTAATGATTTACAGATATACCATAATGGTAGTCATAGCTATATTGATGAAGCCGGCACTGGAAATCTTTACATCCGTAATGGAACAAAGAACAGTATTTTTATGAGAACAGATGGAGAAGTAATTCTTTATCATAATAATTCGGGAAAACTTGCAACAACTTCTACAGGTGTTCAAACAACTGGAACACTCAATGTAAATGGTGCTTATAGTTTTCCAACTTCTGATGGCACAAGTGGTCAAGTTTTACAAACAGATGGTAGTGGTAATCTAACCTTTGTAACTGGAGGTGGAGGGGCTGGTGATATTACAGCAGTTGTTGCAGGCACAAATCTAACGGGTGGAGCAACAAGCGGCTCTGCAACAGTAAATCTTGCTACAAATTTGAGTGGATTGGGTACTATTTCGAGCGGTCCCATTACAGTAACTACAGGTGCAAATCAAGCTCTTTTGGTAACTGGAGGCCCCTCCTCTTTACATCAAAAGATATATAATACTGGTACAACAGGTACTTATAGTTATTTACAGCTAACTACTGTAAATAGCGGTTCTACTCAAAATTCGGGTTATTTAATTAAAAATGCTGCTCAAAACACAGGAAACAGTCTGGGAAATAATTCATTATATCTTTGGAATCAAACTAATGAAGTGGAACTTGTTCCTGCAGGAACTATTGCTAACAGATTCACTGTAGAAACTAATGGAAATGTAACTATTAGGGGAAGTGCTGCAACAATAGGCGGAAATACCGTTTGGCATGCTGGAAATGATGGGGCAAATTCAGGACTTTACTCAGAATATAATAAGTCATTGGTGGGTGCCGGAGGAATTAATAATGCTGTTGGTACAGATATTGTAGAATATAGCGGTCAAATTTCAGCCAGTGTTACTGGACTATTTAATGCATCAAATAATGCAAATGGTATTTTACGTCTAAATACACATCCTGGAAACTATTATCACGATTTAGGATTTAGTTCTGATGGTAATATGTATCACAGAAACTTTACTAATTCAAATGCATTTACTACAGCTGCATGGTATAAAGTGTGGGATGCAAGTAATGATGGTTCTGGCTCAGGACTTGATGCAGATACTTTAGATGGAGTTCAATTAGCGAATATTGCAAGAACTGATTTACACGAAACATTTACTTCAAATATAACAGTAAATGGTAACATATATACAGGAGACGGAAACGACGGTTATTTTTACAATGACTCGGCTGGTAGAACTGCCTTTGCAGGAGGTGACTTCTACATACAAAGCTCTGTAGGTAATTATTACAACTATGCAACAAATCAGTACATAGGAGATTCGAGCGGAGACAACATTTACTTTCGTGGAAATGTTCTTAGCGGTACAGGTTGGCAGATTAATGGCTCGGGTGCACTTACAACAAGAGACCATCAAATAAGTGCAGGATATCAGTTAACAAGGGGAGACCACCACACAGGCTATTTAGAGGGCTCATACAATAACGTAGGTGCAAACTCAGCAAAATCAAATCCAATTTATTCAATTGGCTCAGGCTATGTTCCAGCAGATGCTGGTTTTGGTAATATGTATGGTATTGGCTACTCGCACTCTAATTTCTGGGGTACAGGTAGTGGCAAACCTACAGACTGGGGGCTTTATGCATGCCAAAATGGTAGCCCTTTCTTTATAACCACTAATACCGGAACTTGGTCCTCTGGACAATTTAACCGTAATGGTAATACAGTTTGGGATGCAGGGAATGATGGCTCCGGATCTGGACTTGATGCAGATACTTTAGATAGCGTTCAAGGCTCTACGATTCAACAGGGGCTTGCTCGAATCAATGGCTGGGAACCTGCTTATGGCGGTAGCGCTGAAAGCAATGTTTACTATGATTACGGTGAAAGAGCTGTGGTTATTGATGGTGCGAATGACAGCAACATCGGTGCTGCATTTAAAGCGGTGAGAGTTGAAGCTGGAGAAGAGCTACGTTTTACTGTCCAAATAAAAGGAAGTGCGGCAAATTCTAATGGTATGTACATCAGACTATATGCACATAATGGAGAGATGCCTAATGGCAAAACTCATGTGTCTAATGATGCATCTACTAGTAGTGCTTTTGTGCAGGAAGATGATGCTGGTGTTACGAGCTGGCATGAAAATGGGTCAGTTAGTACGAGCTATGTTTCATACACACGTACGTACACAGCCGCACAAACTCAATTTGTTTCACTCGTTATTCTAAACTGGACCGCTTATGGTAGTGGTAAGTTATATGTTCGACAGCCAGATATTGCCATTCTTAAAGTGAATGATTCTCATGCACTAGACGGCACGACTGGCGGCAATTATATGAAAAGCGGTGCGGGAGATTCAGTTACTGGTTGGTGGATTAGTAGCGCAAGAAATGGGAATAGCGGTTCTCCTCAAGTCTATTTTTCTCACAGCAGTGGTTATGGTCAGCATATTAATACTTACAATACGAGTGGAAGTATTTATGCTCTTCAGGTTCATAATAATTCAAAAGAACTATTTGGTGTTTATAACGATGGAACCGTTAAAGCAAATGGAGGACATCTTGTTGTTGATGCTAGCAGTACTTATACCCGAAAAGCAGGAGGAATGCAGCTTGGAAGTACAAGCTCATTAAGTAATGCTTCCGGTACGCTTGCACTTGCAGCAACTAGTCCTTATATTTCTTTTCATCACGGAAGTGGAGCAAGAACAGGATACATTCAAGAAGCAAGTAATAGGCTTTACTTTGGAGAATTTACATATACAGAAGACCCCAGCTCTTTTCGCTCACCAATTTTTTATGACAGTAATGACACTAATTATTACGCGGATATAGCGGGTACATCTCGATTTAATTATATAAGACCAACCGATATTTCTTGTGTAGGAAATGTAGACTATGGAGCTCCTCGATGGGATTTTAGGGCACATGTTGTTGAAAGTCCTCACCACTATGCTACAAGTAATACTGAAACAATGTACATCGGTGAAGACAATATAATCAATCTTCGAGACCATGCAATTTGTGAAGATGACTGTCGTGCTCCAATCTTCTATCATAGTTCAAATACTACTTATTACGTTCGTCCCGGAAGCAGCAGTAAGTTTAACGGCGATATTTTTATTGATGGAAACTACGGTATAGGTATTGTAGGAGTTTATTCTGCTACACGTTATCAGCACGTTTGGATGATGGGTTCAGCATATCGAACAAATGCAGCGGGTACAAGTTATGGAAATGCTTATGGTTTAACATGGACACACACCAACATTGGTACTGGCACAAATCAATCTATTTCTGGACTATCTCATCAGTTGCAAGTTAGAGCAAATGGTACTTTATGGTCTGCAATAGGTAATGGTATTTGGACAAACGGAAATGTTACTGCATACTCCGATATCGCTGTAAAAACAAATTTAGAAATTATACCAAATGCTCTTGAAAAAGTTTGTTCTCTTCATGGCTATACGTATGAAAGAACAGATTATGTAAAAGATCCCGAAGATCCAAATGCTCCTGATAAACTTGTACAAGCAGGAGTTGTAGCACAGGAAGTAGAAAAAGTATTACCAGAAGTAGTATCGGGAGAAGAAGGAAATAAGAGTGTAGCCTATGGAAACATGGTTTCAATACTTATTGAAGCAATTAAAGAATTAAAAACAGAAGTCGACGAGCTAAAGGCTCAATTAAATAAGGAGAAGTAAGTGGCATTCACATACACTTGGAAAATGAAAGAAATAAAAATTGTCGATCAGACAAACTCTGAAGGAAAAGTCTTAAAGGATGCAGTTGTGCAGACCTTATGGCAAAAAATCGGAAAAGATGATGATGGAAATGAAGGCATATTTATGGGAGCAACTCCTCTAAGTGCAGTAAATGTTCCAGAAGCAGACTTTAAAGCATTAGATACTCTTACAGAGGAGCAAGTTCTTACATGGATAAAAGCAATAGTTGAAGCAGACTCAACTTATGTTGCACATATAAACGAAGTAATCGCAGAGGCAATAGAAACTGGTAAAATCAAGACAGCACCGCTACCGTGGGATCCTGCAGCTCCTGCAGGTCCCGCTTAGGAGACAGAAAATGGCAGTAGCAATTAAAAAACTAGAAACTTTTACGGGAAAAAGAATATCAACTATGGTTGACCCTGATGATATGAGTAAAACAATTACACAGGAAAATGACTGTAAAGATATTGAGGTAGAGTTTACACAGGGATCAATTACTCATACTCGAACGGTAAATGTTTGTTATAACTCAGAAGGAAATTATGACGAAGCAGCAACAGATGCAAGAATTAGTGAAATTGCTATCGGAGTTGAGAATAAAATAGCTTCAGGAGCTATATCGTAGGAGACAGAAAATGGCACTTCAAAGCAGCGGAGCAATATCTCTTTCAAATTTACAGACAGAATTTGCAGATACTGGCGATTGGGCACAAAGCACGGGGATGGGTGGTAATCCTATTTCTCTAAGTGAGTATTATAGGGGTTCAATAAATGCAGTATTTACTGATTTTACTCCAACTGTAAGTGGTTCCTCTGGTACCTACTGGCAAGTTATTGTACAAGGTTCAACGATGTCTGGAAGTATAGTTAGTAATGGAAGTACTGTTACTAGTGGCTTGGGTGGCTATGATGTTCAATATACTACAGGAAATACTAAGTATACTAGGTTTACTCTAGGGCAGACCAACACTTATGGCAGTACTACAGTAAGAAAATATTATTTGAAAAAGCAAATCAATGGAAGTGTAAATAATTCAGTTCCTACTAGTGGAGCAATTAGTTTAAGTAATTTTTATGGAGCTACAAGACCTTAATAAAAAAGGGGCTTTCGCCCCTTTCTTTTTACTGCACCACCTCCCCTTCAACTTCTTCTGGAGGATTTTCGTCTTCTTCAATTTGTTTTTGAAGAAGATCCTTAAATCCTTGTGTGGCTACTGTAATTTGGTCAAGTTTGGCTTTCATTTGCCCCTCTTGAGCTTGCAGGTCTTGTAGCTGTGCTACAATATATCTAGCCTGATCTGACATATCTTCAATGATATAGTTTTTATCATTGAAGTTCAGAGTGGCTTTATCAGCGACTTCCGTCATTTTAAGGACTCCTATTTAAAAATATCTTGCCAATTACCCGTAGTACTCGCTCGAGCGTACTCGGTGGCACGGTTTTCAAAGAAATTGGTGTGTTCTACACCATTTAACATATAATCTAGCCAAGGAAGAGGATTATCGTCACTTGAAAAGATTTTCTTTAATCCAAGACCTAGTAGTCTACGATCTGCAATATAACGAATATAGCTTTTCACTTCATCCGGCGTAAGGTCCGGAACTTCCGCTCCCGCAAAGCAAAGATCAATAAACGCATCTTCAAGCTCTACTGTACGCTCTGCCGCACAGTAGATTTCATATTTTAGATCATCTGTCCATAGTTCTGGATTTTCTTTAATGTAAGTACGAAATAGCTGTGACATGCCTTCAACGTGCAATGTTTCATCACGAATCGACCATGTAACAATCTGCCCCATACCTTTCATTAGATTATGGCGAGGAAAGTTCAGTAGAATAGCAAAACTACTAAATAGCTGAACTCCCTCTGTGAATCCAGAATAGATAGCCATGGTTTTTGCAATATCCATGGGCGTATCCATTCCAAAATCGTGTAGATACTCATGCTTGTCAAGCATAGCCTTATGCTCAAAAAACTTTTGGTATTCGTCATCGCCGAATCCAAGTGTTTCAAGTAGCAAAGAATAGGCTTCCTGGTGCACTGCTTCCATAGCAGCAAACGCAGATAGCATCATTCTTACTTCTGGCTGCTTGAATGTTGGTAGATAATGCTTTGCATACCCACAACACACATCAACATCTGCTTGAGTGAAAAATCGAAAAAGGCTTGATAGCAACTTTTTCTGTCCTTCAGTCATTTTCTCCCGATAGTCTTTTAAATCATCTGCAAGCGGCACTTCGTCAGGAAGCCAGTGCATGTGCTGCTGACTTTTATAGTGCTCAAATGCCCACGGATAATTAAAAGGTTTATAAAATTCTCTTTCCTGCAATAAATTCATTTTTTTACCAATTGTGAACTACGTTCGCCATGATGAAGAAACAGGTCATAAAGTTGACAAGAACAATCAAAGTTCGTAGAATTGCTACAATATTATCATGTTCGGCTGTTTTTTCATCGCTAAAACTTCCGATTGTGTATTTCCAAATTGTCCAAACCTTAGCCCTCACAAGCGAGACATCCGTCCTCGTCTATGCTTTCAAAGATTCTCGCGCGTAAGACTTCATCTGATATTGTTTCTGCTCTCTTATACGCTTCGCTTCGTAGGTAATATAAGGTTTTAACTCCCCTTTTCCAGGCCATCATATGTGTGGCGTGAAGTTCCTGTTTTGATACGTTCGCAGGAAAAAAGACATTGAGTGATTGACTTTGACAAATGTATTCTTGTCTGTCTGCCGCCATCTCAATCACCCATCTTTGGTCGATTTCCACCGCCGTTTTAAAAACGTCTTTCGTCCAATCATCCAAGAAATCCAAGTGTTGTACAGAGCCGTTGTTTGTAACAATACTTTTCCAGTTATCGTCGGTGTCTTGCCCGAGATCCTGGAGGATATCTTCGAGATATTCATTTTTAAGTAAACTGCTCCCCGTTTTAGTTTTCTGAGTAAAAGCGTTAGCCCTATACGGCTCAATTGAAGGAGAAGTATTACCACAGATAATACTGCTACTGGCATTAGGAGCAATAGCAAGAAGGTGAGCGTTACGGACACCGTAACCCTGTCCATCAGGGCACTCGCCTCTCTCTTCAGCCAATGATCTTGTTGCACGTTCTGCCTCCGATTTAATCCGAGAAAACATCTGTAGATTTCTCGACTTTGCCATAGCACTCTCAAATGGAGTATTGTGGCGCTGTAGGTACGCATGGAATCCCATGGCACCAAGACCAATACTTCTTTCTCTCATTGCACTATATTTTGCGCGAGAAAGCTGATCGGGAGCATGGTCAATAAAGTACTGTAGCACATTATCGAGCATACGCACAAGATCAGGAATAAATTGGTCATTATCCTTCCATTCATCATACTCTTCTAAATTTACACTTGACAGACAACATACCGCTGTGCGGTCTTTATCTGTAGCCAGTGTAATTTCAGAACATAGATTCGATTGATTTACTTTCAATCCTAAATTTTGCTGAAACTCTGGCAATCCTTCATCCACAGTATCACCAAACATTATGTACGGTTCACCAGTTTCAACACGATTTTGAATAAGTTTTACCCAAAGTGTCTTTGCACTTACAGTTTTAACAACACTATTACTATGGGGATCAATAAGATCCCAACTATCGTCGAAACCGGACGTTCGTGTAGCTCTTTCAATAACTTGCATAAAATTATCAGACACCACGACACCATGATGCAAGTTAGTAGACTTCCTATTAATATCACCGCCAGTGGGCTTTCTAACATCTAAAAACTCCTCAATTTCAGGATGAGACATATCAAGATAAGCTGCATAGCTACCTCGACGAGTAACTCCCTGTGAGAATGCAAGCATTTCTGCATCGACAACTTTCATAAAAGGAATCACACCTGTACTTTCGGAGCCATTGCTCGTTTTCGAGCCTACACTCCGAACCCCGCTCCAGCAGCCACCAACACCCCCACCAACGGAAGATAGAAAAGCATTTTCTGTATAGTGATCTGTAATTCCTTCTCTGCTATCGTCTACATAATTCAAAACTATGAACTCATGGATTTAGTAACATATTGCGATGATGCAATAGGAGCTGATAATATATCAGTAATAAGGGGTATAATGAATGCAGCTTAAT
>Ga0163180_10002184_pt1 | contig 10968 bp, 9 predicted proteins | sample AtlANTMetagenome_2_FD_109647 | JGI IMG/M metagenome (GOLD analysis project Ga0163180, IMG submission 109647) | Marine eukaryotic phytoplankton communities from the Atlantic Ocean - Atlantic ANT 4 Metagenome | ecosystem: Environmental > Aquatic > Marine > Oceanic | place: North Atlantic Ocean...
GTTGAGTAGGTTAGTGGAGTCATGTATCTGGTCAGTGATATTTACCCAGTAGTCAGACGGGTCGGAGTTGTTGCTCTGAGTCACCGTGAAGTTGTCTTCGACGGTTCCAGAGTTCTGTAGTATGAAGTTGAGTGTTGCCTGCGAGCCTGGATCGACGTTGCGGTTGTTGGCTGGTATGAGAGATGCCCTTAGGGCGACGAAGCTCACTATTCTGGAGTCGATCGTGACCGAACCCTGCGTGGAGCCGGACACAAGTAGGCTGCCACTTAGGGTGTAATCCCCTTCGAGACTGGACCCATCGAACGATATTGTGATGTTAGCTGGAGTTGGGGGGTCTGCAAGGCTTCCGGGTAGCAGTTGCTCTGTACTCGAGGTCAGGGAGACGCTCGAACCACCCAGCGACGGAGTTAGTGTTAGCTGGGCTGTGACGTCGACCGGTTGGTTGCCGGTGTTAACCACGGTGATTGCTCCTTCCCAGAGGGCTCTTGCGAGGGAAGATCCATCGGATGGTAGTGAGTCTGCGATGTCTGAGGCAGACTCCACTTCTGCGACGCTGACACCAGATAGGGACATCTGGTTATTGCTCGAGTCGGAGTCAGATGAGGATGACGACGGGACCCATGAGGCGGTTATCGCGTATCCTGTTCCTGATAGGGAAGAGGCGTCCCAGTACATCACGCTGTTTACCTGTCCTCCGGGAGTGATGGTGGCAGTCCTGTTGTCAACGACGACTCCGTTAATCTTGAGGGTGACATTCCCTTCGGCAGTAGACCCGCCCTGATTGGTAGTCCCCACTATAATCACGTGATTAACAGGGGCCAGTGTAGGGGTTCCTCCGACCATAGCGGAGGGTGTGGTGACGTCTAGGTCGGTTACTACCACATCTGGGCTCATTTGGCGAATCGAGCTTGGCATTGGGCTCTCTTCGTTTGTAGCAGTGGGATTGCCAGCGAGCAGGGGGGAGAGGAAAAGTAGAGCGACTAGAATCGTGGCCTTGCTAGCCGTATTCGTTGCCCTATACAGGTTTCTCGGGGATTCTTGACTGGAATGTGTTCGCATCGCTTCCGCTCCCCTCCTCGTAGAGGAGACTAACCATCATTATGAAGCAACCGGAGGAAATAATTGAGCTTCCTGATTCGAATGGGTTTGCAACCGATGTTATGAAAAGTCACTGCTCACGTTCAGTCACGTGGCGGACGCTGTATCCCTCGTTGTCATCGGTCTTATTCTGATGGCGACCTTCAACGGCCTGTTCCGAATTTTGCGTTCGCAGAATAGGAGAACAATACTTCCTTCGACAAGGAGGAACGTCCCAGAGGAGGTTCTCGCAGGATCTACATCTAGAAGGAGGAGAGGGAGGGGGAGAGATCGTTCTGGAACCCCAACCGTATCCGGTTCACTAGGCGAGGGTTCTGAGGCGATTGGTGCTGGAGTCCAGGAAGCCGAGATATCAGAAAAGGGTGCTTCTGCACTCGAGAAGAGGCTCGAAAGAGAGGGAGCCAAGAGGGGTTCTGTCCAGATCAGTCTGATGTGGGATAACTGGAATGATCTAGACCTCCATGTAATCACACCATCTGGAGAGCACATCTATCACGATAACAGGACGTCAAATTGCGGCGGCGAGCTAGATGTGGACATGAACTTCAAGCCTACTTCGAAATCCCCCGTTGAGAATATTGTCTGGACAAAAACCCCTCCGCCTGGGGTCTACAGAGTGGGAGTCAGGCACTACAAAATCCACACAAAGGGATTGTTCTCATGGGTCCCTCTTCTACGAAGGATACACAATAAGAATGAGACGGATTTCACAGTCAGCCTCACAATTGGGGAGAGCAAGCGATTCTATGAGGGGTCACTTGTCAAGAGTAATGACCTGCAATTCGTCGCTAAGTTCGCCATAGCTGGTCCAGACGGAGAAGTGCCTCAGCCCACGGTGAGTGATGAGGAATTGAGTGAGGAAGTAAGGGAGGATTTCACCGAGGCTAGAGATGTGGATGAGCTTAGGAGGAGGGTAGGGACGGTTCAAGACGGTGCATCAGTTAGTCTCAACTGGGAAGGTAGTTCTGACTTGGGGCTCGCAATAGTTGATTCTAATGGCGAGGAGTTGTCTTTCTTCAATCCGGAGGGTTTGGGAGGAGGGGAGTTCGACATGGAGGGTTACGATCCTAAGTCCGGTTTCAGGCAGATAAGATGGGGTTCGTCTCCGCCTTCTGGGACTTATTCGGTGGTTGTAAGGCACTTTGAGACAGAGGGGGAAGAAGGAGAGGTTCAGTTCGAGGTTAATGTGAACAACCGTGGAGATGAGCAACAGTTCTCTGGATCGATTCAACCAGATGGCTCGACTGTAGAGGTCGGGAGTTTCGAAATCTAGACGACCCAAAGTCCTTGGATCTCCAGAATTGATTTCATCCACTGTAGTTTCTGTAGCTTTGAGGACTCCTCGGTATCTCCTGACCACCTGCCAACAATGTCAGATCTGGTTCCTAGTAGCTTGATGTTTTCTTTGCTCGCCCCTAGTGCCGTTAAGAAGCATGCTGCGCGGTCTCCATCAGTAAATCCACCAGGGTTGTACATTCCATCGATTGGGTTTTGTGTTTGGTGGGTTAGTACAAGTTCAGGGGGGTTTGCCTGTTCTTCTGCCAATCCTAGCAGGTCGTCCCAATCTGCTCTATTGTCTCCGTGGGCGTGTAATATGAAGGGTATTGATCTTCTAACGGCTTGATAGGTTCCTTCGCCACCGTCGGCATCGCTAACCATACACACAACACGGGACCATGCCTTCTCAGATAGTGAGGCAGGCATCTCTGAAATCGCTCCAACCGCCCCGTCCGCAGCTACAATGAGCGTGGGGCCATCTAGAATGGAGACTATCTCGTCTGGTTCTACTGCTGCTCCTAGGATTGCTATCCTTGCCTCCCTAATCACTATTCTTCGAAAAATCTTCGATAGAGATGCAGCTCTGTTGTGCCTAGCCCAGATTCCCACGGTTGAGTTTTCGACCCTACCAAGCATTGCAATTGCGCTCTTTATGTCATCCTCCTCGGACCAACCAAAGTGTTCTCTGACTTCATTCTGAATACCAACCAGCGATGGAGAAGAGGGCGTCAAGTCGGATGGAGTTTCTTGTTTCGTCATGCTCTCCACTGGAAGGGCTCGGTAAGTATTGAAGAACCCTCGCGGAACTCTTGGGTTTGTGCCGATGCCAATCAAAGCTCCTGAAATCGATGATGACGGTTTACTAGCTAGGTATCCCTTCCTTCCACAGGGAAGGTCATTCATTCGAGAGATGTTAGAGGATAATGGAATAACTGTTGAGGATCTGATTGAAGCACCTTGGCTTGAGGATGTGAGAGTTAGAGGTAGGTTAAGGCTAGTGGATTCAGTCCTACAGCAGGAGGATGCAGCATCCTCTTCTACAATTGACCTGTCAACAGATGTTGGAAGGATGACGGAGACACTGTCCTTCCTTCATGCTATGCTAGTGGTCTGTGCTTCATTCGATGAGAGGTTACTTTCCAGATGGATTGAGGGTGAGGCTAGCAGGGCGGATAAGTTACTGGGCATGGACTCCAAGAACTTCGATTTGCTTTCCTCTTCTTTTCTCTCAGATATTGTGGTAGAAACTAATGGTGAGGGCTCTGAGGTATACTGGATTCCAATGGTAGACTTCATCGAGCTAAGCCCAAAAATTTCCGGCAAATACTGGAGATTGGTCAATAGGCCTCTGAGAGACGGTTGGGTTTGTCTGGATTCTGGAGCTGGAGAGATGGGGAGAGAGAGGGCTTCTCGATTAATTAAGGAGAGAGTTAGAGAGAGTCTGAAGGTGAGTTGTGAAGATAGGATCTCCAGGATGGACGATGAGTTTGCAGCTAAGTTCGCAGACCCGGTAGAGAGGATTACGGGATTACTTTCTGAGAGGGTCAAGGAGGAGATGCCCATGACTGCAGCAATCAGGGATGACTGGCCTCCGTGCTTTGAATCGGCTGTTTCTGAGTTGAACCAGGGGGTAAATGTAAATCATGTTGGAAGGGTCTTTCTTGCCGCCTTCTCCAGATCGATAGGGCTTCAGCAGGAGCAGACCTGCAACTTTTTTTCTAACGCCCCGGACTATGACGCCGATACTACATCATATCAAGTAGGTCAGATTTACGAAAGAGAGTATACCCCTCATGGATGCTCTTCTCTCAAAACGAACGCCAGATGCCCCGTGCAAGTAGGTGAGGATCCCCTCTGTGACCAAGAATGGTTGACTCATCCACTGAAATATATCAGAGCGAAGCAGAGGAGAAGATACGGGTCAAGCAATGCCGAATCTGACGGAGATGACGATAACTCGGTTAGCGATTCGGCCAATTCCTCATAAGTAGGTGCTCACCAACTCTTGCCAAGGGGGGCGTGAGCATAGTACGAACACTGGTTCTCACAATTGACAGAGACAATGATTTGGGAGTGAAATCGGGGATAAGGGGGCCAGTTGTTGGTAGGAAATCCTGCTTGACAGCAGCTCTTAGATTGGGTATCGCGGATCCAGAGGAGTCCGATACTAACGCCATTCTTGGTGCGCTGCACCATCATGATAGGTTGGCAGAAGGAGCTGGAGCGAGCGATGAGATTCAGATTGCAATACTAACCGGTGACGTGAGGGTCGGACCTAGGAGCGATAGGGCAATAGCTAGCCAGTTGGATGAGGTGATTCAGGACTTCCAACCAGATGCCGCACTCCTGGTTACAGATGGTGCTGATGACGAAGCTTCACTGCCCATAGTTACCTCGAGGGTGAGAGTGGATACTGTGGAGAAGGTAATAGTCAGGCAGTCCAAAGGGATAGAGGGCACCTACTACTACATCGTGAAGGCCATAGAGGATCCCAGGTTTAGGTCTAGGCTTCTTGTTCCACTTGCAGTTTTCCTAATCATAATTGGCCTAGGCCTCATTCTACCCAATGGCATAGCTCTCATCGGCTCTCTACCACTGCTGATAGGATTGTGGGTTTTGGGCAAGGGACTGGGTCTTGAGGCACAAATGGAGAGAGTAGCTATGGAGATGAGAGACAGCGCTACTGGGGGACTTTTCTCATCATTACTTTGGGGGATGTCAATTGTGAGCTTGTTCCTAGCCGTTGCTACTGTTTGGGCGGGATGGGACGACCCGGTTCCAGCTGGTAACTCTCAGTTCGAGCACTTTCTAGGGCTTGTTGATGAGGTTCTCCAGTGGATTGTGGGTTCCGTTTTCTCGTTCTTACTTGCCCTGGGGGTTCTGAGGTGGAAGGAGGGTTCATTCACAGGAAGGAGCGTCCTACTAATCGGTCTTGGGGTAGTTTTCTACACCTTCGTAGCGGCAACAATAGACGTGGCACTGGTGATTTCGTCCGGGCAGGAATATAGTCCCACATTCAATCAACTAGGAGATGATTGGGGGCTACCCATCATGTCCATGGTAATGTACTACCTTCTGAGAACAATAGTCCAATCGTTCTCCGAGGATGATGACTTAGTCCAAGGAAGTCGTTTCTGGGGAGTATGATGGGAAAAGTAACTACATCCATACTTTGGACTGGTTCTAAGGAAAGAGGAGAGGCCCTGCTGGCAGCAATCAGTCCCGATGATCCAGATGATTTCACAGTTGAGTTATTGGATTCCAGTGACTGTGTAGAGTTGAGGATAGAGGTTACCAAGGATGGGCTAGGTCGATCGAGAGCATCGGTAGATGACATTCTTGCGTGCTTGTCGGCCGCTGAGTCAGGACTTGACTCTCTTCATTGACCCTATCGAGAACTAGTACTATTCAAGGGGGGGCTTACAGTGCATGATGCGTGGACAGGCTGCCGCATGACCGATCCCACTTGCTGTACATTGCAAAGGAAGTTCCTCATCCGACAAAGTTGTTTCAGGATTCGATAAGAAGATGGTTGGTTGCTCACTTGTCAGATGACTCTGCAACTGATGGAAACATGGGGAGTATTGTAGAGGCAGTGGTGATGTCGAAAAGCGCAGGAGTATTCTGTGGAAGGGTTCCAGTGGACTTGCTTATCGCTGAGTGGTTTCCCTCCTGTGATTTGACTTGGAGTGTGGAAGAAGGAGAGGATATCGCAGTTGGTAGCCAGATTCTCTCTATCTCTGGACCTTCAGATAGTATCCTTAGTTGCGAGAGGGTTATGCTGAACGTTCTTGGTAGGCTGTCAGGCATTACTACGAGAACCTCCGAATGGATAAACGCGTCAGGAGATATTTCTATTGCATGCACCAGAAAAACTGCATGGGGACTGATGGACAAATGGGCCGTACATGTAGGAGGGGGGCTGACTCATCGGCTCAGTAGGACGGATGCATTGATGATCAAGGAGAATGATTTGAGCGTTATTGGCTCTAAAGATGGCGTTGAATCAGCAATTTCATCTGCAATCTCCTCCATTGATTTCGAGAAAGGTGCGGGATTTGTCGTAATAGAGGTTCAGGACTCTTCGCAGGCTATTTCAGCAGCGGAGTCCTGGTCAGAAAATCAGAAAATCAGAGGGAGGGAGGAAAGAATAGTGATACTGCTAGACAATATGGGACCAGATGAGTGTAGGTCTGCAGAACTTCTTCTGAGAGAGTCTGGATTAAGGGAGTGGTGCATACTCGAGGGATCGGGAGGAGTCACATTGGATGATTTACATACTTGGATTGAGGGTTCTATGGTGGATGTGATATCTTCAAGCTCGATTAACATGGGAGTACCCTCACTGGACCTCTCAATGCTGATTGGAGGGAGTTGATGGCTGGGATTCCCGATAGCCATCCTAGGAAGAAGTCCCTGGAATCGAGACAGAAGATAGTGGATGGTAACTCCATGGGCGTTCTTGCGGACTCGGCAATGATTGCTCATGGCAGAGGGGAGGCTTTCGACTATCTGCTCGGAGAGAAGACCACGGAGTCGGCCAGAGCGGCCATTCGTGAGAGTGCGACTCGCCTCAGGAACGCTAGAAGACCGGTCATCTCGGTTAATGGAAACACGGTAGTCCTAGCAGGTGACGGGGCGATTAGATTGGCTGCAGTTCTTGGTTGTCCTATAGAGGTGAACATCTACTACAGAACTCCAAGTAGGATCAAGGGGCTGATCTCGCTATTGGAAGAGTGGAGGTTTAACGTATCCCAAGAGGATGCACCTGACGGATTCGATGGGGACTGGAAGGATTCAGTCGAGGGAGTTTCGCTCCTAGGGGGCTCTCCTAATTTCAAGATAGAAGGTTTGGAGGGGCCACGTTCAAACTGCACCAGAGAAGGAATAGGCGAGGCTGATACTATCCTTGTTCCTCTTGAAGACGGAGACAGGTGCGAGGCGTTGATTAGTCTCGGCAAGGAGGTTCTTGTAGTCGATCTTAACCCTCTTTCCAGAAGTTCAAGAATGGCTACAGTGACAATAGTAGACGAGGTTTCCAGAGCGTTCGAGGCCATTCTATCCTATCTGCTCGATGACTCCGATTACAGACAGACAGATTGGGACAACCGGAAATCTTTGAAAGAGTCCCTGAAGGAGATTGGTGATCATTTCTCAGAATAGTGCCTCATGTCATGTTCAGCTACCTAGTTCTGAGAGAATCGCCGCACATCTGGACGCTATGGCCTCGCCGACCTCCGTGGTTGAGGCCTTGCCTCCCAAGTCGTAAGTCACAGGACCTCCCGAAGACATATGTTCTGAAATCGCTCTCTCAATAACTTCTGCGCATAATGTCGCTTCCTGATCGTCATTCTTCAAACCAAGAGAGTCGAACATCAATTGCACAGAAGAAATTGCCGCGATAGGGTTCACTTTGTTCTGTCCGGCGTATTTCGGGCTTGACCCGTGAACCGGCTCGAATAACATGTGTTCGTCCCCTATGTTGGCGCTGGCCGCCATACCCATCCCCCCCTGCAATACTGAGGCTAGATCTGTGGCTATATCCCCAAACATGTTCGGAAGAACCACCACGTCTAGATCCTCAGGGCTCCTTACTAGCCACATAGTGAATGCATCAATGAACGCCTCGTTGGTGACGATTCCCTGGTATTCAGATGAGACCTCCCTGAAAACATCCCTGAACAGTCTGCATCCCCTAGTGACGTTGCTCTTGTCCACGCATGTTACCTTCTGAACGCTACCAAGTCTGGATTTACGTCGCTTTGCTAGTTCGAATGAGAAACGGATAACTCTCTCGCTGCCCTTCCGGGATATCGGTCTAACGTCCCAGCCTACTTCTCCTTCTAGACCCGGGAATCCGTCGATAACAAGTGGTTCGTCCCTTTCCTCTCCTCTGGCTGCCATTCCAGACCTCCTCAGTAGAGCATGGTACAGGCCCTCGGTATTTTCCCTCACCATTACGATGTCTACGAGTTCGTTATCCCAAACATCGATGAAACTTCCATGCACCTTGTGCTTGACGCCCTTGTAGAGTTTGACCGGTCTAACATTAGCATACAGATCCAATGCTGATCTCAGTCCTAGAAGTGCCTGTCCTCCGGCAATATCGCCATTTGGGAGAGTAGCGCCCGGCCAGCCAACTGCACCGACCACAATGGCATCAGATTCGTCCCTGCAGAATTCGAAAGAGCCAGCCGGCCACTCCTCACCAGTATCCAGATAGTGTTGACCGCCACAAGGAATCTCTGTGGTTTCCAATGAAATTGCTCCTGAATCCTGGAAGGTCGAGAGTATCCGCTTGACCTCTTCCATTACCTCTCGTCCAGTCCCATCTCCCGGTAGGAGTGCCAATCGGTACGGCGCCATTGACTGGGGCACAACCTTTTCATTCATCAATCCAACCCCGAGGGGGGTTTTTCTTTCAGAGCATATAATTGATAGACGGTCAAGTGGACAACAGGCGCATGGGAACCAACTCTGAAGAGGATAAGGGCGGACCAAAAATCGACATCAGAACACTACCGGAGTCGGTATCGCTTCTTTGGGAGTCAATGCTACGCAAAAATCCAAACTGGGACTTATCTAAGTGGCTAGACGACAGGGCCAATGAAGAGTTAGAACTACTGGAGTCGCATCTGGGCAGGGAGAAGCTCAGATACGAACAGCGACTTCATAGAATTGAGAATCTTTCCAAACAGATGAGGAGGAGGAGGGAGAGCGCTGGGGTATCTCCGTTGCCCGATCCAAATCAGCGGAATCTGTTCGACGTATACGGTCAGTTGGAGGAGGCCCCCAATATCGATAGAAAGGATATCGATGGAGTGCCACTAGTCGATCTCGGGTCGCTATCAACGGATGATGACCTCTTGCTTGCTTACATTAGTCAGAAGATTCTGATTGTCATTGAGGAGGCAGATGTGAAGGGTGAGGGCTTGCATTTTGACAACATAATGCGGTTGATGGAGTCTCCTGGGATAACCTCGGAGGACATTGATGAGTCGATATCTTGGCTTCTTCAGAAGAACGAGATTATTGAGATAGAAAGAGACGTTTTTGTCATCAACCGATAACAATCGTAGTCATAATCAATACAACCATTCAAAGACGAAGAGCCAATCGGCGGTTCACCTATGACAAGCGAAACTTCTGGATGGTACGCGAGACTAGATCATGAGTGTCCAGAAAGGACCAAACAGATCGAAATTTGGCTCGATTCATGGCTTGAGTCAACCAAGAAAGGGCTCCCCGTAGCAGCTACTCTGCCTAACAATTGGCCAACTCTTCCTGCAGGTCTACTCAGTAACCCCGGAACGGTACTAGATCACCTAATTGCTAGATTTGATGCCCAGAACGACGGGCGTTCACCGAGGGGAGTTTACGCCCCTCCTGCACGGTTTGTCGATGCAATACTGTACGACGAGTTGCGCCATGGGAGAAGCAAGAAGAAGGAGCCTCCCGCTACACTCTCATTGGCGGCCCTTCCGCCTAGTTTCAGAGGATTTGCAAAGCAGATTAACGAGAACATCGACGAGGATGGGAGTGCCGAAAGCGATGGTCCTGAAATTGAAAACAGAACGATTTCAGGAATTCCGATTCCGTTTGCAGATCCTTGTGTGGGGGGCGGTCTCTTCGCAGAGAGAATATTGAGAATACACTCTGAAAGAATTTCAGGAAACACACCGAACGAGAGGAGAGAGGACACTCTGCGACTCTTGGAAGGACTGCAGTTAGTGGACAGTTCTGAAGTAGCGGTTACTTCTGCAAGGAAAAGGATCGTAATTGTTCTTGCCAGGCTAGGGCTAGTAGACCTAGATGGAGAGGGGGACGAAGGAAAGATTGGCCTGAGTGAGGCAGAGATGATCATCGAGAGTAACGTTCGTTGCGTTGATCCTCTACTTGGCGAGTGGCCTTGGAACGAAGGCCCCATGCTTCTCGTTACACGCCCTCCATGGCTCAGAATCAAGGACAGGTTCAGAGGACATCCAGATGGGAGTGCTCTTAGAAAGAGGCTGTCTGGTCAGTTGAGGGAGTTCCAGGAATCAGATGGAAGAACCAGATTTTCAGCAATAAAGGGGAACGTGAACCTATACAGACTTTACATCGAGAGATCCATGCAGTTGTGTCAGAAAGGAGGACGGGTCAGACTAGTAGTACCCAGTTCAGTTCTTAGAGAGAAAAGCAGTCTACCGCTCAGGAAGCTGCTTGTTGAGTCAAACCAATGGGATTCAGTTTGGTCATTTCCAGAAGACCACAAGTTACTCTTTGGAGGTTCACAAGGAGTATCTGTCATCGGTGTAACCGTGGGAGAGGAAACCGATGTTCTAACCAGCTTCGGACCTCTACTGACCGATGACCTCTCGTCAGGCAAGGGACTGGTGTCCGATGCTCCATTCTTTGAGTTGGAAAGAGGGCCTTGGTCCTCATGGACGGATGCATCATGGGCTGTTCCAAAGATGCCCAGATCGCCGGTTGAAAGGACTAGAACCTTGTCGGCAATTGGAAAGCTGGCCGATAAGCCCCGTCTGGTGGAAGACGGAACGGGTTTGAATCCGAGTACTAGAGTCATCAAAGTCAGAGTAGGAGAGGTTGAGA
>Ga0163180_10002186_pt1 | contig 10961 bp, 7 predicted proteins | sample AtlANTMetagenome_2_FD_109647 | JGI IMG/M metagenome (GOLD analysis project Ga0163180, IMG submission 109647) | Marine eukaryotic phytoplankton communities from the Atlantic Ocean - Atlantic ANT 4 Metagenome | ecosystem: Environmental > Aquatic > Marine > Oceanic | place: North Atlantic Ocean...
AAACGCTTCCATAAACGATGCACTCCCATCGACATAAGGTCGTTCATTACGTCGTACTTTGCTGCAACAGAGTCAAAAACATTAGCAACTAAAGAGGCTTTTTGCCCTTTATCCACCTGTTTGAAACCAAAGTGCGTTGTATGCTCAGTAGCATTGTCGATTGCAGAGTCTGCTTGCGTAGCGGGAGTTTGATTGTCGCTCATGACAGTCCTGTAATTTGAATATTTTTATTAATGCCGAAGTGTATAGGATTGTGTGCTCAAGCAAAAGCTTTATGCCTGACTGTCTCCTGATGTAAATCAAGCCTTTGACCTTTACAAAAGCGGAGCCTGCAAGGCACAAGCTCGCATGTTTAGAAAACTAGAGCAGCTTGCTCTACGCTACCTGATTGTTTGTGCCCCAACTATAGGCAACAATGGCACTGATCTCTTGCAAAGAACGGCCGCTTTCCTCATGCCATTGCGCAAATGCCGCATTGGCCGCCGACAGCGACTTTTTCGAGGTTAAGCCACCGTCGATAATTTCATTCTTTCGCAAGTAATCTTCCACGTCACGAGAGAATAAAAACGTGTCTATGCCGAGTGCACGAAGCATGTAGGGGCCGGTGTTGCCACCCAATCGCGCACCGCGTTTTTTCAAAAACGCCCAAAGCTCAGTGATATTGTCTTTTTCAAAGCCTGCTACGAACTTACCAAAGCTACCGTGCTCTAGGGCTACGTCTTTGATCATCATGGCATTGTCACGCACTGTCATCACTTTTTTATAGTTGCGAACAATGCGCTTATCTGACGCTTTTTGCTCTAGCATTTCATCGGGCATCAACAACACTTTATCAATGTCGAACCCGAAAAATACGGTTTCAAAGTCGGGCCACTTTTGCTCAATAACTCGCCAAACGAAGCCCGACTGGAACACTTTTTTGGTCATCGCCGCTAAAAAGCGGTCGTCAGGAATTGCTTCAATTTGCGCTTTAGAAAGTGGTGCTTGGAGCATGGCTTCAAGCACCCTTTCACCGCCTTTGCGCTCGCACGCTCGGCGGTAGATAGATTGAAAAGACTCTAGCTTAGACTCTTTCATGTGTGCCTAGCCTTTAATACCGCTGTGACGAAGCAAAGCGTCAACTTGCGGCTCGCGCCCTCTAAAAGCAACAAACAAGTCCATAGGAGGCTTACTACCGCCCATTTCTAAAATGTTTTCTAAGAACGCTTTGCCCGTATCGCGGTTAAAGATGCCATCCTCTTCAAACTTGCTGTACGCGTCGGCAGAAAGCACCTCAGCCCACTTGTAGCTGTAGTAGCCCGCTGCGTATCCACCTGCAAATATATGACCAAAGCCGTTTTGGAAACGGTTAAACGATGGAGGAATGACCACGGCCACCTCTTCACGCACTTTATCCAATGTGCCCTGTACGTCTACCTCACTGCCCTTTTCGCTATGCAGTAAGAAGTCGAAAAGACTGAATTCAAGCTGGCGTACCATCTGCATCGCTGACTGGTAATCCCGTGCAGCAAGCATACGCTCCAGTAAATCAGCAGGAAGCGGTTCGCCAGTTTCATAGTGACCAGAGATAAAGTTAAGTGCGTCTTCTTCCCAGCACCAGTTTTCTAAAAACTGACTTGGCAGTTCAACCGCATCCCATGGCACACCGTTAATACCGGATACACCCGCTACGCGCATTTTAGTAAGCATGTGATGGATCCCATGACCAAACTCATGGAACATGGTCACCACTTCATCGTGGGTGAATAGCGCTGGCTTATCCCCTACAGGTGCGTTGAAATTACAGGTAAGGTACGCAACGGGTAGCTGCAATTCGCCATTCATTTTTTCACGACGTACGCGACATTCATCCATCCACGCGCCGCCACGCTTTTTAGCTCGTGCGTATAAGTCTAGGTAAAAGCTGCCGCGCATCACATCAGCATCGTCAGTAATGGTGAAGTAACGTACATCTTTATGCCACGTATCAATGCCAGGCTGCTCAATAATTTTTAAGCCGTACAGGCGATGTACAACTTCGAATAAACCAGACAGCACTTTATCTTCAGGGAAATAAGGCCGAAGCATTTCATCAGAAATCGTGTACTTTTCCTGTTTCAGTTTCTCGCTGTAATACGGTAAATCCCATGCCGCTAGCTCGCTGACACCATGCTTGTCTTTCGCGTACGCTCGTACTTCTTCAAGCTCTTTCTCTGCCTGAGGCTTAGACTTAGCCGCCAAATCACGTAAGAAACCGATGACCTGATCGGTAGAGTCTGCCATTTTAGTCGCTAGTGAACGCTCTGCATAACTTGAAAAGCCTAACAATTCAGCCAATTCAGTACGCAGCGTTAAGGTCTCTTTGATTATATCGGTGTTATCCCACTTACCCGCATTAGGGCCTTGATCAGACGCTTTCGTTGCATAGGCGCGATACATTTCTTCGCGAAGTTCGCGATTATCGGCGTAAAGCATGACCGGCAAATAAGACGGAATGTCTAACGTAAACAACCAGCCTTGTAAGTCTTTTTGGTGCGCAGCTTGCGCCGCTGCTTCAAGGGCTGACTCTGGCATACCGGCAAGTTCAGCTTCATCGGTAATGTGTTTAGTCCAGCCCATAGTGGCGTCCATCACATTATTGGAAAAGGTTGATGATAGCTCGCTAAGCTTTGCCTGAATCTCTGCAAAACGCTTCTTTTGCTCTGCGGGAAGCGCTACACCTGACAATGTGAAATCGCGAACGGCGTTTTCAATCACTTTCTGCTGCTCTTCGCTTAAGGTCGCAAATTCGTCAGACGCTTTGAGGGAAGCGTAAGCATTGTAAAGGCCTTCATGCTGGCCTACCCAAGTTCCATATTCAGATAGTAATGGCAAACACGCATCGTGAGCTTCACGCAATTCATCGCTGCTCACTACACTATTCATATGCGAAACGGGTGAAAATATTTTGCTTAAACGATCATCGACCTCTTCAAGGCGCAGCACTAAATTCTGGTAAGAGTAATCTTTCGACGCCACGACCTCATCTATTTCGCTTTTGCACGCCGCAATGGCTTTTTCGATTGCAGGCTTAATAGAGGCAGGTTCAATAGCAGAAAAAATTGGTAGACCATCTACCATTTCAATTGCAGGGGTTGTCATAATCTTTTTCACTCTTAACACTTTGATAGAATAATGATGGGGCTTCGCTGATTAAAAGCAAGCTATTGTTTTAGCCACTGTTGACCTATTTTGAACTTACTTGCCGTTGACGTGCATGGATCATGATTATTGCCTATATTTACGAATTCAATGAATGCCGCTGCACCGTATTTCTTAATGCCCCTCATAAAGACTGAACAACACAGCCGCCTCCGCCAAGCGCTGTCACAAATGTCACATTTCGTCCTTTTGTCTACTTTGTCCTTTCGCTGTTCAGCGTCTATAATTTCGATTGATAAATCTACAAGGCATAGATATGAAAACGTTGACCTCAGGCGAAATAGCCTCGTATTGCGATGTAAATCTGCGCACCGTAATTAGATGGATCGAAAGCGGCAAGCTGAAAGGCTTCAAACTTCCTGGGCGTGGAAACAACAGAGTATTAGTAGAAGATTTTGTCGCCTTTCTTGAACGACACGACATGCCAATTCCCGATTCATTGAAAGGCATTGCCACGCCCTCAATATTGATTGTTGACGATGAAATGCCAGTTGCCAAGTCTATTCAGCGCGTAGCCAGACGGGCGGGTTATGAGTCGTATATCGCTACAGGGGGCTTTCAAGCGGGGATTATGCTAAGCCAATACGAGCCCAAAGTAATGACCCTCGATTTAAGTATGCCAGGCATGGACGGTTACAGCGTTATCGAATTCACGCGAGATCAGAGTAAATATAAAGATCTCAAAATTGTGGTCATATCGGCACTCGATGAAATTAGCCTGGAGCGCGCGCTTGAGATAGGGGCCGATGCCACCTTACAAAAGCCGTTCTCAAATCATGACTTAACAATGGTTCTTGAGCAGTTTATGTCGATGTAAATCGATTTAAAGGGAGTGACATTATGGCTTGGTTATCGCGATTTGCTCTTTTAAGTTTGCTTGTAGGTGTTTGCGCATTACCGACAAATGCTAAACCCCTTACTTTTGCTGTTGTACCGCAGCAGTCTGCCAAGAAAATGGCTGAAACATGGCAACCCTTAATCGACTACGTGAGCAATTACACCGGTTTTGAGATTGATTTTAAAACTGCAAAAGACATTCCCACTTTTGAGGCGAATCTCGCCGACGGCAAATATGATATTGCCTATATGAACCCCTATCACTTTGTGGTTTTTAATGAATCTGCAGACTACCGCGCGCTTGCGCGCCAACGCGACAAAGAAATTCGCGGCTTACTTGTTGTACATAAAGACAGCCCCATACGCTCTCTGGAAGACTTAAGCGGTACTGAAGTAGCCTTCCCATCGCCAGCTTCGTTTGCTGCCACAATTATCACACGCGCTCACTTGCGGATGAAAAGCATTGCTTTTGTACCGCGCTACGTCAATTCTCATGACTCTGTGTACCTCGCAGTACAACGGGGCTTTTTCAATGCTGGGGGTGGCATTGTCCGTACGCTTAACAGTTCACCTGACGACGTTAAACAAGAATTACGTGTCCTTTGGAAGAGCAAAGGTTATACGCCTCATGCTATCGCAACCCGTCCAAATATGGCACTCGCTGACAGACAAGCTATTCTTAATGCATTACTTGCTTTGTCGAACGACACAAGTAAGTCTTGGATTTTAAAAGGTATTGGGTTTAACGGCTTTATAGCGTCAAACGACAGTGATTGGGACGATGTGAGAGCATTGGGAATAGCATCGCTATCGAGGCCGCATTTATGAGTAGACTCGTATGAAACGGTCGTTGCGTATAAAAACAATAACAGGCATCGCATCAATAGCAGCGCTTTTGCTGCTAGTGCTCATTGTGACGGTGTTTCAGCTACTTAATGACCTTGTCGACAGTAACATAAAGAAGTCAGCCGACACCACGGTTGCCCTTTTTGTTTCGACGACCAAAAATGCCTTTTTAAGCTACGACCTTGCAGCTCTTGATGCCGACGTGTCAGAAATCCTTACCAACCCCAATATTGCTTACGTCAAAGTTAAAGACAAATTAGGCAGAGTTTTCGTAGAAAAGGGGAACACCAATGCACTAAACCGGCCTTTTACTGCCGACACAAGTGTTTCAGACGCTGATGATGGTATTTACGATACCCGTGCGCCTATCATGGTAAACAGCACCTTGTACGGTTATGTAGAGATTGGGCTTAACATTGCTTCAGTAACTGAATCTGTATCAAAGGTGAGAAACTGGACAGTTACACTGGCTTTTCTAGAATTTATTTTGGTCGGATTGTGCTCTTACTTACTTGGTTCTTACCTGATGTCGCAACTTCATCAATTACACGAAGGCGCTAAACGTTTAGGTGATGCAGTGAAAAACAACAGCTATCAAGATGTTTTTGTTCCCGTGCGCGGCACTGATGAGTTAAGCGAACTGGCAGAGGCATTTAACCAACTGGTTGAGCGTTTAAAAGAAGAACATGCGCAACGTCAGTACGCGCAAGATGAGCTTAAAGAGCTTAATACGCTACTTGAAGAAAAGGTTCAGTATAGAACCGCATTGCTGCATCAGAAAAACTATCAACTCCAAGAGGCCAATAAAGATCTAAAAGACACCCAGGTACAACTACTTCAAGCTGAGAAAATGGCGTCAGTTGGCCAGCTAGCAGCGGGTGTCGCCCATGAAATTAATAACCCTGTCGGTTTTGTTAGCAGTAACATATCCACCTTAAGCGAGTACGTTGCTACCTACCAAATGATATTCTCCCAAATTAATGTGGTGCTTGATGCACAAGATGAGACTAAGCGCGCTTCTGCCTTAGCGGATTTGGAGAAAATGCTAGCCAATCAAGACATGGCATTTATAAACGAAGACATTACCGACCTTCTGAGTGATTCGAGAGACGGGTTGCATCGGGTTGCAGAAATTGTGAAGGGGTTGAAGCTGTTCTCTCGTGTGGATAGCGATCATATGCATCAACACAATATTAATGACTGCGTACGCAATACCCTTGCGATGGTGAACAACCAGTTAAAGTACATCTGCACCGTTGAAACGCATTTAGGTAAAGTTCCTAATGTTGCCATGAACGTAGGCAAGATTTCACAGGTTGTAACCAACTTGCTTATAAACGCGGGGCAAGCTATCGAAAGCACAGGTAAAAACGGCAAAGTAACCATTACGACCTGTACCTTAGGCAAGTTTGTCGAGCTTCGTGTAGAAGACACTGGCTGCGGTATTCCATCAAGTCATTTAGACAAACTCTTCAATCCATTTTTTACAACTAAACCTGAAGGGCAAGGCACTGGCTTAGGTCTTTCAATTTCCTTTGGCATTGCTCAGGAGCATGGCGGCACGCTCTCAGCCACCAGCAAAGAGGGGGAAGGAAGCGTATTCACCTTAGCGCTCCCCATTGATTCAGACTCAGATAAAAAGTCAGAGAGCGAAGGATGAAGCAAGTAATAGTGTTATCAAGCAGCATTGCGTGTAATAGTTGTAACGTCGCTTATAAGGATAATAATTCATGACAGAGCCTACTACAGAACAAGCCACGATCTACACGGTTCTATTTGTCGACGACGAACCGAATATCCTTCGCGCTATTAAGCGTGCGCTGTTCACTATGGATATCACCTTACTGCTTACTGATAGTGGTGCCAAAGCGTTAGATTTAATGAGTAAACATGATGTTCACGTTGTTATTTCTGACATGAAAATGCCGCAGATGTCAGGTGCGGAATTCCTCGAACAGGTCGCTACCAATTATCCTGAAACCTTTAGAGTTGTACTAACGGGCTATGCCGACATTGAATCGACCATTAAGGCTGTAAACCAAGGCAAGATACACCGTTACCTGCAAAAGCCATGGGACAACCAAGAGCTTATCGCTGTTGTAGAAGAAGGCTTAGAACGAGTTAAGTTAAAGGCGGAAAACCTTCGTCTTCAAAAACTAACACGACTGCAAAATAAAAAGTTACGCGACGTAAATGCTTCACTAGAACAAGTGGTTAAAAAGCGCACGCGCCAAATAAAAGCGGCGCTAAATAAAATCGAAAAACACAACCTTGCAATGGAGCAGGTGCTGTTCAACGTGATAAGCATTAACCCTGACATTAATGGTAAGTTTGCCATTGAGGTTAGCGAGTTGGCATCAAAACTGGCGCGTATTGCTCGGTTAGAGAAAGAAGAAATCAAACAGGTGCGTTATGCGGGGCTTATCTGCGAGCTTGGGTTACTAGGGCTTGAAAGCGAAGATTTCGAGGCGCCTTTTTCAAAGCTTAAATATCAACAGCAGCAAAACTATCTATCGCAAACCAAGCAGGCTGCGTTAATACTTGCTCCGGCGCACGAACTACATCAAGTTTCTGACATTATTGAATTTCAGTTCGAGCACTATAATGGCTCAGGCTTGTATAACAAAGTTGCAAAAGAAATTCCTGCTGGCGCGCGTATCTTGGCCATAGCCCGAGATTACTGGCGCTTAGTAACCGGCAGAATGAGCGGTATCGAAATGAGCCCTCGCGATGCCAAACTAGAAATGAAAAAGCACAGAAACACCCGCTATGACGGTGAATTTTTGGACCTGTTGCTCGAAGCAGAAGATGTAACGACATCTAAACTGCTTTCTACATCATTGAAAGCCTCGCAGCTCAAAGCAGGCATGGTACTAGCCCAAAATTTGTATAACGATAGTCACATCCTTATCCTTCCCGAGGGACATGTGTTTAGTGATGCCACCATTCAAAAACTCGTACACTTTGAAGAAGAACGTGGAAAAGCGTTTAGTATTCAAATAGAACCAGAAGAGCTTTCTGCTACTATAAGTGAATAAGCTTTAAAGATTACGTGATGAAAGCAGGATGAGCGATGCATGAATATGCTTCGCTTTGTCTTAGCCTTTTAATTAGGCTGCACTGTCCCCATTGATAAACTAAATGAAATTCCCTAAAGCAAATCTCGGTCTTTTGATTACTCTTTATGACAAGACCGATAGAGAATGATTTGCTGTGCGAACCTTCCGAAGGCATTTATGCTTATCGTTTACGTTCGCCTAACCGACAAAGAAGGCTTTTTGAATGACACATTTTGATTATATATGTATTGGCGGTGGCAGCGGTGGTATCGCATCTGCAAACCGTGCAGCTAAACATGGAAAGAAGGCCGCCATCATTGAAGCGAAAGATATTGGCGGTACTTGCGTGAACGTTGGCTGCGTGCCTAAAAAAGCCATGTGGTACGGAGCACAGGTGGCTGAAGCCATACATCGCTATGCACCTGAATACGGGTTCGATTTGTCGGTAAATCACTTTAGCTGGGACAGCCTAATTGCCAGCCGCCAGGCTTATATTGCGCGTATTCATGCTTCTTACGACCGCGCTCTTACCGCAAATGACGTTACCTTAATTCGCGGTTTCGCGAAGTTTATCGATAACAACACGGTAGAAGTCAACGGCGAAAAGTACACGGCTGATCATATTACGATTGCTGTAGGCGGCCGCCCAATCTTCCCAGATATTGAAGGTGCTGAGTACGGTATTGATTCTGATGGTTTCTTTGCCTTAAAAGAGCAGCCGAAACGCGCTGTCGTGGTTGGCGCAGGCTACATTGGAGTGGAATTAGCCGGCGTTCTTCACGCCCTTGGTACAGAATCGCATTTGGTAGTTCGCAAACACGCTCCGCTTAGAAATTTCGACCCTATTATTCACGAAACCTTAGTGGATATGATCCACGCTGAAGGTTGCAAATTGCACGACCATGCTAGCGTAGAGAAAGTGGAAAAAGCTGACGATGGCGAGCTATCAGTACACTTAACCAATGGCGAAGTGTTAAAAGCTGACTGCTTGATTTGGGCGATTGGCCGTAAACCCTCTACCGATAAAATTGATATTGAAAACACCGACGTTGAACTGAACGACAATGGCACGGTAAAGGTAGACAAATATCAAAACACCACGGCAAAGAATGTCTACGCAGTTGGTGATATTACCGGTGAAGCAGAGCTTACTCCGGTGGCAGTTAAAGCGGGTCGCTTGCTTAGCGAGCGTTTGTTTAACGGCCAAAAAGACGCCCATATGGATTACTCGCTTATTCCAACCGTTGTGTTTAGTCATCCACCCATTGGCACTATTGGCTTAACCGAGCCAGAAGCCATTGAAGAATACGGTGAAGATAACGTTAAAGTGTACACCTCTAGTTTTGCGTCTATGTACACCGCGGTAACCCGCCACCGTCAAATGACCAAGATGAAACTTGTATGCGCGGGTAAAGACGAAAAAGTGGTAGGCCTTCACGGTATTGGGCACGGCATGGACGAAATTCTGCAAGGCTTCGCCGTTGCCATAAAGATGGGCGCGACTAAAGCTGACTTTGATGCGTGTGTAGCTATTCACCCTACCAGTGCAGAAGAGTTTGTTACTATGACCTAGAGAGACGCGCTCAATTGAGCGCTTTCTCACAAAAGCCGGCATTAGCTTATTAGTTAATGTCGGCTTTTCTTATGTGTTTAACTTACTTTTTCTAGTTCAACGGGCACGCCATTTAGCACCGCATTTCCCGATAATTCGTCTACCTGTAAATCGTCAGTAAGAATATTGGTGTTTACCCCAGGGTGCTGACTTGCCACAGACAACTTTATGCCTTTTTTGTTGTGTCCCCATCCATGGGGAATAGATACCACGCCGGGCATAATTGCATCTGTGATTTCAGCCTCTATGGTTAGCCGTCCAACTCGCGATTTCACACTTACCTCATCGCCATCTGCAATGCCGTATTTTGCCCCGTCATCAGGGTGAAGCTGCAGCGTACAGCGGTTATTACCTTTCACCATACGAGGGCTGTTATGCAGCCACGAATTATTGGTTTTAATATGCCGGCGCCCTATCAAAACAACGGGCTGATTTTGCGGCGTACCATGGTTCGCTTTTCCAAAGAAATGCGTGTTAACCCTGTCTAAGTCAGCCATGAAATAATCAAAGTCTAAGTGAATCTTCTTATCTTCATGGAACAAGGCATGAGGCAAAGACGGTTGTAGCGGCCCCAAGTCGATACCATGTGGGTGTGCTTTAAGCGTATCAATCGACAACCCGCCTTCCGGAATAGCGGTTGCAGTTTCGCTTAATTTAGCGTCAGCGCCTTCTTTTTTACTTGCTGCTCGACCATAAAGACCTGCTTGCAACAAGTCATCGACCACACCTTTCGGCTGCTTGTCCCGAAGCGCAGCATAGTGTGCGGTGTTTTTTCCGTTTAGCGCATCGAGCCTCTCGGCTAACGAAAGGTATATTTGCCAGTCGCTAAGCTGGTCTTCGTCAATGTCCACCACCGCTTCCGAATACTTAGCGAAATTTCGCACGGCAAAGTTGTGGAAAACAATGTCGTAGTGGTCGCGTTCTAGCGCGGTTACCGGAGGAAGGATCACATCTGCATGTCGGGAGGTTTCGGTAACGTAAAAATCCACCGCAACCATAAAATCGAGTTGAGAAAATGCTTTATCAAGCTGTTCTGCATTTGGCGTAGTGACCACTGGATTACCTGCACCAATTACCATGGCCTTAATTTGTCCTTCTCCCGGGGTTAAGATTTCCTCGGCTAAACACGCTACCGGATACTCACCTGCAAACGCCGGAAGCCCTCTTACGCGAGAAGTAAATCCGCCCATGCTGCCCTTCCCTGATACAGGTAATACGTCAGCGGCTGGCTGAGTAAACATCATGCCACCCCGCTTATCTAGGTTTCCGGTGAGCATATTAAACAGCATGATGAGATACTGAGTGAGCGTACCAAATGCTTGTACGCTAGCCCCCATCCTTCCATAACAAACTGCAGACTCAGCATTGCAGAAGTTCAAAACAAGCTGAGTGATTTGTGAAGCTGTAATACCGGTAAGCTCGCTCAC
>Ga0163180_10002189_pt1 | contig 10956 bp, 9 predicted proteins | sample AtlANTMetagenome_2_FD_109647 | JGI IMG/M metagenome (GOLD analysis project Ga0163180, IMG submission 109647) | Marine eukaryotic phytoplankton communities from the Atlantic Ocean - Atlantic ANT 4 Metagenome | ecosystem: Environmental > Aquatic > Marine > Oceanic | place: North Atlantic Ocean...
ACGCGGAAAGTCTTCCTGGCAGGGCTGGGAACGCATTTGAGAGTTTTGCGATCCCGTCTGGAACCTTTCGGACATCTAGGAAGACCCTTAGCGTCAAGATTACAGACACAGTTAGTCTTGTCGAGAACGGAGTTTCCTGTTGGACACTGCGGCTCCATTATATATTTGACTAGAAAGAATTTGTCCGAGGGTGTTTGATTTTATGACGAGTATATAATATGGAGCCCACGATTACCGATACAATACCTCCTTCGGCAATAGCGAACGGATCTCCCCAGATCGCGACACCTACCGCGGCACCCACCGCAACTGCCCCCTCGGTGGGGGCCGATAGCGGAGGATGGGACATGTGGACGATCATTCGCTACGCCGCTATTGTGCTGATACTGGCTTTCCTGGGTTTCAACCTTTTCTCGTATTTAGGTGGAATGACAGGCGGGCTCGTCAGGGCTGTGGGACCCGCCGTTGGCGGTGCCGCTACAGCCGCGGGGGAAACCACTAAACAGGCTGCAAATGTTGCCGCGGTCGGGGCCGAGAGTGCAGTTGATATCGCCGCGGGCAGCGTTACAAGCGGAATCAACCTTCTAGAGAAAGGATTAGAAGGAGGAGCGATGAAGCAGCCACCTCCGTCCGCGTCCCCCAATGTCGGGCATGCGTTGGCAATGGCGGCGAAGGAACAGGAGCCCGAGCCGGACGACGCGGGTAGCAAGACCCAAATGAGCAAGCCTAATGCGAAAGCAGGGTACTGCTACATTGGAGAGGACCGTGGGTACCGTAGTTGCCTGCAGGTCGGAGAGGGCGACAACTGCATGTCGGGAGAGATATTCCCTAGTAGAGACATATGCGTTAATCCGCAGCTTAGACAAGGTTAACACGGAGTGGTCTTTGGGTTTCCTGTTTGATCAAGAATTACCATGTCCGACCCGCAGTAGTCGGGAGCGGTGCAGCTCAAAGGTACGCAATTTTCATCTTTTTCGTAGCAGTACAGTTGCTTGAATGGGGCAGTAGCGGTTCCGTATGTACATTTGGTCGCAATGCCTGGGATTGGAACGCACCAGCACTCCTTGCAACCTCGGGCACTGCGAGGGCAGGCACTGACCGGCCCGCTCCCACTCCCCCGCTTGTGCATCACATCTCCCATCGAGAACTTCCTGTTCCGAGGGCCAACTCCCCAGGCCGGGAACCGCTTATCTAGGTAGAGGTCCGGGCCTTTTCCTGGGACGTCACTAGCACTGGGGGGATAGCGTGTGACGTTCCCGTTTGGATTCGAGTCGGGGCAGCGCAGAATAAAGGCCCCGGGAACCCGCTGGAGGTTTTGTATGTTAGGGTTCGTATACATGTCGTTCTGAGTAGCCCAGACCTTTTTCTTGTTCTGGGAAAATCCTCGAACCATCTGCGACCATCTTTGTTTCTTAGTTAGATTTGCCGAGTTGTTCTTGTACTGAAGAACTTCTGCCTTTCGGCGCATTTGCAACTCTCTCCCACGCTCTTGAAAAGCCCCCCAGCAAGCTTGGTCGTTGCTACAGTCGGGAATCCCTGCGCATCCGGTAGCTCGGGACCATGGCGGCGCGTCGGAGGTGCATGGCCCGGTTCTGATGGCACAGTCGACTGGCCAGCATGCAGGATTGCCGCTGCTATCCGGGCTCGTAGGGAAAGTATTGAAGTACATCGGCATACTCATTATATAACCACGACGATTATATAATGCAGTCAATAATTTACTCATGCGTTCCACTCTCTCGGTCCAGGGCCAGGGTTGTACATGTCGTCGGCCCCTGCAAAGTACCACCGAGTTGACAAGTAGTGAGGCAGGCTCCCCAGCATGTCTTTCCCGACGAGTTTCGTGTTCGGGCCGGCATCTACGATAGCCTGGATGTGGTTAGTACCGATACCGGTATCGAAATATCTGAGCTCAGATGTGTAGCCCGAGAATCCTCCGTTCATGGAGACGTACACGTCACCGTAGTTTTGTTTGGGGACCCCGGACAGGAGGTGGCGTTTGCTCAATGTCCCATTGATGTACACGTCTACCTGATGCTGGATGACGCGGACGATGACATTAACCCACTTATGAATGGGGATATCTTTCACGGTGATAGTCTCGCTAGTGCTATCGAAGGTGTTCATGAAGAGCACGAGATTATTCGTGTCTTTGTCAAGGTACATGCCAGGGGCGTTGTTAGGTTGGTTGACCCCGTCTGTGCCGATATTGTCATTTCCCTTGTGGAAGACGTGCTTGTACTTCCCCTGTTTGTAGGTGTAGTCATCGATGAACAGCCACACAGACCAGGTGAATTCAAGGCCGTCGGTGTCGTTCACAGAACGAAGGATCGGAATGGAATCCTTCTTGGCAGGGTCCTGGCCAATGATCATCATCTGCCGCGAGTCGATCATGCCATCAATCAGAATGGGGGAGGGAGAAGGACGGAATATCCACGCCAGGAGCGCTCCTCCGGCCCGTAGGGCAGCGATGAAGATCATGATGGCAAGGATTAGAAATGCGAACTTGGCGACTAACCCATTGGATTCCAAGAAGTCTTTTGCGCCCGTCACGTACTTATTGGATGTGAAACCAGACATTATGCCTTGACCTTGTCCTGGGGTATTCATATCTATATATACTATGCGAGATAAATTATAGATACGAATCTAGATCTCAAAGGAAGCTTCCTCCTTGTTGTCCTCGAGGAATGATACCTTGACCCGGTACTTGTTGAACATATTACCTAAAGAGCTTCCTCCGTATCCCTCCTTGTAGATGTTGTATGCCTCCTGGGGGTTCAGGGCATGAGACCAGTACTTGAAGTTGCTCGTCCAGCCCTGGAAGCCGCCGTCGTTGGTCACCTCGAGAGGAGCGTTGTTACAAGGTCTGGCGACCCCACCGAGTACGTCAGATTGGACGAGCTTACCATCGATGTACACATCGAGGGTACGTCCATAGAGACTAATTATAAGATTGACCCATTTCTGCAGTGGGAAGTTCCTCACTACGGACACGTGTTTGTTTTGATTGCCGGTTCCATCCGAGGCAAACGTTGCCAGCTCGATGTAGATATCGTTCTCCCTCGCGCCTAAATAAATCTTCGGGCAGGGCCCAGTGGCGCTGTTTGCTCCACTTCCCCCTCCCTCGCGATCGAGCAGTATTTTTGGTTCGCTGTAGCGATAGTTCCAGTCCTCCACGTAGAACCACGTCGAGAAAGCGTAGTTGCTGGAATTGTTGCTGTTCGGAAGTTTGGACGCGGCGATGTGCTGTGCCTTAGTGCCGTGCTGCATTGAGGTCAACTGAGTCGACTTCTTGAAGATCCATCCTAGAATGAAGTACAAGGCGACCAGTACCACCACTACGATCAATATCGTGTAGATGAGTTCCATTATATAACATACGGTTAGAAATTATCTAAAGTATCGGAGTGCTTTTGTCTCTCAGAGTTCTGTAAGTGAGTGCAATACTCCCTCTGGACAGAGTCCGGTCATAGTAGACTACGTTACATATCCCGCCGTGAACTCCATTAGGGGCACCAGCTACCACGTCGTCCAAACTCATGTACGGGGCTATGTTTGGCTTAGTCCCGACAAGCTCTCCGTTTACGAACACGTCCATATTGGCTCCGTCATAGTTAATGACGAAGTTGTTCCACTTTTGATACTGCACGTTTTTGGTGGAAGACAGCGTCACCGTCTTTGCTGATCCGTCCTCGTTCTTGCCAGCTTCGGTGGTGACCCGCAGCTCGTTGGTCTTCCCGTTGTACTCGATAGTAGGCTTCCCTCCATAGCTGAGGAGCGGGGCGAACGAGCCATACGCTGCACTGGTACTGGGAGGCTGAGGATTAATGTAGATCCACGCGCTCAAAGAGTATTGGTACTTGTAGGCATCATCACTCGTGGGAGAGACATTTCCGTGCAGATCCTTGTAGGTGCCGAGCACATGCTTCTCATTTAAGTACACAGGATCCCCGAGCAAATGTTTACCGTCGTGAGTGGCCAGCTTGTTGAAGATGTAGGGAAGTGCAAACCTCAGCGCTACCAGGCCGGCTTCTACCAAGATCACGGTCCATACCAGCTTATTGCGCGCGTAGAACGGATCAGGAGCGCCATCCAGCTTCTTGCCGCTCTCCTGGCGAAGGAACCACTCGATGCCACTTATCGCGAGACATGGAATGAAGAGGATGAAACTCCAGACGACCCCCAGAGCCCCTCCTGGAGAGAAATTCCACTTTTTGAAAAGAGGCTTGAGAAGAAGGTATGCTAGCGCTATGCCGAGGACGACTATGCAGAGTGTCATTCCGTACGTGAGAAGGTAGTACAGTATGTCGAAACGACGAACCAGCATGAAGGTTCCAACAATCGCCAAGACTAGAATAATCATGCTCCCGAAGGTGGCATAGACCTTTGCTGCTAGGCCCCCGAGGAACCCCTTCTCGTCCCCATACACAACAGGTTCATGCTGAGCGGGCCCCGGGCTGTCTCCAGCAAATGCGGTCTGCTTGGCCTTGAAGAACAAGAAGTATAGGACTGAGACGCAGAAATACAGCAACACAAAGAGCTCCAGAGCACCCGCATGCTTGGTTACTGAATCCTCTGGAAAAGGCCACGGGTTTCTGAGCCACGCAATGGTGAGAACCAGCTCGATCAGGCTCCATAGAGCGAACAGCTTGGGTTGCTCGAGAACCGATGCCACGCGCTGCATGAGCGTCTTTCCCGTTGCCTGAGTAAGCACGGCACCATTGCGTATACTCCAACCCTTCTCTGCGTTCGCCTCAGACACGCCATACGCTAGAAGGTCGCCTATGTAATCTCCCATGCCATATGCGGTTTCCTCGCTGCCGCTCATACTATAATAAGCAGGTATAAAAGATTATTATAGGTTCTCGAATGCGGTTTTTTTGCCATGGCAATCCCGGCACAGAGCCACTAAATTATCTACATGATTCGATCCACCGCTATCCAGGCGTACTCGGTGATCGACTTCGAACCACGCTGGGAGTTGGCAACCGCAGTCTCCGCAGTTCCACCCCTGCTGGGATGCTACGAACTTCTTCTTAGTCTCGCTCACACATCTCTTGGTTCCGGTCTTCCCGGAGTTCAAGATACGTCTCTCCTGGACCGACGCTGTATTGGCGGCGGAGCCTGTCAAGTCTAGGATCGGAGAAAGCATGTCGCACGCTTCCTTGTCGATCGGAAGATGCTTTACGAGCCCACTAGCCGAGGTGAGCAGTCCCCCGGACTGCGAAGGGTATTTGCGAATGAACAGATAGGCCGATAGCCCGGCGAAGGCGATACCCGCCATTTTGTAGTACTTCTTCCACGACTTCAACAGATCCATGTACTTCCCGTCGTAGTATGTGTTAGCGACGAAGAAAGCGGTGATCCCGAATACCAGAATCTCGAACTTCATGCTTATATACACTAGAGATAATCACTTCAGTCACCTGTCGGGCAACACTTGGTAGCGTCGTCTGGGCAACGCTTGGACCCCGGTGGGCAGCGTTTGCCATCCCACTTGAACGGGACCCCTTTGCGGACCACCGTGATGCGCCTGGGCTTGGCTCGGACGTTCTCTAGATCATCGACTACAACTAACTTGCGGGTTTTGTTGCCAGTCGCTTTCTTTTTCCTCGGTTCGGCTTTTTTCTTGGGTGCGCCCTTCTTTTTGGGCGTAGCCTTCTTCTTCGGGGCCGCTTTCTTGGAAGCGGCTCTGGATCTTGCCCCGGTAGGCTGGCCTACGATGGCATTGAGCGAGAGCAGTTCGTGTGCGAGTTTATCGACGGGAATGGGACGTGCAGCATAGTTGCTAGAGAAGCAGTACTCGCAGATGATTCGAGATATAGCGTTTTCGAGGGTTCCCGCCTTCCAAGGGGCGGGACTGGTGTCGATGAGCGGCAAGTACGCCATGAGGAACCCCCAGACGTCTACGTTCTTCGAGAATACCTCGCGGAAGTACTTGCCGGCGTCGAACTTCCCAGTCCGGTCTACGTACTTGTCGAGAATCACGGCGTTGTACTCTACGGCCGCCGTCACCGGACTTAGAGCGTTTTCCTCAAGATTACTGAGACTGCTATGCATACCTGCGGGACCGCTGAAAAGCCTGCGAAAGACTCCCCGTAAGTACTCCAGGTGCCCGACTCCGTAGTTGTCTGCTATGTCGTAGAATTGCTGGTACGCTACGACTCGCATTGCCGACATGCGCCCCAATTTGTCTCCGTCGTCTAGCTTCGCTGAAGGCGCAATTGCTTTAACGTCTCTCTTCAAGCGTTCGGGCCATCCATGTGTGGCGAAGAGAATATTGGAAAACGGAACGTTGTACTGAATAACGCGATCTTGCACGACGGATGCCACTCCCTTCGCCGGGACGGCCCCAGACAGTCCCCAGTCGATGATTCTAACCTCAATCTCTCCGCCATCAGTACTTCTCAGCATGTTCTGACCCTTCAGGTCCATGTGCGCGTATCCTTTGTTGTTGAGGGGACGGATTCCATGGAGAAGAAGATCGACCAGGGCCGTGTTCGTCTCGGCAAACGCTTTATTCTTGGCAGCGGCCCCTGCTTTGGAGCGTTTCCAGACACTCCAGAACTTGTCTATATCTTCACCTCCGTAGGGTATGTTCAAGAGTTGCAGCTCGCCCCGCTTAGCGTTGATGTTCTCCTCGGTATAGCCCCGCTCTCTGAGCCCCCGGCACTTATCGTTAAACCCTTTCTTGTCCTCCGCGGTAAGGGTCCCTGGAGCGCAAGTTGTTATCCCATCTAGTAGGAAGTACCTTTGAGCATGGGGGATCTTCCGTGCGTAACTAGCAACTCGCTTTATCTCCGCCATCTCGAGCTTTGCGTGTCTCTGGGTCATGAGCTTCGAGACCCCGGTTTCGTCGTACGGCATGCTTGGCCCGTGGCTGGTACAGCGAATCGGTGGTCTGAAGACGCATCCGAACCCCCCTGCGGCAATAGGGGCACCTCCGCGCTTGCGCCGACGTGTTACTCCACCCTTCCAATTACCAGGTCTCTTTCGAGTTCGCATGACCTATATATATACGCGGCTATTTAAAACGAAGATACCCAAGGACCGTCACAGAGAACAATACGAATGTGCAGAAAACTATTTTCTCCCGACGCCTGCGCTGCTCGACATCAACTACCACCTTCGGTTTATAGTGCGCGTAGTATGCGCTCATCGATTCTTCAAGAGTCATTTCATCCTCTCCCAGAGCTTTGTTGACGCGGTTGTGCATAAAGTGCACCCAGCGCACGAAAGAGGGCCTGGAGTCGAGGTACGGGGTGACGGGATAGTTGTCGAGGTACCCGCTAAATGTATTGCCGACCTCTTCTATCGGCAGGAATAATGGGAGGTTCTGGACGAAATCGTAGTACTTCTTCTTCGTAACCTCGTTCGGGTTCAGTGGGTAGGTGAGAGCAATGGTATGCAGGACGAACCAGTAGTGAGGACCCCATACTTTCGGATCTAAACCCATTTCTATAAACGACATAAAAACTGCAGGAGAAATACACGTATCGAAATGTCGGGCAGAACTTACCAGTTTTGTAATAATTGTGGCGGAACCGGCCACGTTTTCCATCAGTGCCGCTCGCCCATAACTAGTATCGGCGTAGTGGCTTTCCGCGCCAGTTGCAGAGGCATAGAGTACTTGATGATCCGCCGAAAGGACACCCTGGGCTATGTTGATTTTATGCGTGGTAAATACAGTCTATACAACAGAGGATACTTGCAGAACATTATAGATGAGATGACTGTAAGCGAGAAGGAGCGACTATTGACCCAGGATTTCGACGTATTGTGGAAAGAGTTGTGGGGTGAGAATGTTGGGATCCAGTATCGGTCTGAGGAGAGGACATCCAGGGATAAGCTGGAGGCCCTGAAGCTCGGGCTCATAACGGGAGGCAGTGAATATTCACTGGCATCCCTCATAGAGAACTCCCGGACGAAATGGACCGAGACGGAGTGGGGGTTTCCGAAAGGACGACGCAACTACCAGGAGAAAGATATCGCGGCCGCTCTGAGGGAGTTCGAAGAGGAGACCGGATATTCCAAGAGTGGTCTACAACTCATCCAAAACCTGGTTCCATTCGAGGAGATATTCACGGGTTCGAACTACAAGTCGTACAAGCATCGTTATTTTGTGGCTCTTTTGAGTAGCCTGACCCAGACCGAGGGCTTTCAAACCACCGAGGTAAGCAAACTGGAGTGGAAGACGCTCGATGAGGCCCTACGGGCAATAAGGCCGTACAATTTAGAGAAGAAGAGTGTTCTGTGCCGCGTGAACAGGATGCTTGATGAGTATAGATTATATCCGTAGTATATAATGGATAGCGCTCGACCAGAAGCCCACAATGTCACCAAACTTCCGAGGTGTCCGCGGGGCACGAGGCGTAACCGGAAGACGGGTGAGTGCGAGAAGAAAGATGGTAAAAGGCATACTCGGCGACTGACAATAGTAGACGTTCTTCCAGAGCAGGTCGAGCCGGAAATTACGATCCGGACGAAGCGAAAGAGGCGTCGCAAAGGAGAGACAGTAGAGGATAGGTCCGAGGTTCCTTATGAGGAAAACGAGTACGAATACTTATACCCAACGCTCGACGACCCCTTATTCAACAAGAAAATAGCCGAGAGACAGGAGTTCTATGATACCCGTTACGTTGCTCAGAAAGGTGACGTACGGGTGGAGGGGGACAAACTCTGCAATGCGGAGTTCGAGCTCGCTCCTCACCAAATGTTCGTAAGGAACTTTATGTCTTTCCAAACTCCTTACAACAGTCTCCTCCTGTACCACGGGCTTGGGAGCGGCAAGACGTGTTCCGCAATCAGCGTCGCCGAAGAAATGCGCGATTACATGAAGCAGATGGGTATATCCCAGCGCATTATAGTGGTAGCCTCCCCAAACGTCCAGGACAATTTCAAACTGCAGCTGTTCGACGAAAGGAAGCTCGAACAAGTTGACGGGCTCTGGAACATTAGAGCGTGTACGGGTAATAAATTCCTGAAGGAAATTAACCCTATGGCGATGAAGGGGCTTGCAAAGGACAGAGTCGTAATGCAAGTGAAGCGGATAATCAGTGGGGCCTATTTGTTTATGGGGTACATCGAGTTCGCCAACTACGTGGAGAAGAAATCCGCGGTTGCAAGCGATGTTCCGGAGTCCAAAAGAGCCCGTATTGTACAGACTAAGCTCCGCAGGAATTTCGGGAACAGGTTGATCATCATCGATGAAGTGCACAACATCCGGATGACCGAGGACAACAAGGATAAGCGGGTGGCGGTAGAGTTGGAGAAGCTCGTCAGTAATGTGCCAGATCTAAGACTCTTACTTCTCTCAGCCACTCCCATGTACAACTCTTACAAGGAGTCAGTATGGCTAATCAACCTGATGAACAAAAACGATGGGCGAAGCACCGTAGAAGTGAAAGATGTGTTCGATAGTACGGGCGGATTCAAACTAGACTCGGAAGGTCGCGAGATCGGACGCGACCTGCTTATGCGCAAGGCCACCGGGTATGTGTCTTTCATGCGGGGTGACAATCCGTATACCTTCCCCTTTCGTATCTGGCCGGACGAATTCGCTCCCACCCACACGTTCAGACACCATGATCTCCCGAGTAGGCAACTCAACGGATCGCCGATTCTGGAGAATTTAGAAATGATCTCCGTATACTTGACTGAAACGGGTAGAATACAACAGCAAGGATATGACATGATAATTGAAAGCTTGAAGGCAGGGGAATTAGGGCGAGAAGGACAGAATATGCCCACGTTCGAGGACATGGAATCCTTTGGATATACGCTCCTCCAGAGACCTCTCGAGGCCCTGAACCTGATATATCCGATACTCGGAGAGATGGAGATAACCGGTAAACGTGGTGACCTCGAGATAAAGGACCTCGTTGGGAAGGGGGGTCTGGACCGAGTCATGTCCTACACTGAGAGCGTATCTCCTCCACAAAGATTCGATTTCGAGTATCGTCCAGGCGCTCCACGGATGTTCGCTCCGGACCAAATAGGCAATTACAGTGGCAAGATTCGCAGCATATGTGGCAGCATCGTGAATTCGACTGGTGTTGTCTTGGTCTATTCGCAATACATAGATGGCGGGGTGGTACCTATTGCCTTGGCGCTCGAGGAGATGGGATTTAGCCGCGCTGGTAGCGGGAAGTCTCTCTTGAAGAACCGACCTACTAGGGGCTCGTACCTTGGCGTGGGATCTCCACCTAACTGGACGTTCGGTGACCTGATGTGGGAGAACTTGAATCGTCACCTCTTGGAACTTGCAGACAGCGGTAGGGTCAATGCGACTACCCCCTACGATGAGGTGTTGCGCCATCTCGAGACTGAGTCGCGATTCAAAGTTCCCGAAGCCACCGGAGCCAGGGATCGGGAAACTAGGGATAATCTAATAAAGGTAGCGATACGCAATGCGACTGTGCCGATGCGCTACGCTGTAATAACTGGGGACAAGGCCCTATCACCAGACAATGTCGTCGATTTGAAGGCTGTCACCAATTCAGACAATAAGGAGGGAGACAAGGTGCGGGTCATTATCATATCCCAGGCTGGGTCAGAAGGACTGGACTTCAAATTCATAAGACAGGTTCACGTGTTGGAGCCCTGGTACAACATGAACCGCATCGAGCAGATCATCGGTCGAGCTGTGCGTACCTGCAGCCACAAGGATTTGCCTTTCGAAGAGAGAAACGTCGAGTTGTATCTGCATGGATCGTTGATGGAGGACAATGACGAAGAAGCCGCTGATATATATGTGTATCGACTGGCTGAAGCAAAAGCTGTTCAGATCGGCCGAGTTAGCCGTGCTCTAAAAGAGGTTGCCGTTGATTGCATTCTCAATTCCGAGCAACTGGGCTTTACTGTCGAGGACATGGACCAGACGGTTGCACAGCAGCTATCTACAGGTGAGATGATCGAATACCGTGTCGGAGACAAGCCGTACAGTGCGATGTG
>Ga0163180_10002190_pt1 | contig 10953 bp, 8 predicted proteins | sample AtlANTMetagenome_2_FD_109647 | JGI IMG/M metagenome (GOLD analysis project Ga0163180, IMG submission 109647) | Marine eukaryotic phytoplankton communities from the Atlantic Ocean - Atlantic ANT 4 Metagenome | ecosystem: Environmental > Aquatic > Marine > Oceanic | place: North Atlantic Ocean...
ATCAGAGTCGAAGGTAAAGGCTCATTCCAGAACAGCCCCGAACTCAAGGAATTCGCCCTGCACATGATTAAACGCGGTGCGACCAAATTTGTGATCGACCTGGAAAACTGTCCCGTGATGGACTCGACCTTCATGGGCACGCTGGTGGGAATCGTAAAGCACCAGGATCCCGGCAGGGAATCCAGCTTTGAAATTCTAAACGCCAATGCCCGCAACCTTCAACTCATCCAAAGCCTTGGCCTTGATCAGTTGCTGACCCTTGATGAAGATGGCAGCAAGTGGCCCGATATCCGCAATCAAGTGCCTGCACTTATTGAAAACGGAAATCCACTTGAGCACATTGACCTGGAAAAACGGGCAAATAATGCACATGTTCTGGAAGCCCACCAGCAACTCAGTGCGACCAGCGGTGAGAATACCACACGCTTCCACGACGTGATCGAATTCCTGAAAAAGGAAATGCAGGGCGACTAAGCTTCCTGGGTGGTAATGGCCAAGATGTCTCAAGGAACACCATCATCAAGGGGAAGGCAGTCTTTGTAATGAACCCGGGCATCTTTATACTCCTGGCATTTTCCACGGCTTCACTGCTCATCCTCGCCTACATCCTTCGTTCCCAATCCGGCATTATCAGGCAACTGCGAAACCAACGTGACGCCATTGAAATTGAAGAGCACCGCATGTTTGATTTTCTGCACGGGCTCGGAGAAACACTCATAAAAGAAGACTCAACCCAAACGACCATACTACACCGCACCATCGTCCGCGGGGCCGCAGTTGTCGTCGACACACACGGTGCAGCCCTGTATCTGCTGGACAAGACCGGAAACCGTCTCGTGCCTCAATACCAGAGCGAGGCATGTCCTCCGCTGATCCCTATTCCCCCGCATATCACAGAGCAGGCCGTCGATGCCCCGAACACTCTTGGAAGTTACCTTAAGCTCACCAGTGTCGGCAGTGAATGGGGACCGTTCGGTACAGCCCTGTCCACGGGGCAGCCGCAGTTTATTGAGGACTTAAGTGAAGATAAATCCTTTCAGGAGGCCGACTTGGAATGCCATCAAGGGGTCTCGGTCATCGTTGCCCCCCTGATCTATGGAAACAAAAAACTGGGAATCCTGGCAGTTGCCAACTCATCGGTTGCGGACCCGTTTACCAAGAATGATTTTGATGTCTTCCGCTCTGTTGCTGAACAGTCCGCCTTTGCCCTTGGTAATGCTATTATCCACAACGAGGCAGCCGAGAAAAGGCGACTTGATGAGGAACTAAACACTGCCAGCGAAGTCCAGCGTATTCTGCTTCCCGAAAAGGACCCCGAGGTCAAAGGTTACCGGATCGCGGGGCTGAACGTCCCGGCAAGGCTTGTAAGTGGAGACTATTTTGACTTCTTTGAAATTGACAATGCCCACCTGGGCGTGGTTATCGCTGATGTCTCCGGCAAGGGAGTACCGGCATCGCTGATCACTGCCATGTGCCGCAGCGTGGTGCGTGCCAACTCATCCGGCAAACTTTCACCCTCTGAGGTACTCTCGAAGGCAAATAGCCAACTCTTCCCTGACATCAGGGAAGACATGTTTATCAGTCTTGCCTATCTGGTGCTGGAAGCAGATAACCCGGTAATCAAGCTGGCCAGGGCAGGGCATGACCCACCCCTTCACTACAAGGCGGTTGAGAAAAGCGTAACCGCCGTGCAAAGCCCGGGTATCGCCATAGGCATTGATGCCGGTAATGTGTTTGACAAGGTCATGCAGGATGAGGAACTCAAACTGCTGCCTGGCGACATCCTGCTTCTTCACACCGATGGTGTCAATGAGGCCACCAACCAGCACGGGGAGGAATTCGGGCTGGAACGCCTTTACCGGGCTTTGACCAGTGCTGCCCCACAAGGCGCAACCGCGGTCATTGAAAGCATCCGCAATACCGTGGAGGAATTTGCCGGGAACGTCAGCCAGAACGATGATATCACGCTGGTTGCTCTCGAGAAGTGCTGAGTTACCAGAAACACGACACTGATGGCAATCAGGCGACCGGTTTGCAGGGATTTGTCAAAAGTGCATTTCTTTTCGGGAAATCCGCCCGTATCAGGGTATAATGCGCGCCCGAAAACAATCCCTTAAATGACTGAAGAAGCTGAAAACAAGGCTGATAACGGTGAGGAGACCAGCCCTGAGGCCGAAACTCCCATAAATAGCCACGAGGAAGAACAAGCGCAAAACCCGGATGAAGCGGCGCCTGAAGAACCCGTGGAACCGGATGCCGCGCACTGGAAAGATGTTGCCGCCCGCAACCAGGCGGAGCTTGATAATTACAGGAAACGAATGGCGCGAGAGAAGGCGGAACAGGCTAAATGGGCGAATGCCAATCTTCTGGGAGAACTGTTGTCCGTTTTGGACAGCTTCCAGATGGGACTCGATGCCGCGAGGCTGGATGACAAGGATTCTGTCATCACACAGGGTATGGAAATGGTACAGCGACAACTCGATGAATTTCTTACCAACCAAGGCGTTGTGGAAGTGCCTGCCATCGGCGAACGCTTCGACCCGAATCAACACGAGGCCATATCGCATGAACATCACCCCGAGGTGGCCGAAGGGGTAATTATCAGCCAGGTCCGCAGAGGATTCCGGTTGCACGACAGGTTGTTACGAGCCTCAAATGTCCTTGTGTCAAAGGGGCCGGAGGACGTGGAAGCCGCCGCAACTTCAGAAGAATAACAGAAGTTGTGCCTGATTCATGCCCCCTCCTGAATGAATTATTCTCTAATCCTTAACCTTCACTTCCTGCCAGATTCCTGATGTCAAAACGAGACTACTATGAGGTCCTAGGGATCAGTAAAGGGGCATCTTCTTCGGAAATAAAGAAAGCCTACCGCAAGGCAGCAGTTGAGCACCACCCCGACAAAAACCCCGATGACCCTCAGGCTGAAGAACGCTTCAAGGAGGTTGGCGAGGCCTATGAGATTCTCTCCAATGAGGAAAAACGCGCGGCCTATGACCGCTTTGGTCATTCAGCCTTCTCCGGCGGCGGCCAGCGTTCCCATGATCCATTTGACCTCTTCCGGGAAGTTTTCGGCGGCGGTGGCGGCGGTGGCGGCGGTGGTGGAATATTCGAGGAGCTCTTCGGTGGTGGTGGTGGTGGCAGGGGAAGGAGAAGTCGTGCCAATAATCGTGGAGCCGATCTTCGCTATGACATTGAGCTCACCCTTGAGGAAGCTGCGGCGGGAACCGAAAAACAACTCGAGCTTGAAAAGGCGGTTTGTTGCAAAAAATGTTCCGGTTCCGGATCATCCAGTGGTTCCGGATCCACGACATGCAATACCTGCGGCGGACATGGACAGGTGATTTCCTCCAGGGGATTTTTCCAGGTCCAGCAAACATGCCCGGATTGCCGTGGAGGCGGAAAAATTGTCGAGAATCCCTGCCCGGATTGCCGCGGTGAGGGCCGGCTCGAAGAGCTCTCCAGAATCAAGTTGAAAATCCCGGCTGGCATTGCCCACGGGTCAAGGATTCGCTCCACCGGGAATGGTGAGGCCGGATGGCGGGGAGGCGAAAGCGGAGACCTTTATGTTGTGGTCCATATCAAGGAACACGATGTTTTTGAACGCGAAGACAATGACCTTTTCTGTGATGTGCCGATACCCTTTATCGTGGCCACGCTGGGAGGCGAACTGGAAATCCCCACCCTGACCGGAAAGGCCTCTATAAAAATACCGCCAGGCACCCAGAATGCGACGGTATTCCGCCTGCGGGACCGGGGTATTCAATTCCTCAATTCCACACGCAAGGGAGACCTTATGGTACAGGTCCAGGTGGAAATCCCCACGAAGCTCAACAAGCAGCAACGCGAAGCCCTGCAGACATTCGCCGATACCATTGGAGTGAAGAATTCACCCATGCACGAGAGCTTTTTCAAGAAGGCAAAAAGGTTCTTCAGCTGAAATGGAAAGACGCCAACAACCCCAGCCGGGAGAAGCCAGTTGGAGTAAGACCGCGCCCCTGTGCGGCAATGCAATGAAGCAATTCCCGTCACTCTCTTACTTTTGCTGATGCACCGATTCTATATTCCCCCTGAAAACTGGAACCCGGAAGAGCTGATACTTCCAGAAAGCGAATCCCACCACTGCCTCAATGTCCTGCGTCTCGATGTGGGTAACAGGGTCACTGTTTTCAATGGCAAGGGATATGAAATAACCACCACCATTGTCGAGGCCAACAAGAGAGCGGTGAAGCTCAATAGCAGTGCCCCGCAGAAAACACCACCACTCCGGGCACATATCACCCTTTGTCAGGCGGTGCCCAAGGGCAAGAATATGGAGCTGATTATCGAAAAGGCCACCGAGCTCGGTGTTGCTGAAATCTACCCGCTGATTTCTGAACGAACAGTCATCAGGCTCGACCCCGAAGAAAGGGAGAAAAAGCAGGAAAAATGGCAACGCGTGGCCATTGAAGCCTGCAAGCAATCCGGACAGAACTGGCTGCCAACCATCCATTGCCCCCAGCCCACGGAAAGTTTTTGTGCCTCCGGATTTCCGGACTGTGATCTGTCGCTTGTCGCATCCCTGCAACCTGGATCGCGCCGCCTTAAGGACATCCTCTCAGCTTACCAATCTGAGCATCAGGAATCGATGCCAAATTCCGCCCTCATCCTCATAGGCCCTGAGGGCGACTACACGCCGGCAGAGATTAACATGGCGCAGAATGCGGATTGCCTTCCCATGACGCTGGGCCCCATCGTGCTGAGAACAGAGACTGCCGCCATCTACTCACTGAGCATCCTTGCCCATGAGTTACTCTAAGACCAATGTCTTGCGGGCAAACTACTTGCCAAGCACCCAGACGTTGCGATACCTGACCGGGTTACCGTGGTTCTGGAAAAACACCGGCCCTGGCTGGGGACCCTCCCGCATCGGCGAGGCAGTGGTGGCATGATCGCACACGGTCTTGTCATGGATTAACACGCCGTTGTGACGCACTGTCATGATGGCATTGGCTATTTTCTTGCCGTCCTTGAACTTGGCCGCCGTGAAGTCGACATCATAGGTTTGCCAGGTCAGCGGAGGGTAGCACATGTTGATCGACGGTGCCTTGGTGGAATAAATACCACCGCACTCATTGTGGTGCCCCTCAAGGCCAAAGGAATCAAGCACCTGAACCTCATAACGCCCATGCGCATAAAATCCGCTGTTGCCACGCCCCTGACCACGTGCCTTTGGCTTGTAAGGGGTGCGGAACTCAAAATGAATCTTGAAATCCCCGAAAGCCTGCTTGCTGGTGCAGCCCTCCATGAGCAGGCCATCCTTGCTCATCCGTCCGCCTTTCCACAAGTCAGCACCATGTTTCTTGCCGTCAAAAAGTATCACGGCACCTTCCGGGGCCTTGGCACCAAGGGTTGGGCTCTTGCGCACAAGGCGCTTTAAAGTTCCAACTTCCTGGCCATCACTCAGGATGGTGATCCCGCCATCCTTAATAATACCCTGCGACCCATTGGCCATGTTGAAAGTCGTCACGCCGTCCTTTGTCTCACCCTTGCCCTTGATCCGGTTTGCCTTGTCACCATTCCAGCCGTCACCCGGAAGACCGCCTGGATAACCAACCGCATCGAACTTACCGTCCCCCAGGGCTATCACCTGGCCGCCCATTTTCTCCCCGTCAACAGCACCACTGTATTCACCCTGGATGGCATAGTCTGCATCGACATTGGCCGGATCAATATACGTGCCACCTTTGCCGGGTGCTGCAAAAAGGGTCACTACTGACAAAAATGAGGACAGGACGATGGTAAAAGTCTTTCTTTTCATATCTAATGAAGGCATTCTGTATCAATACTACCGAATTAAGAAACCAAAAATTTCACTTTCCATGCAAATTCATCAATTCCTCGCCTCATTTATGGCGGCTGTCTCAATGCTTTTAAGCACGGTTGCTGCACAAAATGTCAGCTTTAAAGTCGCTTATCCCGACCTGAAGATCAAAAAACCCGTCTGGACTACCACCCTTCCTGGCAGTGACAAGGAACTCATTGTCGCGCAGGGCGGAGTGATCTATGAGTTGCCAAAGGACCGCAATGCCAAGTCCGCACCGGTCTGGCTTGACCTGACAAACCGGGTTGTCATTGACAAGGACTTCGAGGAAGGCCTGCTTGGGCTTGCTTTCCACCCAAAACACAAAGCCAACGGTAAATTCTATGTTTACTACTCACGGCAAAACCCAAAACGCGCCATCCTATCGGAATTTGTCGCCAAGAACGGCAAGCCGGATACGGCAAGTGAGCGCATCCTACTGGAAATCGCCCAGCCATTCTGGAACCATGATTCCGGCCAGATGACCTTTGGTCCGGATGGGCACCTTTATGTTTCCACCGGGGATGGAGGCAAGGGCAACGACCCGCTGATGACTTCACAGAACCTCTTCAGCCTGCTGGGCAAAATCCTGAGGCTGGATGTAGACAGCAAGTCAGGCGACCTCGCCTACGGCATCCCTAAGGATAACCCATTCACGGGGAAACCGGGAATCCGCCCGGAAATCTGGTGTTACGGCATGCGCAACCCGTGGGGCCTGCATTTTGACAAGTCCGGCCGCCTGTGGTGCGCGGACGTGGGACAGGCGATCTGGGAGGAAATCAACCTGATCGAAAAAGGCGGTAACTACGGCTGGAGCTACCGTGAAGGCGCACATGACTTTCAATTAAGCAGGAATCCTCCCCTGCAAACCGAGGGTAAGGATGCCGTGAAGCTTATTGACCCGGTGCACGAATACAGCCATGCCGATGGCATCAGCATTACCGGCGGCGTTGTCTATGAAGGCAAGGCCTTCCCGGCCCTGAAGGGCAGCTACATCTACGGTGACTGGGGATCGGGTTTCATGTGGGCCCCGAAAGTCAATGATGCCGGCAAGAAAACGGCCAACACCATCCTGCGCAAGCGCAACGCGGCAGGTAAAAGTGCATTCAAGGGCACCGGCTTCCAGCCCACTGCCATTACCATCCGCCCTGACGGCGAACTGTGGATCCTTTCATGGGATGGGAAAATTTACGAGATGAGCAAATAAAACTCGTCATCAGAAAAATCCCGGCCAAACCAAAAAGATTCGTTTCACCGGAGCAGGGTAACCTGCTCCGGTTTCCATGCAGCCATGGTGAGAGTTTTTGCTTTGACTCGCCCAGGCGTTAACCATCAAAAAACCCCGCTCTCAGCAACCTGCCAAGGTCTCTCTTATTGTTTTCCCCACAGGACCAATAAATGAAACGGTTAACCTGCACAGTGCTTGCAATCCTCTGCATCTCCGGTGCCATGCAGGCCGAGGTGCAATACAACCGGGATATCCTGCCCATCCTGACCGAAAAATGCCTTGCCTGCCATGGGGCAGATTCAAGCAAGCGCAAGGCCAGGCTACGCCTTGACGAAAAGGAATCGGCCTATGCCAAGCGCGATGGGTCATCGGCAATTGTCCCCGGAAACCCGGAAAAAAGCAGCCTGATCACGCGCATTTTCTCAAGCGATGAGGATGAGATTATGCCGCCACCTGACCAGAAAACCCAACGGCTAAGTGCCGCAGAGAAGCAATTACTCAGGCAATGGATTGCACAGGGTGCCGAATATGAAGAGCATTGGGCTTTTCAACCACCAGAGAAACCGGTACTGCCTGCCAGCGGCACCTGGGGCCATAATGAAATTGACCGCTTTGTCCTGGCGCGACTCACAAGCAATGGGCTACAACCCCAGAGACAAGCCCGCAAGGAGCGGTTGATCCGCCGGGCCAGCATTGACCTGACCGGGTTACCTCCTACCCCCGGCGAGGTGGACGCCTTCCTGGCAGACAAGTCACCACAGGCCTACTCCCGGCTGCTTGACCGCCTGCTCACATCACCGCGGTTTGGAGAACGCATGGCTGCATGGTGGCTTGATGGGGCACGCTATGGAGACAGCCACGGTTATGACAACGACCTGGAAAACTCCCAGTGGCCCTGGAGAAACTGGGTGATTGAATCATTTAATGCCAATAAGCCTTTTGATCAGTTCACCATAGAGCAGCTTGCCGGGGATCTTCTTCCTGACGCGAACGAGGAGCAGGTCCTGGCCACGGGTTTTAACCGCAACCACCGTATCCAGACAGAGGGCGGCGCCATCGATGAGGAATGGCGAACGGAATATGTCATCGACCGGGTCGAGACAATGGGCGCTGTTTTCATGGGCCTGACGTTAAGTTGCGCGCGATGCCATGACCACAAGTACGACCCTGTCAGCCAGAAGGAATTCTACCAGCTCTTCGCCCTGTTTAACAACCTTGATGAAAAAGGATTCATCAACAACCTGCGTGGCAGTGCTGATCCGAAGGTCCGCTACCGGCTCAAGGAATACAATGAAAAGCTCCTTGCCATCAACGAGCGGCAGAATGACAAAAAGGCACGGGAAAAGGACATTGCCGAACTCAACAGGCAGCACCCACACGTGATGATCATGCGCGATAACAAGCCGCGCAAGGCCTATGTCCTGCATCGCGGACAATATGATGCCCCGCGAGAGGAAGTAAGCGCCGGAATTCCCCGGGCATTTCCTCCCGCACAGGAAGGCAGGATCACCACTCGCCTGGAACTGGCTCGATGGCTGGTTGCCAGGCAACACCCGCTCACGGCCAGGGTCATCGTCAACCGGCTCTGGGAGCAGCTCTTCGGGATCGGCATTGTCAAGAGCTCCGAGAATCTTGGGATCCAGTCTGATTGGCCAAGCCATCCGGCTTTGCTGGACTGGCTGGCAGTGCAATTCATGGAATCCGGCTGGAATATCAAGGAGCTGCTCAGGAAAATGATGCTCAGTGCCTCCTACCAACAAAGCGCGGTTGTGGACGCAACCCGCCTGGAGCGCGATCCGGAAAACCGGCTCCTCAGCCGTGGACCACGTAACCGCCTGCAGGCGGAGATGCTGCGGGACCAGGCCCTGATGCTTTCCGGTTTGCTGGTCGAGAAACTGGGCGGGCCAAGCTGGTGGGTCTATCAGCCCGCAGGGCTTTGGGAAGAGGTCGAGAAACGCGGGAGCTTCGTCCAGGATCATGGTGAAAAACTCTACCGGCGCAGCCTTTATTCGCGGATTCGTCGCACTGTGGCCCCGCCAAGTATGCGGCTCTTTGACCAGCCTAGCAGGGAATTCTGCACGGTGAAAAGAACCCAGACGAATACTCCTCTGCAGGCCCTGGCGTTAATGAACGAGGTCACCTATGTGGAAGCTTCAAAGAAATTTGCCGAGCGAATGATCCTTGAGGGCAAAACCGTGGAACAGGCCGTTACTTGGGGCTTCAGGAGTGCCACATCCCGCTTCCCTGAAGACAATGAACTTGAAATACTCTTGAGTGGTTACCGGAAGCGCCTTGTATTTTTCCTTCAAAACCCGCAAGCAGCCCAGGCACTGCTCAGCCAGGGAGAATCCCTTGTAGCTGATCACCTCCCAAAAGGTCAACTGGCTGCATTGACGACGGTGGCCAGTGTCATCCTGAACCTTGATGAAGTAATTAACAAATGAAGCGGGTTATTGAGCGGAAAAGTCAGGAAAATAAAGCAAGTCATTTGCCGGGTGATGATCCAGAAAGCGTCAAAAAGGTGAGGCGAGCCATTTCCCGATCACGGCTTCGTGACCCCCTCCGGGGTGCTCCATACCTGATAAGGCAGCTTGTTGGCTCATTCACAACCATTATTGTCATGATGACCTTCATCTACTTTGGCAGCCTCATCCTGGGGGAAGCAGGAGCTGCTTTGGGATTTGTCGTAGGACTGTTTCTTGGCCTGTGGCTTCCTCCCCATCTCCATGAAGGGGATGACAAGCATGAACGACAGGAACCGCAACCACCTGATGAGAGCCGCTAATACATTAAAAAGACGGGCGTTCCTTGGCAATACGGCAGGCGTTTTCGGTCCCGCAGCCCTCGGTTCCCTGCTCTCTGGGGATGCCTGGGGGCAGCCTTCCCTGAAGCAAGCAATGCCGCCGGGAAAGGCAAGGCGTGTCATTTCACTCTTCCAGTCAGGTGGGCCTTCACAAATGGACCTCTTCGACCCAAAACCGCAAATCGAGAAAGAACGAGGCAAGGAACTTCCGGAATCAATACGTGGCAAGCAGAGGATCACCACGATGACCTCAAAGCAGAAATCCCTGCCGGTAACCCCTGCCATGTTCAAGTTTGCAAGGCATGGCAAAAGCGGAATGGAGCTCAGTGAGCTGCTGCCAAGGCTCGGGCATGTGGCTGATGACATCTGCCTGGTGCGCTCCATGCATACCGAGGCAATCAATCATGACCCGGCCATTACTTTTTTCCAGACCGGGTTCCAGCTTGCGGGGCGGCCCAGTATAGGGTCATGGGTTTCGTATGGACTCGGCGCCCTGAACAGGAACCTTCCAGCCTATGTGGTAATGACCTCAAGGGCCACTGCAGGTGGGGCACAACCACTGTATAGCCGCCTCTGGAGCTCGGGTTTCTTGCCCACGGAGCACTCTGGGGTCAAGCTGCGCAACACCAAGGAGCCGGTGTACTTCCTGGAGAATCCCCCCGGTATAGACCACGCAACAAGAAGAAACATGCTGGACAATGTAGCAGCACTAAACCGCCAGCAACACGCTCAAATCGGTGACCCTGAGATCCAGTCACGAATCGCGCAGTATGAGATGGCATTCCGCATGCAGACCAGTGTGCCGGAGTTGGCAGATATCTCCAACGAGCCCGATCATGTGCTCAAACTCTATGGCCCGGATGTCAAGAAGCCCGGCAGCTATGCACGCAACTGCCTGCTGGCCCGGCGTCTGGCGGAACGTGATGTCCGCTTCATCCAGTTATTCCACATGGGCTGGGATCAGCATTCCAAGCTCGCAGAGGCCCTTCCGCGACAATGCCGTGACACCGACCATGGCACCGCCGGGCTCATTCAGGACCTCAAACAGCGGGGCATGCTGGATGACACCCTCATTGTCTGGGG
>Ga0163180_10002191_pt1 | contig 10952 bp, 18 predicted proteins | sample AtlANTMetagenome_2_FD_109647 | JGI IMG/M metagenome (GOLD analysis project Ga0163180, IMG submission 109647) | Marine eukaryotic phytoplankton communities from the Atlantic Ocean - Atlantic ANT 4 Metagenome | ecosystem: Environmental > Aquatic > Marine > Oceanic | place: North Atlantic Ocean...
CATTAGCAAAGCCTCCTGCTGCTTCTGCCTTTTTCTTTTCTTCGTCAGCTTTATACGTTCCATCACCTCTCTTTTTTGCTGTCTCAAGTCCAAAACTCGCCAGCGCACCAGTGAAAACAGATGCAATAAAAGTCGGATCTATACGTTCCTGTTCACCTAATCCTGGGATCGTAACGTAATTTAAAGTCAAGATAAATCCACTCCAAACAACAACTCCCAAACGCACAAATGTAGACAAGACTTGCAGTTGTTCTTCCTTATCATCCAAACCCTCCTTCAACTTTTGTAGAGGATTCTTCTTTTTTGGTTCGTCTGTTTTTGTTTCTGCCATGCGTAAAAAGTTAAAAACATAACTACATTAGTCATAAATGGTTAAAAAGTAATGAAATTCCTTTCTCAGACGCAAAAGGAAGTAATAGCCAAAGCTCATGGCATAACCGTTGAATCTATTAATAAAAGAATTGAGTTATGGAGTTTGATTAACGATCCAGATATATCTAAGCCTGACCTATTAGAAGCGCAAAAGGCATGGATTAAGATCCAGCAAGGAACATGGCCTAACGTAAATGTCTGAAATTGTTGCTGCTTTAATTGGTGCTATGGTGTCGGCGTTGCTGATGGTTTTAGGTAACAGGTCTAATAAAAGGCAAGGCGACATCCGTGAAATCTTTCATCGTCTTAATGCCATAGACAAAGAATTAGTAAGGCTTGATTCAATTAGACCAAGGAATTGGAGAGGGCAGTGAAAAACCCCTAGTGTCCTCTACGAAACTAGGGGCTTCTTTGTTACATCAAGTCCCACCTCGATGGATAATAACTTACTTGTGTGAATAGTAAATTACAAAAATATTTTAGCCATTTCTATGAATAATTCAAATGAAAAAACTTTTCTTCAACAGCGAGCGAGGGAAACGCTTTACCCTCTGGGTACTTGAATCAGCAACAGAACAAAGTAACAACAGTCTTGTTCCAGAAGACGTTGACTTTATAGAAGCTAGACTATGGCCTAATCGAACATTAAAACTTCAATGAGCATGTATAAGACAGATTGGTTAGAAGAAGACCGTCAGAGAGTCATGAATATGGAACGCTGGTACATCCTTGATGGTCGTCATAGACCTGACCACCCTCAACATGGCATCTATACTGGTTTATCGGCTAAAGCAAATGACCTCGACAGCTTTGACGGAATTGTGTGACTGCCCTCATTGCAAAGAACTAAGAAGACAGCAAGCTAGGCATGGAAAGTGGCAAGAATTATTGCTACATATAAATAAAAACAATGAACGAAGCAGAGATCCCTCTTGATCTATCTTTTGTCTTTGAATTAGCAAAACCTCCTAGCCTTGAAGAAGAGCTGCAACTTGAGAAAGAGATACGAACCATCAGAGCTACCGATGATATTGAAGGTATAAAAAGGTATGCAGAAGATATAGCAAGACGCAATCACCAACAGACTATTTTTATATCTGAGTGTTTAGTAAGAATGGCTAATTTACATTCAAAAATAGTTGAAAGCAAGAAAGTAAAAACACAAAAAAGCCCTAATTTGCTGAAAAAATTATTAAAGCTAGAATAGCCTTGGAGTCTTGATGATGCTCCACTTCGAGAAGACAAGACCTCTTGCATCCGATCCCCAGTGCAGGAGGTTTTGTTGTCTATGCAGACTGTTTAAATCTAGCGTTACTTCCTGTTCCTACCCATTTTATTTCGTGATCTGAAACAGCAACTTCTGGGTATTGGATCGTGTACCACCGATGATCACAAATAACACATCTTCTACGTCTAATAGTGACTCCATCTGGAGCACGTTTAGTGCATACAACTCTAGTCCTAGCAACATTACACTTAGGACAATCTGATTTAATTTTATTAACCATTATGGGGCTGGAACGAGTATGTGCTGTGCATGTTCTGACCTTCTATTGTCAGGCCATTTGACTTCGTAGTAATAACAAATCCGATCTCTAGCGTTGAATTTTTCTTTTACTTCTGTGATAGTTCCAACTGCTGGACAAGTCTTTAAATAAATTCCTGTGTTCTTTTTCTTGTTTACTTGGTCGTTGACCTTAAATTTTGGGGTCGGAGATGCTTTCGTCATCGTTATTTTGTTCTGTAGGTAAGTTGTTGGGTAATCGGCCTTCTATCCTTTTGCGAATAGATGTTCTCCATGAAGCTTCGTCTTCCGCTAGAGCTTCCTTGTAGACAGAGCTAGGTAGTTTCCGTTCCAGGTCTTTGTAGATAAGGTTTCTTACCCAGGCTGTGGCTCGTATTCCTTCTGCTTTTGCTTGTGCTTCTACTAACTTCGCTCTATTTGGATCGAGAAGTATTTGAAGATAAGTCTTGTTTCCGTGTCTGAGAGCCATTTCAACATTGTCGTTGTACTACTCTACCACGAAATAGGATTATCGACTTTTTTAAGATAAGCAGTTCGGTGAGCTTGCCTGGATGCGTTCCTTTGTCTTTTAGAACCAGCACGAATTTTCCTAGCTCCCTCTAAAAAGTCTGCTGCCCTATGGAGATCTCCCGTGGTCGCTTGAACAATTTCCTTGTTCAACCTCTCCATAATTATTTGTCTGCCACTCTTTTGAATAAGCGACATTCATAACCTCTGGCAGACTGCTGTAGTAGCCTAGCTCGTCTTCTAGCTGACGTAAACACCAGCCAGATTCCGTATGAAAAATTGAAATCAATGGACCTCCTTCCATGTTTTGCCAATAGATGTTTCTGCTAATGCAGGTATCTCTCCGAGCCATTCAGACTCAGCTTGTTCCATAGTCTTTCTCAATATTGCTGCCCACTTTTCTGCTTCCTCATCCTTAACTAAAAGGAGAATTTCGTCATGTATCGCTGCTGCAATACGAACGGTGTCTTCTCCTGCTTCCTTGACTAAAGGCCATAATTCCCATAAAGCCTTCTTCAATATCGCTGCCCCTGCCCCCTGAATAGGGGTATTGCATCGTACCGTAATTTTGTTCAAATCACCTGGAAGAAATCTTCTCATTTTTGTGACTGGAATCCTTATATAAGGTTTGTCATTTCGCTGTGTACGATCAGCTTCTTCCCCATTTTCGTTCTGCCATTTCTTGATCCCCTGGTACGTGCCAAGCCAGTTATTGCGTATCTTTGCAGCTTCATCTCTTGTCATAGTTAACCCACTTGCACCCGCATAATTTCGCAAGCCTTCTGCGCCCGCCCCATACAACAAACCAAAGTTTGCGGATTTTGCCACCTGCCTGTCACAACCCATTGCCTGTGCTGTGTACTCATGTAAATCACCGCCTTTCTTAAATACAGAGATCATGTTTTCGTCTTCTGCTAAAGCAGCAGCAAGTCTTAATTCCATCTGTCCAAAGTCAGCGTCTACAAGTGACCATCCATCAGGAGCTTGAACACATTGCCTAAAGGAATCATCTCTAGGAATCTGCTGGTTGTTGGGTTTAATACAACTCATTCGACCTGTATCTGCTCCAAGCTGCATATATGAAGCTCGAACAAAACCATCTTCAGCCATCTTCTCCTGTATAGCCGTGACCATTTGCCTTCTCTTCTCAGTCTTTTTCCATTGCAGATATATGTGTATTACTTCATGGTCTGCTGTATAACCTCTTAGTGCTTGCCTTGAAGCACTCTTCTTTCCTTTTGAGTCCACGGGTTCTTCACCCAAGATCGCTGTAAACTTTTCAAGCAACTGTTTAGGACTATTCAAATTAAAGCCCTTATACTTTTTAGTCCCTAATCGAATAGATCCTTCATCCTTGGCTCGTAAATTAAATGGAGCCATGTCATCGTCACCATCTCTAGGAAGCTTTTGATCTTTAGGTAAAGCTTCATCTAATTTGACTAAAAACTCTCGCTCTAATTGTTCTGCGTCATACTCATAATCTGAAAGACATTGATCTAAAGCAGTTTTATTCCAGGGAAGACCTGTTCTCCACATTTGAGCAAGAGCAGGGATAGCTCCAGCTTCTAATTGCTCTGCTTTACCTAACTTTGCAGAAAGTATTTTCCTTTCTATTACTTGATCCAGCTCTAAAAGAACTTCAACGTCTTTAGCTGCATATTCAAGTTGCTCTTTACTTAACTCAAGTACGCTCCAGTCAGACCTTTGTTGTTCTTTAGATAATTCGATACCTAAGTGTCTCTTAACAACACTATCTAAACCATGCTTTAAACCAGGTATTCCGTTTGTAAGTAAACGGTTTGCAAGCATTGTGCATCGAAGCCTTGTTTCCTGATGGAAATGAATGTCGTGCTCCTGCAACCAAGCAATATCAAAGACAGCATTATGAGCGATCCAGAAGCGTGGTGTATCGAAGAAACATTCAATTTTCTTCCAATCTTTTTCTTCTAGGTCAAAGCAATCAATAACAACGATTGTCTTCCGTATGCCACAACCAAGTTGAAGAAGTCTTAGCTTCCCTTTAGCGGGTTGTAGCTGGAGCGTTTCTGTATCAAACGCTATTGTTGTGCAAGTATCAAGAAGATTTAGGTTCTTAATACCGTAGTACACTTTGTAGTCAGACATTTAAGTTAAGCTCCAGTTGAGTGGGTTTTCCGAGGGAGATTGAATGTTCCAAGAGAGCCATTGTTGCGTCTCTGTATCCTTCATAGTATTGCCAGGATTTTTCAGTTTCTTCAACACTATGTTCAATACGATTAAGGTTGTGCTGTTTGTAAATAGCTTCCTTTTTCGTGTTTAATTTATCAAAGGCATCTGATAATGCTCTTTGAACTTCTAGCTGTTCAATTAGATCCATAATGTTTCAATAAGTAGGGTGGAATTGCGTCGTGATAACCTCTATCTTTTAGGTCTTTTACTAACCTTGTCCAATTGTTTCTGTATGGAGTTGTCCACTCTGCATAAGATTGTGCACAGTAAATTCTCCTGCAATTTTCAAAAGGTAATTTGAATTGACCTGGAATAGTTTTCTTCAGCAAATGAGACAAACTATGATTAGCATTTCTATGCTTTGCGTAGTTGTTTTTACTATGCCACCTAAAGATAAGTTGAAGCATACTACTAACAAAAGGTTCGTCTAGTTTCTGACGACTTCTTCTAGCTTCTTGCTCACAAGATTTATCTTTCCAGTTAAGAGGAGCTTGCTTTTCTGTAGGAAGAACAATCTTACTTTGTGCACTAGGAGTAGAAATAGTTACTTCAACTTCTGGTGTAACAATAGGCATAAGATCTGTTACCTTTTTCTTTCTTTCTTTCTCATCTTCTTTGGCATGAATAGCCCGAAGTTGTTGATTAGAAATAGGCTGAATGTCAATCTCTCTCCTTACCTGAGAGAACTGATCTTTAGTTAACTGAACAACCCATATATCTATTTGTTGTTGTTCAGTATTCTCTTCTTTGAAGGTCACATAGACAATGCCTTCTTCCTCTTTAATCTCATCAATTAAAGCACCAGCAAAACTAAGCACAGACCGCTTAGTTATCATCTCATTTTGATTAAATTGAATCACTTGAGATCCTCCGCTTCGCAATCACCAAAAAGATAATCATCACACTTCTTAGCTTCTATACCAAGAGTTAAATCTGCTGCTTTTACAAACTCCTCATGTGCTTCGTAAGGCTCTAATACAGCACCTACAATTCCATGATCTTTTGTACGATTTAAGAAGTCGCAGACATAACAAAGTACATCTCTTCTAAGTTCAACCTTTACCCAAGGTTCTTCTTTTAAGCGTTTCTTTTTACGCTCATTAAACTCTCTATAGGAAGTGTCCAAAGGCGTTGGATCGTACTCATCAATACGTTCCAGAAGTTCAATAGCTTCCTCTAAATACTCTCGCATTTCAGAATTTAAATGGGCATCCATTATATGCCTTTTATCTTCTCTTGTCTGCACTCTTGTCAGTGCTTTAAGAGTATATTTAATGGCATCAAGTTCAGATAATTCCTTCATAGGTTTGCTCCTTTTTGAAACTTAAGTATCTTGTGCATAATTAAGTGCAGTTCAGATATTTCATCTTTTACTGCATCCCAATCTCCGTTCATAACATCGTCATGTTGATCACGAACTAAGTTATAAAGAAGATCTAATTCTTCTGAAGTAAATTTATTCATACTGCACACTCCTTATGTAAGTTAAGTCCATTCGCATCAACAAATTCTTGTATAAATTTCCTCACGTTATCCATACTTTTTTTATCCATTGATTCATAATTCCATCGACCTCCATTCAGGCATAAACCTTCTCCTCCTCTATTACGTGAAGAATCCATAATCGTGTCGATGTAATAACTATGTCCATAATTTTTATTAGGAACATTATTAAAATGAAATACAACAACATATTGATAAATTCCTTTCTTTTTCCATTCATTCATGTCTGTGTCATTTGCTGGTTTGATATATATATCTAATGTTTTACCTTCACAAGTAGTTTCATTCAAAATGCGATTTATTAGTTTCATTATTTAACCTCCTTTAAATCTTTAATTACAGGACATTTAATAGTAGGACATGATCTATGTTTTACTGGTTCATTCTTATATCCCATCATTGCAAGCATCTCCTGTTCAATTTCACCTATCAAATCATCCTGATCTTCATTAACAACGTGGTTGTCTTCATCAAGCTTATTATGCTCAGTAAGACCATAAAAACAGTTATGTAATTTGGCATATTCTAGTTGATCAGAATGAAGTTCTTGTAAGCCTGTGCATATAACTAAAGCCAAGTAAGAATTAACTTCTCTTAAATGGTATTTAGCAAGGATTCGTATGACTCTCTCTTGGAGGTCTGTGAGTTTTAAATTTTTTGTCATTGGGTATAACGGAATGGATACCGCCCCTGAATGTTTACTCTACTACTGTAGCACAAATATTAGCTTTTAGTATACTCGGCAAGCCTTGGAAACATATTGATATCTTGAGATGTGATTATCGACACATCCATACCCATCTCAATCGCAGAAGTCGTATCCGTTTCCATTAAATCTTCTTCACCATACCCATAATCCACAACATCTACACCATTCGCAATTCCATCTTCTCCATAAGAGGTGTATCGAACAGAAGCAAGAGCTTCTGAATACTGCATCTGGTAAATAGCGAGGCGAACAGGAAATTCAAGCATTTTTAGCCTTCCCAGAAACTTTTTGCATTTTCCCTATGTCTGTGTGTGGGAGCGTCAAAACTATCTTCCGTTCCAGCAGAGTCGTTCTTATTGACAATGGGTGTTTTGTCAAAACTATTTTTGTCAAAAGTATTTGCTTCTTTTTTATCCGAGCCAGGACTTTTGACAAAATCGACTTTTGACAATTCCGTTTTGTCGTTAAGATCCGTTCCAGTAGAAGAACTTTGAATTAAAACACTACTATTATCGGGCGTTAAGGAAACTGCCTTTTTTCTGAAGGTTTTTAGGCTCGTACCTAAAGCCTTATAGAAAACAGGAGGACGGCCTTTATTTGACATATTTTCTGGTGCGTCACACTTAGCAATCAGCTTTTGTGCGATCAATTTAGAGAGGCTGTATTTGATAGCTCTCTTTCTATGTAATCCCCCAACTTTTTCATGCTCTGCTAAATCAGCAGCAGACCACGGAATTCTTTCTTCTCTCATTAAGTGAAGAATATCAAGCATGTGCTGATTAGGAGTGTTGTCCTTCTGGGTATCCTTCCCTTCTGGAACGGGACCAATGATATATGTGTAATCAGGAAGCAAACTAAACAACATTCTTTGTCCTTCCCTGTCATCCCTTGATTTCTCCACAGTTACAAGTCTGCTGTTAAAAGGAGCTGCCATCTCAGCTAAGTCCTTCTTACTCACCTTTTGCATATTCCATGTTTCATCTACAGCAGCCTTAATTGCAGATGTTCCTCTAAAACCACCGTTCCTGTTGTTGTGGTGAATAACAATAATTGAACAAGCACCAAAGTCTTGACCATTTCTTCTAGCCAATCTCTTTAAAGGAAGTGCATACTCTCTCCTGTTTTCTTCATAAGGATTGGAGTCATTACAACCATCAAGACTGTCAATAACAATCAAGTCATATCTTCCCTTCTTCCCTGGACCGCCCCCTTGAGTCTTGCAAAACTTTCTATACCAAGCCATATCCCATTCACCAATAACATCAACTCCTCTATCAACACCAATCAAATTGAACTGCCTTCTTGTGATCCTTTCACTCTGATCTCCATTCAACCAAAGACATTTCCCCTTTGATATATCCACCATTCCTCCATGCACATTAAAATCTCTTCCCTGACTGATGTGCTTACAAAGTGTCTGACACATAGCAGATTTACCAGTACCGCCATCCGCATGAATCAAAAGTAACCAAGGTTTAGGTAATAACCCAGGAATTAAATACTCAAAAGCTGTGTCATCTAAATCTCCTACATCTTTAGGCTTTCCCCCTGCATTACGTTTGTAAGACAGATGAGCATCAATCAACCTATCAATCGCTACAGCCCCTTCCCTGGCCCGTCCAGCTTCCATAGCAAGCACAGTTTTAGCCTGGTCAAGTAACGCAGGATCTTCTATCTCTTCCTCAAGATCTAATCCTCTAGCAATTAACTCTTCACCACCGATATAATCCTGCCTGTATTTAACTGGTGCAGCCTCAATCTCATCAACTAAAACTGATATATCATCCCTCTGAAATCTTGTTCTATTTGGATCGACCTCATCAGCCAGGCCAATCAAACTTCCAAAACCAAGACCTCCACTTCTCCACCTTCTATTCCACTTCTGTTCACAAGGATTCCCAACAGACCAGCAATGTGAATACTCAGGATCTTTCCTAGACCAGTCTTCCCAAATCTTTAAACCTTCCTCCCCAGGAAGCTCCGAATTAATCATCGCTCCGATCTGCCACCAATATTCTTCCGAGTAAGCACCCTTATGAGGAATCACACTCAAGCAATTCTCAGCAATAATGACCTTCTCTTCCTTGGTTCGTTTAGACCACCGAGTATCTTTTAGTCTTTTCTTTGGTCTATCCTCATTCTCTTTTCTGTATTGCTCTTTCATCCTCTCCAACAACCAAGTTGGAGCAACAGGAATATTATTTAAGTCTCCCTCAAATTTATATATCCCTTCAGGAGTTTTAGTTGGTTCGTGACCACCATAAGCACCAAATAAAACACCTTGCCTTCCCCATAAAACTTCAAAGCCTTCTTTATCAGCAGCTACATGCGAAATCCCTTTAACAATTAAGCGATCCTCTTCAGGAATAATAAAAAGATATTTTGCAGCGTTCTTTTTATTAGAAGTAATCGTTGGAGCGTTTTCTAAATCCTTGCCCCATTTTTTCTTAATTGCACCAAGGTTGTAATCAACATCGAAGATAGTTAAACCACCACTTGCAACACCTGTAAATACTCCAAAAGCTTTAAAATTTTCTGGCTCTCTTTCAATTAATAAAGCAGATCTTGAAGGAGTCCATCGTGCTCCAGGTCTTATAGCCTCTCCATAAGGTGACTTACCCTTCGCTACCTTCCCATCCTTCATAGTCACGCCCTTTGCATATATCGGGCACGTAGACCAATCAGACGGGCACTTAGCTACGAAATCTAACAGTTGTTGATGCTTACTCATGTGATACAATTCCTTTGTAATGACTTAACTTTTAACCCCATCGGCCCTGTTAGCCCTTGGGGTTTTTTCATTGTAGCTGATTGACAGGTATCTGTCACACTACTACAATAGAAGGGCACTTAGGGCAATGCCCACTTAGCAAACATGCCACTCTTATCAAAAAGAGCACAAGACGAAGGTAAAAAGTCTTCTTCATCTGGAGTTGACCGCTACCTTAACCCATCCAAATTAGAGGATGGATCATCAGTCCGATTCTGTTTACTTGAAGAAAATGCACTGGACTTCTATGAAGTTTGGGGAGCATTAGTGGAAGACCCTAATAAGTCACGCCCTTACAGGTTTACAGATGATCCAACACCTGAAGATATTGAAGAAGCAATGGCTGGTGAAGCCACTCGCAGACTCAACTTTGAAGGTACTGCACCTGATCCTGCAAAACTAGCTTTAGCTATTCCCGTATATAATTACGATGCTGAAACAGTCCAAGTATTGCAATTCGGGCAAAAGACACTCATCACTCAGCTAGATCAAATCAGCCAAATGGATGATTACAAAGATGATCTACTTGAATGGGATTTTGTCCTTTCAAGAGAAGGAGTCAAGAAAAACACTACCTACTCTCTACGCACTGCCCCTAAAAAGAAAAGTGCCGTAAAGGATAAAGAAGCTGCCTGGATCGAAGTCCAAGAAGCAGGGTTCGACATCAACCGTTTAATTGACGGAACCGACCCGTTCTCAGAGAAAGAGAACTAAATACATAAGGGGCCATTCATCGGCCCCTTTTTTACTCTTATGAAAAAGAAACAAGTCGCTACCTATGGTCCGTCTGGTCTTACAGAAATAAGACTAAAAAGGTTAATGACGGAAAATGGTGAATTATCTGCAAATGTTATGGAAGCAGGAGTTTCCTTATGTAATTTGTATGACTCTCTAAGACAGAACGGGTACACCGAAGATGATTGCTTTGCAGTAGCAAAAAGAATTGGAATGATCTGGCTCGGAAGATATATGGAGGAGGATACTAACTACGAGGAATATATCGTCAGGACACATAAAGACGATGACTGGCTCCTTTAGCTCTTTTATGGTAAACTAATTATGGGAACGTGTATCTTAATGCCTACTAATGTCACCTTGGACACTCAAAACGCATTAGCAGGACTAAGGAAATGGAATCTGGAACGTGATGATTCCAATACGATATATCCGCATCGTGTGTATAGAGATAACAAGGACAACGTATATATCTCAGTTACCCATATCCTTGGACAAACAGCACCCCAAGAACAAAAAGATGCCCTGGAACGTTGGCTTAACCGCCCTAACAGTTATGAAGAACGTGATATGGCCGCCAAGCGTGGAACGTACGCTCATGCACACGCCGAATATATCCTCAA
>Ga0163180_10002193_pt1 | contig 10940 bp, 9 predicted proteins | sample AtlANTMetagenome_2_FD_109647 | JGI IMG/M metagenome (GOLD analysis project Ga0163180, IMG submission 109647) | Marine eukaryotic phytoplankton communities from the Atlantic Ocean - Atlantic ANT 4 Metagenome | ecosystem: Environmental > Aquatic > Marine > Oceanic | place: North Atlantic Ocean...
CGTACCGGTCATCGCAATCCACGTCGCAGCTTCCCCATCCCTCCCAGTCGTCACATCCCTGAACGGCGATACCCAGCATCAGCAGAACCATAAACCGTTCAATCACCCTCTTTTCTGCGTTCGATTTCAGACAAAATCAAGCCCAACTCTCGACCCACCTGACCGGACACAGAACGATTCTCTTGAGCCCGGCGAATCAGGTACGGCACCACATCTCGAACCGGCCCATACGGCACATACTTCGAAGCATTAAAGCCCGCGCGAGCCAGATTGAAGGAGATATGGTCGCTCATCCCATACAACTGCGCAAAATGAATATGAGGATGGTTCAACGGAATGTCGTTCGCCATCGCCTCCGCCACCAACACCTGACAAGACACTTCGTTGTGGGTGGCCGCACAAAATGCAATCCGATCAATGTTCTCCAAGCAGTACACCAAAGCCGCATCAAAGTCCGCGTCCACCGCTTCCTTGGTGGCGTGAATGGGGTTGGGATACCCCTTCGACTCCGCTCGAGCCTGCTCCTTCTCCATATAGGCGCCCCGAACAAGCTTCACACCCACGGTATAGCCGCCTGCAAGAGCCCGCTGATGGGAGGCTTTTAAGTATTCCAGCCTGTCATGACGATACAGCTGGACCGTATTGAAAACGGCGGGCTTTTCTGTATTGAAGCGGGCCATCAAGTCTTCCACGATGCGGTCGATGGCATCCTGAATCCAGCTTTCTTCGGCGTCGACGTAGACCGCCACATCCAGCCGAGCCGCCGCCTCGCATATCCGTGTCAGTCGGTCATCCATGCGGCCTACAGCCGCGCGTTCGTCCTCATCCAAAGGCTGAGCACCATTGAGTTTTTCGAGTAAATCAAAGGGCGCATACCCGGTAATCTTGCAGCTCACATAAGGGACTGCGGCGTTCTGATCTGCAAACTCAATACAGCGAATCTGCTCATCCAGATTGGCATCAAACTCATCTTGAGTTTCCTTAGCCTCAACACCATAGTCCAAGATCGTGCTGACCCCATGTTCAGCGAGTGCTTCGACCATGGGCTCGGTTTCTTCCAGAGACTCCCCACCACAAAAATGCTCGTAGATGGTGGCCTTCAGAATCGACTGCACAGGCAGACCAATCTGGAGGGCCAACTGAGTGATGTGAGCGCCGATGTCGACGATGGTGCTGTTCGACATGATGCGAAACAACCATGCAGACTTCGACAGTTCAGAATCATCCTTACCAGCAAACGCCACCTGGGTGTCATCAAAGGAGACGTTGTTCATGTCCTGCGCCTAACGCAACCAGAAGGTAAAGGTACCCAACTGTTGGTAAGTGTAGCTGCACGTATCCATGGTCCCCGGTTGATAGCTGATCTCATGACTGGAAGACCAGCCGGAAAACCCACGCCCGCCACCGAAAGGCTGACTATCCGGCACCACCAACATCTTTACATTCGAGTGATAGCCGGGGCTGGATGGATAGATGACCACCGAATAGCCGTTTCCGAATGAACCACCGCACCCTGAGTTGCTCGCATTTTGTCCAGCCATCATAAGCTTGTCTCCATTGCTCAAACTGACCAGTCGTTCGTGTCGAGACGAGTCGTATTGGTTGCTTGAACTCGTGGTCGACGTGATGTGATCGTACGACCAAGCGTGGTCACGGCTACCCGTCTCATCATACAAAACACTGCCGTAATTATCCTCCAACATGACCCTCAAATCATTGCCAGTCCAGCTCGCCAAGCTCTGGTCGATGCAGTCGTTTAGCCAAACATTTTCCGTACCCAAATCCGTACCAGAGGTATTGACCAACTCAAAGCACATCATCCAACCGCCATTCTCGATGTCGCAATAAACCTCCATTGGGCTGCCCTCGGGCGCAATCCAATACCAGTCATTGTCCAACCCTGGGTGGTCCTCAGCAATGGTCTGACAATTGTAGCCTGGGTCGTCTTCCGTGTAGCTCGGCAAGCAGTCATCCCAGCAATCCGGATCCATATCATCGGTGTCATCGCCTCCGGAATCCACGCTGTCGTGACCATCCCCGTCCGCATCGAAATCACTGGCCCCATCACAGTCTTGGTCCACACCGTCGTACCAAACCTCGACAGCACCTGGGTAGGTCTCGCTATCGTCGTCATCGCAATCCGAGTCATCCTCAATAAAACCGTCAGCGGACACACACGAATCGAGCGGTGTCAACGGATCGCCGTACCCATCGCCATCAGCATCGGCATACCAGGTCGTACTGCCAGAAAAATCAATATCCGAGTCCGCATCATCGGTGAGTTCATCACAGTCGTTGTCGATCCCGTCGCAGATCTCCGTCGCCATGGGGTGAATGTCCGCATCCAGCGGGTCGCAATCTCCACCAATCAGGGCGTGGCCTTCTGGATAGGCACAGGCCACAGTGACGGAATCCGAGTCCCCAAACCCATCGGAGTCGAGATCCGTGTAGTAGGTCAAGCCCAGTCCCTCGTCCACCTCGCCGCTGCAGTCGTTATCGATACCGTCACAGGTCTCGATGCCGCCGGGAAAAGCCGCGGGCTCGCCGTCGTCACAGTCTCCCGAGGTCAAGCTGTAGCCTGCCGGTGAATCACAGGCCTCGATGGGCATCGCGGTCAAGCCATAGCCGTCCCCATCAAGGTCCGGGTAAAGGGTCTCCATCAACCCATCATCCGCCTCTCCGTTACAGTCGTTGTCGATGCCGTCACACGTCTCCGTGCCGCCCGGGAAAGCCGCGGGCTCGCCGTCGTCGCAGTCTCCGGAGGTCAAACTGTAGCCTGCCGGCGAATCACAGGCCTCGATCGCCATCGCACTCAAGCCATAGCCGTCCCCATCAAGGTCCGGGTAAAGGGTCTCCATCAACCCATCATCCACCTCTCCGTTACAGTCGTTGTCGATGCCATCACACACCTCGACTCCCCCCGGATAAGCGGACGGTTCAGTTTCATCGCAATCCCCAGACATCGCGACATAGCCAACCGGTGCTTCACAGGCGTCTATCGAGACCAAACTGAGCCCATAGCCGTCACCATCGGGATCTGCGTAGTAGGCGCTTGTCAAAGCTTCATCGACATCACCGTCACAATCATTGTCGACCTCATCACAGGATTCCGTCGCACCCGGGTAGGCGGTAGCATCCGTGTCATCGCAGTCTCCCGAGGCCGCGACAAAACCAGCAATTGGGGTGCACACCGTCAACTCAACCGATGATGCCCCATATCCATCACCATCACCATCGGCGTACAGGACAGTTCCTCCAATGGGTTCAGGACCGTCCACAATACCGTCGCAATCATTGTCTAATCCATCACAGATCTCTATCCCACTGGGGTTCGCATCAGAGGACGCGTCATTGCAATCCGTAGCGGTGGCGACGTACCCCTCCGGAGCCGTGCATGCGATGGCCCTCACGGTCGGATCTCCGTGGAGGTCGCCATCGGCATCCGCAAACCAGGTTTGCTCGCCCACTGCACCCGACTCATCCCCCTCGCCGTCACAATCGTCGTCGACACCGTCGTTACATACTTCGGCCGCATGCGGATTCACTGCTGGATTCGTGTCATCGCAGTCGTCACACGCCGGCGTCCCATCCCCATCCAGATCGGCGTAGCCAACAGACCCGTCGCAGTTGTAATCCACCGGGTCCGTACAATCGTCTTCAGTGGCACCCGGGTTGATATCGGCCCGCTCATCGTCGCAGTCCGACGCCTCGTCTACAAAGCCATCGGGCACAGAACAGGCCACGACCTCCAAAGCCTCGTGCCCATAGCCATCGCCATCACCGTCCTTGAAAAACGCCGATCCATCAATCGGGTCCTCATCAATCACCCCATCGCAGTCGTCATCAATCTCATTGCAAAGTTCGTCTGCACCCGGGTGAATAAATGGGTTCGAATCATCACAATCCGCAGCAGTGGTCGCTCCATCGCCATCGGCGTCAACGAAGCCTGTCGGTACTGCGCCGGTATCCGATTCAGTTTCAGTACCCGAACCGCCGTCGTCAATCGCATCTTTGGCTTCTGACCCACAGGCTGTGAAAAGGATGGAGGACAAAAGAAGTGCATAGGTTTTCATGGATCAACGGTATGCGAGATAAACATACCGAGTCAACGGCCAATGAAAAGAACTCATACGAAATCCAATCTATACACAAACATCCTGCCAGTTGGGGTATGTTCGAATTGCCGGAGATCCTATGAAGCGACACCTTAGCGCGCTGGTTTGTTGTCTTGCCTTGGCTTCTTGCAAAGCCGAAGATGAGAAAACGTCTGGAGATAGCCCTACAGGTCTGGGTTCGGAAGACGATACAGATCTGGGTTCGGAAGACGACTCGGAATGCGATGATACTGCAGACACGGATGGCGACGGTATCGATGACTGCACGGAGGCCGAACTTGGCTTCGATCCGACATCGGATGACTCGGACGGGGATGGATATCTCGATGGAGAAGAGCTCGACTGCGGGTCGGATCCCACCGACGCATCTGTTGTTTGCTATTACGCCTGCGGATGGTCCCAGAACAATCCAGGAACCCTTGAACCCACTGGCTCCGGCTTGGGCGATGTCATGGAGAACATCACCCTCGTCGACCAATGTGGCGACCTAGTGGAGTTCCATGATTTTGCCGGCGAGTACCATATTCTCTATATGACTGCCGCCTTCTGAGCGGGCTGCACTGCGGAGGCGGTCAGTCTCCAAGAAAAACAAGAAAACTTCGTCGCTGAGACCGGAATCGGTTTCAGCTTTATGTTCGCTCTGTACGCTGGAGCTAGCGGAGACAACGCCACCGAAGAAGACTGTGCATGGTATGCCGACTACATTGGCAACCCTGACTTCCCTGTGTTTGCCGACGCCGGCGGTGCAACCATTGCGGCCGCCACCCCAATGACGGCCGAACAACATCCTGAACTGTGCGTCATCGGCCCCAATATGGAACTGCTCGAGTGCTTCAGTGGCCACAACAAAGTCGAAGACGGCTTTTCGACGATTAGAGCGCACGTCGGGAGCAAATAGATGTCGCCTTCCCCTTCGTTGAAGGGGGGCCTTCAATGGCTTTTGATCGGTCTGATGATCGCATGCCATCGTCCGTCGACATCTGACGAATACACTCGTGCACAGAGCAGCACCGTCCCGTCCACTCACAGACCCAGTGACGGAGAGGATTGCGAAAACACCTTTACCGTCGATACCGTACCGCCCAACGAAGACCTGCATCACGGCATTCGGGTTCCCAACGAAGCCGCACTGCCCGATCGACTCTCCGAAACAGGCCTATACACAAACATCGAAGCCAAGACCATTCACCCAGCATTTCTCGCCTACACGCCCCGTTTTGAATTGTGGTCAGACACTGCAGAAAAGAATCGATGGATCTACATCCCAGAATGCGACGTCATTGACTCATCCGACATGAACGATTGGTCTTTCCCCGTGGGCACACGTGCATTCAAAGAGTTCGTCGTCGACGGCAAACGCATCGAAACCCGTATCATCGAACGCTTGGGCCCCGGACCTCGAGACTTCGCCTTTGCGTCATACCAATGGAATACGGACGAATCCGAAGCCACCAAAGTGTCGGCGGCAGGCGAGCCCAACGCATCGGAGACGAGTCACGATATCCCTTCAAAGTCTCAATGCTTACAGTGTCATGGAAGCTACAGCATGGGAGGGGGGCGCCCTTCACGGTCTTTAAGCTTCTCCGCGGTGCAACTCAGCCACGAAGACAGTGGTATTTCGCTCGAGGAATTGGCTGCGGAAGGCGTGATCTCTAAAGCTCCTGATACCCCCCCATCCATTCCGGGTACGCCAACTGACCAAGCAGCGCTGGGCTATTTGCATGCCAACTGTGGAAACTGCCACAACAGCACTAGCGACCGAGTTCCCCAGAACACCCTCGACCTGTGGATCAATGTCGGGTTGAGCTCTGTCGAAGAAACCGCCGCTTGGCGCACAGCCGTCGACCAACCCAACCAAATGTTCAAGGACCAACACGTCGCCGGTAGGATTGTGCCGGGAGCACCCGATACCAGCGCCGTTCTTTACCGCATGTCCATACGTGGAAACTCCGGCCAGATGCCCCCTGTTGCCAGTAAGGTCATCGACCCAGAGGGAATCGAGACCATTACCGAATGGATTGGGGGACTGTAGTGCAACACATGGTGCCACTGTTCGTCTTGATGTCGCTTTTCGGATGTGGAGACAAGGTCTCGCCCAAGGACGTTGAAGAAGATGGAAGAGACACCCCCATCGTCAGCGACGACACTGGCCCGACATCGACACCCAACGATACGGGTGACTCCGACGAGCCTGTGGCCTTCGAAGTCACCGGAACCGTCGTGGACAGAACTGGCACCCCAGTACCCGAGGCTCTGGTTTTGGTCGGCGGACGGGAAGATACGATGGTCACCACCGACGACGACGGTCGGTTTTCGCTCTGGTACATCGAACAAAGCAACGAAGAACCCGCCATCGTCGCCGGGAAGATTGGCTATCGGTCCGTTGGCGTGGACTTCTTTGATGAAGGTGACGAACTGACCATTGAGATTCGACCCGTCAGTCCACCCGACAACATCGATTATGTCTACCAAGGCCCAGGTGATGGCATCGACACCATGAAAGAAGACTGCAGCCATTGCCATGTCCATTTCGTTCGTGACTTCTTAGACTCCAAGCATGCGGAGGCCACCCGAAACCCACTTCTTCAAGACCTTTATGCGGGAGTCAGCGCCCATGGTGACCGACTCAGTTGCGAAGATGCTGGCGGTGTCTGGGGACTTGGCTTCGAACCGGGAACCGAAGGGGACATCATCGACAAATGCTATCTCGGTGGGGGGGTATTGCCTGACCTAAACGCATCGTGTGGCGGCATCGGACAACCCCACTGTGACGACCCCGACTTGGATTTGGATAGCCAACCCGAATCCTTCGGTGCGTGTGCCGACTGTCATGCGCCCGGAATCGATGGCATCGCAGGTGGTCGAAACCTGCACGATGCTCACGGACTGTCCTTTGAGATTGGCGTCCATTGCGACACCTGCCACAAAGTTCGAGACGTGGATCTGAGCCAGCCTCCCGGGGTCGGTCAACGACTGATTATGGGAAGACCCAACGAGCCGGGCCAAAACACATTTGTCTGGGATCCGGTTTATTTTGGACCTTTAGTCGATGTACCCAATCCCTTTATGCGAGGCTCCCTACAGCCCAAATTCGATTCAGCAGAGTTCTGTGCTGGCTGCCATGAGCAGAACCAGGAAGCCCTGATTCCCGGAGAAAGCCTCGACCCTGACCTCTGGCCCGATGGCCTACCTACACACAGCACCTATTCGGAATGGGAAGCAGGGCCGTACAACCAAGATGCAACCCAGTGTCAGTTTTGCCACATGCCCGCAGATGTGGAGGCCACAAACTCTGTCCATCTATGGGAGCCTGGTGGGTCGAGCATTCTCCTCGGCTGGCCACGTCCACCGGAAGACAACCGCAAGCACACCTTCAGAGGACCTCTTGACGGCAACCCAAGACTTATCGATGGGGCGGTGTACACCAGCATCGCACTCCAACAGACCGACGACACCCTGGAGGCCACGGTCAGCATCGCCAACATCGGATGCGGACACGCGATACCAACCGGTGAGCCCATGAGGGCCTTAGTCCTGGTTGTAGAGGCCTCTGGAGACTGTGGCGACTTGAAGCCGATCGACGGGATGACCATCGGCGATGTCGGAGGGGCATTGGCTGAGACCATCATCGATATGCCCATGAGCGATGTCACAGAATGGACTTGGCCCGAAGCCGCGGAAATCGCATCTGCCGGACAGGTCTTACGCATCGTACGACCATCGGGGGATTTCGACGATTACGCAGGCGTCGGACTCTTTTCTGACGAAACACTGTCGCCTGAAGACAAAGGCATGGAGATCGATATTCCAGTTGGAACGATCCACATTGTGGACATCAGTGGCGACGTTTTGATGCTCGAAACACCGATCAGCCTGGAGGAAGGAGACCGAGTCTTCTTGGGCGATGCACTTCCAGAGTCGCTGGATGACGAGGCACCATCTCACCACCTCGCAGGCGCGTCAGGCTACACTTTCTCTCGGGTTTTGACCGACAGCGCAGGGAACCGGCAAGTGCCACATTACAAAGCCATCGACATGGTGAGTGACAACCGAATCGGACCGGGCGAAAACGCATTGACTTCGCACACCTTTGCGTGGCCATCCTCCTGCTCGACTGCCGACGTTCGGGCCACAGTGATGTATCGACCCCACCCGCTCAATCTGGCCGTCGAGCGCAATTGGGAGGTAACGGACTACGTTATCTCCAAAGCGACAGCGAGTCTGACCCCATGAGCGAAACCCGGATTTGGATCGATGGCGATGGCGTGCCCGGAGCCTGCAAAGAGATCATCTACAAAGCCAGTCAGCGCACAAAATTTCCGGTGACCTTAGTGGCCAACCGCTACCAGCAAACCCCTCGATTCCTCTGGATTCAATTCCAACTGGTCGAAGGTGGCCTCGATGTCGCCGACGACTACATCGCCGATCATTGTGCGTCCGGCGACTTGGTCATCACATCGGACATTCCTTTGGCCGCCCGAGTCATCGAGGCGGGAGCCACCGTGATCCGTTTTCGAGGAGAGGAACTCACGGCCGCCAATGTGGCTCAACGGCTACAAGTACGGGATTTTATGGATGAACTTCGCGGCACTGGGGTCAATACAGGCGGCCCGCCTCCGTTTGGTCCAAAAGATAAGCAACGCTTTGCCGGCGCGATCGACCGATGGTTGGCCAAGGCGGCCCACCGCTAAGAACTGCGAATGTGGGGCTACTCTTCGCCCAATGCATCTACCCAACCGGCAGCACTCTCCGGAAAGGCATCGCAGTAGGGCACATAAGGCTTGATATCCAGCACAGGGGTGCCATCGATGAGGTCAAGCCCACTCACATGGAGCACGCCTCCTTCGACTTTGTTCAGCGTCACCGCGGATAGGCCCAACCCGTTTGGATGATGCGGCGACCGGGTCGCGAGGACACCGCGCCGGACGCCACCGCGGGGAGGCCGAACGAGCGGACCCCACCGGGGGTTGAGGTGCAGATGCGTGATCAGCCAGATTCGGTCGAAGCCTTCCAGGTCCCGTAGAGCCTTTTCGGGAACAAAGTCGGTATACAACTCAACACGACCCGCCACAGGCGCGTCGTTATCACCGGGAGCCACAGGTTGGCGGGGCGTACCATGCCGCTCCTTGTACGGGGAACGAATGACTCCGATGGGTTCCAGCTGAATGGACGTCACCGCATCCACAACGTCCGTGTGGTCACGGGGGGGAGGAACGGGTTTATTGGGAGACCAGGCCATGCTCCTCGGTATCATCGAGGTCCATGGCCTGGCCAACACTCAACATCCTGCGGGCTCTCGAAACCACTTACTGCCGTCAATAAAGAACTTGCCATCCACCAGCTCGATCTGCTCATCCCAGTTGTCGGTCTGCCAGGTCATACGGAGGTCGACGCGGTTTCCTGAAGCGTTCAGAATCTCCCAGTTGCCATGGAACTCATCCAAGTCACCGCCGAAATCCGTGTACAGCTCATAGTCCTTATAGTAAGCCGTAGAATCGGAACAAAACCGGTACCGCATCTCAATGGTGTAGCCGTCTCCGCTCTCGTAGTACACGAAGCTATATCCAGACAATTCTGTTTTCCAATCGACCGTACTGGACGAGGAATTCTCTTCGATGGGCGCTTCAAGGGTCATGGAATCCACAACCTGCTCCGTTGCTGATTTGAAGTCCGCATAGTTGGCCTGTGTGGCGAGACCGACAGCAAGACCTGTGAACCCATGCGAGCCATGAACGACCTTGATGATTCCAAGGCCCGACACTTTTCCTGAAGTGCCGTACTCCATGGTGGAAACATCGTCGGATTGATGAAGAGAGCCTTTCGGAGTGAGGAGCACGTCCTCGATCTGGACCTGCCCTTTCATTTCGGCTTCAACAGCAGAACGCTCAGCTTCAAGGGCGCGGACGATGACGAGGCCATCCACATTCTTCTTGCCGATGACAAATGCATTTCGGTCTCCCTCACCGAGGTATCCATCGGGAATGGTGAAACTCAGCCCCCCGTCCGGAAGCAAAATCCGCTCGCCACTCTCGTAGAGCGTTCCAGTCTCAGGAATCACACCGCGACCGTCATTCGCGTCCAGGGTTGGGTTGGAACAACCCACAAGGAAGGCCAATCGAATGAAAAATTGAATCTTGTATAAGGAACGAAAAAGGGACATGAGAAACTCCTGAAAAGTCGGTTGTCCCCCTCCAAAACCGGAGGGGGACAAGGTCTGGGGCTCAGCTCTGGCGACGAATCACGCCGAGGAGAGAGAGCAGAGAGAGCATGAATCCGCCGCTGGCTCCGGTGACCGAGCAACCCGCAGCCGTTTCTTCGCCACCCAGAGAGGCCGATGCATCGGTATCGTCACCATCATCATCGACGCCGAAGGGTCCAAATCCGCCGCCATTACCGCCGCCGCCGTTACCGCCGCCGTTACCGCCGCCGTTACCGCCGCCGCCATTACCGCCACCGTTACCGCCGCCGTTACCGCCGCCATTACCGCCGCCGTTACCGCCGCCGCCAAGGCCACCACCATTGTTACTGTCGACAGTAAACTCCGGAAATTTCGCGCTATCACTCACGTTGCAAGTGATGTCTCCGGTGTAGGGCAATATCCAATCCAATGCTGCGTCCACCCGGGCTCCAGCACTGACCACACCGTCAGCCTCACAGTTACCGCTATCTCCACCACCGGCCTGAACCGTAAAGCTCGTGACGCCTGTCAGCATGCGGGTGCCGTCCGTCATCTCGACGATGGCCGCTCCACCCGAATCGCCTCGGCAGATGTTGGTGTTTTCGCGGTCCGTAAAGAAGTACACAGGACCCACGCCGGTGACGGGC
>Ga0163180_10002195_pt1 | contig 10938 bp, 4 predicted proteins | sample AtlANTMetagenome_2_FD_109647 | JGI IMG/M metagenome (GOLD analysis project Ga0163180, IMG submission 109647) | Marine eukaryotic phytoplankton communities from the Atlantic Ocean - Atlantic ANT 4 Metagenome | ecosystem: Environmental > Aquatic > Marine > Oceanic | place: North Atlantic Ocean...
AACGCGGCCGATGAACTGGCCGCAATGTTGTAGAGGAGAACATTTTTATTAGAGAGAAGAAGATTCAAACCTAGGGGTTTATTTTGTGATATTTTGTCATCAATCACTCGCACTTGACCACAAAATCCCACCTACGCGCGCACGCGCGCGTGCTCTCTCGAAGAATAAGAAGACACGCGCTCGGGAATGACAACGAGCGGAACGCGGTAACAGAAGTAGAAGAAGAAGAAGAAACGCAAGGATGGGTGGCCCTCGGAAGGAGTTAATGAAGAAGAAAAAAGGCATCGTCGCCACGGGAGGCATGTCGAGCAAACCAGACGCAAACTTCTTAGAACTGAAGAAGAAAAGCGCGACGTCTTTACAGTGTCCGTATTGCGATCGAGATCCGTTTAAACAGAGAGACCGACTGAAAATGCACATAGAGAGACACCACAAAGAGGAATTGGAGAAGGAATCGGGCGAAGGTGGAAAAGTAGACGCGAAAGATGCGGTGAAAATGTTAGCGCAAAAGCAGAAAGATTTGTTAGAAGTGAAATTAGCAGAGAAGAGTAAGCAGCAAAGCGATAAAGCGAAAGGCATCGATTCATCATCTGAAACAACGAACGTAAAAGATAGGAGTGCAAAGAAAATTGTTGTAGATTCGGCGCCGGTAATAAGAGCGTCAGTGAAACAACCGCGAACGATACTAGACGAGTTTGCGAATAAGAAAAAGGACATCCGGAAACCGCGGTACGTGCCGCAACAGAAGAAAGATAGCACCGATGAGAACGCGAATAAATGGATTTGCAAGGTTGTGTTGCCGGATAAGTATAAACCAGATTCGGATATCGTGTTGTGGATGAATGATGTGGCGCCTTCGAAAGAAGAAGCGATTCAGAGAGGAGCGACATTGGCGTTGGCGAGATACGCAACGAATCTTCCCTTGCAAAGGTTGCTTCCGCATGAATATAAGGAGAAATTTGAACGTTACGAGAAAGAAGAAAAGACGCGGTTAGAGAAGAAGGAACAGAGAGAAAAGAGAGAGTTAGAGAAGAAAAATAGGAAACCGAAACCGAAACGGATCATTCCGACGTTGCACATGTCCGAGGAGAAGAGGTTGATGGTCGAAGAGTTACTCAAAGAAGCATTTGAATGCGAAGAGTCCTCGACGATGGAACATCATCGCTCTTATGACGATTTTACCGTGTTGCACGAAACAGACGAAGAGATTGCAAACCCGGAAGTTGAAGCGCTGACGGCGAGATTAGAGAAGTTAGGTTTTGAGAAATCAGACGCGACGATTGCAGTGAAACAATCGAAAGATTTTGCCTACGAGAGCGCTTTGGACTGGTTAGTCATCAACATCCCAGAATCGCGATTACCGGCAAAGTTTGCACCAAAAGCTATAAACGATCCGATTGTTTTGTTGAACAACGCGAATAAGCCAACAACAACGTCGTCGTCGAGAACAACCGCAAAAGAGAATAGCGTTCCAGCGAAGGATAGTGGAGATATCAGACTTCTCTGGGAACGCGGGTATTCCATCGAAGAAGCGAAGAATGCAGTCAAAACTGCCTCTTCTTCTTCGGTATCGCCGATGATTGTTGCGTACCGAAATAGACTCGGTCCAAAGTTCACGATCAGTCTAGAGAAACAAACGAACGATGAGTGGGACGACGAAATCGTCGCGATTGAATCAATATACGGAGATGAGAACGTGAAGAAAGACGATAAGGAATGCGCAATATCTGTATCGGTGGAGAATAAAATGCTCGTGACATTTATGAATGTGTTTGGCTATCCTCAAACCGCACCTCCACTGATATATTTATCTCATATGGATAGCAGTAGTAGTGATAGTAGTAATAGTAGGGAAAAGATCGCGACGTGTTTGGAAGTAGCGGTCGCAACCGCTTTGGAATGCATAGAAAGTGAATCGGGGCCATGCATGTATTCAGTCATCGACGCAATCGGCACAGAGTTAAGCAAAGAGGAAACTACCAAGAGCATCACCACATCGTCTTCAACGAAAGCAACGCAAAAGTTATCTTCATCGTTGTCGTCGTCGTCAGCGGCACCCAAATCAAGAAATACTAACGCAGCACCACCACCACCACCTTTGGCAAACCAGCAAGGAGATACTAATACAAACAGAAACAGAAACAACAACAATGCGAAACGCAACAACGTAGGCAATCAACTTTCGCGAGCTCAAATAGAGGAACAAAGCGCACGATTGAAAGATGCGTACGATTTGTGGCAACGTGATTTTAAATCCAACGAACACTCGGCAGCATTCAAAATGCAAACCGTTCGGAACAATTTGCCCGCGTCGGAATCCAGAGATAAAATTACGAAACTCGTTGAAAATAACGCGGTGGTTGTGCTTTCCGGCGAAACTGGGTGCGGGAAATCTACGCAAGTGCCGCAGTTTATTCTCGAGCACGCGATTTTCAATCAAAAAGGTGGCGAAACAAATATCATTTGTACGCAGCCTCGAAGGATTAGTGCTATTGGATTAGCCGAGCGCGTGGCGAACGAAAGAGACGAAAAAGTTGGGGGCGTCGTTGGTTACTCTGTGCGTTTGGAATCAAAAACGAGTAAAGAGACGCGCTTGTTGTTTTGTACAACTGGTATTTTACTGAGACGATTGCTGAGTGATTCGACTTTAGAAAACGTCACGCACGTCATTTTAGATGAAGTCCACGAACGCTCCGTCGATTCGGATGTTTTACTCCTACTTCTCAGACGCGTCGTTCAAAAGCGACCAAAACTGAAACTCGTTCTCATGTCAGCAACTGCTGACGCGGATTTATTCGCCGACTACTTTCAAACTCCATCGAAACGATCGACGGAAAACGGAATCAAAGCCGTAAAAACGTCCAAAATTACCATTCCGGGGTTTACGCACCCAGTGAAAGAGTATTACCTAGAAGATGTTTTCAACGAAACGAGTTTTTTGATCGGTCAAAAATCAAAGTACGCAAAGAACGCAGCCGAAAAGAAACGACAACTAGCGTTGCTTGAAAGCGAAGAAGATAGCGTGGATCCGAATGCATTTCTTCCTTCCTCATCAGACGATGACGACGAAGACGATGCTCATCGAGCCGATCGTGAAGTCCCAGAGAGTTGGGACGTAGCCGAGCTCGATGAAATTGTCGCCTCGTCCAAGAAACAAAGGAAGAAGAAAAATGTCGAAGGCGACAGGGACGAAGACGAAGACGACGAAGACTCGTCTGATGATGATGATGAAGAAGAAGAAGAAGAAGACAATTGGGCTCTTGATAAGAAGCAGGCGGCAGAAAAGCGTGCAGCTATTCCGAAGCTTTCTCTTGTCAGCACTAAAATGAAAAACAACGAAGACATCGCGGACGAAAACATGAAACGAAGGAAAGAGGAGGAAGAGCGAGAACGTCAAACCGAACTCGCTTTAGCGAGAAAGTATTTGGAAAACAACTACAGCGACGATGTAAAACGTTCCATTCAAAACGTGGATGAGTCTATATTGAACTACGAACTAATCGAAAACGCTCTTTCAGCGATTATTCGCAAAGAATTGAAAGAAGGCATGGAGAGCATAGTCCCGAAAGGTGGCAAGCTGATGGAAAAGGATACGTACGGTGCATTTTTAATCTTCATGCCCGGTCAAGCTGAAATTTTGAAGCTCATACGCGTGTTCGAGCAATCGCGCTTGTTGGAAGTTTCTGATGTCGGTGAGTTGGACTTTCTTCCCCTGTACGGTCAGCTTTCTGCGGCGGAACAGCGACGAATTTTTCAAAAGCCAAGGCTCGGAGTACGTAAGATAGTCGTAGCGACAAATATCGCTGAAACTTCAGTTACAATTGACGATATTCGATACGTCATCGATACGGGACGGCAAAAAGAGATGCGATACGACTCGGAGAGAGGTTTATCTTGCCTCGAAGACTGCTGGGTCTCCAAGGCTCAAGCGAAGCAGAGACGTGGAAGAGCCGGAAGAACGACGCCTGGAGCATGTTTTCGACTGTTTTCGCGCACGCAATTCGCCAATTTCGAGAAAACGCAAGCACCAGAAATGTTGCGAACACCACTTCAGTCGTTAGTTTTGAACATCAAAAGTATGGCGCCAGAATCTGGAACGGCGAAAGAAACGCTATCGCTCGCGTTGACGCCCCCGGACGAAAACGCCTTGGACCTCGCCGTTCAAGAATTGAATGACTTGAAAGCGATGGCAATTGTAAATGACGAAGAAGTCGTCACGCCGTTGGGTAAACACTTAACGCACATGCCGTGCGACCCTCGATTGGGTAAGATGCTCGTCTACGCTTCTTTGTTGGGATGTTTAGACCCGATGTTGACCATCGCGAGCGCAATGTCTGGACGTCCTTTGTTTTATTCTCCAAGAGATAATCGAGAAGACGCCGACAAGAAAAAAAGGGCGTTCGCGGTTGGTAAATCAGATCACTTAGCAGTCGTTAATGCCTTTGACGGATGGTTGAACGCCAAGAAACGCGGTGGTAGAGGTGCAGAGAGACGTTTTTGCGACGAAAACTATCTCTCGAGTCAAGCTTTGGAGGCTGTGTTACAATCGCGTGTGGACTTTGCCCAGATTTTGTCCGACTTGGGATTCGTTTCTCGAAATTACGCGCTTCGCGTCAAACGATTCGGGCGTGCAAAAGACGATATGAACAATACTCGTCACAAAGACGTCGATTTGAAAGACGAAGTGGACATAAACTCGAATGTTTCTAGAATTATCAAAGCTGCGCTCGTTGCTGGTCTTTACCCAAAACTCGTTCGAGTGCAACATCCGGTTGCAAAATATGCCAAGACGCTTGGCGGCGCCGTCGAGAAAATGGCCTCGGGAAAAGAGATGAAATACTACTCTCGAGACGTCGGCAGAGTATTTTTACACCCAACGAGTGTAAATTTCAACGTCGGTAAGTACGAATCAACGTGGTTAGTTTACGGTGATCGCGTTCAAACGGCGAAAGTCTTCGTTCGCGATTGCACCATGGTTGGAAGCTACCCGCTGCTCTTGTTTGGAGGAGAGTTGGACGTCAAACACGAACAAGGTAAACTCGTTCTCGACGATTGGTGCGAATTTAACGCCCCGGCAAAGATTGGCGTGTTAGCGCGAGAGTTGCGGAAGAAAATCGATCAGCTTTTGACGAATAAAGTAAACTCTCCTGGTCCCATATCCATGGACAATAAAGTCGTGAAAGCGATGCTGACGCTCATAGAATCCGAGGGCATGTAATAAGTAATTTATGCCTTCTATTCACTCATTTGCTGCTTTTACTAAAAATGCTGCTACTTTCTAAAATTTCTACATATCTTTGCACTTTCGCTCTCGCGTCTTCCGCAGTCAACAACAGACCATCGGCCGTGATGCGTTTATCTTTTCTCTTTCCCATTGACACGCCTTTCCTCAACATGTCAATCGTCAATGCCGCTTCCGTCGACGGAGGCGCATCGGGACTGTTCACGCACGAATACAACGCGCACACAAATTCGTTCGGCGTGACTATAAATGGCGTGTGTACGCCTCCACCGTTCTTTTGCGGTATAGAATCCCACACGGCGGCTTCGATTGGCGTCAACTCTTCCGCGTCAACGAACGCGTCCAACTTCAACGCGTTGTTTTGGAAATTGTAAATCGCGGAGTCTCTGTTTTCAAACACGAAGGACATGGAATCGAAAGGCACGTCCGTCCCAACTTCGCTCGCTCGTTTTAGCAGGCCAATCATTTGCGAGAGTTCCGCGTCCGTTCTTTTTATTTCGGACAGGAGTATTTTCAAGTTGCTGAAATCTGATACAACTTTCTCTCCTCCTTTCTTGCCTCCTCCAATACGAATCGCGTCTCTCGAAGCCGCTCGAGCTCGACTCGCGCCACCATCGTTTTCGTTCGCAGCGGTTGCAAACGCTGCCACCACGGCCAAAACACACGCGTGACGTCGTCGACATCCTCGTTTTCTTTGGTCGTTTTCCTCCTTTTTCTTTATCGTCGCCAAAGTCGTCTTCTGTTGGTATTCATGCAGTCGCCGTCCTCGTCCTCGTCCTCGTCCTCGTCCTCGAAAGGCATCACCAACACCACCACCACCAACGACCCCAAGATGTGGACGGCAGAAGAACATCTCTTCTTCAAAAAAAAATGATGAAAAAGAAAAAAAATTCACAACAGAAAGAAAGAACGAAAGAAAAAAGAACGAAAGAAAAAGAAAGAGAAAAAGAAAGAATCGCGACAAACAAACAAAAAAACTTTGACGAGAAGAAGAAGAAGGCCATTACCACATAAAATCGTCATGACGACGACAATCACTCGGGAACAAATCGAATTCGCGAGCCAAAACCTCTCCTCGCGAGACCAATCCGCGAGAGAACAGTCCGAACAGATTCTGTTGTCGTTCCGTAAATCTCCAGAAGCGTTGCGGGTGTGTCGAGATATCTTGGAGAATTCACAATCGAACGATACCAAGTTCCAAGCTTCGAACGCGTTACGGTTTGCGATTTTACAAAAATGGGACGCGATGACGAACGAAATGCGCGCGGAGATTCGACAGTTTTGCTTGACATATTTACTGCATTCGCAGACTGCTCCTTCGTCGTCGGCGGCGGCGGCGTCATCTTCTCGGATGAGCAGTGTCATAAGTTCGCAAATTGTTTCCGTATTGGCGGTTGTTTTGAAACGCCAGTGGCTCGACGACGACGGGAAACAACGACAAATGGCGTTGGAAGAATGCGAACGCGCGGTGTCGTCTTCGGCGACTGCAGGAGCGAGGAAGCTCGGATTAGATGTGTTCACGCAGGTCGTTTTGGAATGCGCGCCGAGCACGAGCTCGCCTATGCATTTGAATTGGGAGTTTCACGAGCGAGTGCGAGATGCGCTCGAGAAGGAAGTTTTAATCCACTTTTTCTCACACGCCGGGAACATCGCCAGAGAAGTGTTGATGGTTGAAGGAGGGAAGATGGTGAAATTAGGTAAAGACGAGGAGTGCTTTTTTGCTAGTTTACGGCTCTTGAACGCGTGCTTATCGTGGGATTTCTCCCGGTTCGGCGGGTTCGGTAAAAATGGCGCGAGAGGCGTGGAGAATGAGAATGGAACAACAACGAACAATAACAATAATAATAGCAAAGGAGGTCGAAGCGTTCTCGAAAACGCGTCCATATCGGATGGTTTCGTTCCAGTGACGCCTGGGGAAACGTGGCGAGAGATCTTGTTACAATCTGGAGAGAATGACACGTTCGCGTGGCTTTTTTCGTTGCACGAAGCCATGCATTCGCTGAATGGTGTGGCACAGAACAGCGCGGATGGATCGAGCGCGATATTACCGGGAACCAAAGTCGCCAAGGAAACGAGAAGTTTGCTTTCGAACTTTTGCGCCTTGAGTGGATCAATATTTCCAGAAGCTGACGTCCACAAGCATTTGAAGTCTATGCACTTCCAACGGTGCGTGCAATCACTCTTGAAAACGCGAACAGTAGTGGACCCGAAAGATGCAATGATCAACATTGACGAAAGAGAAGAAGAAGTTTTGGATTGCGTCAAGCAGTTGGGCACGTTGTGTTCCGCGCACAATTGGACTTTCTTAGTTGCGCCGTGCGCGGCAACGGGCGGTAGCGTATTAGAAGCACTGACGAGCATATGCTTGGCAGCGATTGAAGGTGGAAGTTTGCGCGCGATAAACGATGGATCTTGTTTAGATCTCGTCATGAAGAACTGTTTCGACGCTTTCGCGGTGTTAACATCGAAAGTCGAGCGGAATCAAGCCGAGTCACCGGAAATGGCGATGAAAATAAACCAGGAGATTGCTAAAATATGCCAAAGGTACGTCGAGTTTGGTTTACAATCGGCGAGAGAGTCTGCTTACGACGAAGACGATGGCCACGAAGAAGATGGTGCTGCCGGTATTGAAGCTTTGGATGTCGCCTTAGATGTCGTCGCGGAGTTGTTTCGCGCCACGGTATCGTTGTCAGTTCCGATGCTCGTTGCAACGTTGCACGAGAAAATTAATTTCTTGTTACAGTTAGCCGCATTATCGACCGACAACGCCGCGCACGCGGATTTACAACGCGCTCCGGAATTGTTTGAAGAATTGTGGTGGTTGTTGAGACTCGTAGGACACGTCGTCGCGGACGATGGACGAGGCGAAACGCCCATGCGACCTTTACAATTTGACGAAAACAATCAAACGAAAATAGCTTTACGTCAAATTGGTGAATTGTTCATCGGTACTCTATGCGTCCAAATATGCGAAAATCAAAGCGTCAAGCAGTTTTTATCGCCACGAGTTGTCGAACAAGTCGTGTGGTGCGCGGCGAGGTGGGCGGATACGCACTTGTTCCCCGAAGATTCCGGTGGACGCGTGCGCAACGTGTTACTCCAGGATAACAATTTGTCTATTACTGGGGCTGTTCAATCTCCAGATCCGTTCGAAGGCGAAGGAGGTTCATACGCCGCAAAAATTTTGGTCGGTTTAGCAACTGTTGCGATATCGTTTTATGATGGCGAAACATCATTAAGGAAATCTGCGAGCTTTCGTTTGCTTCCTTCCTTGACGCGACGCAATGCGCCGTGTAAAGCGGTCGCGAATGATCCAGCGTGGACGACGCTGTTATTCTCAACCGGTCAAGCGCACGAAAACATAAATGGAGGTTTTCCTAGCGAGATATTCTGCGGATTGACTGAATCACTCACAAGAGCTGCGATTGGTATCGCAGAAGAAAATGATCAAAGAAACGCGTATTTGCGATACGTTTTGGAACCGCCGTCCAAGGTTTTGCTTTTAGCCGTAGAGAGTAAGAAATTCATCGAACATCCAACCGGCGAAAGCCGAACGATGGGCGCACTAGAAGCGCTCAGAGGTGTGGCAAGAGCGTCTCTGAGTAAACAACACGAGTTCTCGTCGAACCATTTCTTTGAAATGCTTTCGCCGTTAACGAGAGTAATTGAAAATGCAATTTCAGCAAACTCTTCTCTCGTCATCTCTCGAGCGATGAAATTATCGGAAATCTTGTGCGAAATATTTGCAATGGATGAGGAGAATATGCAACGACAGCAGAGGATACGCGAGTTTACGCTCTCCATTGTGTCGATTTTCGCGAAATCCGAACCTACGAAGATGACCGCGGCGACGCTGACGCGATTGCGAGACGAAGAAATCAAGGCAAATTACAAGTGTTTGAAATCGCTTTTGAGAGCCTTAACGCACTTAGCTTCTGCGTGGAACGACGACGATAAAGAAAAGTTAGCCTCGGTTGTTTTTTCTGGTCTGGCAGTTGTCATCCCTCTGTTAACTCCGGAAGCGTTGTTGCTCCCAAAGTTGAGAAACTGTTACTTTTCCTTGCTCTCTTACTCGATGGAATCGTTCGCGGATATCATCGTAAAAAACGCAACCAGAATGTCAGAGCTCGTCGTCGACATCAACGGATCGGCCGTCGGTGCTTCAGATCCTAGCGCGTTATTCTTCATGATACTTTCGACTTTGGAGTTTGGTTTAGACAACGACGACGAAACCGTCTGTCGAGAATCTCTGATCGCTCTGGGCGCCTTGGCTGCGGCGGAGTTACGAAAGCAAAAGAGTGGTGGTGGTGCGGCTACTGACAGCCCGCTATTGATGCAAACGACGCAAACTGTCGCGAGCTTTATCGTCGAGGGTGGGTCGATAACGGCAGACAACGAACCACCAAGCGCTTTGATGGTCCAGCTTCCGTTGTCGCCTTTGGGTAAATGTCTTCGAATCGTCTGGAAACGACTCCTTTTCGTGGACGCCTCTGGCGGTGAGAAGAACTCTGCCATCGTGGACGAAGCCGCCGACGCTTTGCTGCCTTTATTACAAATAGAAAATGCTTGCTTCATGAGTCTCGGCGAGGAGACTTTTGAAGCTGCCGAGAAGAAAGGCGGTCGAGGCGTCGTCGTTCGCGAAGCGCTCGGGCAGTTAACCACTGCGAGAGGCTTAAACGCTGAGGTCGATCGAATGAACAAGAGAAGGTTTCGCAGAAACTTGAGCGAGTTTGTCGAGCGCGTGCGAGGGGTCGTTAGGAGTAATTAGTTTTAGATTATAATGGATAGATTTCCCTCCATAAAAAAAAAGATTTGTCTACCATAGTAACTATATGTGCGTGTCTTGTGTAAAGTCATACTTTTGTGCGTGTATTCGCACGTCTTCGTTCTTTAATTACTTCTCGAAAAATTAAAGAAAATAGAAGATAAAATTTCTAGTACAGGTTAATAAAGTTTGATTACAACGCTCTTCGAACCTACTATTCGACACCCCTTCATGTATACAACGGTGTGTTCTTGATATTGTCTCTCTCACTTAACTTATGCCGCCGCTTTCTTCGTGATGGCTTTCAACTCAAACTTCTTCGTCTTCGACTTTGGTACACACATCTTAATCTCAACAATGTCCCCCACATTACTCTCGTTCTCTTCGTCGTGCACGGCGAATCTCTTGCTCTTATTGATGCGCTTGATAAAACGCGGGTGCGGTACTTTTCTCTCGATCAACACGATCGCGGTTTTGTCGTTTGCCCTGGAGACCACCTTACCTTCCAAAACTTTAGAGATGGTCGTCGTGGAGACCTTCGGAGACGCCGTCGCCACTCTGGACGAGGCGGAAATTTTCGACGTCGACGCGGTCACGTTCGCTCTCGCGGATAACTGAGTAGATGCTACGGTAAACATATCGTTTGTATTCGTTTGCACGTAAAAAGAAGGTTACGCGTGATGTCTAGATATCGCGCGCGTGCGTGCGACCGAGGGCTATTTATGCGGTACGTGCGGCAAAACGCCGACGGATAAAACCTCAAAAAAAAAATTGAAGGAAGGAGAGAAGAGGAGAAAAAAGAGTTTGGCCTCTAAAAACTCCCTTTTGGGGAGCACTTTTGTTTTGTCATTTTCCCACCACAAAGAAACCATACGAGTAAAAAAGAAGAAGAAGAAGAAGAATTTGATGATGTGTACCACCTTTACCACCA
>Ga0163180_10002196_pt1 | contig 10932 bp, 7 predicted proteins | sample AtlANTMetagenome_2_FD_109647 | JGI IMG/M metagenome (GOLD analysis project Ga0163180, IMG submission 109647) | Marine eukaryotic phytoplankton communities from the Atlantic Ocean - Atlantic ANT 4 Metagenome | ecosystem: Environmental > Aquatic > Marine > Oceanic | place: North Atlantic Ocean...
CACACGCGCCGTGTCGAGCGCGTCGTCGAGGGCGCGATGCTGCTCCTCGGTCTGCAAGAGCATCCGCGTGAAGGACTCGAGCCTCAGGTCCGGCGCGTCCGGGTGGGTCAACGCGAGCAGATCCTGGGTGTCGAGGTAAGGCGCCTCGTCAAACGAAGCGTCGACGAACCGCGTCAAGAAGGTGCGCTCGAAGTCCGCGTTGTGCGCGATCAACGTGCGGCCCGCCAGGAGCTCGGCCACAAAGGGCGCGACGTCGTCGAGCAGGGGGGCCCCCACGACATCAGCGTCCGCGAGCCCTGTCAGACGCTGGATCAGGAGCGGCAGCGGAGAAGCCGGCCGCAAGAGCGTCCGAAAGGTCGCGACGCGGCCCGGGTCGAGCAGCACGACACCGAACTCGAGGATCTCGGAGGCGTCCTCGCCCGGCAATCCGGTGGTTTCCAGGTCGACAACGGCCAGCGGGCCGAGCTGTCCAACCAGCTCCGCGATCGCGGTGAGGTCGATCCCGACCTCTGCCGGGTCTCGCTCTTCGACCGAGAGGTTCACGCCAGCCCCCAACCTGCCGAGCGAACGACGCCCGCTCGGACTCGATCCCACATCCACCCGCCGACGGTCCGCCGCGCCGGGCGGCTCAGACGTAGATCCCGCCGTTGTAGTCGCCATCCTGACGGATGATCACATTGACCAACGCGGGCTTCCCGCTCGCGATCGCCCGCTCGAGCGCAGGCCGGATCTCCTCCGGGCGCTCACAGGACTCGCCGTGCCCCCCGAGCGCCTCGACCACCTTGTCGTAACGGGTGTAACTCAGCAGCGTCGCCGCGGTCCGGTCCTCGCCATAGATCCCACGCTGCGGACGCATCATCTGGCCCCACGCCGCGTCGTTTCCGATGATGCCGACGATGGGGAGACCGAAGCGAACGGCCGTGTCGTACTCGAACCCATTGAGCCCGAAGGAGCCGTCGCCATACACGATGACGACGGGCTTGCCGGGGTTCGCGACCTGCGCGGCCAAGGCGAACGGCATCCCAACACCGAGCGTCCCAAGGGGACCTGGGTCCATCCAGGCCCCTTCCCGCTTCACGGGGAGGATCTTCGCGGCCGTCGCGACGATGTCGCCGCCGTCGCCGATCACGATGGGGTCGTCCAACGTCGCGAGCCAGTCACGCAACTCGCGGCACATCCGCTGCGGATCGACCGGCACCTCATCACTGTTCAGGTTCGCCTCGACCTTGGCTTCCTCTTCGTCTTCGATCGCGCGCAGCTCATCCCGCCACGTCGTGAAGTCGAGCGTCACGCCTTGTTCCTCGATCTCTTCGAGCAAGAGGTCGAAGCTACAGGCGAGGTTCCCGACCACGGGGACATCCGTCTGCCGGTTCTGCCCTATCAAGGTGTTGTCCATGTCGAGCTGGATGATCTTTGCGTCGGGCGGGATGCTCTGGCCGAACCGCATCCGGAAGTCCAGGAGCGTCCCGGCGAGGATGATGCAGTCGATGTTTTGCAGGGCGTGCCGGCGAGATCGGTTCATCCACTCGGGAGACGCCGGATCCATACAGCCGCGTCCCATTCCGTTGGTGTAGGTCGGCATGTGTGTCTCGGCCGCGAACCGCTGCAGCTCAGCGCTCGCGTGAGACCACTTGACGCTCGTTCCGCCCATCAACATCGGACGCTCCGCAGCGGCGAGCACTTCGACCGCTTGTCGGACGTAGTCTCGGTCGGGCTGCATCCGCGGCGGGGCGGGGCGAATCTTCGGGATTGGCGCGTCTTCCCACTCCGCCTGGCCCATGAACACATCCATCGGGATCTCGAGGTAGGAGGGCCCTGGGATGCCGGACACGGCGTGTCGGATCGCGAGCTCGACATATTCAGGGATCCGGTGCGTCTGATAGCAAGCGTCCGCGTATTTGGTGATCGGCCGCATCACGCCGATGTGATCCATCTCCTGCAGCGAGCCGCGCCGGAGGTTTTCGAACGGCCCCTGCCCTCCGAACACCAAGATCGGTGAGTTCGCGCGCCATGCGTTCGCGACACCGGTCACGCCATCCGTCACGCCCGGACCGGCGGTGATCGCCGCGACGCCGATCGAGCCCGGCCGACACCGGGCCCATGCGTCCGCTGCGTGGACGGCTGCCTGCTCATGGCGCACGTCGATGATCCGGATCCCCTCATCGAGGCAGCCGTCATAGATCGGCATGATATGGCCACCGGAGAGCGTGAAGATGACCTCGACGCCAGCTTCCTTCAGGGCGCGCGCTGCTAGTTTTCCACCGTGAACGGGCATGCAGGACTCCTCGTAAGACGACCAGGGAATGTCAGTCGGGCCCGTTGGCTCGCGGGCCCGCCGACGGTAACACGGGGCCACGCCAGCGGCGAAGACGCGCGCAACGAGAAAGGCCCGCCGACGAATCGGCGGGCCCTTCAAAGCAAGGCGAAACGGTCTGGCCGCGTTAGCGCAGCTGGAAGTCCGCGCGGCGATTCCACTGCCAGGCTTCCTCGTTGTTCCCGAGGGCCGCCGGCTTGGATTCGCCGTAGCTGATCGTTCGCATCTGCGCGGCGGGGACCCCGAGGTTGACGAGGTACTTCTTCACCGAGTTCGCTCGGCGCTCACCAAGAGCCAGGTTGTACTCCGCGTCTCCGCGGTCATCCGTGTTCCCGCCGATGATCACGTCTGCGCCAGTCGCGATCAGCGCCTCGGCGTTGCCGCGAAGCACGCCACGGGCGTCCTCGCGAATGTTCGACTTATCGAAGTCGAAGTAGATCGTCCCGAGGTCGATCTCGACCACAACCTCCTCGATCACCTCTTCCTCGATGACCTCCCCCTGGTCGAACTCACTGGTGTCCGGCGGCGGAGGGGGCGGGGGGGTCGTCTGCTGACACGCCGACAGGCCCAGCACGAGAGCAGTAGATAGCGCCGCGGTGGCGACAAAGACTCGGTTCATTCGCTTTGATCTCCTATGCCAACGCCCGCGCGTTTCGCGCTGAGCCCGGCCCGTTTGGCAACGACCGGCAAAAGGTACCCGGCCCCTCACATCCCTGCGACCGCATTTTAGTGTGGAGAGGATACTGCGACCGTGCAAGGTCCAACCGGTGTGATCCGCCCGACCCCAAACGCGAGTCACGGCGTGATGAGCAGCTCCAAGCCCGCGGCGATGAGCGGTCCGCTCCGCGGGTGCCGCGCGAGCGCGACGCTGAGGATCTCGAGAGCCTCGGCTCGGCGTCCCGCCCGAACCAGCAGCGACACGGCCCCAAGCGTGGCGAGCGGGTCGCCGGGCTGGTCCACGAGCACCCGAGCAAACAGGTGGAGCGCTTCGCCCCCGTCCGGGCCGGCGGCCAGCAGCGACGCCCGCGCACGGCGCGCGGCCGTCTCCAGCGAAGAGAGGCGAGCGCCCTGGCAAAGGGAGGCAAGGGGGCTGGCCTCGGCGAGGTCAATCGCCGCAGCATAGGCCTCAGCGGCGACCGCCGACTCCACGCCAAGCAAGAGCGATTGACAGGCCGAAGGGAGCACGGCGGGCTGGATTCCGCCCACTTCGCGGGCAGCGAGAGCCTCGAACTCGGCGCGTGCGGCGGCGGGTCGGCCCAGGTCGAGGTAGGCGAGCGCGAGGCCGCGGCGCGCCGCCGCGCTCGAAGGGGACTCCGCGAGCGCTCTCTGGAAGTGTGCGACCGCTTCAGCGGGACGCCCCACCGCCAGCTCCGCCTCACCCTCGCGAGTCGCGTGGGCTCCGGGCGAGCGAGGGGGAGCCTCGCAGGCCAGCAACGCACACCCGATGGCGGCCCCAAGCGCCCCGCGCCACAACGCTCCCCGCAAACCCGGCATCGCCTCAGGATGCCGCGCGTCCCGGGCAGGCGGTAGACCCGAGCCGCTTTCGGTAGGCTCGTCGGCTTCTCCCTGCCGGAAGCCGAGAGCCCGATGACCTACGACGCAGCCCGCCCCGCTACCCGCCAGAACGCCGACGCTCTCCTCCTGGTTCGCTACAGCGGTGAACTCACCACGAAGGCACGCCCCACGCGGGTGGCGTTCTCGAAACGACTCGCGAGGAACGTCAAGGACGCTCTCCGGAGCCTGGGCCTCCGCTCGCAGCTCGAGCGCCGACACGACCGGATGCACGTGCAGTTCAGGACGGCGGAGGACGCCGCGCTCGCGGCCCCCGCGATCGCGCGCGTCTTCGGCATCCAGTCGGTCTCGCACGTGGAAGAGAGGCCGTGGCAGAGCCTGGATGACCTCGTGCGACAGGGCATCGAGCTCTTCGGCGAGTCGGTCGTGGGCAAGCGCTTCGCCGTGCGCGCGCGCCGGATCGGCAACCGGGAGCGGATCCCTGTCTCGTCCTCGGAGCTCGCAGGGACGCTCGGGGCTGCGCTCGGCGAGCGAGCCGCGGGCGTCGACCTGCGCTCGCCGGAGGTGACCGCCTACATCGAGGTCGGCCCCGGCTACGCCCATTACTTCCGGGAAGCGATGGCCGGGCCCGGGGGTCTGCCCCTCGGCGTCGAGGGGCGCGCGGTCGCGCTCGTCTCGGGCGGGTTCGACTCGGCCGTCGCCGTCTGGCAGCTCCAAAAGCGAGGCGTCGCGCTCGACTACGTGTTCTGCAACCTCGGCGGACGCTCGCACCAGCTCGGCACCTTGCGCGTGATGAAGCACATCGCAGAACACTGGTCCTACGGGACGCGACCCCACCTCCACGCGCTCGAGTTCGAAGACCTCACCCAAGAGCTCCAGCGCGCCTGCGCGCCGCGCTACTGGCAGGTCCTGCTCAAGCGATTGATGCTGCGCGCCGCGACCCTCGTCGCGGCAGATCGCGGGGCGGGGGCCATCGTGACCGGAGAGGCCATCGGCCAAGTCTCGTCTCAGACGCTGCAGAACCTCGCGGTGATCTCCCGCGCGACCGAGCTCCCGATCTTCCGACCCCTCGTCGGCGCAAACAAGGAGGAGATCTTGCGGGTTGCGCATCACATCGGGAGCTACGAGCTCTCGAAGGTGGTGGGCGAGTACTGTGCGCTGGTCCCCAGCAAGCCCGCGACGGCAGCTCGCCTCGAGACGGTCGAGATCGAGGAGGCCCGGATCGCCGACGGCCTGCTCGAGCAGGTCACGGCAAACCGCAGCATGTTCGAGCTGCGATCCCTTGACCTCGACACGCTCGACGACACCTCGCTGCAGGTAGACACGATCCCTCCCGACGCGACGGTGCTCGACCTCCGGACGAAGCAGGCCTATCAAAACTGGCACCTTCCAGGCGCGCTCTTCCTAGAGTTCGCGGAGGCGATGAGGGCCTATCCCGCCTTCGACCGATCCACTCGTTATGTGCTCTACTGCGAGTTCGGACTGAAGAGCGCGCACCTTGCGGAGCGGATGCGCGCCGAGGGGCTCGACGCGGCCAGCTACCGACACGGGGCGACGAGCCTTCGGAAGGCCACGACCGCGAGCCTCGACACCCCGGGGCGCGACTAGGGGCCGAGCGGGGCGAGCCGCGAAAGGAAGTCGAGGACCTCCCGGTTGAACGCCTCCGCCTCCTCGATATTGAGGATGTGACCGGCGCCATCGACCACGCGATGCACCGCGGCGGGCAGCTTCGCGGCCATCACCTCCGCAGCGCGCCGAAACGCCTCGTCTTCACTGCCCACGATCACGAGGGCGGGCGCCGCGATCCCCCCAAGCGCATCGATCACGGAGGGGGCCAGCCCGGTGACATGACGGCCGAAGGCGGCCAGCGCCGCCACGTCTTGTGACTCGATCGCGCGCGCAGCCTCGATCGCCGCGGGGAGCTCGGGCGCGCGCCCAATGCAGGTCGCTCCTGCCCGGCCTTCGACGAACGCCTTGAGGCCGCGCCCCTCGAGATAGCCCGCGGTGCGTTCGGTCTGCTGCGCCCAGCGCTCCGCAGCCTTCGGGTCCTTGAACCCCGGACCACTGCCAGCGAGCACGAGCGCGCGAACACGCGCCGGCGCGCGCAGCGCCCAGTGCAAGGAGGCGAGCCCGCCAAACGAGAGCCCCGCGAGCACGACCGGGCGGGCGGGCGACGCCCAGTCGCAGATGACGCCGAGGTCCTGCGTCACCCCATCCATCGAGTACGCGGCAGGGTCTGTCGGGGCATCGGAGAGCCCGTGACCCCGGTGATCCCAGAGGACGACCTGCCAACCCGCCGCGGTCAAGGCGTCGATCTGCCCCCGCCAATTCGCGTGAGTCGTCGTATAGGCGCAGGAAAACACGATGCAGGGGTCTGTTTCTCGACCGTGTCGCTCCACGTAGAGCGCGACCCCATCCGCCGCCGTCACCTTCATTCGATCAATCTCCATGAGTGGCGAACGGGCGCACTGCCAGAGGGCACTGCGTTCCCCGTCGCCTGAGAAAGCAACCCCTCACCTCTCGCGAGGCCACGGCCTCGCGCCCTCGCCGGCCCTCACTGGATCTGGACCGTCGCGGGCGGGACCAACAAGGGTGTCCGCTCGGGAAGTTCCAAGGCCACGCGCGCCCACGCGCCGGCCGCCTCCAGCGCCTCGAGGCGGCGGTTCACCGCTCGCGCCACCCGGGCGTCGACCAGGTCCGCGACTTGCTCCGCCAGCGTCCGAGGTGGCGGGAAGGAGCGAAGCTGCGCGTCCGCGTCCCCGTCGATCCCGACCGCGAGGTTGGCGCGAACGACCGCCTCATGGAGCCCGCCGAGCTCGTCGACCAGACGCCGCTCATAGGCCTGGGCCCCGGTCCAGACGCGACCCTGCGCTACCGCGTCCACGGCCGCGACCTCGAGGTCCCGGCCCGAAGCGACCCGGTCGAGGAACAGGAAGTAGATGTCGAGGACCATCTCCTCGAGCTTCTTGCGCGCGCCGCTCGACCAGGTGCGAGAGGTCGAGCCGAAGTCAGCGAAGCGTCCACGCCCAAGGAACTCAGAGGACACGCCAAGCTCGCGCTGCAAGCCCGAGAAGTTCGGGATGAGCGCGAAGACGCCGATCGAGCCGGTGAGAGACATGCCCGGAGCCACGATTTCATCCGCCGCCGCGGCCACGTAGTAGCCGCCCGACGCGGCGACGTCGGAGAACGACGCAATGACCGGCTTGCCACTCTCGTTGCGGACCTCCTGCACCTTGCGCCACATCCGCTCGGAGGCGAGTGCAGAGCCACCGGGGCTGTCGATGCGCAGGATGATCGCCCCGACCTCGTCGTCCTTGGCGGCGGCCTCGAGCGCCCTCGCGAAAGCGCCGGCCGCGAAGACCTGGGCGCCCGTCGGGTCCTGGTCCGCCTTGCCATCCACCACGTTGCCGCTGCCATAGACGAGCGCGTGGGTCACCTGAGGGTCGAACCCGACCGAGCCGGGATCAACCGTCGCGTAGTCCTTGCCGTAGACGACCTCGCCGCCGAGTGCGTCGAGCAGCGCGTCGAAGGGGACCTGACGATCGACGAAGCCCAGCGCGATCAACGCGTCGCCGCTCAGCGGCCCTTGGTCGATTCGCTCGCGCACCTCCGACAGGCTCAGGTCACGGTCGGAAGCGATGCCTTCGAGGAACTGCCGCTCGGTCGAGTCGAGCAGGGAGTTGGCCATCTCACGCGAGGCCTCGGACATCTCGGTCCCGGCAAACGCCTCCACGGCGCTCTTGTAGCGGCCGGCTTTCCCGATCTCGAACCCGATGCCGATCTTCTCGAACAGCCCCCCGAGGTAGGTGTAGGTCGCCGAGAGGCCCACCAGCGGGGCCGACCCGCCCGGGACCAGGACCACCTCATCGGCGGCCGCGGCGACGAAGTACTCCCGGTGTGCGATGAGGCTGCCGAGGTCGAGATAACCGATGGTGTGCCGGCCCGCGGCGCGCAGCCGGCGGATGGCGCCGCGCAGCTCCTGCGCCTTGCCCCACCCGATCCCGAGACCCTCGATCCGCAACACGACGGTCTGGATCCGGTCGTCCCGCTCTGCGAGCGCGAGCTGCGTCAGCAGCCCCGCGAATGTCGCGCGGTCCTCCCCGAGCAGGCGGGGCAGGAGCGCCGGCTCTCCGCCTTCGACATAGACCCCGCGTACGCGCAGAACGAGGGTGCTCTCGGGCTCGATCGAAGGCCCCGTTGGCGCGCCGATCTCGCAGACCCCCGCGATCGCGACGAGGACCACGAACCCAATCAAGACTCGCCCAACCAGGCGCATATCGACTCCCTCGTCTTTCTCCTTGGCCCGTCAAGCGTACCACCCGCGGAGGGTGCGGCTATGCTCCGCCGGGATGCCTCGCGACGTCTACGTGGCTTCCGTCGGACTGACCAAGGTCGACCTGACGGGCAAGATCTTCTCCAGCATCTTCGACCTGTTCGCGCAGGCCTACCACAACGCGCTGGAACACTCCGACATCCGCTCCTTCGACGCCGTGCAGATCGGCATCATGGACAGCGAGGAGTTCGAGAACCGCGCCAACATCGCCGCCAAGGTCGTCGATCGGATCGGGTTGACGGGCGTGCCTGCGGTTCGGACCGAGACCGCGTCCTCGACCGGCGCCGCCGCCTTCCACGAGGCCTGCTACAAGATCGCGTCCGGCGAGTTCGAGAACGTCCTCGTGATCGCGGGTGAGCGGATGAAGATGGTCACGACCGACGTCGCCACCGCGATCATGTCCAAGACCGTCGACCCGGTCGAGCGCCGCTTCGGCTTTACGATGCCGGGCCTGATCGCGCTGGTGACGCAGGCCTGGGTCCAAGAGCAAGGGCTGGGCAGCGAGCAGGTCCAGACGCTCCTCTCCCGGCTCATGCACCGGGCGCACGCGCTGGGCTCCGAAAACCCGCTCGCCGCGTTCTACGAGAAGCCGGAGCCGATCGCCGCCTACTACGACGAGACGCGAAACCTCCCGGTCGCGAGCCCCTTGATGCGCAAGGACTGCTCTCCGATCTGTGACGGCGCGGCCGCCGTAGTGCTCACGGCGAAGCCCCAGGGGGTGCGGGTGGCGGGGCTCGGCTCGGCCACGGAGACCTCTTCGATCCTGGACCGCTCGCGGCTGTCGGGGCTCGACGCGACGACGCACGCCGCGCAGGTCGCCTACTGGCGCGCCGGAATCGCGCAGCCACGGGAACTCGAGAAGCTCGTCGTGGAGGTACACGACGCGTTCAACAGCCTGCTCCCGATCGGCCTCGCGGACCTCGGCCTCCTCGACGCGGACGAGGTCATCCCCGCGCTGATCGGAGAGCTCGACGGGCCCGCCACCGACCCGTACGAGCACCCCGTCACGGGCCCGGGGGGGTCACTGCCAACCAACCTCTCCGGCGGCCTCAAGGCCAGGGGGCACCCGGTGGGGGGCACCGGTCTGTTTCAAATCGCCGAGAACCACCTGCAGCTCACCGGTGCCTTCCCCAACGCCAAGGCACAGGTTCGCGGAGCGCAGATCGCGCTGTGCCACTCGATCGGCGGACCCGGCAACAACGTCTACGTCACGCTCCTCGAGCGTTCCGACAGCGAGCGCACCCCGGATGAGGTGACACGCCCGATGACGCGCTTCGCCGGGATGGGCCCGCGCGCACAAGCCGAGCCCGCGCCGCTGCGGCAGGGTGCCGCGGCCCTGGTGGAGGCCGCCACGACCATCCACGTGACCGCGCCCGGCGTCGATATGCCGGTGCATGTCGCGCTGCTTTCGTTGGGGGACCAGCGGGTCTTCGCCCGCATGGACCGGCGCCTGGAAGCCGGCGAGGGCGCAGAACAGGTCCTCGCGGGGCAAAAGGTGCGCCTGCTCGTGAAGGACGACGGCGACCACTACTTCCAGATCCCGAAACCGCGCGGGATCGCACGACTCGAGATCGGGCAGATCCTCGAGAGCATCCGGCGGCGCGTCCGGAGCTGAACGGGCGCGAGCCCCCAAACCGCAGAGATCTGGACACAGGCCCAGAAAGCAAAGCGCGCGCGGCAAATACTTGCCGCGCGCGGGCCCATATACCTGGGAAGGGAATATTTCTGTCGGGCCCTCTAGGCTTTGCTGCGCCCTATAGGCAATGATGGCGCAACAGTGGTGAGTCGTTCTTCGGGACAAGAAGTGTCGAACTTTTTGGAAAAAAACTTCGAATTCGCGGAATCCTCCCCAAAAGACCCAGATTGATATAAATCAAGACTTGTTTTGTTTCATTTTGACGAGCGGTGGACCCCGTCCGCTCGATGTGCGAACTCCCGCCCGACGCCCGGGGGACGCTGGTGACGCCTGACCGGCCTGGCTCGGCGAGGGCCATCGGGCGCGATCTCGTGCGCCGGAACCTGCGAGCGGTGGTGTAGGCTGCGCCGTCCTATGCCGATCGACCCGCAGACTCCCTTCGCACCCGCCATCGAGGCGCCCACCCCGCTCACGGGGCCCGTCCAGTGGTTCGTCTTTCGCAAGCGCGAGCTGCTCGTCTCGGCGGCGGGCACCATGCCCTCCAAAGACGACCTGGACCGGCATCGCCTGAACCCGGAGCGATCCCTCTACCTGGGCATGCTCGGCGACTTGCATTGCTTCGCCGCGCAGGTCCCTGACGCCGCGACGCCGCCTGCCGGCATGACCTTCCGCGACCTCATGTCGCTGTTCGCGAGCGTCGAGATGCCGCTGCACCAGGTCGCAGGGCGCGCTGCACAGATGCTCGACTGGGACCGCACGCATCGGCTGTGTGGCGCGTGTGGGAAGCCCACAGAGCCGTCTACCGCCGATCGGTCCCGAGTTTGCAGCGACTGTGGCCTCGCGCAGTTCCCCCGGCTCGCGCCCGCCATCATCGTGACCGTGGAGCGAGAGGACGAGATCCTGCTCGCGCGCTCCCCTCACTTCCCCCCCGAGCTCTACAGCACGCTGGCGGGCTTCGTCGAGCCCGGAGAGAGCGTGGAGGAATGCGTCGCGCGGGAGGTCCGCGAGGAGGTCGGGGTCGAGGTCGACCAGATCCGCTACTTCGCGAGCCAGCCGTGGCCCTTCCCCAATTCGCTGATGCTCGGCTTCACCACCACGTGGAAGAGCGGAGACATCGAGATCGACGGGGTGGAGATC